>OFET01000873.1_pt1 | contig 12159 bp, 11 predicted proteins | sample 1521211 | NCBI WGS metagenome assembly OFET01 (sample SAMN03766358, study PRJEB24113) | microbial mat metagenome | isolation source: enrichment culture HLUCC-A from microbial mat sample contains cyanobacterium...
GGAGCAGTGACCTTCGACCTTGCGGAGGCGCGGCGCATCGACACCAGCATCGCCTGGGCGCTGCTGCGCACGCAGCGGCGGCTGGAGGCCGGGGGCGCCGAGGTGCGCATCGAGGGCGCCGCGGGCGTGGTCGCGCAGATCCTCGACACCGTGCGCGACGGCCTGCCCGAGCCGCAGGAGGAACCCGCACCGCCACGCGGCCTGACCGCTGCGCTCGTCCGGCTGGGCGAGACCGTGGCAGGCGGCGGCAAGGAGTTCATGGGCTTTCTCGGCGTGCTCGGGCTCTTCGTTGCGCGGCTGTTCGGCGCTTTCGCCCGCCCGCGCGAGTTCCGGTTGACCGCGCTTCTGCATCACTGCGAGGCGGTCGGGCTTCAGGCGGTGCCCATCGTGGCGCTGATGGCCTTCCTGATCGGCGTGGTGCTGGCGTTCCAGGGGGCCGCGCAACTGCAACAGTTCGGCGCCGAGGTCTTCGTCGTCGACCTGATCGCCATCTCGATCCTGCGCGAGCTGGGTATCCTGCTGACCGCGATCATCGTCGCGGGGCGCACCGCCTCGGCCTTCACCGCCGCCATCGGCTCGATGAAGATGCGCGAGGAGATCGACGCGATGCGCACGCTGGGCATCGACCCCGGGCATGCGCTGATCGTGCCACGCGTGCTGGCGCTGGTGCTGATGCTGCCGATCCTGGGGCTGATCGCCAATGTCACCGGCATCTTCGGCGGCGCGCTGATGTCCTGGATCGAGCTCGGCATCTCGCCGGCGATGTTCGCCACCCGCCTTGCCGAAGGAACTGACGTGGATCACGTCATCGTCGGGCTGGTCAAGGCGCCGGTCTTTGCCGTGCTGATCGGCGTCATCGGGTGCCGCGCCGGCCTGCAGGTGGGCAACACCGCCGAATCGCTGGGGCGCATGACCTCGTCCTCCGTCGTCGCGGCGATCTTCGCGGTGATCGTGGCGGATGCGCTCTTTTCCGTCTTCTTCCAGCAGATCGGGATGTGAGCATGGCGGAGACGGTCATCGAGGTGCGGGGTCTGCGCACCCAGTTCGGCAGTCACGTCGTGCACGACGACCTCGATCTCGACGTCTACCGCGGCGAGATCCTGGGCGTGGTCGGCGGCTCGGGCACCGGCAAGTCGGTGCTGCTGCGCGCGATCACCGGGCTGATCACGCCGACGGCCGGCAAGATCCGGATGCTGGGCACGGACATGCGCGCGGCGTCGGAGGCCGACCTCGACGCGCTGGCCGAGCGGACCGGCGTGATGTTCCAGGACGGCGCGCTCTTCTCCTCGCTCACGGTGTGCGAGAACGTGATGGTGCCGCTTGGCAACATCGAAGGGCTGGACGCCGACACGCGCGAGGCGCTGGCGCGACTGAAGATCTCGCTTTCCGGGCTGCCGTGGAACGCCGGCGACAAGTTCCCTTCGGAACTTTCGGGCGGCATGCGCAAGCGCGCGGGGCTGGCGCGCGCGCTCGCCCTCGACCCCGAGATCGTCTTTCTGGACGAGCCCACCGCCGGGCTCGACCCGATCGGCGCGGCGGCCTTCGACGAACTGATCCGGGGCCTGTCGCGCGCGCTGAACCTGACGGTCTTTCTGGTGACCCACGACCTCGACACGCTCTATGCCACCTGCGACCGGATCGCGGTGCTGGCGGAAAAGCGCGTGCTGGTGACCGGCACGCTCGACGACATGCTAGAGGTCGATCACCCCTGGGTGCAGGAGTATTTCACCGGCCCGCGCGCCCGGGCGGCGCGCGGCGAGATTGCAGCACCGCACGCCGAGGAGTAAGCCGGAGCGATGGAAACCCGTGCCAACTATCTGCTGATCGGTGCTTTCACGCTCGCAGGGTTCCTGGGGCTGCTGGGCTTCCTGCTGTGGTTCGCCAGGATCGAGCTGGACCGGCAGTTCGCCTATTACGATATCGTCTTTCCCACTGTCGCCGGACTTTCCAACGCCTCCGAAGTGCGCTTCAGCGGGCTGCCTGTGGGCCAGGTGGTGGAGGTCGCGCTGGCCGAGGACCAGACCGGTCGGGTGCGCGTCCGGGTCGAGGTCGAAGCGGGGACACCGGTGCGCACATCGAGCGAGGCCACGATCGAGTCGCTGGGCGTGACCGGGCAGAGCTTTGTCGGCATCAGCTCCGGGGACCGGGACGATCCGCTGCTTGCCGAAGCCTCGGACGAGGCCGTTCCCGAAATTCCGGCGGGCCGGTCGGTCCTGCAGAGCCTCAGCGAGGACGCGCCCGCCATCCTCGACGAACTCCTGGAGGTGACGCGCCGTATCTCGGAGGTTCTGGGCGACGAGAACCAGCAGCGTGTGGGCAACATTCTCGCCAATCTCGATGCCTCGTCCGGCGAGCTTTCGCAGGCGCTGGAGGATTTCTCGGCGGTGACCGAGACGGTCGCCGTGGCGACCGAGGATATCGGCGTCTTCACCTCCCGGCTCGAGGAGATTTCCGAGGCCGCGACCACCACGCTGCGCAGCGCCGACGAGACCCTGCGCGAGGTGACGCAGCTCGCGCAGCGCGCCGAATCGAGCCTCGACCTGGGCGACGAGGCGCTGACCAGCGGCCGGCAGACGATGGACGCCGCGACCGTCTTCTTCGAGAGCGATCTGCCGCGCGTGGTCGACGACCTGGAGACCACGCTTGCCAGCCTGCGCACCGAGGTCGAGCGCGTGGGCGGCGACGCCTCGGCCATGCTGAGCGAGTTCCGCACCACGGGCGAGGTCGCGACCGAGCGGCTGCGGCAGGCCGAAGCGACCATCGCCTCCGCCGACCGGGTTCTGGGCGAGGTCTCCACCAGCGTCGCCGCGGTCGAGGCTGCGGCCGACCGCTTCGACACCTTCATCGAGGAGGACGGCAGCGCGCTGGTGAGCGAGACGCGCGCCTTCCTCGCCAATGCCAACGAGGTGGCCGAGGCCGCCCTGGAGGTGGCAGAGACGGACCTGCCCGCCATCCTCGCCGACATCCGGCAGGCGACCGAGACCGCGGCGCGCACGGTGGAAAGCGTGGGCGCGGACCTGTCGGCGGCGGCCGGGCGGGCGGACGACATCACCGCCGAGGTGTCCGGCACCCTGGACACCGTCGCCACCACATTCGAGAATGCCAACGAGACGCTGGGCCGGCTCAACGCCGCGCTCGAGACCGGGGACGCGGCGCTCGCCGCGGCAGAGAGCGCCTTCACCACCGCCGACCGCGTGATGACCGAGGACGTGGACGGCATCGTGACCGGTCTGCAGGACACGCTTGCCCGTCTGGACGAGGCCATCGCGGCCGTGACGGCGGACGTTCCGACCATCACCGACGAGATCCGCCAGACCGCAGAGCGCGCGAACGCGGCCTTCGCCGAGGTGGAAAGCTCGGCCCAGAGCCTTGGCCCCTCGCTGCGCAGTTTCGCGGAAGAAGGGCTGCCGCAATACACGCGCCTCGGCCGCGAGTCGCGCGAACTGGTCGAGAACCTGCGCAGTCTCGTGCGCCAGATCGAGCGCGATCCGGCGCGCTATTTCCTGGGCGGCGAGACGCCCTCCTACAGACGATGAGGTCCGCCATGATCCGAGTCCCTGCCCTCTGCCTCGTCGCGCTGGCGCTGTCGGGCTGCACGGCGATCTCCGCGATCGAGCGCGCGTCAGAGCCGCTCGACGTGCACGAACTGCGGGCGCCGGCAGAGCTGCCCGTCGCGCGCGGGACGCAGGACATCCAGCTGGTGGTCGAGGTGCCGGCCGCAGGCGGCGCCGTCGCCACCGACCGCATCCTGATCCGCACCGGCGCCACGCAGCTTGCCTATCTGCCCGACGCCCGCTGGAGCGAGGACGCGCCTGTGATGATGCAGACGGCGATGGTCGAGGCCTTGCTGCGCACCGACGCCTTCCGTTTCGTCGGGCGCCGGCCGCTGGGCGCCTCGGGGGATGTCGCGCTGGTCTCGGAACTGGTGGACTTCGGCGCACGGGAGACGGCGGAGGCCGGGGGCGCGGTGGTCGAGATGACCCTCGTCGCGCGGCTCGTGCGCGAAGACGACGCCCGCGTGGTCGCCTCGCGCAGCTTCAGCGCCGCGTCGCGCGTTGCCGATACCTCGACTCCCACGCTTCTTGCCGGCTTCGATCAGGTCTCGGACGCGGTTCTGCGGGACGTGGTACAGTGGGTCTTGCGCGCGCGGGGCATCTCGGCGACCGCCTCCTGAGCCGCGTTGCATCCGCCGGGACGGCCGGGCCAAGGGAGTATCGCCATGCACGATCACCACGATCACGACAACGAACTCGACGAGATGACCGCGCGGGTGCGCGCGCTGGAAACCGTGCTGGTCGAGAAGGGGCTGGTGGACCCCGCCGCGGTGGACGCGATCATCGACACCTACGAGCACCGCGTGGGCCCCCGCAACGGCGCGGCCGTGGTGGCGCGCGCCTGGGCCGATCCGTCCTTTGCCGACTGGCTGGCGCGCGATGCCACCGCTGCCATCGCCTCGATGGGATACGCCGGCCGGCAGGGCGAGCACATGGTCGCGGTGTTCAACACGCCGGACGAGCACAACCTCGTCGTCTGCACGCTCTGCTCCTGTTACCCCTGGCCGGTGCTGGGCCTGCCGCCCGGCTGGTACAAGGCGCCCGCCTACCGGTCCCGCGCGGTGCGCGAGCCGCGCGCGGTGCTGGCCGAATTCGGCGTGACGCTGCCCGAGGGCACGCGCATCCGCGTATGGGATTCGACGGCCGAAATCCGCTATCTGGTGATCCCCATGCGCCCGGAGGGCACCGAGGGGCTGGACGAGGCCGCGCTCGCCGCGCTGGTCACCCGCGACAGCATGATCGGCGCGGGCCTGCCCCGCACGCCGGGGTCCGCATGAACGGCCCGCAGGACGTGGGCGGCCGCCACGGCTTCGGCGCGGTGGTGCCGGAGGATGAAGACGTCCGCTTCCACGCCGACTGGGAACGGCGGGTGCTGGGCCTGACGCTGGCCTGCGGGGCGCTGGGACACTGGTCGCTCGACACCTCGCGCCACGCCCGCGAAAGCCTGCACCCGGCTATCTACTACACCGCCGGCTACTACGGTATCTGGCTGCGCGCCCTGACCGCGCTTCTGGAGCGCGCGGGCGAGGTGACAGAGCAGGAACTGGCCCAAGGACACGCGCACGGCCCGGGCCTGCGCCCCGAGCGGCGGCTGACGGCAGAGGCGGTGCCCGCCACCCTCGCCCGCGGCGGGCCGACCGCGCGCGACGGCCCGGCGCCCGCCTTCGCCGTGGGCGACCGGGTGCGCACCCGCAACCACCAGCCCGCGGGCCACACGCGCCTGCCGGGCTACGCCCGCGGGGCGAGGGGTGTCGTCGAGATCGTGCATGGCGCGCATGTCTTTCCCGACAGCCACGCGCACGGGCGGGGCGAGGCGCCCTGCCCTCTCTACACCGTTCGCTTCGAGGCCGCCGAGCTTTACGGCGCCGACGCCGAGCCCGGCCTGACCATCAGCATCGACGCATGGGAGCCCTATCTTGACCGCGCCTGACGCCCCCTTCGAGGACCCCTGGCAGGCGCAGCTCTTCGCGCTCACCGTCGCGCTGAACGAGAGCGGAGTGTTCGAATGGTCGGAGTGGACCGCCGTCTTCGGCCCCCGCGTGCGGTCGGTCGAGGCAGAGGACTACTGGGCCGTCTGGTCCGAGGCGCTGATCGCGCTGCTGGAGGCGAAGGGCGTGACCGGGATGGAAGAGGTCGCCGGACTGACCGCCCGCTGGCAGGCCGCCGCGCGCGCCACCCCGCACGGCCGACCGATCGTGCTGGACGCCGGCGACCCCTGAAGCGGCCGAGGGCGCGCGACAGCTCCACGCCCGCAGTGCTGCCGTCACTCCCGATCACCTGCCACCTCGGTGCCCCAGAAACAGGGCGACCCGGCGCGCGCGATCAGCGCCGCTCAAGCGCCCCCATGTCGATCTCCACGCGCTCGGACAGGCTGTCCAGGCTGTCGTGCAGCAGTTGCAGCGCATAGGCCGGGTTGTGGACGTAGGCGCCCGGGTCCTTCGCCACGAACTGATAGTTGTAGGCGGCTTTCAGCAGGCGGGGCGTCCAGCTGGCGTAGCGATTCGGAAAGATCGCCTCGCCCTCGCCGATCTGCCCGTCGCCGTCCGTGTCGGTGAAGAAATAGGGAAAGCTGCCGGCCGCATAGCCGATGGGCGTGCCGATGACCTCCTCCGCGTAGGTGCGGATCGCCGCGTCGAGCTGCCTGTGCAGGCCGATGATCTCGGCATGGATGCCGCCCGCGGTCGAGCCGTCGCCGTCGAAATCGGCGTGGCGCATCCGGATCGCGCGCAAATCGTCCACCCCTTGGTGGCAGCTCAGGCAGCCCTCGACGGCGACCTGGGTGTCATGCGCCTCGTGGCAGTCGAGGCAGGTGTGCGCGCTGGGCACATGGGCGTAGGTGCCCGCGTAGTCCCGGCCTTCGTATTCGTAGCCACCCCGCGTCTCGGCGCCATGGGTCATCGCCGCCGCCACCCCGTAATGCACGTTGATGAAGGACAGATCGGCCGAGACCATGTCCTCCTCGATCTCCGCCACGGCGGCTGCCACGTCATCGCCGGCATGGCGGCCCTGGTGGCAGACGTAGCAGGTGGCATTCCCGCCCAGCCCCGACATCGTCACGCCCGAGGGGAAGGGCACCGCGTCCAGCGCGTGCCCGGCCGAGGTGTGGCACGAGGCGCAGCCGATCACCGTGTTGATCGTGGCGGGATGCTCCACCGAGAGCGCCGGGCTGCCGTCATGGCCCAGATAATCGAGCATCCCCGTCTCAGAGTGACAGGCGGCGCAGGCGGCCGGCACCTCGCCCTCGTCGTTCCAGTAGGTGAAGGACAGGGAGCGGTAATCGCCATGCGGCCCGTCGAGCCAGGCCTCGGTGATGTCCGAGAGGCTGAAATCCTGTGCGGCGGCTGGCGTGGAAAACGGCAATGCCGCTATCGCAGCGGCAGCGGCAAGCGTCGCGCGGGGCCGGAACATGGGCCTTTCTCCTTCGGCGTGCTAATCGGATTGAAGTCGATCATACGACTGTAACCGTCTTCTGTAACTTGACGGCGCGCATCGCCTGACGCGTCTGCCGCGCCGCCAAAACAGGAAGGATCATGACCGCGCCAGCCTCTCCTGCCCAAAACGACGGCACCGCACCGATCCACGGGACGCCGACTGCGCGCGCGCAAGACCCGGTGCGGCTGCCGGTGCGCTGGCTTCCGGCGGTCTATCTTGCCGTCTGTCTCGCGCCGCTTGCGCTGGCCTTTCTGCGTCCCGTGGCGCCCGCACATCCATGGGAGCTTGCCGCGGCGGGGCTGGGCCTTGCGGCGCTGGCGGCGATGGCGGTGCAGTTCGTCACCTCCGGCCGCTTCGAATCGGTGACCGGCGCGCTTGGCATCGACCGGATCATGGCCTTTCACAAGGTTGCGGCGTGGTGGGTCCTTCTGGCGCTCCTGCTGCATCCGTTGGCCTATGTGGTGCCCACCTGGCTCGACGACCCCGCGCTCGCGTGGGAACGGATGGTGGCCTATCACACGCTGCCGCATTACCGCAGCGGGGTGGTGGCGCTGGGGGCGCTGTTGCTTCTGGTAATGCTCGGCGCGCTGCGCGAGCGGCTGCCATGGCGCTACGAGGTCTGGCGGGGATCGCATCTGATCCTCGCAATCGTGGCGCTCGGCGGGGGGCTGCATCATGCCGTGACCGCCGGAAGGTTCAGCGCGGAGGGGCCGGTCGAGCATTACTGGTGGGCGATCGGCGCGGGGGCGGTCGCGGTGCTGGGCACGCTCTACGGCTGGCGCTGGCTGCGGCTTTACCGGCGGCCCTGGCGGCTGGCCTCGGTCACGCGGCTGGCCGACCGGCTGTGGGAGCTGGACATCCAGCCGGCCAGGAACACGCCCGATCTGCCCTACGAGGCGGGGCAGTTCGTCTGGATGACGGTGGAGGGGCGGCGCTTTCCGTTGCTCGACAACCCGTTTTCCATCGCCGACAGCCCGGCGCGTCCCGGCGTCTCGCTGATCGTGAAGGAGGCGGGCGATTTCACCGAAACCGTGGGGCGGCTGGAGCCCGGCACCGCGATCGGGATCGACGGACCCTATGGCGACTTCACCCTGCAGTCGCACCGCGGCGAGGGGGTGCTCTTGCTGGCGGCCGGCGCGGGCATCGCGCCGATCATGGGGCTCTTGCGCGATCTGGTGGCCCGGCGCGACCCGCGGCCCGTGCGTCTTGGCTACGCGACGGGACAGCCTTCCAACATGGCGTGCCTCGACGAGATCGAGGCGGCGAAGGGCGTGCTCGATCTGGAGACGGCGCTGGTGGTGGAGGACGGCCTGCCCGACTGGCGGGGCGAGGTCGGCCGGCTCGACCGCGACCGCCTTGCCCGTCTGCTGGAGGGACTCGACCCGGCACGCAGCGTGGCGATGATCTGCGGTCCCGGGCCGATGGTCACCGCCGTCTCGGACGCGCTGCTCGATCTCGGGATGCCTATGGAGCGTGTGGTCTACGAACGGTTCGACTACGCGGGGGGCCGCTCGCGGCAGGACCGGCGGCAGATGAAGCGCTTTCTGGCGCTGGGCGCGGTGCTGGCGCTGGGTGTCGCGGCCTTCGCCGCGCTGGCCTGACCGCGATCAGCCCGGCGCGTGCGACGGCGCAGGCGCGCCGAACTCTTGCACGTAGGTGCCGCCGCGCTGGCTGACGACGTAGAGCGCACCGTCCATGACCGAGAAGATCGCGGTCACGTTGCCGCCGCGCCGCACCTCGGCGCCGCCCTGAACCGAGAGCGCGTTGCGCACCGCAGGCCCGTGGTCGAGGATCTCCTGGCGCGTGAAGCCGGTGCGCGCCATCGCGATCACGATGTCCTGCGCGGACAGGCTGGCGGTCTCGCGGCTGCTGATCGCGGTCACCGCGGAGAAGTTGCGCGTCACGTTCATGTCGGCGCAGGCCGCGAGCGCGGCCAGCGCCACGACCGGAATGAGCTTTCGCATGGCACGCCTCATTCGTGATACCCCAGCGCATCCAGAACCGCCGCAAGCTCGGCGCGGAACACCTCCTCCTCGACGGTGCCCAGCGACGGCGGCCGCGCGCGACCGGTGCGGAAGCGGCGGTCATCCTGCCCGACAAGTGTGGCGGTAACGAAAATCGCGACCTGCTGGGACTTGCTGCTGGCGATGTCCGTGCGCCCCAGCAACGGCAGCCCGATCAGCCCCGGAATGCCGCGCCGGGTCTGCTGGTTGCGCATGTCCGAAAGCCCCGCCACGGCCGCGGTACCGCCGTTCCGGATCTGGACGGTATTCTGCACCGTGCGGCGGTTGACCACAGGCAGGTTCCGTTCGCCGCGCGCCACCACGTCGGAGACCTCGAGTTCCATGTCCAGCGTCAGCGTTCCGTCGCGCCCCATCTGGGGGGTGATGCGCAGGATGGTTCCGGTCTCGATCTCTTCCAGGTCCGACCGGATGAAGGCATCGTTATCCGAGAGGATCTGGAAGAATTCCGCCGTGGTGACGCGGATCTCCGACTCCAGCCCCTCCTGCGCCAGCACCTGAGGGCTGGCCACGATCGAGGCCTGGTTGTTCTCGGACAGCAGGTTGAGCGTGAGCGTGAGCGCATTGGTGAAGGTCCGCCCGCTGGTATAGCCCAGCGCGATCTCGGAGGTCTCGGCGCCGCCGTCCGTGCGGTTCCACCCCGCGCTCATCCCCGGCGGCTGGAGTTCGGTCCCGATGTCCAGAAAGGCGTTGGTGTCCAGCACCACCACCCTCGCCTCCAGCATGATGTGGCGGCGCGGCTGATCGAAGCCGGCGATGTCCGCGTGGATCTGGCGCGCGACATTGGGCGGCGCGTTGACCGACAGCGCGTTCGATGTGGTGTCGGCGCGCACGAACTCGCTCAGGCTCTCGGGCAGCAGGTTCATCACAGCCTCGGCGGTGATGTGGTCGAGCTTGATCAGCGTCGTCTGATAGACGTTGCGCGTGTCCACGTTCTTGGGCGGCAGCGGGCGGTCGAGCCTCTGGATCAGCTCGATCGCCTCCTGCCGGGCCGACACCGGGCCGGACACGGACAGGCTGTTTCGCTCGGTATCCACGCGGACGTAGTCCTGAAGGCGCGACGGCAGAAGCGCGCGCGCGTTTTCGGCAGAGACATGGGTGAGCGCCATGAACACCGTCTGTTCGGTGTTGGGCCGGTCCAGCGCCGCGACGTCCCCGGTGATGACTCGCAGCAGGTCGGGCGGCGCGGTGGCCACCAGCCGCCCGTTGCCGGTATCGGCGCGCACGTATTTGCGCAGCGGCTCCACGAGCAACTCGCGCGCCGTCTCGGGCGGCCGGTGGCGCAGGTCGATGATCTCGGTCCGCGCGACCTGGGCGAAGAGGTCGGTCCGGATGTCCGGGTTGTAGACAAGATAATAGGTGGGCTGCTGAACCAGGCGATACGGCGTGCCGGCCAGCAGCAGCTCGATGGCCTCGTCGAGCGGGCGGTCCTCGATGGTGGCGGTGACAATCCCCTGCACGCTGGGGTCGGCGACGATGTTCTCGTCGGTCTGCGCGGCGATGTCTTCGAGCGCGGTGCGCAGATCGGTCTGGAAGAAGACGTTGTCGACGAGCGGCTGGCCCTGCCCTTGCACGGGCTGCGCAAGGGCGATCCCCAGCGCCAGTACTGCCCCCGCAACGAGCCCGCCGAGCGAGTGACTCGGTTGCATGTTCTCTGCCTCAATATGCCTGCCGGTGTGGTCCGGCTTCGTGTTCTGCCGCCCGCCTTGCCTGTAGGGTTTCTTGTCAGCGGGCAGCTTTGTTTCGGCCCGGATATCACGCGACACGGCCTCGACAAAGGCCTTCCCGACGCTTCCGCGATAACCGCGGGGCCGACTGTCGTCATTTTGCCACCGTTCGGCGCGAGCGGCTGCGCGGTCCCGTGTCCCATGTCGCATGACATGGCTGATTCGGGCCGGCGTGGGCGGCTGCAGCGCCGAGTGCGACGCTTCAGCGCCAATCCTGACGTTCACGAGGGATCAGCTGGTGCATGGCACTGAACGCGGCGCACCCTTGGGTTTATTTTATGACAATTACATTCTACTTAAGGATGTTCCTTTCAGGTTTTCGAACCCGTGCACCATGTCGGCCGCGACGCTTCTCGCTCGGTTCGCGGGCCTCAATACGAAAAATCAACGTCTATCGGTCCAGTTTTCGCCGTTTTTTCCATGGATTTTCTGCACTCGGCAGGGCTCGGAACCGTCCGACATGGCGGCCGCCCGGGCCACGCGCAGAACCTAGTGAATGGAGACGACGATGAAGAGACTTCTTGCAACGGCGGGTACGGTCGGCCTGCTTGCCACCGGCGCGGCCGCCCAGGACGCGACCGTCACCCTCACCGCCGTGGTTGGCGAATACATGGCCGTGACGCAGGCCAACGACTCGAGCCTCACCGTCACCGACCCCTTCGGCGGCTCGGCCACCCCCGGCAACAACAACCGCAACCTCGCCTTCGGCGACAAGTCGAACTTCCTTGTCTCGGCCAACGTCGACTTCGAGATCGAGCTCGCATGGGCCACCTGGCAGGTCGCCGGCGCCAGCTACAACCAGGCGGCCTATCAGGGCGACGACTGCAAGATCGGCGGCACGATCTCCTTCGACACGAACCCGGCCTCGAACTCGGTGAACACCGCGACGCCGCCCAGCGGCGTAAGCCCCTGGACCGTCAACGACTCCAGCGCTTTCCCGACTTCCGCCTTCACCGCCGGCCAGGGCAAGGAGTTCGCGATCGGCATCGAATCCTCGCCGGAGGTCAACGACTGCGCAGGCGGCGTCGTCCCGCCGGACGACTACACGCTCGACGTGGACATCACGCTCAGCGCGCAGTCCTGATCTTGTCCCGCACGCAACGCGAAAGGGCTTTCGGGCCCTTTCGCTTGCCGCTACGGATCGGACAAGGATGATCGAGGGAGCAAGCAGGCGTGGGGCATAGATGACAGGCTTGCTGCGGCTCCTCTTCGCCACGACGGCCGCTGCGCTCTGCGCCGCGGCCGCGGCGTTGGCGCAGGACCCGGAGCTTCCGATCGACGAGTCCGGCGCGCCGGTCTTTCTCAGACCCGAGGCGCCGCCTTTCCTTCGCGCGCGGCTGATCGAGCAGCAGGTCGCCTACAGGGTTCCGGACCCCACCCGAGATGGCGCCGTCTCCGTCGGAAAGCCGACCGCCCGCTTCCTTG
>OFET01000874.1_pt1 | contig 12155 bp, 8 predicted proteins | sample 1521211 | NCBI WGS metagenome assembly OFET01 (sample SAMN03766358, study PRJEB24113) | microbial mat metagenome | isolation source: enrichment culture HLUCC-A from microbial mat sample contains cyanobacterium...
GGGGATTTCGGCGGCCACCGTGGCACTGCCGTCGGCGCCCGTCTCCGTGCCCTGCGGCAGCCAGGCCGTGCGCGGCGCGTCCGCCTCGTCGTGCAGGCCGAAGCGGTAGCCCGGCCAGCCCTCCAGCGTTTCGGCGGGCGACACCTGCACGCGGCCCTCGACGCCAAGGCCCGCGGCGGGGGCGCCGAAGAGGTAGCGGGCATTCACCGACAGCGCGGCGGTATCGCCGGCGCTGAGCGGCGCGTCGGGCAGGCCGAGGGCCCCCTCCACCCGCTCCGGCAGGAAATCCTCGACCAGCAGCGGGGCGGCGGCCAGCGCCTCGCCCTCCGGGTCGGCCCTGACCTCCAGCCGCCATGTGCCGCGCGGCGCGCTCGTGGCGACGGGGAAGGCAAAGACGTGCCCGCCCGCCGCGCCCTCGGGTGACAGCTCGCGCGCGTATTCCACGCCGTCGGGCCGCGTCAGGATCGCGGTCAGCGGCAGGCCCTCGATGGCGCGCGCGTCGGCATCGCGGGCGAGTGCCGTGGCGTTTACCGTCTCTCCCGCGCGATAGGCGCCGCGGTCCGTGGTCAGGAACACGTCGACCGGCGGCGGGGCCTCGCGCCCCTCCACGCCCCGGTCCGACAGGTCGAAGGCGGGCTCGGTCAGCGACAGGAAGGCCATGTCGTCCCCCTGCCGCACGGTGACCATCGCGGGGGCCGCGCCACCCGTGCCGCGCGTGAGGCCGGAGGCAAAGCGGGCGTGGCCCTCTGCATCCGTCTCGGCCGTGCCCAGAACGCGGTTGGCTTGTGATATCAGTTCGACGGCGACATCCGCGCGCGGCGCGGCGTCCGACAGGCCGCGCACGAAGACATGCAGCCCGTCGTTGCCCTGCATGGTCGTCAGGCCCAGGTCCGACAGCACGAACCACTGCGTCGCGCCCGGCTGCTCCCAGGGTTCCGCGCCCGGCAGCGCGGCGGTCAGCGCGTAGATGCCGGGGGGCTGGTCGGCGACGATCTCTGTCATCGGCAGCCGGGTCAGCATGTCGCGGTTGAGCGTGTTCTGCACCTCGGCCGTGCCGGTCCAGACCTCCTCTGCGATCTCGCCCTCGAACCGCGCCTCGGCCCAGGCGTCGAGAGGGCGGGCGAAGAAGCCTTCCTGCATCGCGCGAAGCAGGTTGCGGTCGGTCACCCGCCGCAGGGTCAGGCCGACGGTATCGAGGTTCACCGTCTCGATCGGAAGGGCCGCCGCCTCGGCCCGCGGCAGGATGTAGGCGCGGCCCGGGAACCGGGCCGCGGGCTGGCGGTCGCGGACGTAGAGCGTGATGTCAGTGTCGCGCGCCAGCGTCTCGCCGCTCTCGGCCGGCAGGCCGGCGCGGAAGGTGAGCGTATAGCGCGTGCCGTGCTGCACCCCGTCGATGCAGAGGTCGCGCGCGTCCGCCTCGGCCACAAGCCCCGGCTCGGGCAGGCGGACATAGTTGACATACTCCACCCCCGCAGGCGCCAGCGCCTCGGAGAAGCGGGCGCAAATCCGCGGGCGGGCCTGGTCGCTTTCCACCTCGGTGCCCACGATGCGGAAGCCGAAGCGCGCGATGGCACTGTCGAGAAGCTCTGCCACCGCGTCGCGCGGCGCGATGGACTGCGCCAGCCGTAGCGCCGGGATCATGTCGCGCCCGCGGTCCAGCGCCTCGAAGCTGCGGGCCATCACCTCCAGCGCCGAGACCTGCAATTGCGCCGGTTCCGCCCGCAGCCAGGCGTTGATCGAGGCCGCCAGCGCGCGTTCGTGCCAGCCGCGGGCCTCGCGCGGCTCGTCCCCGGCGAGCGCGCGGGCGAGCAGGGCATAGTCCAGCCAGAGGCTCGCGTCGTCGCTGCGCGCGGTGGCGGCCCCCGTCCAGTGCAGCGCGCCGCGCAGGTTGCCGGCCGCGCGCTGTTCGTCGGCCGCGCGCAGCAGGGCCGCTTCGTCCCATTTCCCGCCGGGATGCTGCATGCCAAGGCCCACCGCCTGATCCCGCGCCGCGGCAAAGTCGCCTTGGGTCAGGAATCCGGCGGCCTCGACGCGCTCCGCCGCCCGCGCCTGCGCCTCGGACGGCGTCTCCAGCACCACGGCAGAGATCGCGCCAGTATAGTCCACCTGCTCGGACACGCCGCGCTTCGGGAAGCAGGCGGCAGAGCGCGTGTTGTAGGTGAAGGCGCGGCAGTCCGGGTTGCCGAGGCAGGCGCGCTGGCATGCGTCCAGCGAGGTGTCGAAGAGCGGCTGCAGGTCCGCGCCGTAGAAGTCCACGTCGCGCGAGACGTCGAGGCGTCGCTCGGGCAGCGGGCTTTCCGCCAGCGCGGGCAGGGCGAGAACGACAAGCAGGGAAAGAAGCAGGGCGCGCATCGGTCGGACCTCCGGGCGGGATGCGGAAGGATCGCACGGCCCCATGCGCGCGATCAACGATTCCCGCGGCGCCGGTTAAGCCGGTGTTCACCTTGCCGGCGCCATGCTGCCGCGGCGTATCCTGTGCATGGGGCGGAGCGTCCGTCATGAGTCTGTCCGGCAAGCTTGCGGAGGAGCGGCGGGCGCGCCTCGCCGCCGAGCGCCTGCTGGAGCAGAAGCAGGCGGAGCTTTTCGCCGCCAACCGCAAGCTGGGGCAGCACGCGCGGTCCCTGTCCGAGCAGATCGTCGAGACGCGGGCAGAGGTCGCCACCGTCCGGGACGAGAACCAGCGCGTGAAGTCCGACCTGACGAAGGCGAACGAGAAGATCGCCATCGTCGAGACGCAGCTCTGGCGCGCGCTGGAATCGGTGCGCGACGGTTTCGCCATGTTCAACGCCGACGGCTGTCTCGAACTGGCGAACCCGGCCTATCTCTCGGTCTTCGACGGGGTCGACTCGATCACGCCGGGGGCAAGCTTCGCGCATATCGTCGACGTGATGATCGAGGAGGGGATCGTCGACCTGCAGGGCGAATCGCCGCTTGCCTGGCGCGAACGCCTGCTGGGCCGCTGGGACCGGGAGGACATCCCGCCAGAGGTCATCCGCCTGTGGAACGGCCAGTTCGTCAAGCTGATGGACCGGCGCACGCCGGACGGCGGATTCGTGACGCTTGCCGTCAACATCACCGAACTGATGCGCATGTGGTTCGCGGTCGAAGAGTTGCCGGACGGCTTCGTGGTCTATGATTCCGACGACCGGCTGGTGACCTGCAACGCGCGCTATCGGGAACTCTATGCCGAAAGCGCGGAGGCGATGGTGCCCGGCGCAACCTTCGAGGATATCCTGCGCCACGGCCTTGCCCGCGGCCAGTATGCCGAGGCGCTGGGCCGCGAGGAAGCCTGGCTGGAGGAACGGCTGGAACAGCATCGCGCCGCCGAAACCGCCATCGAGCAACAGCTGGGCGACGGTCGCTGGCTGCGCATCTTCGAGAAGGAAACCAGCGACGGCGGCCGCGTCGGCCTGCGCGTCGACATCACCCACCTGAAAGAGCAGCAGAAGGCGCTCGAACGCGCGACGGAGCGGGCAGAGGCCGCGAACCGCGCGAAATCCGCCTTTCTCGCCAACATGACGCACGAAATCCGCACGCCGATGAACGGCGTCGTCGGCATGGCCGAGCTTCTGGCGGACACCGGGCTGACCGAGGATCAGGCGCTCTACGTCGAGACGATCCGCACCTCGGGCGAGTCGCTGCTGGTCATCATCAACGACGTGCTCGACTACTCGAAGATCGAGGCCGACAGGCTGTCGCTCCACCCCGAGCCCTTCGACCTCGAGCGCTGCATCCACGAGATCGTCATGCTCCTTCAGCCCACCGCGCGCGACAAGGGGCTGGTGATGCTGGTGGATTACGATCTCTTCCTGCCCACCCGCTTCGTCGGCGACCCGGGGCGCATCCGTCAGGTGCTGACCAACCTGATCGGCAACGCCGTGAAATTCACGACGGAGGGCCATGTGCTGGTCCGTGTCACCGGCCTGCCGGACGCAAACGGCGGCGCGACCGAGGTGATCGTCACCGTCGAGGACACGGGCATCGGCATCGCCGCCGACCGGCAGGAACATGTCTTTGGCGAGTTCAATCAGGTCGAGGACGACCGCAACCGCTCGTTCGAGGGCACGGGCCTGGGCCTTGCCATCACCCGCCGGCTGATCGACCTGATGGGCGGGCAGATCTGGGTCGAGAGCGTGGAGGGCGCCGGCGCCTGCTTCGGCTTCCGCGTGCCGCTGCCGGCGGCAGAGGCGCCACCCGACGCGCCGGCCGGCCCCCCTGCCTTGCGAACGGCCCTGGTCGTCGACGATCACCCGGCCAATCGCGAAATCCTGCAAAAGCAGCTTCTTGCGCTCGGCATGGAGGTGCGCTGCGCCGAAAACGCCGCGGCCGCCGCAGAGCTGCTGGAGCCTGCGCCCGACGTGGTGCTGACGGATCACTTGATGCCGGGCACCGACGGCGTGGCCTTCGCCCGTCGGCTCCGTGCCGAGGGGCGGCAGATGCCGATCCTGCTGCTCAGCTCGAACCCGGCCCTGGTGGAGGCGGGGCTGGCAGACGGGCTCTTGCAGGCGATCCTGCAAAAGCCGGTGCCGCGCCAGGAACTGCTGCGGCGGCTGCACGCGCTGGGCGGCGTCCGTTCCGATGCCCCCCTGCCGCAGTCGCCCCCCGAGGCGGGCGCCGCGGTGTCGGCGGACCCGCGTCCTGCCCGGCGGATGCGCGTGCTGCTGGCCGAGGACAACCGGACCAACCAGCTTGTCTTCGGCAAGATGGTGCAGGGGCTCGATATCGATCTGGCCTTTGCCGCCAACGGGCTCGAGGCCGTCGCGGCATGGCAGGCGGGGTCACCCGACCTGATCTTCATGGACATCTCGATGCCGAAGATGGACGGGCGCGCCGCCGCGCGCGAAATCCGCCGGCAGGAGGCGGTGCGGGGGGGCCGCGTGCCCATCGTGGCGGTCACCGCCCACGCCATGGAAGGCGACCGCGAGGCGATACTGGGCGACGGGATCGACCACTACATCTCGAAGCCGGTGCGCAAGGCGGCCCTTGTCGAAACGATCCGCGCCTACCGAACGTCCGGCACCCGTCCACCCGATCCGACCGACCCGGAATAGCCTCGTGCAGATGAGGGACAGCCGCTTGTCCCGAACAGCACACGGGGCGTCGCCCGACATGGCGTCGGGGGCCCCGATGCGCGGTCTCCCTGTCTCCCCCCGAGGCGCGGCGCCCAGCCGCCGGCGTCAATCCTTGCCCCGCAGGAACACGGGCCGGCCGGGTTCCGACATCGCGGCGTCGTAGCGATAGCCGCCCGCATCGAAGGCGCATAGATCCTCGGGATCCTCCAGCCGCCGCTCCAGCACGAATCGCGCGATCGCGCCGCGCGCCTGCTTGGCGTAGAAGCTGACGACCTGCGGCTTGCCGGCCTTCATCTCCATGAACACGGGCGTGACCACACGAAGCCTCAGCGCGTCCATGTCCACGGCGCCGAAATATTCCTGACTGGCGCAGTTCACCAGAACCTCCGCGCCCGCCTCGGCCGCCGCATCGTTCAGCGCCCGCGCGATCCGGTCGCCCCACCAGTCATAGAGCGTCCTGCCCCGCGGCGTGTGCAGGCGGCTGCCCATCTCCAGCCGGTAGGGCTCGATCAGGTCGAGGGGGCGCAGCACGCCGTAAAGCCCCGAGAGAATCCGCAACCGCGCCTGCCCCCAGCGCAGCGCGTCGGCATCCAGCGTCGCCGCCTCGAGCCCGCGATAGGTGTCGCCGGCGAAGGCAAGGGCTGCGGGCTTGCGCGGCTGCTCGCCGAAGGCCGCGAATCGCGCGGCGTTGAGTTCCGCAAGGCTGTCGCTGATCCGCATGAGCCGGCCAAGCTCCGCGGCGCCCAGCCCCTTCGCCACCTGCGCAAGCTCCGCCGCCTCGTCCGCGAAGGCGGGCTCGCTCGGGTCGGGCGCGCCCTGGGGCAGCGGCGCCTCGTCCATGTCGAGCTTCTTCGCGGGCGAGATCACGACGAGCATGGGCAGTCCTCCGGGTCAGCGCACCTGACTTAGTCCGTGGCGCGCAGGACGTCCAGAAAGGCCGGGCCGAATCGCTCCACCTGCCGCGTGCCCATGCCCGGGATACGGGACAGCGCGTCCAGGTCGGCAGGCCGCCGCTCGGCGATATGGCGCAGCGTGCTGTGCGAACAGGATACCGGCTTTTCGATGCCCGTTTCACCCCGCGCCAGCCGCTGCTGCGCCTCCATCAGCCGGTCGTAGAGCGCGCCTTCCGGCCGTCCGGCAAGCCGCCGCCGCACGGGGTGCACCTCTGCCGTCTCGCCCGCGATCACCTCGAGAAAGGCGCGCCCGTAGGTCTCGAGCTTCTTGGCGCCCACGCCGGGGATGCCGGCCATCGCGTCCAGCGTGGCAGGCCGCCGTTCCGCCATGGCGATGAGGGTGCGGTCGTTGAAGACGATGTAGGCGGGCACGCCCCCGGCCTCTGCCAGCGCGCGGCGACGCGCCTTGAGCGCGGCCAGCAGTCCCGCATCTTCCTCCGCGACCAGCGCCTTCGGCGCAGGCGCCGCCGTCTTGCCCATCGTGTCGCGGCGCAGATCGACCCGCGCCTGGCCCTTCAGCACCGGATGCGCGGCCTCCGTCACCCGCAACGCACCGTGCCGCGCGGGGTCGGGGCGCAGCAGGTCACGACCCATGAGCTGCCGGAAGATGCCGTGCCAGACACCACCGTCATAGGCCCGCCCCACCCCGAAGGTGGGCAGGCCGTCGTGCCCGCGCTGGCGAATCTTCTCGGTCGTCTTGCCGGTCAGGATGTCGATCAGGTGCCCGGCGCCGAAACTTTCGCCGGTGCGCAGCGCGGCCGAGAGCGCCATCTGGGCCGCCTCGGTGCCGTCGAAGCGTTCCGGCGGGCTCTCGCACAGGTCGCAGTTGCCGCAGCGCTCTGCCGCCTCGCCGAAATAGCCCAGCAGGGTCTGCCGCCGGCACTCCAGCGCCTCCGCCAGCCCAAGGAGCGCGTTGAGCCGCCCGTGGTCCGCCGCGCGCCGTTCCGGGGGCGCCGGGCTTTCGTCGATCTGGCTGCGCCGCAGGCGGATGTCGTCAGGGCCGTAGAGCGTGAGCGTCTCCGCCGGCAGCCCGTCGCGGCCCGCGCGCCCGATCTCCTGATAATAGGCCTCGATCGACTTGGGCAGGTCGGCATGGGCGACCCAGCGGGTGTCGGGCTTGTCCACCCCCATGCCGAAGGCGACCGTGGCCACCACGATCAGCCCGTCCTCGGTGGCGAAGCGTTCCTCGACCGTGCGCCGCGCGCAGGCCTCCATGGCGCCGTGGTAGAACGCGGCGGAATGGTCCTCCGCGCGCAGCGCCTGCGCCAGCGTCTCGGTCTTGGCGCGGGTGCCGCAATAGACGATGCCCGACTGCCCGCGCCGGGCGTCCGCAAAGCTCAGGATCTGCTGGCGCGGCTTGTCCTTGGGGTGAAAGGCGAGGCGGATGTTGGGGCGGTCGAAGCCGCGCAGGAATGTCGCGGGCGCGCGCCCCGCGAAAAGCCGCGCGACGATCTCGGCCTGCGTTTCGGCGTCGGCGGTGGCGGTGAAGGCCGCCAGCGGCACGCCAAGCGCCTGCCGCAACGCGCCGATCCGCAGATAGTCGGGGCGAAAGTCGTGGCCCCACTGGCTCACGCAATGCGCCTCGTCCACGGCGATCAGCGACACGCCCGCCCGCCGCAGCATGCCCGAGGTCGAGGCCGCGCCCAGCCGTTCGGGCGCCATGTAGAGCAGCCGCAGCCGCCCGGCCGCAAGCGCCGCCCAAACGGCCTCGGTCTCTTCCTCGGTATTGCCGGAGGTGAGCGCGCCGGCCTCCACGCCCGCGGCGCGCAGCGCGCGCACCTGGTCGCGCATCAGCGCGATCAGCGGCGAGACCACCAGCGTCACGCCCTCGCGCATCAGCGCGGGCAACTGGTAGCACAGCGACTTGCCCCCGCCGGTGGGCATGATCGCCAGCACGTCGCGGCCCGAGGCCACCGCCTCGACGATCTCGCCCTGACCAGGGCGGAATCCCTCGAATCCGAACACCTCGCGCAGAATCGCCTCTGCGCCGCCTGCCTCACCCATCGTTCCCGTCTTCGTTCCGGTTCTGCCCGCGATCGGAACCTAGCGCGGCAAACACCGGGTGAACAAGTCCGGAACGGGGCGCGGCTCCCGTCCTTTCAATGGTCCCCAAATACCCCTTCGCGGGCTCGGGCCGGGCGCGCCGCCTCAGTAGAAGGCGGCCGCGTTGTTCGCCAGGATGATGCGCAGCGCATAGACGCCGATCAGAGCCACCAGCGGCGCAAGGTCGATGCCGCCCATCGGCGGGATCAGCCGGCGGATCGGGGCATAGATCGGCTCCATGATCCGGTTCAGCCCGTACCAGATCTGCGCCACGAACTGCTGCCGCGTGTTCAGCACCTGGAAGTTGATGAGCCAGCTCATGACGACATGCGCGATGATGAAGAACCAAAGCACGTCGAGGAGCAGCATCAGAATCTGGAACAGCGACTGCATGGGCACCTTTCCCCTTCCGGAATGTCCGAGAGGTATGCGGCCCGGCGCCGCGCGGCAAGTCTGCCGCGAGGTCGCGGTTGACCCTCGCAGGGCGCCGCGTCACCCCGCGAGCACAAAGGAGGCTGCCAATGTATCCCTTCGTCCGCATGGTCAAGGAACTGTGGATCGCGCGCAATGCCGCGCCGCTGCCGCTTTCGGGCACCCATGTCTCGCACCACCTTTGCTGGCCCTGGGATCTCGACATCTGGCGGGAGCTCAACAACGGGCGGGCGCTCTCGCTCTATGACCTCGGGCGCATCCCGCTGGCGATGCGCACGGGGTTGATCGGCGCGCTGCGGCGCAATCGCTGGGCGCTGACCATGGCGGGGGCGAGCGTGCGCTACCGGCGCCGGATCCGGGCCTTCGACCGGATCGAGATGCACTCGCGCGCGGTCTGCTGGGACGCGAGGTTCATCTATCTGGAACAGGCGATGTGGCTCACATCGGGCGAATGCGCGGGTCATGTCCTCTATCGCGCGGCGGTCACCGGGCGCGACGGGATCGTCCCGCCAGAGCGCGTACTGCGCGAGACGGGGCACGACCCCTCGCCGCCGCCGATCCCGGACTGGATCGCCGCCTGGATCGAGGCAGAGGCCCTGCGTCCCTGGCCGCCGATGCAGGAATCGGACGACCCGGCGCCGCAAAGGCTTGCCAGACGCGCCGCGCCATAGTCTCTTGCTCGCGGGGCGCGCGACCGCCCCGCCCGTTGGGAGAGGGGCATGGCCGCGCCGTCGCCTGGCAAAAGAATCTGGGGCTGGTTCTTCTTCGACTGGGCGAGCCAGCCCTACAACACGCTGCTGATCACCTTCATCTTCGCACCCTACGTGCAGGAGATGTTGGGCGACGGCAGCGTCGCGCAGACCGCCTGGGGCTTCGGGATCGGGGCCGCCGGGCTCGTGATCGCGCTTCTGGCGCCGGTGCTGGGCGCGATGGCGGATATCGCCGGCAACCGCCTGAAGTGGATCTGGGGCTTTTCGGGCATGTATGTGGCGGGTGCGGGGATGCTGTGGTTCGCGCAGCCCGACGATTTCAACCTCGTGCTTACGCTCTTCTGGTTCGCCATCGGCATGATCGGGATGGAGTTCGCGACCATCTTCACCAACTCGATGCTGCCTGACCTCGGTCCGAAGGAGAAGATCGGCCGCATATCGGGCAACGGCTGGGCCTTCGGCTACGCGGGCGGGCTGGTGGCGCTGGTCGTCATGCTGACCCTTTTCGCCGAAAGCGGGGATACCGGCCGCACGCTGATCGGGATCGAGCCGATCCTGGGCCTCGACCCCGGGGCGCGGGAAGGCACCCGCTTTGTCGGGCCGCTGACGGCGCTGTGGTATGTCGTCTTCATGATCCCCTTCTTCCTCTGGGTGCGCGATCCCAAGCCCGGCGGCCTGCCGCCCGGCGCGCTGCGGCTGGGGCTGGCGGAGGTTGTGCATACCGTGCGCCGGCTGCCGCGCACGCCGTCGCTCTTCGCCTACCTGGGCAGTTCGATGTTCTACCGCGACGCGCTGAACGGGATGTATACCTTCGGCGGCATCTACGCCGCCGGCGTGCTGGGCTGGAGCGTGGTGGACGTGGGCGTGTTCGGCATCCTTGCGATCATCTCGGGCGCGGTCTTTGCCGTGATCGGCGGGCGGGCGGACGACCGCTTTGGCCCCAGGCCGGTGATTGCGGCCTGCATCCTGATCCTGACGGGCGTGGCGATCGCCATCATCTTCATCGCGCCCACCCGGGTCTTCGGCATGCCCGTCGAAGAGGGCTCGTCCCTGCCCACCATCGCCTTCTACGTCATGGGCATCCTGATCGGCGCGGCGGGCGGCGTGATCCAGGCGGCGAGCCGCACCATGATGGTGCGGCAGGCCGACCCGGAGAAAATGACCGAGGCCTTCGGTCTATACGCGCTGGCGGGCAAGGCGACCTCGTTTCTCGCGCCGCTCTCCATCGGTTTCGCCACATGGGCCACAGGCAGCCAGCAACTGGGCGTGACCCCGCTGATCGCGCTTTTCCTGCTGGGCCTTGTGCTGCTAGCCTTCGTGAAACCGGAAGGAGACCGCACGCCTTGGCACGCCGCACCGCCGCTTTCGGCCTGATCCTCGGCCTTGCGCTTGCCGCCTGCGGCAGCGCGCCGGACCGTGCCGCGGCGCCGCCGCTCGACCCGGTGCTGAGTTCGCGCGAGGCCAGGCAGCTTTTCGGCGACGCAGACGGACCCTCGGCGCAGGCGCCTGCCGTGATCGGCGGCTATTCGAAGGGCTGCCTCGCCGGCGGCGTGGAACTGGCGGAAAGCGGGCCGACATGGCAGGCGATGCGCCTGTCGCGCAACCGCAACTGGGCGCACCCGGAGACCATCGCCTTTCTTCAGGACCTCAGCCGCAAGGCGGCGCAGCAGCCGGGGTGGCAGGGCCTCTATATCGGCGATCTCAGCCAGCCGCGCGGCGGCCCCATGCTGACCGGGCACCGCAGCCACCAGTCGGGCCTCGATGCCGACATCTGGATGCGGCCGGCCGACCGGCTGAACCTGACCCGCACCGAGCGCGAGACCCTCTCGTCGATCTCGCTGCGCCGCGCGAACGGCGCCTTCACCAACGACAGCTGGAGCCGCGCGCATCACGATATCCTCAAGGCCGCGGCGAGCGATCCGCGCGTTGCGCGCATCTTCGTCTTTCCCGGCGCCAAGGTGCGCATGTGCAACGACGAGGCGGATGACCGCAGCTATCTGCGCAAGATCCGGCCGTGGTGGGGGCATCACTACCACTTTCACGTCCGGCTGAACTGTCCGCGCTGGCAGCGCGACTGCGCCCCGCAAAACGCGCCGCCGCCCGGCGACGGCTGTGCCGAGGCACAGGAGTGGGTGGAGCGCATCCTCAACCCGCCCCCGCCCGATCCGGACGCCCCGCCGCCGAAGCCGCGGCGCGAACTCACGATGGCCGACCTGCCGCGCCAATGCGCCACAGTTCTTCAGTCGCCCTGAGCGCGGCGGCCCTTCTCCTCCTTGCCGGCTGCGCCGCTCCGGAGACGGCCATCCATCTGGGCAGCACCGCGATCGGGATCGACGATCCGCGCTCTGGCGGCTTTTCGGCGCTGGAGGTGACGGAAGGGGGGGCGCGGCTGATCGCCGTGAGCGACCGGGCGGTCCTGCTCAGGGCGCGGATCGAACGCGAGGGCGCGCGGATCACGGGCCTGTCGCAGGTCGCCCTGACCGACCTGCCCGGACGCGACAGCACCGTTCCCGAGAACAGCGATGCCGAGGGGCTGGCCACCGACGGCGGCCGCCTGTGGATTTCCTACGAGCAACGGCACCGTGTCGTCGTCTTTCCCGGCGGAAGGGAACTGCCCCGCCCCCCCGACACCAGGGTCCTGCCGCCCAATCGCGGGCTGGAGGCGCTTGCGATAGACGCGCGCAAGGACCTTTACGCCCTGCCGGAATGGCCGGTGGACGGCGGCTTTCCCGTCTATCGCTTCGACGGAGCGTCATGGACGGTGGCGGGCATCCTGCCCCGGCGCGGCCGCTTCGTGCCGGCGGGTGCGGATTTCGGTCCCGACGGCGCGCTCTACGTGCTGGAGCGGGTCTTCGTGGGCGTCGGGTTCCGGAGCCGCGTGCGGCGCGTGACCTTAGATCGGAAGAGCGTCGTGTAGGGAAAGAGTGTAGATCTCGGTGGTCGCC
>OFET01000875.1_pt1 | contig 12145 bp, 11 predicted proteins | sample 1521211 | NCBI WGS metagenome assembly OFET01 (sample SAMN03766358, study PRJEB24113) | microbial mat metagenome | isolation source: enrichment culture HLUCC-A from microbial mat sample contains cyanobacterium...
GTGCTCTGGCTGCGCCTGCCGCTGCCGATGAAGCTCGATCACGTCAACGTCTTCGCCCTCGACGGGGGCGACGGATGGACGCTGGTCGATGCCGGTCTCGACTGGAAGCGCGGCCGGGCGGCTTGGGAGGCGGCGCTGGCCGGCCCGCTCGCCGGACGCCCGGTGCGGCGCGTGCTCGTCACGCATTACCACCCCGACCATGTGGGCCTTGCCGGCTGGTTCCGCGCCGAGCACGGGGCCGAGATCGTGGCGACGCGCACCACCTGGCTCTTCGCCCGGATGCTCCAGCTCGACGTGCAGGAGCGGCCCGCGCCCGAGGCTGTCGCCTTCTGGCGGCGGGCCGGAATGCCCGAGGCCATGCTGGCGCAGCGCATGGCCGAACGGCCCTTCAACTTCGCCGACTGCACCGCGCCCCTGCCGCTGGGCTTCACCCGCATCGAGGAGGGCGACACGATCCGCGCGGGGGGGCGCGCGTGGGACGTGCGGCTCGGCTCGGGCCATGCTCCCGACCACGCCACGCTGTGGAGCCGCGACGACAGGCTCGTGCTCGGGGGCGATCAGTTGCTCCCCTCGATCTCGCCCAATCTGGGCGTCTACCCGACCGAGCCCGAGGCTGATCCCATCGCGGCGTGGTTCGCCTCGTGCCGCCGACTCGCGGCCCATGCGCGGGACGACCAGCTCGTGCTGCCAGGCCACAAGCTGCCCTTTACCGGCCTGCCCGCCCGGATGATCCAGCTCGAACAGAATCACGTCGAGGCGCTCGCCCGCCTGCGGGCCTGGCTCGACGAGCGCCCCCGCACCGCGCACGAGTGTTTCGCACCCCTCTTCGGGCGCGAGGTGGGGCCGGGCGAATACGGGCTCGCCCTCGGCGAGGCGGTCGGGCATCTGAACCACCTGCTGCGCACGGGCACCGCGACGCGCTCCGAGCGTCACGACGGCGCGTGGCTCTGGCACGCCCTCTGAGCGTGACACGCGCGGCCCCTGCGGCCCTTTGCCCCCCGCCCGCGCTTAACACCGCGCCCCGCCTCGGCTAACACGGGGCGCGGACAGACGGGAGACACGGGGCCATGGCCGACAGCAAGCACGAACACGGCAAGATGGATATCTCCGATCAGGAAAGGACCTTCGCCGGCTTCATGAAGCTGGCGACCTGGACGGCGATCGGCGTCATCGTCTTGCTGATCTTCCTCTACGCGATCGCCGGCTGACCGGCCGCACATGCCTGCCGTGACCGCGCGCGCATGGCGCGCCGCACTCCTTGCGTGCCTGTCGCTCGCCGTCGGCGCCTGCGCCGTGGAAGAGGTATGGGCACCGGAGGAAGAGGTGCAACGCGCGATCTACCGTCACGACGGGCCGCCGACGGTCACGCTGTTCACGATGATCAACAACCGCTCCAACGAGGGGGCGCATGCGGGTCTGATGGTCAACGGCTCACAACGGCTGATCTTCGACCCGGCCGGCAGCTTCAACCACCCCCAGATCCCCGAGCGGAACGACGTGTTCTTCGGCATCACGCCGGCGGCGCACGATTTCTACATCGACTACCACGCCCGCGAGACCTTCCGGGTGAAGGAGAACACGCTGGTCGTGACGCCCGAGCAGGCCGAGCGCGTGATCCGGCTGATCCAGCAGGCGGGGCCCGTGCCGCCCACCCGCTGCAACATCGCCATCGCCGAGGTGCTGCGCGAGGCCGGCATCGGCGACGTCCCCCGCTCGTGGTTCCCTCTCAACACGATGCGCTGGGTCGAGAGCCAGCCTGGCGTCGTGACGCGGCTGCACCGCGACGACAGCCCCGACAACCGGGGCGACCTGATGCGCGTGCCGCTGGTCCGCTGAGCCGCCTCAGAACACCGCGTTCAGCAGGTAGAGCGTGCCCATCCCCGCCCCGATGGCGCCCAGTACCGATCGCAGGCCGAAGCCCACGGCCAGGGCCGCGAGCGCGGCGACCAGGCGCGCGGGGTCGGTCTCGCCCCCCGTCGCCTGGGGCCAGACGACGAGGGGCGCGATCAGCGCGGGGATGACGGCAACCGGAGTGTAGCGCAGGTGGCGCAGCACCCAGGGCGGCAGCCTGCGTCCGCCGATCAGCCCGAGGAAGGAGAAGCGGATGAGCCAGGTGCCGAGAGCCAGCGCCGCAATGATCGCCCAGACCGCCGCGTCCGACCAGCCGCTCACGCCGCCCCCTCCGCCCGGATCGGCCGGGCGAGTCCGCGCCGCTCCACCTCCGCTCCCGTGGCCATCGCCGCCAGCGCGGCGAGCGGCAGGCCGAGGTTGTAGGGCAGCCCGGCGAGCACAAGACCTAGGATCACCGCCACGACGGCAGCCGCGACATGGGCGAGCGTGCGCAGGCCCGGCGCGATCAGCGAGATGAAGGTGATCGGCACGGCGAAGTCGAGGGCGAGCGCATCAGGCACGCCACGGCCCAGCAGCGCGCCGGCAAGCGTGCAGGCATACCAGACAGGAGCGATCAGCGCGACGGTGCCGAGGAACAGCGCCATGCGCTGCGGCAGGCTCCACCGTGGCTCGGCCTCGAAATTGGCCAGCGACACCGCGTAGGACTGATCGACCAGCAGGTAGGCGGCGAGCGCACGTTGCCAGAGCGGCGCGGCCCCGATCCACGGCGCCAGCGAGGCCGAATACATCGCCATCCGCAGGTTGACCGCGAGCGCCGAGGCGAGGATCACGATGACCGGCGCGTTCTCGGTCATCAGTTGCAGCGCGGTCAGCTGCGCCGCGCCCGCGATGACCAACACCGAAAAGCCCATGGTCTGCGCGAGGTCGAGGCCCGCCTCGGTCGCCACCACGCCGAAGAGCACGGCAAAGGGCCCGACCACCAGCAGGAACGGCGCGCTGTCGACCATGCCCTTGCGAAACGCCGCGCCGAGGGTGGCGGGCGGCGCCGGCCGTTGGGCGGAAGGGCTGGCAGCAGGCATCTGCGCTCCGTAATCTGGCAGGGCGATCGGGCAGGGGCGTCGGGGCAAAACCGGCGGAGACGCGCGTGCGGTAGGACGGACGGGGAGCGGATGCAACCTCAGGCAGAAGGGCCACAGCGCGACGCGGCTGCACCGGCGGGCGCCATCCTTGCCGGCGGCGCCGGGCGGCGGATGGGCGGCACCGTGAAGGCGGGGCTGCGCCTCGGCGGCGAGACGCTGCTGGCGCGGGCCGTGCGCCGCCTCGGTCCGCAGGTGGCCGCGCTCGCCGTCTGCGCCGGGCCCGATCCCGTGCGCCTCGCCGGGCTGATCCCGACCGGCGCCGCCTGCCTCGTCGACCCGCTGCCGGGCTACGAGGGCCCGCTCGCCGCCCTCTCGGCCGCGCTCGACTGGGCCGAGGCGGAGGGGCATGCCGACCTGCTCACCGTCGCGGTCGACACGCCGTTCTTCCCGCCCGATCTCGCCGCACGTCTCGCCGCGGGGCGGGGGGGGGCTACGGCGGCGCTGGCGGAGGATGGAGACGGCCTGCACCCGACCTTCGGCCTGTGGCGCACCGCGCTCGCCGCGCCCCTGCGCGCGGCGCTGGCAGGCGGGGAGCGGCGGATGACCGGCTTCGCCGCTCGCGCGGGTGCCGTGCGCGTGCGCTTCCCCGGCGCCGACGCCTTTTTCAACGTCAACGCGCCGGGCGAGCTGGCGTCGGCCGAGGCGCGGCTGTGAGCGATGCCGCCGACCTATCGGACCTGCGTGTCGCACGCGGCTTCTGCGATGCCGAGCGGCCGATTCTCGCCCGCCTGTTCTGGGAGGCATTCTCGGACAAGCTCGGCCGGATCATGTCGCCCGAGGCGCGCGCGATCGCGTTCCTCGAGGGGGCGCTCCACCCCGACTTCGCCCTGGTGGCGCGCGACGGGCAGGGCCGGGTGCTGGGCGCCGCGGGGATCAAGACACGCGCGGGCGGCCTCGTCACGGGCGGGTTCGCCGACCTCGCCCGCGCCTACGGGCCGCTCGGCGCCCTGTGGCGCGCGCCCCTGCTGGAGCTCACCGAGCGGCGGACGGGGCCGGATGCGATGCTGCTCGACGGGCTGTTCGTGTCGGCAGACGCGCGCAGGCGCGGCGTGGGCACGCGCCTGATCGAGGCCATTCTGGAAGAGGCCTCGGCGCGGCGCTATGCCGAGATGCACCTCGACGTGACAGACGACAACGCCCCCGCCCGCGCGCTCTACGAGCGCCAGGGCTTCCGCGCGGTGGGGGCGCGGCGGATGGGCCTCGCGGGCGCCGCCCTCGGCGTCCGCGCGGCGACGACAATGGCGCGCCCCGTCGACGGAGCGCAGGATTCGTATCGCTCTGACCCGCCCGTCTAGGGCCGGCGCCGCGGCTGTCCGCCCGGCCCCGGGCCGCCCGCGTGAATTCCGCGCAGCTAGTCGAACGTGCCGGATACCCGGCCGAGCAGCATGAAGGCGCGTGCGGTCCGCGTCTCGGAGAGCGCGGCGATCTCGGTGTCCGACAGGCGCGGCTCGACCTCTGCGAAGGTCTTGTCGAACTTTCGAAGGAAGTGGTGGGCGGTGTCGCGGAACACCGGATCCTGCCGCATGCGGCCCGTGGTCAGCGCGAGGCACGAGCGGTCGCGCACGCCGCCCAGGCTCGCCACGCCCTTGCCCCGCTCGCCCTGCGCGAAGCGGCGCCACACTTCGGGGCGGGCGCGGTCGGGCGCCAGGTCGTCCATGTAGATCCCGTCCTCTGCGAGCAGCGTCAGCACGTCCTGCGCCGAGCGCACCAGCCCCGCGGTCGGCCGGTCGCGCAGGGCGGCACGCAGCGCGCGAAAGCCCTCGGAATCGGCCTCGTCCTCGGGGAAGTTGAGCGCGCGCAGCAGGTCGGGGGTCGAGATCGGCTCGCCCGCGTCCTCCGGCGTGCCGAGCGCGAGGCTCTGCTGGGCGGCGTCGGCGGCGGGCGGGCCGGCCGCACCGGCGGGCCCCGCACCCGGCCCACCACCTGCCCCCTGCCCCGCCCGCGGCGACTGGCTCGTCACGGCCGCCGGCGCCGGGGCCGTGCGCCCGCGGCCCGCGGCCCCGCCCGCCGCCGAGCCGCCGGCAAGGGGCGCCCCCGCCTGCGTGAGCCGCGTGATCGCCGCCTCGGTCTGGCGCTGGGCGCGCGCGATCTCCTCGAGCCGCGCCTCGATGGCGGGGCGGATGCCCGAGCCCTGCGCCGGCTGCTGCTGTGCCGCAAGATGCCGGATCGCGTCGACCGCCGCCTCGAGGCGTGCGCCCTCCTCCCGCATCACGCGGGCAGCGCGCGCCGACAGCGCGGCGACCCAGATCAGCGCGACCGGCAGGACGATGGCGCCGAGCGTGCCGATCCAGCCGAGTCCTGCCGGCCCCGCCCCGACGTCCGAGGGGAAGAACAGCAGCACCGCCACCACCGCGAGTACCCAGGCGGCCGACAGCGCGAGCGCGGCGGCACCGGCCGGGTCGAGCCCCTCCCGGCCGGCCCGCCGCCCGCTTGCAGCCGACGGAAAGCCGCGCAGAGCCTCTCCGCCCCCCGCGCGCCGCGTCTCGGGCGCGCGCGCCTCCGGCGCGGACTCGCCGTCGCTCATGCCCTCGACGGTGCCATCGGGTGAGGTCATCGTGCTGCCATCCCCCAGCCGCGCCACCTGCGCTCAGACGTACCTGATGGCGAGGATCTCGTAAGACTTCTCGCCGCCCGGCGTGCGCACCTCGACGCTGTCGCCCTCGTCCTTTCCGATCAGGGCGCGGGCGATGGGCGACCTGACGTTGAGCAGACCCTTCTCGAGATCAGCCTCGGGCTCGCCCACGATCTGGTAGGTCTTTTCCTCGTCGGTATCCTCGTCGACGATCGTGACCGTGGCGCCGAACTTGATCGGGCCCGAGAGCTTGGCAGGGTCGATCACCTCGGCGCGGGCGAGCAGGCCCTCGATCTCCTTGATGCGTCCCTCGACGAAGCTCTGCTTCTCGCGGGCCGAGTGATACTCGGCGTTCTCCGACAGGTCGCCGTGCTCGCGTGCCTCGGCGATCGCCTGGATGATCGCCGGCCGCTCAACCGACTTCAACTGCTTGAGTTCCGCATCGAGCGCGGCGGCGCCCGTGCGCGTCATCGGGATCTTTTCCATTGTCGCCTTGAATGCTTGCGTCTGCGTGCCCGAAGGTGCGGACGCAGGCGCCGCTCTGCAACCTCAAATGCGCACCGACGCCCGCCTCGGGCCGGAAATCTCCGCCACACGCCGATCGAGCGGGCGGCCCGGCGCATCGCGCGGCACGGCGCGGCGTGGCGCCGCACGGCCGCGATTGACGCCGCCCGGGCCTGTCGATAGTCCGGCCCGCGCTTACTTTTCCGTGCGGGGTAACAATGTTGCCCCGCCCCCAGCGCAGCGACAGCGAGGACGGACGGCGATGAGCGAGACGGCACGCGAGGCGATGGAATACGACGTGGTGATCGTGGGCGCCGGCCCCGCCGGCCTGTCCGCCGCGATCCGGCTCAAGGAGATCGCCCCCGACCTCGACGTGGTGCTGCTGGAAAAGGGCTCGGAGGTGGGCGCGCACATCCTCTCGGGCGCCGTGCTCGACCCGGTGGGCCTCGAGACGCTCTTCCCCGACTGGAAGGAGCGCGGCGCGCCGCTGAACGTGCCGGTGCGCGAGGACAATTTCTACATCCTCGGCGAGGCGGGCCGGGTGCGGGTGCCCAACTGGATGATGCCGCCGCTGATGAACAACCACGGCAACTACATCGTCTCGATGGGCAATGTCTGCCGCTGGCTTGCCGAGCAGGCCGAGGCGCTCGGGGTCGAGATCTTCCCCGGAATGTCGTGCTCGGAGCTGGTCTATCACGAGGATGGCGGCGTGAAGGGTGTCGTCGCGGGCGAGTTCGGCCGGCAGGCCGACGGCACGCCCGGGCCGAACTACGAGCCGGGGATGGAGCTGCACGGCAAGTACGTCTTCCTCGGCGAAGGCGTGCGCGGCTCGCTCACCAAGCAGGTGATGGCCAGATACGACCTGCAGGAGGGCAAGTGCCCGCAGAAGTTCGGCCTCGGCATGAAGGAAATCTGGGAGATCGATCCCGAAAAGCATCGCGAGGGCACCGTCACCCACACGATGGGCTGGCCGCTGGGGAAGAACGCCGGCGGCGGGTCGTTCATCTACCATCTCGAGAACAACCAAGTCTACGTGGGCTTCGTCGTTCACCTCAACTACGAGAACCCCTACGTCCACCCCTACATGGAGTTCCAGCGCTTCAAGCACCACCCGATGGTGGCCGAACTGCTGCAGGGCGGCAAGCGGGTGGCCTACGGGGCGCGCGCGATTTCCGAGGGCGGCTGGCAGTCGATGCCGAAGGCGGTCGCGCCGGGCGTGGCGATCCTCGGCTGCGGCGTGGGACTGGTGAACGTGCCGCGCATCAAGGGCAACCACAACGCCATGCTCTCGGGCATCGAGGCGGCCGAGGCCGCGGCCCGCGCCATCGCCGCGGGCCGGGCGAGCGACGAGCTGACGGAATACGACGATTACATCCACACCGACGGCCCCATCGCGAAGGATCTCAAGCCCGTCCGCAACGTCAAGCCGCTCTGGTCGCATTACGGCATCCTCGGCGGCGTGGTGCTCGGCGGCATCGACATGTGGTGGGCCACGCTGACCGGGAACACGATGTTCGGCACGATCCGGCACCGCAAGTCCGACGCCGAGCACACCGAACCGGCCGAAAAGCACGAGCCGATCCACTATCCCCGGCCCGACGGCGTGCTCAGCTTCGACCGGCTGACCAACGTCTCTTTCTCGATGACCAACCACGAAGAAAGCCAACCGGCCCACCTGAAGCTGAAGGACGCCACCATTCCGGTCGAGATCAACCTCCCGACATACGCCGGCCCCTCGGCCCGCTACTGCCCGGCCGGCGTCTACGAGTTCGTCGAGGAGGCCGGACAGGCGCCACGCTTCGTCATCAACTTCCAGAACTGCGTCCACTGCAAGACCTGCGACATCAAGGATCCGATGCAGAACATCGAGTGGACGGTGCCGCAGGGCGGCGACGGGCCGAACTACCCCAACATGTGACGACACGGGGCGCGCGCGCCCGCCCACCTGCCCCGGGCCCGCGCCGACCGCCCGGCCACCGAATGCGTCGCGCCGGTGCACGCGCCCCATCGCGACGCCGCATCCCTCCTCGCCGACCGTCGCCATGGGGGCGCGCGGGCGCCCGCGCGCCCCCATGGCGAGGGGCGACCGCGTCGCGCGCCGGGGCCGGCCGGTCACGGATCGCGCGGCCCACGGCCGCCGCGCGCCGCCTGCCTCTTCTTCTTCTTGCTCCAAGTATCCCGGGGGGCCGCCCGGAACGGGCGGCGGGGGCAGCGCCCCCTCGACCGGCTCCGTCCCGGGCGCGCGGGCCGCACCGGTGCGCCGCCGCCGCGCGCCCTGCGCGCGGCCCCGCCCAACCGCGGGAGCCGCCGAAAGGAGGCGAGAGCGGGCGGGAGCGCCCCCGGCAGGCCATCACGAAGCCGTGGCGCGCAGGGCGCGCGCCGCGGCCGGCGGTTGCCGCATGTGCCCGGCAGGACTAGGCTGTCCCTCAGACGTCCCCGAAGAGGTGTCCCTTGACCCAGCGCCGCGCCGCCCTGTTCGCTCTCGCCCTCGCCGCCGCAGCCACGGCCGCCGCTCCCGCCGCCGCGCAGCAGACGCGGGGGCTCGCCGGGCCCTATCTCGCCGCGCGCGCCGCGATCGGGACGAACGATTACGACGCCGCCGCGCGCTACTATGCCCGCGCGCTCATCCGCGACGGGCGCAACCCCGAGCTTCTGCAGAATGCCATCGTGGCGCAGATGGGCCTCGGCAACCTCGCCCGGGCCGAGCCGATCGCCCGGCAGATGCGCTCGACCGGCGCCGACAGCCAGATCGCCAACCTGGTCCTGCTGACAGATCGGCTCGCCCGCGAGGACTGGACGGGCGCGCTGGAGGATTTCGAGGCCGGCATGTCGGTCGGCCCCCTCGTCGACGGGCTGGTGGAGGCGTGGGCGCGCTACGGCGCGGGCGACATCGACGCCGCGCACGATGCCTTCGACGCCGTGGCCGACGAGACGGGCATGCCCGCCTTCGGCCGCTACCACGCTGCCCTCGCCCGTGCCGGATCGGGCGACATGGCGGCGGCGGAAGAGATATTCTCGGGCGGCGAGGACGGCTCGGAGATGCGCCTGACCCGCCGTGGCCTGATCGCGCGCGCGCAGGTGCTCAGCCAGCTCGGCCGCAACGAGGACGCGCTGTCGCTCATCGCCGACACGTTCGGCGCCGACCTCGACCCCGGCCTCGCCGCCCTCCGCGCCCGCCTCGCCGCCGGCGAAACCGTGCCCTTCGACCTCGTGCGCGACGCGCGCGACGGCGCGGCCGAGGTCTTTTTCACCGTGGCGGGCGCCCTGCGCGGCGAGGCGCAGTCGAGCTACACGCTTCTCTATTCCCGGGCCGCCGAGGCGCTCCGCCCCGATCATGTCGACGCGATCCTTCTCTCGGCAGGGCTGCTCGACCAGATGGAGCGCTACGCGCTCGCGACCGAGACCTACGAGCGCGTGGCGCGCGACCACCCCAGCTTTCACGTCGCCGAGATCGGTCGCGCCGAGGCGTTCGAGCGGTCGGAGCGCGAGGACGAGGCCGTCGCCGTGCTGGAGCGCCTCGCCGAGACCCACGGCGACCAGCCCATCGTGCACATCACGCTCGGCGACATGCTCCGCCGGATGGAGCGTTACGCCGACGCCACCCCGGCCTACGACCGTGCCATCGCGCTCTTCACCGAGGAGCGCGAGGAGCACTGGGTCGTCTACTTCGCCCGCGGCATCACCCACGAGCGCGAAGACCGCTGGCCGGAGGCCGAGGCCGATTTCCGCAAGGCGCTGGAGCTCAACCCCGGACAGCCCTCGGTGCTCAACTACCTCGGCTATTCCTTCGTCGAGATGCAGGAGAACCTTGACGAGGCGATGGACATGATCCGCGAGGCCGTCGCCGCCCGCCCCGATTCGGGCCACATCGTCGACTCGCTCGGCTGGGGCCTCTACCGGCTCGGGCGCTACCAGGAGGCGGTCGAGCACATGGAGCGCGCGGCCGAGCTTCTGCCCGTCGATCCCATCGTCAACGACCACCTGGGCGACGTCTACTGGGCCGTGGGCCGCAAGGTCGAGGCGCGCTTCCAGTGGAACCGCGCGCTGTCCTTCGAGCCGGAGGAGGACGAGGCCGAACGCATCCGTCGCAAGCTCGAGGTCGGCCTCGACCAGGTGCTCGCGGAGGAAGGCGCGCCGCCGCTGCACGGCGACGAGGCGCGCTCGGCCGGTGCCGACATCGCCAACGGCGGAGAGCCGGCGGGCGACGGCGGCTGAGGCGCGGCGTGCCGACGGTTTCCGTCTTCGCCCCGGCGAAGGTCAACCTGACCCTGCATGTCGTCGGCCAGCGCGACGATGGCTATCACCTGCTCGACAGCCTCGTGGCCTTCGCGCCCGTGGGCGACACGGTGCTTATGGCGCGCGCGGGCGTGTCCTCTATCACCGTGGAGGGGCCGGAGGCGGCGGGCGTGCCCGCCGATACCGACAATCTCGCCCTGCGCGGCGCGATGATCGCTCTTGGGCAGGACGGGGCCGCGCTGACGCTCGACAAGCGCCTGCCGGTCGCGTCCGGCATCGGCGGCGGCTCGTCCGATGCCGCCGCGGCCGTTCGCGGGGCGCTGCAGCTTCTCGACGACGCGGCGCTGGGGCGTCTGGCCTCCGGCCCGGACATCCTGCTCGAAACGCGCTTCCGCCCGCTTGTCGAGCTGGGGGCGGACCTCGCGATGTGCCTCGTGCCGAAGCCGCTCCGCGCGCGCGGCATCGGCGAAAGGATTGCCTTCGCCGAGGTGCCGCCCCTGCCCGCCGTCCTCGTCAACCCCCGCATCGCCGTCTCGACGCCAGCAGTCTTTCGCGCGCTCGCCCGGCGCCACAACCCGCCCATGCCGGATGAGTTGCCCCGCTGGCCGGACGCAGCGGAAACGATCGCGTGGCTCGCGGATCAGCGCAACGACATGGAACAGGCCGCCCGCGGGATCGCCCCCCAGATCGGGGACGTGCTGGAGGCCCTCGCCGCGCAGCCGGGCTGCGGCCTGGCGCGCATGTCGGGCTCGGGGGCGACCTGCTTCGGCCTCTTCACGACCGCGGACGACGCCCGGAGCGCGGCCGTCCGTCTTGGGCAGGCACACCCGGAGTGGTGGGTCGCGGATGGCATCCTCGGCGATCAATCGGCGCGGTCGATGCCCCGACTACTCGCGGTCGATGCCTAGCTGATACGCGCGACCACGTAATCCGCCAGGTCGACCAGCAGCGCCTTGATCTCGCCCTCCGGCAGGGGCGCCAGAGCCTCCTTCGCGCGGGCCGACCAGCCGAGCGCGTCGGCACGGGTCGCGGCCAAGGCGCCGTGCCGTTCGAGAAGCGCGAGCGCGTGGTCGAGGTCGCCGCCCTCCTGCTTGCCCTTCTCGATCGTGCGCGACCAGAAGGCGCGCTCGTCGTCGTCGGCCGCCGCAACCGCCTTGATCAACGGCAAGGTGAGCTTGCGCTCGCGGAAATCGTCGCCCACGTTCTTGCCCGTCGCGCCGGCGTCGCCACCGTAATCGAGCAGGTCGTCGACGATCTGGAAGCTCACGCCCAGCGCGTCCCCGTAGGTCCGCAACGACTCCGATACCGCGTCCGGCTCGCCGGCGATCACGCCGCCCACCTCGCAGGCCGCGGCGAACAACGCCGCCGTCTTGCCCCGCACCACCTGCAGGTAGATCTCTTCGGTCGTGGCGAGATTCTGCGCCGCGGTCAGTTGCAGCACCTCGCCCTCGGCGATGGTCGCCGCGGCGTTGGCGAGGATGCCCAGCACGCGGATGCGGTCGGTCTCGACCATCAGCTGAAAGGCGCGGGCGAACAGGTAGTCGCCCACCAGCACCGACGACTTGTTGTCCCATAACAGGTTCGCCGTGGGCCGCCCCCGCCGCTGGCCCGACTCGTCGACCACGTCATCGTGCAGGAGTGTCGCGGTGTGGATGAACTCCACCGTCGCGGCGAGGCGCACGTGGTTCTCGCCCTCGTAGCCGCACATCCGGGCACAGGCGAGCGTCAGCATCGGCCGCAGCCGCTTGCCGCCCGCCTCGATCAGGTGCGCCGTCACTTCCGGAATGCGGGGGGCGTGGCGCGAGGCCATGCGCTCGCGGATCAGCGCGTTGACCCGCTCCAT
>OFET01000876.1_pt1 | contig 12135 bp, 10 predicted proteins | sample 1521211 | NCBI WGS metagenome assembly OFET01 (sample SAMN03766358, study PRJEB24113) | microbial mat metagenome | isolation source: enrichment culture HLUCC-A from microbial mat sample contains cyanobacterium...
ATGGCATCAGAAAGTTGAAGATAGCGAATTTACCCAATTTGCTGTCGAACTTCGGGTATCTGATGTTCAACGGCTGGTCGACGGCGATGAAGTGGTGTCATTTTGGCCTTATTCCCAAGCATTGCATTTTTGCTAAGCGTTTCTCAGGTTTCACGCGTTGTTAACAGCGACGAGAAACACCCATTGCTTAGGCGAGGCGCGCAGTTTGGAGCACCAACATGAAGGCACATAAAAAATTAGCACTTTGTGGGTTCTTGATTGCTTCCAGCGCGTCTATGGCAGCAGCGGCTCCGTGTGATTGGAGGCCCAGCCAGTTCTTCGGGACTACTACCGCTGCGGTTGCAGGCGGTAGTGCTTTGGCCATAGGCAGTGGCATGAAGGCTGCGGGATTCTATACGCTTATACACGCTGGGTCGGGGCTCACCATGCTTGGCTCGACCATGGCAGGGGCCTCGGCTGCGGGAACCGTCGGGATTATTGCGGGGACCGGCGGCGTAATTGGCACGATCAGCGCAATTCTTATGGCCCCCGTTACTGTCGTAATTGGCGGCGCGATAGCTGTGGGCGGTGCAGGTTTCGAAACGGTTTGCCACTTCAGCGACGAGCGCATCACAGAGTATTCCGAGGTTTTGGCCATAATGCAACACCTCGACGAGCATCACGATGCAGAGCGCTTCCAACTTGTTACGGGCATACCAGGACGGCAAGACGATGCCATCCGCATCTGGAATCCGGAGACCGAGGAGCTTGACCGTTACTTGGTCGCCGACCTTTACTTGGTGAACGGACGGCTTTGGGCGACACGCTCTTGGCGGTTCGATCAGGATCTAGGGATGCTGCTCTTCGTGCAACCATCTGAGTAAACGTGTGCGCGATGGCGGGGCGCTATGCGGCGAGGCTTAATGGGTGCATGTATCGGCTCAACGTTCCACGCTAAATGAGTGTATGGTCGTTTCGACCGGATGGAACGACTTTGCTGTCGCACCGGCATCCGACGGTCCTCAGCAGACTTTTCCTTACCCTCCCTTCCGCACTTTCCACGCCTCGAATTGTCGCCGCCTGATCCCGAACCGGAGCGCATTCCCCTCATGCAGGCTCGCGACCTCGGTATCGACGATCTCCTGGATCTGCGTCAGAACACCCGGATCGGTGCCAGCAGCAACATAGTCGCTGATATTCGCGTGCCCCTCCACCACGAAGTCCCGAACCATCGCGCGAATTGCGTCGCGATAGCGCAGGCGCAGCGGGTCTGGCTCGGGCAGGGACTTCACGATGGCCGCATAGCGCTGGCAGGACCGCTCGTAGGCGGCGAGATAGACATCAGCCAGCAACTCGGTCCGATTGAACTCGTAGACCGCCTGTGTGCCCCGGAAATAGGTCTCTTCGGGCATGTCAATGAACGAGAGTGGCGAGAGATTGTTCTTGATCAGCGGGATGTTGGCGCCGAGCCGTGAGACCCGTTTGTTCACGTCCTCGAAGGGCTGGAGATAGGGAATGTGCACCATCAGAAAGAACGAGGTCTCGAACGGATCGTCGATCTGGCTGGCCTTGTCGAGAAGCGTGTGGAAGTTCGCCTCGATCCGCTGCGGTATTGCCAGCGGCGTGTAAACGCTGCCGCCGATATCCACCGGTCTGCGACGCAACCGCCCGCTGGCGCTCGGATCGGCCAGCAGGTTCTCGGAAAGGAGCGCGTGAAGGTTCAGGAAGGTGTAGCTGTCATAGCCCACCTCGTCTGGCGCCTCGGCGATCAACTCGATCGCGGCCTTGTGGTTGAGGATCATCTGCGCGTAGATCAGATCCTTCCCCTCGGCCGCTGCGCCGAAACGGATCAGGTTCTCGGTATCCAGGCGGCTGTAGGAGTTGCCCTCTAGCTTCGAGGATGCCCAAGAAAGATCGATCATCAACCGCCCGATCACGTCGCGCAGATGGGTGCCTGCAGGCCGTGTGCTGTCGCCGGTCCGGCCCATGTCATGCAACTGGCTGCGCATGGTCTCAGGCAAGTAGAAGGTCTGGTTTGGGATGTAGCCGTCGAGGAAATCCTGGCTATAGGTCACCGGCCGCTTGGCGATGACCGGCTGTAGGACGAGGTTCAGAACCGCGCGACCAGCCTCTGACAGGACGAGCCCAGTCGCATCGGCCGCCGCAGGCTGCGCAAGCCGATAGGTGATGGCAACGCTGCGCCCCTCCCTGACAACACGCCCTGCGCTCTCCAGCGCGCCGAGATGACGCTGCAGGGTCCGTCGACTGGCAGAGACGCCCCGCGCACTCAGCCGCTCTTCGATCCAGGTGAGCGAAACAGCCGACAGGTCGGCAGGAAGTAGCGCTAGTAGCTCATCGCGGAGGCCCTGATCCTTCCGGGTCATCGTCAACGTCCTGTCTGTGGCGCGCTCTTTGTCGCGCTAAATGGCGCGCAATATGTCGCGCTTTTGTCGCGCAATTCGGGGTGAGCTGTCAATCGAGGGCTGACATTCGGAACCGATGATCTTCTCCCCATCCCAGCGAACAAAACCTCCACCTCGGCCTAAAGGAGACGCATCACGACCGGAGAAAGACCCATGCTGACCCAGAAGCGCCTTCACGACGTCCTGCACTACGATCCGAAGACCGGGATCTTCACCTGGCGCCGAGGCAAGCGCAAAGGCAAGCCTGCGGGTGTCGTGCATGATGCGCGCGGCTTCCTGAAGGTCCAGATCGACAACGAACGCCACTTCCTCCATCGGCTGGCCTGGCTCTGGATGACCGGCATGATGTCGCGCTGGCGGATCGAACACATCAATGGCGATCATGGCGACAACCGCTGGGCCAACCTGCGCCAGGGCGATCGACTGCAGAATGGGGCCGATCGGGCACCGCTGCCTGTTCCGACCGGCGTGCAAGGTATCTGGCAGGTCAACGATCGCTATGAGGCGCTGATCGCCACCGATACCGTGACGCGGAACCTGGGCAGCTTCGCCACCCTGGAAGAGGCGCGCGAGGCCCTGGCGCAGGCGGCCATAGCGGCCCGCAAAAGGCAGCGAAAGCGATTGCGTCCGACCGCCTGAGACGTGACATCGGGTCCAGTTCGCGTCGTTTTTTCTGTCCACATGTCAACCAGATCTGTCCACAAGGGTAAGTTTCGGGCCGGAAATCCGCCTGCTATGTCAACATATGTCAACTTATAGCTCACCGAAGTTGACAAACGAGCCGCCGGCCGCCGGGGATGTCAACGTCCGATCCCTTGTTTTATTGGGGTTTTCGGGCCCAGCTTTACGCTAAGTTGACAACCACCCTCCCAAAAAGCTTTTTTCGCCCGAGAAGACGGACGCAGGACGGGCCATCCCAAATCGAAAGCCGTGCGAAATGGATCGAGCGGACGACGGCTCGGAGCACCAAAGCATCGTCATGACGTCCATACAGGACATGGCGCATGGCGCAAGCGATCGACCGGAGATGACTGTCATCCTCTGGGACAACTCGTCCCAATCCGTCTTCTCTAATAGTATATAACTCTTACTTCTTATTGTTCTTCACATAGAGAGAACACGGATCGGGATAAGGCTGTCTCCGGCAGACCGCGCCACCCGCTGGGGCGCTCACAGGCAGGTATCCTGGTTCGGCCGCACCGCTGACACCTCCCGAACCACGGATGCACCTCAGCGCTCGCCCCAGCGCGCCTGGCAAGCATGCTGTCAGCAGAGCGTCGGTTGCGCGTCGCAATGTGCGTGGTCATCGCACGAAACAAGCATGGAAGTCTGGCACAGCGCGAGCGTTCATCGGGCTGCGACAGGAATGCCGGCGGACTCCGGCAAACTTGCCGTTCGGCCTCAGGCTGCTTGACCAAATTCCGCGCCATCGCGAATGACATGTAACCGCCGGACGTAGATAGTGGGCAGTCATGGCGCCTCTGGCAAGCTTCATCTCTTGCTACTTTGTTCGCTGCACTGCGGTCGCAAGCAAGATGCACCATGCGGTCGGCCCAGCTAGCAATGGCGTCCTGGCTGCTTGCGGCCCGTTGTTGGTGCGAGTCGCCGGATATCTGGTTGAAGGCCAAGTGCCCACCCAAACGTTCCGATTCCCGCCGCGGTCCATTTTTCTTGACGCGCACGAAGGTATCCGGTTCGTCGACGAGGTCCTCGAGGACGTCGCGCCTGTGCAGCGCGGACGCCTCTTGTTCTGGAGCATGTGGTGCAACTCCTCGGTGTCATGGCCTCGCCAAACATCCCCGCGTGTGCGAAGAACAGCTGATAACGAATAGACCGCGCGTCGACACCGTGATGATCGAGCACGTTGTGGCCTATAGGGCCGGCAAATGCGGCTAGGATAGAGCTTCTCGTCTATCCGTTGGTAACGACATTCTAGCGGTTGATGTGGCCAAGACACTGTTCGGCCCCGGCTGATTTTCACAGCCAGCGTAAACGCAATCAGTAAAGAGCGCAGCTCTCTCGTAAGAAGGGGCAGGCCGCAGCCTGCCCCAATGGTGTGGATCTTTCACCTTATCGCGGGAAAGACCACGCCGCTTCTTCTGCTAGGAGTTTCACGATATCGTGGAATATACTGGCTTGGCAAGTATTTCGGAGGACCGATGCATCGTTTTGCTTTTGACCTTGGAACAAACTCCATTGGCTGGGCCGTTTATCGCTTGGCCGCGGACATGCTCCCCGCATCCCTTGAAAGGACCGGGGTGAGGATCTTTCCCAACGGTCGTGATCCGCAATCGAAGGAGTCCAACGCTGCAGGCCGAAGAACCCCTCGCGGAGCAAGGCGGAGGCAAGACAGGAGCTTGGGACGACGGAAGCGATTGCTCGATGACCTGATCAAGTTTGGTCTGTTGCCATCTGATGCGGAATCCCGAAAGGAGGTCTTCGCCGCAAACCCCCATGAAGCCCGGGCAAAAGCCGCGAGAGACCAGGTGGAGCTGTATGAACTTGGCCGAGCGCTTTGGCACATATCGAAACATCGCGGCTTCAAGAGCAACCGCCGTGCCGAGAATGATGGGGATGAAAAGAGCAAGATCGCGATTGCTTCGGCCGCACTTCTGAAGCGACTGAGGTCAGAAGGGCACCCGACATATGGCGATTTTCTGCACGCGCGCCTCGCGCGTGGCGAAGGGACACGTATCCGACCGACCGGTGAAGGCGCGAAGCTATCCTATGCATTTTATCCGACACGCGACCTTCTCGAAGGAGAGTTCGATCATATCTGGGTGACGCAGGCCGCATTTCATCCGTCGCTGACCGAAGACATGCGGCGGCGGCTGCATGACACGATCTTCTTTCAGCGCCCTTTGCGCCCCGTCCGCCCCGGAAAATGCACTTTCTTTCCTGATGAGGACCGACTTCCGCGCTGGCACCCAGCCGCACAGGAGTTCCTCATCCTGTCGCAACTGAACCATTTGCGCATCGTCGACGATCACGGCGAACAGCCGTTGGACATCACCGCACGGGATCTTGTCGCGCATACGTTGATGGCTGGAACGAAACTCACATGGTCGGGCCTGAAAAAGACCTTGAAACTGCCGTCGCTGGCCGAGTTCAACCTTGAAAAGGGCGGCGTTAAGGAGCTTGCACGGAATGACGTGGCGGCACGACTGTTGGGTGATACAAAGAAACCTGGGCCGTTGGCAACGCTCTGGCCGACCCTCGACAGTCCCACGCGAGAGGAAATCCTGTGGCAGATTTCGGAGGTTGCAGACCCGGACGAGCTCATCTGCTGGCTCATGGAAAGGCTCGGACTTTCTCGCGAGGTGGCGGAACGCATCGAAAGGATCCCACTGCCGGACGGTCACCTCCGGTTCTGCAAGATGGCTACTCAGGCGATTGTCGAAGAACTGCGTCTTGACGTCATCCCCTATGACGAAGCCGTCCGGCGCGCGCCCTTGCTCGGGGGCGCGGGCCTGGACCACTCCGATTTTCAGGCCGAGGAAGGCGTCGATACACTGCCGCCCTACAACCGGCTACCAGTCCTACAGCGCATGATCGGGAACGGGAGCGGGGATCCGAATGACCCTGACCTATTGCGATATGGTCGGATCACCAATCCGACTGTGCACATCGCCCTGGGTCAATTCCGTCGCGTGATGAACGCGCTGATCGCGGAATATGGCAAGCCCGCGCAGGTGGTGATCGAGGCTACCCGTGACATGGCCAAGTCAGCCGAGGAACTGAAGAAGATCGAGAACACCATCCGAGATAATGAAAGGCGCAATGATCGCTGGCGGGCCGAATTGCAGGATGCGGGACTTCTAGCAGAAGGAGCGCGGATCGGTGACCGGTTCCTGCGAATGCGTCTTTGGGAAGAGATGGGTAGAGGCCCGGCAGATCGGCTCTGCCCCTATACCGGTCGTCCCATCGCACTTCACCAAGTGCATTCGGACGAGATCGAGATCGACCACATCCTCCCTTTCGAAGAGACCTTCGACGACAGCCCCGCGAACAAGACGCTCTGTTTCCGAGAGGCCAACCGCAGGAAGGGCAAACTATCGCCGGCCGAGGCGGCCGTGCGTCAGCCGGACTTCTTCGATCTGCCTGCGATCATCGCCCGCACAAAACATCTGCCCGCCAACAAGTCCTGGCGGTTCCTGCCTGGTGCAATTCAGAAATGGCAGGAGACGCGCGGTTTCGAGGATCGTCAGTTGAACGCCACCGGCTATTTCGCCCATGTCGCGCGCGCCTATGCCGAAGCGCTGTTCCCGAAAACCGACGACGAAGGCAAACGCCGCAGTCATGTCTGGGTCCTGCCCGGCCGCATGACCGCGATGCTGCGGCATCGCTGGGGCCTGAATCTCGGTGATCACAACAGAAAGTCGCGCGATGACCATCGTCATCACGCGATTGACGCCGCCGTGGCAGGCGTGATCGATAGGCGGATGGTGCAGGTATTGCAGACCCATGCGCGAAATATGGGGGTTGAGCGTCTGGACCGCGTGTTACCCGCTCCACCCGAGCCCTTCGATGGCTTCCGCGACGCCGTCTTGTCTGCCGTCGAAAAGGTCAACGTCAGCCATCGCGCGCAACACGGCAGCATCGACCCGCGCGATCCGTCGCAGACCAGCGGCAGGCTGCACAAAGACTTTGCCTACGGCGAGGTGCGGGACGTGCCCGAGAACCAGACAGACCTGACCATCGGAAACGTGGTCAGGCGCAAGCCAGTGATCGGACTTGAAAAAGACGACCTCGACAAGGTGCGCGACGTCAAGCTGCGTGAATCCCTTCGAGCAGCGACCGAGGGCGTCAAGGATGACAAAGCCAAATTGACGGCAGCCCTGTTTGAGTGGTCGCAGAAAACCGGCCACCGCACGTTGCGGATCATCAAACCCGCATCAACGGCTCGACCTGTATATGGGCGACCGGGAAAGCCGCGTGCGGGAGAACCCTACAAGTGGTTCATCCCGGATGAGAACGTCTGGATCGACATCCTGCAATCACCAAACGGCAAGTGGTTCGGCTTCGGGATCGACGTATGGGCGGCCAACTCCGGCACCGGGCAAACTTGGCAAGAGTTGCACCCCGACGCCAAGTTCATCATGCGCCTTCACAAGAACGATACTATTCAGCTTTTCGACTGGGACGACAACGAGAAGTGCATCGTTCCGGGTTCGAACAGGATCAAGGTGGTTAACAGTATCCCGAACAGCCCGACCAACAAGAATGTCAAACTCGTCGGACTGAACGACGCAGGCAAGTTCGCTGGACGTCACAACGACAAGGACGATCCTTTCCGGTGGGATTGGCCGCCGTATGACAGGTTAAGACTACGTCGCGCCCGTCGCGTGCGGATCGACGAATTGGGGCGGGTGCACACGATCCCGCATGGGACGGTTTAAAAAATGGGCTGACAGGCAGGCCAACCGCTCGAGCGCATTCCCTCAAGGAGGCTCTCATGGTTGGACGGATATTGGAACTGACAAGGCCCGGACTTTCGGTGCACAAGCGCCGAGGGTTCCTAGCGGTGGATACAAGCGACGGCGAAGCCGGGCGGATCGCTTTTGATGACGTTGAGGCGGTGCTGGTCGCAAGCCCTGGAATGGTCTGGTCGAATACAGCACTTGCCGAACTTGGCGTCCGCCAGGTCCCGGTCATGGTGCTGGGCCATGACTTCAAACCGGTGAGTGTCATGCTCCCGCTAAACGGGCATTTCCAGCAGGCGCATCGTTTCAGGGCGCAAGCGGATGCGCCCCTGCCCTTTCGCAAGCAGGCCTGGGCCACCTTGGTGCGCCACAAAATCACAGCACAGGCCGAGGCGCTTGAGCGCATGAACGAGCCGTCCGAGCGGCTGCGGCGGTTGGCCATGGCCGTAAGATCCGGCGATCCCGACAATCGCGAGGCACAGGCGGCGCAGGCCTATTGGCCCTTGATGATGGACAAGGCGTTCCGCCGCGGCCGCGACTCCTTCGGAGCAAATGCCCTCCTGAACTATGGCTATGCCATTCTGAGAGCAGCGACCGCCCGCGCGATCGTTGCCGCAGGGCTGCATCCGTCCTTGTCCGTTCACCACCGCTCCGGTGGCGATGCGCTTGCCCTTGCCGATGATCTGATGGAGCCCTTCCGCCCCACTATCGATCTGATCGTTCGCCGCCTGTGCTCCGATGGTATCACCGAAGTCGCAGAGGCGCGCGGTGCCCTGGTAGCCAGCCTTGCCGCCGATTTTCCGACACCGCAGGGCGCAAGCCCCCTGTCACAGGTCTTGGTGCGACTGGCGCAAAGCCTCGCCCAGTCTTGTGAAAGCGGAAAGTTGCGCCTTACCTTTCCCGGCCGACCGATACCCATAGCCTCGGAAGGCCAGGACGATGACTAAGAATGGCTTCAAACAACTCTCAGGATACAGAATCATGTGGGTATGGGTGCTTTTCGACCTGCCGGTGCTGACCAGCGCCGAACGCAAGCGGGCCACGCGGTTTCGCAATGACCTCTTGGAACTCGGCTTCAATATGGTTCAGTTTTCGGTGTATCTTCGGCACGCATGGAGCAAAGAAAAGGCAGAGAGCTATGCGCGACAGGTTGGCGACCTCGTCCCGGATCCCGGCCATGTGCAGGTGCTGTTCTTTACGGACAAGCAATATGCCCTTAGTCAGGTGTTCCAAGGCAAACGAAGATCGAAAGCTCCTGCGGAGAAACCAGCTCAGCTCGTCCTATTTTGAGCAGACAAAGAGCATTTCGCTACGGCTCAACCCAAGGAAAAGACCCGCGCAACAAGAAGTTGCGCGGGGTGTATCCTAGCAGAAGAAGCGACGTGGCCAAACCCGGACAAATACGGGGGGCGCATGTTCCAACTGGCGATCCTAGCAGAAGAAGCGACGTGGCCAAACCCGGACCCGCCGAACAGAACCCCCGTCGATACGACGATCCTAGCAGAAGAAGCGACGTGGCCAAACCCGGACTGGTCGAGCATCATTGAGCGCTATCGCAGCATCCTAGCAGAAGAAGCGACGTGGCCAAACCCGGACCATGGCGAGGCGGTCCTTTCGGGGGCCGCTATCCTAGCAGAAGAAGCGACGTGGCCAAACCCGGACTTGGTATCGTTCCAGACTAGGTTCTGATTAATCCTAGCAGAAGAAGCGACGTGGCCAAACCCGGACGCGCCGATCAGACCTGTCAGACCCGGCGATATCCTAGCAGAAGAAGCGACGTGGCCAAACCCGGACACAGTAAGATACTCCGTGCAGATCGGTTTGATCCTAGCAGAAGAAGCGACGTGGCCAAACCCGGACTCGTTCGTCAACAACCACCCCGACATGGCGATCCTAGCAGAAGAAGCGACGTGGCCAAACCCGGACTGCCACACCTTGACGCCATCCATCGACGTGATCCTAGCAGAAGAAGCGACGTGGCCAAACCCGGACTGCAGGCGGTTGGGGGCGTTCATGGCTTCCATCCTAGCAGAAGAAGCGACGTGGCCAAACCCGGACGATCGGGATGGCGTCGTGCGCGGCGCCCTGATCCTAGCAGAAGAAGCGACGTGGCCAAACCCGGACTGTCGATGCGTTGCGGTTGATCGCGCGCACATCCTAGCAGAAGAAGCGACGTGGCCAAACCCGGACTGGTCGAGCATCATTGAGCGCTATCGCAGCATCCTAGCAGAAGAAGCGACGTGGCCAAACCCGGACTGTCGATGCGTTGCGGTTGATCGCGCGCACATCCTAGCAGAAGAAGCGACGTGGCCAAACCCGGACAGCGCGTTGGTGCCGCCCTCTTCCTTCGGGATCCTAGCAGAAGAAGCGACGTGGCCAAACCCGGACGATCTCGCGCTCTTCCCGCTGGCATTCGATATCCTAGCAGAAGAAGCGACGTGGCCAAACCCGGACTCCTTGCCCTTGAGGACGCCTACGACGACGATCCTAGCAGAAGAAGCGACGTGGCCAAACCCGGACTGGTCGAGCATCATTGAGCGCTATCGCAGCGGATCCTAGCAGAAGAAGCGACGTGGCCAAACCCGGACCTGGCGGGCGGCTTCGGTCGCCCGCTTTCCATCCTAGCAGAAGAAGCGACGTGGCCAAACCCGGACGATCGGGATGGCGTCGTGCGCGGCGCCCTGTATCCTAGCAGAAGAAGCGACGTGGCCAAACCCGGACTGGTCGAGCATCATTGAGAGCTATCGCAGCATCCTAGCAGAAGAAGCGACGTGGCCAAACCCGGACCGGTGCGGGGCTGGCGTCTTGGCCGCCCATATCCTAGCAGAAGAAGCGACGTGGCCAAACCCGGACCGACCCGACTTCAAGGGCACCCGCGTTTCTATCCTAGCAGAAGAAGCGACGTGGCCAAACCCGGACCAGCGCCGATGTGATGCTGGCCGGATCGTCATCCTAGCAGAAGAAGCGACGTGGCCAAACCCGGACGGGAGGATAACAAACACAAAGAACCGAAGGATCCTAGCAGAAGAAGCGACGTGGCCAAACCCGGACCCCAGGCCCTTGCCCCCAAGCCCGACGAGCATCCTAGCAGAAGAAGCGACGTGGCCAAACCCGGACCAACGCAACGACGCGCTCGCAGCCTTCGCGATCCTAGCAGAAGAAGCGACGTGGCCAAACCCGGACGCGGGCTGGGTGCTTGAGCGCACCGGGCGCATCCTAGCAGAAGAAGCGACGTGGCCAAACCCGGACGGTGTATCAAGATGGGGCTTATCGAGACGTAATCCTAGCAGAAGAAGCGACGTGGCCAAACCCGGACAACTGTCGAGCAACACGGCCCTGTCCATCTATCCTAGCAGAAGAAGCGACGTGGCCAAACCCGGACTGATCAAGCATTGCCAGCGCCACCTGCCAGATCCTAGCAGAAGAAGCGACGTGGCCAAACCCGGACCCCCCGCTGCATTGCGTAGATCCACTTGCGATCCTAGCAGAAGAAGCGACGTGGCCAAACCCGGACAGTGAGGGCGGCAAAGATGTGTCACTGAAGATCCTAGCAGAAGAAGCGACGTGGCCAAACCCGGACATTATTCCGTTGCGGATAGCGTGTGATCTTATCCTAGCAGAAGAAGCGACGTGGCCAAACCCGGACTGCTTGCGCTGGCGTTCGAGATGCGCCTCAATCCTAGCAGAAGAAGCGACGTGGCCAAACCCGGACGATGTGGTCTGTCACATCAACCCCCATGCCATCCTAGCAGAAGAAGCGACGTGGCCAAACCCGGACAACCGAGCGTGATACGCCGCATGGATGGAATCCTAGCAGAAGAAGCGACGTGGCCAAACCCGGACCGGCCCCGCCATCAGCACGCGGTGCCTTTCATCCTAGCAGAAGAAGCGACGTGGCCAAACCCGGACGACGGACTGCGCATCGGCGCATCCGGAAAGATCCTAGCAGAAGAAGCGACGTGGCCAAACCCGGACGCGGGCTGGGTGCTTGAGCGCACCGGGCGCATCCTAGCAGAAGAAGCGACGTGGCCAAGGCGGATTTTGCTAATGCGCAGGTTGCCGACGGCGTCTCATACCGTGCCCATCCGGGTTTGCTAATGCGCAGGTGCTTCTTAGCACCCGAATATACCTTGTGCTAATGCGCAGGCAGGGTATTGATAACGTTGGCCGAAACGGCTGCATTTACTCACCCCACCACAGAGCCTCTATACCATGAGCAATAGCAACAACTACCCTGAGAAGGCAGTAGGATACATGAACTGGCCCCTTTTTCGAGCGGACACTTGGGCATAGCCATGGAGGCTTAGGTA
>OFET01000884.1_pt1 | contig 11983 bp, 16 predicted proteins | sample 1521211 | NCBI WGS metagenome assembly OFET01 (sample SAMN03766358, study PRJEB24113) | microbial mat metagenome | isolation source: enrichment culture HLUCC-A from microbial mat sample contains cyanobacterium...
CATGAAGGCCACGCTCAGAGGCCTGACACACGTCCGATCGAAGACCCCGCCGAAAGACCGAAGATCAAGCTTGCCAAACAGGGGGCATCCACACACGGCTGCACACGATCAAGGCGGTGCTCGTCGCCACTCTGGCGGGCTGAGACGATGCTGGTGGTGGCAGCCCTCGGCGGCAACGCGTTGCTGGCCCGCGGCCAGGCCCTGACGGCCGGCAACCAGCGCGAGAACGCCCGCGTCGCGGCCGGCGCGCTTGCGCGGATCGTCGAGGCGGGCCACGATCTTGTCGTCACCCACGGCAACGGCCCGCAGGTGGGCCTGCTCGCCCTTCAGGGCCTCGCCTACAAGCCCGACGAGATATACCCCCTCGACGTGATGGGGCCGAGACCGAGGGCATGATCGGCTACCTGATCGAGCAGGAACTGGAGAACGCTCTGGACCACGCGCGCCCGGTCGCCACGCTGCTGACCCAGATCCGCGTCGATCCCGACGATCCGGCCTTCGATGTCCCGTCGAAATTCGTCGGCCCCGTCTACGACAGGGCCAAGGCCGAGGAGATGGCCGCGCGTCATGGCTGGAGCGTTGCGCCCGATGGCGAACACTGGCGCCGCGTCGTGCCCTCGCCCGCGCCGATGGAGATCCCCGACCTCAAGGTGATCCGCCTGCTATTGGCCAGCCGCACCATCGTGATCTGCGCCGGTGGCGGCGGCATCCCCGTCGTGGCGCGGCCCGACGGGAGCCTGACGGGCATCGAGGCGGTCATCGACAAGGACGCATCGAGCGCTCTTCTGGCCGACGCGCTCGACGCGGACGGGCTCGTGATGCTCACCGATGTGGAGGGGATCATGCGCGACTTCGGCACCGACGCGGCCGCCCTGATCGAACGACTGAGCCCGGAGGAGGCCGAGGCGCTGGACCTCGCCGCGGGATCCATGGGCCCCAAGGCCGAGGCCGCGGCGCGGTTCGCGGCGACAGGACAGGGCAGACGCGCCGGGATCGGGCGTCTCGGCCAGGCGCTGGAAATCCTCGAGGGACGCGCGGGAACGCTCGTCGCGCTCTAACGGTGCCCCGGGCCGCGTCGCTCAGTCGGCCGATCTGACGGCTTCGAAGCCCGAGACCACGTCCAGCAGTTCCCTCGTGATCGTCTCCTGACGGCGCTGGCGGTAGAGCTGTTGCAGGTCGTCGCGCCGTTCCTCGATGTTGCGCTCCGCCGCCTGCATCGCCGCGAGCCGCGAGGCGTGTTCGCTGGCCAGCGCCTCGGCGAGGGCGCGGTAGACCACCACGAACAGCCGTTGCTGCACCAGCCAAGACATCATCTGCCGGGGCTCGCTGCGGATCAGCGGCAGCGAGCGCCCCGGCCAGTCCGCCTGCGCCAGCTTGCGAAGGTAGCTGCCCGGAAGCGGCAGAAGCCGGTGCGCCTGCGGCTTGGCCGCGATCCTGCCCTCGCGCCGGTTGTGCGCCAGCCAGACCTCGCCGACGCCCTCGGTCCGTGTCCAGCGATCTACCTCGACGATGATGGATTGCACCAGCCGGGACAGCCCCTCGACAGAGCCCGGAAGCGTGCGCAGGACGTCAGCGGGCCGGCCCGCCGCCTCGAGCCGGGCCGCCGCGCGCATCCCGATCACGCCGAGCAGCACCGGCCCGTCATCCATCCGGGCGAGAGCGAAGCGCGTGATCCTGTCGTTGTAGCCGCCGCACAGGCCGCGATCCGAGCCGATGACGATCAGCGCCTCGCGTCCGGTGCCGTCGCCCGCGCCGGGCAGGATCAGGCCCGCCGCGCGATAGCTGCGCAATCCGGCCATCAGGCCCAGCTCGACGGTGCGGGCATAGGATGCCATTGCCTCTTCGGCCCGTTCGTATTGCCGGATGCTGACCGAAGAGAGCGCCTTCATCGTGCGCACGATGGACTGGATGTCGCCGGTCGTCTCCAGCGCGTCCGACAGGCTTTCAAGCGTCTCCATCGCCGGCCTCCGCCTGTGCGTCCGGCAACGCGGTGCGCATCACGCGGATCAGCGCCTCCCGGTCGGTGTCCTCCAGCTTGTCTCCGCCCGCGATGGCGGCGCAGATCTCGGGGGCCTCGTCCCGGACGATCCGGCGGACGGTCGCCTCGGCCGCGGCCACGTCGTCGGGGGCAAGGTCGTCGAACAGACCCTCGGTCGCGGCCAGCAGCCCCGCGATCTGTTCGGGCACGGCGATGTGATCGTGTTCGCGCTGCTTCAGCACCTCGCGCACGCGCAGGCCGCGCGTCAGCTTGCGGCGCGTCTCGGCGTCGAGCTGGGTCCCGAAGCGGGCGAAGGTCTCCAGCTCCTCGAACTGCGCATACATCAGCCGCAGGTTGCCGGCCACGGCACGGAAGGCGGGCAGCTGCACCTTGCCGCCCACGCGGCTGACCGAGGTTCCGATGTCGATGGCGGGCAGATGGCCCTTCTCGAAGAGTCGCGGCGAGAGATAGATCTGCCCGTCGGTGATCGAGATGAGGTTGGTCGGGATGTAGGCCGCGATGTTCTGCGCCTGCGTCTCGACCACCGGCAGCGCGGTGAGCGAGCCGCCGCCGTGATCCTCGCGCAGTTGCGTCGCGCGCTCCAGGAGGCGCGAATGGATGTAGAAGATGTCGCCGGGATAGGCCTCGCGCCCCGGCGGACGGCGCAGCAGCAGCGACAACTCGCGATACGCGCGGGCGTGGCGCGTCAGGTCGTCGTAGACGATCAGCACGTCGCGCCCCTGCGCCATCAGGTGCTCGGCCATCGAGGTGGCCGCGTAGGGGGCGACGAACTGCAGGCCAGGCGCATCCTCGCCGCTGGCCACGACGACGATCGTGCGCTCCATTGCGCCACCCTCGCGCAGGCTCCGGATGACGCGCGCCACCGCCGAGGCGCGCTGGCCGATGGCGCAGTAGATCGACACGACGCCCGAATCGCGCTGGTTGAGGATCGCGTCGACGGCGATCGCCGTCTTGCCGGTCTGACGGTCGCCGAGGATCAGTTCGCGCTGGCCCCGGCCGACCGGGATGGCGGCATCCACCGCCTTGATGCCCGTCTGCAGCGGCACCTGGACGGGGGCGCGATGCATGATGGGGGGGGCCGGGCGCTCTATGGGCAGGCGGTGTTCGTCCTCCAGGGAGGCCGGGCCATCGAGCGGGCGGCCCAGCGCATCGACGACGCGCCCCAAAAGGCCCGTACCGACCGGGACGTCGGCGACGCGCCCCGTCCGGCGGACCGGGTCGCCGGGGCGCAGGCCCTCGCTCGCCCCCAGCACGACGACCCCGGCGCGGTCGGTGCCGATGCTGGAGGCGATGCCCATGACGCCGCCGGCGAAGGCCAGCAATTCGTCGGCACGCAGATCGGTGAAGCCCGCCACGTCGGCCACGCCGTTGCCGACCGACACGATCCGCGCGACCTCGGCCATATCGAGCGCCGGATGCACCCGCGTCAGCGCCTCCTCGAGCGGGGCGAAGACATCGTCGTGAAGGTCGCAGAGGGTCATGGGGTGCTCATTACACGGTGGCCGCGGCGCGGCCGGAACGGGGCCTGCCACTGCCTTCGATCACCTCGTCGAGCGTCTTTTCCAGACGGCCGAGAAACCGGGTGGCGGACCATTCGACCGTCTGCTCGCCGATGGTCAGCCGCACGCCGATCAGCAAGGCGTCGTCTTCGCCATAGGCCACCTCGATGTCGGGGGCGATCTGTTCGTTGACCGCGCGCGTGACCCGGCTGCGCGCGGATGGGTCGAGCGGCACGCCGCTGTCCACCCGCGCGCGGCCGTCCGCGCGCCGCGCCGCGTCCGACAGTTTTTCGCGCGCCTCCGCGTCGAGGTCGGCAAGGCGCTCCACGAAGGTGCCCGCCACCTGCCCCGCGATATCGGTTCCCGCGTAGTCCCGCAGCACGCGGCCGACGATGTCGATCACCTGGTGGCCGGCGTGCTGGCGCAGGCGGGCGGCGAAGGCATCCCGTTCCTCTTCCAGGTGGTCCTCCCATGTCTTGCGCCGGGCCTCCATCTCCTTGCGGAGACCGTCTTCGAGCGCGGTTCGCAGCTCGTCGGCCTCCTGCCGGGCCTTGCGCAGCACCTCGTCCCGGCTGGCCTCCAGTTCCTGCTGCTTCTCGCGCAGGCGCCGCGCCTCGGTCTCGACCTCGGCGCGCGCCTCCTTGGCCTCGGACAGCCGGGTCTCGATCCTCGCTTCGCGCCGCGCCATCGCCTCGGTGATCGGACGGTAGAGGAACCGCTGCAACAGCCAGACCAGAACGAGGAAATTGACGATCTGCGCGGCGACGGTCAGCCAGTCGATCTGCATGGCGTCAGCCCCCGCCCGCCTGCCCGGCGGCCTCCATCGCGAGATTGGCGAAGGGATTGGCGAAGATCAGGATCATCGCCACGACGAAGCAGTAGATCGCCGTCGACTCGATCATCGCAAGGCTGACGAACAGCGTCCGGGTGATGGTGTTGGCGGCATCGGGCTGCTGCGCGATGGCCTGCAGCGCCTGGCTGGCGGCCCGCCCCTCGGCCAGCGCCGGGCCGATCGAGCCTATGGCGATGGTCAGCCCGGCGGTGAAGATCGAGATCACGGCGATCCATGTCGCGGCATCCATGCTCACTCTCCTGTGTCTGTGGGGGGCGGCGCGTCGGCCCGGTGGCCGGTCCGGCTGGCCGAGCCGATGTAGACCATCGCGAGGATGGCGAAGATGTAGGCCTGGATCAGGCCAGTCAGCAGGCCGAGCACCTGCATGACCACCGGAAAGAAGAAGGGCGCAACGCTGATCAGGATGCCCACGATCACCGTGCCGCTCATCACGTTGCCGTAGAGCCGCACCGCCAGCGCGATGGTGCGCGACACCTCGGCCACCAGGTTGAAGGGCAGCATCAGCGGCGTTGGCTGGACGTAGGTGCGCAGGTATGAGACGAGGCCCCGCTCGCCGATGGAAAACAGCGGCACCGCGATCAGCACGCAGAGCGCCAGCGCGACGGTCGTCGAAAGCGAGCCGGTGGGCGGCTGGTAGCCTGGCACCACCGACAGCAGGTTCGCGGTGGCGATGAACAGGAAGAGCGTGCCGATGAAGGGCAGGTAGCGGCCGGGCTCGTCGGCGCCGACCTCGGCGATCTGGTCGCGGATCGTCGAGACGATCACCTCGAGCGCGACCTGCCAGCGCGAGACGGTCTCACCCTCGCTCAGCCGTGCGGTGATGACCGAGGCCCCGATGACCATCAGGGCCATCACGCCCCAGGTGAAGACGATCGTGGCGTTGAGTTGCAGGCCGCGCCACTCGTAGAGGACCCAGGCGTCGGGGCTTATCTCCATGCCGATCCCTCCGGCGTTCGGCCTTCCGGTGTTCGGCCTTCAAGCCGGCGGGTCGCGGCGAGACGGACGGCGGCGAAGCCTGCGAGCCCCGCGAGCATCCCCTCAGCCGGTGCGCCGAACGCGGCAGCCGCCGCCAAGGTGCCGATCAGCAGGGCCGCGCGGGCCAGCGCGAGCCCGACGAAGACCCGGGCGCCACCCCGGCCATGCGGCAGTCGCCGGACGGCGCGCCAAAGCAGGCCGAGATAAACCGCGCCCAAGGCCGCGCCGACGACCAGGCCGAGGGGCAGTGCGACGAAGGACACGGTCATCCCGGCCCTCCCTTTGGCGACCGGCGCGCGTCAGTCATCGCGTCCCTCCCGCTGCACCCAGTACCAGGCGTTCAGAGCGCCCAGGATCGCGCCGCCGACGAGCAGGGTCAGCGTCCACGACACTTCGCCCGGCCACCGGCCGTCGATCCAGATGCCGAGGGCGATGCCGGCGACGGTGGGCACGGCCACCGACCAGCCGACCAGCCCGAACATGCCCAGCCCGTACCACGGGCTGTCGCGGTGTCGCTTGCGGGCCTCCTCCATGCGCTGCGCCTTGCGCGTGATGGTGCCCGTCTCGTCGTCGCGGCCTTCGGTCATGTTCCGGTCATCCCGAGTTCCCTGAACCGGCGGATCATGCTCGCCTCGAGGCGGGCCAGGGCGGCGCGGCTCTGCCGCTCCTCCTCGTCGTGCTGGCGAAACTCCGATTCGACGCGGGCGCGCAACGCGCCCAGATCGTCGCCGTCGACCGCGCCGCGCACGGCCACGCGGACCTCGGTGCCGCATTTGACCAGCGTGCCGGAGTTGACCGCGACGAAGCGTTCTGCGCCGTCCTCCGTCTCGTAGAGCAGGATGCCGGGGACCAGTTCGCTGACGACGTCGATGTGGCCGGGCCACATCCCGAAATGCCCGCCCGGCGCTTCGGCCACGATCCGTCGCACCGTCCGGTCCACGCAGACCGCCATCGGCGTGATCACCTCAAGCCGCATCGGGCGCCTCCGCTTCCAGGTCGTCGATGGATCCGATCATGTAGAACGCGCCCTCGTCGCGGCCGGCGAAGTCGCCCGACAGGATACGCTCGCAACTGTCCAGCGTCGCGTCGAGCGGCACGAAACGGCCCGCAGAGCCGGTCATCGCCTCGGTGGAAAAGAACGGCTGGGTCAGGAATCGTTCCAGCTGGCGGGCCTGCCGCACCGTGGCGCGGTCCTGCTCCGAGAGTTCCTCGAGGCCCAGCATGGCGATGATGTCCTTGAGATCCTCGTATTCTGCCAGGGTGTTTCGCACGTCTCGGGCGATGCGGTAATGTCGCGCGCTGACCGTGCCGGGCGTGAGCATCCGGGAATACGACTTCAGCGGATCGATCGCGGGGTAAAGCCCCTCGGAGGCCTTCTTGCGCGACAGCACGATCGAGGCGGACAGGTGAGCGAAGGTGTGCGTCGCGGCCGGATCGGTGAAATCGTCGGCCGGCACGTAGACCGCCTGGATCGAAGTCATCGTGCCGCGGTCGGTCGAGCAGATCCGTTCCTCCAGCTCGGCCAGCTCCGTGCCGAGCGTCGGCTGATAGCCCACGCGGCTCGGGATGCGGCCCAGAAGGCCCGACACCTCCGAGCCCGCCTGGACGAAGCGGAAGATGTTGTCGATCAGCACCAGCACGTTGCTGCGCAGGTCGTCGCGGAAATACTCGGCCATGGTCAGCGCGGCATGGCCCACGCGAAAGCGCACGCCGGGGCTTTCGTTCATCTGGCCGAACATCATCACGGTGCTCTCCAGCACGCCCGCCTCGCCCATCTCGCGCCAGAGTTCCTCGGCCTCGCGCGAGCGTTCGCCGATCCCGCAGAACAGGCTGACCCCGTCGTATTCGGCAACCATGTTGTGGATCATCTCGGTAATCAGCACCGTCTTTCCGACGCCCGCCCCGCCGAACAGCCCGGCCTTGCCGCCGCGCTCCAGCGGGCTGAGCAGGTCGACCGCCTTGATCCCGGTCTCGAAGATGGTGCCCTCGACGCGCCGCTCCGACAACGGCAGGGGCGGGCGCAGGATCGGGCGGCGGGGCAGGTCGGGCAAGGCCGGCCCGTCGTCGATGGTCTGGCCGAACAGGTCGAACATCCGGCCCAGCACGGCCTCGCCCACCGGCACGTCGATGGGGCCGCCGGTGTCGCGCACGGCCAGACCGATGCGAAGGTCGGCGGACGGGTTCATCACCAGCCCGCGCGCCAGGCCCTCGCCCGGCAGTCCGGCGACCTCGATCACGATCTCGGGGTCGGTCAGGGTGACGAGACGGTTGGTGATCGCCGGCAAGGCGCCCTCGAAGCGGATATCGGCGACACCGCCACCCAGCCGCACGATATGCCCGATGCGGGTGTCGCGATCGGTCATGGGAAACGATCCTTGCGAGTCATGCCGCCAGTCTGGCGCATCTCGCGGCCGCGCGCGTTGATCCAGCGCAGGGCGCGCCGAACGGGGCGCCGGTCGGAGGGCGGGGTGAGGCGTTTTCTGCGCTGCCCGGTCGACCGCGCCGATCTCCTGGCTGGCGATGCTGGCCACGAAGTCGTCGGGTGCGCAGGTGCTGATCGACCATGCCGTCATCGGGGATGCAGGCGCGGGCGTGCGGATGAACGACGAGGCCCCGACCCGGCCGCGTGCTTGATCGGACGCGCCGTTTCCGTCACATCCTGCGATATGCAGTCAGGACCACAACGCCCCTCCGAGCCGCGTGTGCGCATCCGGATCGTCTTTGGACAGGACGAGATGATCGGGCCGGGCAAGGCGGATCTTCTCGACGGGATCGACCGGTGCGGGTCGATCGCAGCGGCCGGCCGCGAGATGGGCATGAGCTACAAACGCGCATGGGAATTGATCGGCACGCTGAACGCGATGTTCCGCGCGCCGCTGGTCGAGAGCACCCGCGGCGGGGCGGGCGGCGGCGGGGCGGTCCTGACCGATCTCGGACGCGAGGTTCTGGCGCAGTATCGCGCCTTCGAGGCAGAGGCCGCAGCGGGCGGCGCGGCGCGTCTGGCGGCCCTGCGCGCCTTGCTGAGGGATATTCCCGAAGAAAAATAACGCTTGACCGCCGGTTTGGCCCGCTGCGATATGTTCTGCGAAACATATCAAAAGCCGGGAGTGCCACCAGTGCTCAAGCCAGCCGTTGCCCGTGCAAGCGCTCTCGTCCTCGCCGTCGCCGTCCCGGTCATGGCCGGCGCCGACGAGATCACGGTCTTTGCCGCGGCGAGCATGACCAACGCCATGGCCGAGATCGGGGAGCGCTTCGAGGCGGCGACGGGGCATGACCTGATCGTGTCGCTCGCCGGCTCCTCCGCGCTCGCGCGCCAGATCCGGCAGGGGGCGCCGGCCGACATCTTCATCTCGGCCGATCCGGGCTGGATGGACACGCTGGAAGACGACGGCCTCGTCGCGGAGGGCACGCGGCTCGACCTTCTGACCAATTCCATCGTGCTGGTCGCGGCGGACCCCGACGCCGCCCCGGTCGGGATCGGCCCCGACACGGACCTTGCGGGCCTTCTGGGCGACGGGCGGCTTGCCATGGCGCGGGTCGATGCCGTCCCGGCGGGGCTCTACGGCAAGGCGGCACTGGAAAGCCTCGGGCTGTGGGACGGCGTCGCGGCGCAGGTCGCACAGGCCCGCAACGTGCGCGCCGCGCTGGCCTTCGTCGCCACGGGCGAGGCGCCTTACGGGATCGTCTATGCCACGGATGCCGCCGCGGAGGACCGCGTCACGGTCGTCGGGACCTTTTCCCCCGACACCCATCCACCGATCGTCTATCCCGCCGCCGCACTGGCCCGAAGCGACAACCCGCTGACCCCGGTCTTCCTCGAGTTTCTTCGTGGACCGCAGGCGCGTGCCGTGTTCGAGGACGAGGGTTTCGGGCTGGCGGACGGTTAGAGGCAAGACGGTGGACTGGCTTTCGCCGGCGGAATGGGGAGCGGTGAGGCTGTCGCTGCGCGTGGCCCTGTGGGCCACCCTCTTCAGCCTGCCGCTCGGCGTTCTGGTGGCCTATGCGCTGGCCCGCTGGCGGTTTCCGGGGCGCGAGGTGCTCAATGTGCTCGTGCACCTGCCCCTCATAATGCCGCCGGTGGTGACGGGGTATCTGCTGCTCCTGACCTTCGGAACGCGCGGACCCATCGGCGGCTTGCTGGCCGATTGGGGGATCGTCTTCGCCTTTCGCTGGACCGGCGCCGCGCTGGCCGCCGGGGTGATGGCGTTTCCGTTCATGGTGCGCGCCGTGCGCTTGTCGATCGAGGCGGTTGACCCGAAGCTCGAGCAGGCCGCCGCCACGCTGGGCGCGTCGCGGCTCTGGGTCTTCCTGACGGTCACGCTGCCGATGATCGTGCCGGGCATCATTGCCGGAACCGTGCTGACATTCGCCAAGGGCATGGGCGAGTTCGGCGCCACGATCACCTTCGTCTCGAACATTCCCGGGCAGACGCAGACGATCCCGCTTGCCATCGACCTGTTGTTGGAAACACCGGGCGGAGAGGCGCAGGCCGCCCGGCTTGCGGGCCTCTCGATCCTTCTGGCGGCGCTGGCACTGGCTCTGTCGGAATGGATTTCCCGCCGCGTGGCCGCGCGAGTGGGGGGCGCGTGATGCTGGAGGTCTCGGTGCGCCATGCCTTCGCCGGCTTCACGCTCGACGCCGCGTTCCGCGCGCCGCCCGGCGTGACTGTGCTGTTCGGCCGCTCCGGATCGGGCAAGACGACCGTGGTGAACGCCGTCGCGGGGCTGCTGATGCCCGACGCAGGGCGCATCGCCTCGGGCGACTGGGCGCTCCTCGACACCGAAGCAGGCGTCCGCCTGCCGCCGCACCGCCGCCGGCTCGGCTACATCTTTCAGGAGGGGCGGCTGTTTCCGCACCTGACCGTCCGGCAGAACCTGCGCTACGGCGCATGGTTTGCGCCGAAGGACGCCCCGCGCGAGGACATGGGCCGCGTCGTCGACCTGCTCGGCATCGGCCACCTGCTCGACCGCCGCCCCGGCGCGCTCTCGGGCGGCGAAAAGCAGCGCGTCGCCATCGGCCGCGCCCTGCTCTCGGCGCCGCGCCTGATCCTCGCCGACGAACCGCTCGCCGCGCTCGACGAGGCGCGCAAGGCCGAGATCCTGCCCTATTTCGAGCGGCTGCGCGACGAGGTGGCGGTGCCGATCCTCTATGTCAGCCATTCGGCGTCGGAGGTCGCGCGGCTCGCCACCACGGTCGTGGCGATGGATGCGGGGCGGGTCGTGGCGCAAGGCCCTGCCGCAGAGGTGCTGGGCGACCCGTCTGTCCTGCCGGCCGGGGCGCGCGAGGCCGGCGCCGTGCTGACGGCGCGCGTGGTGCGCCTCCACGAGGACGGGCTGTGCGAACTCGACGCCGCCGGCGTGCCCCTGTTCCTGCCACGGGCCGCCGAGGCACCGGGCGTCGTGCTGCGCGTGCGGATCGCCGCCCATGACGTGATCCTGTCGCGCACCCGGCCCGAGGGCCTCTCGGCGCTCAACATCCTGCCGGGCGTCGTGCACGAGATGCGCCCCGGCGCGGGACCGGGCACGCTCGTCGCGCTCGACACGCCCGCCGGGCGCGTTCTGGCGCGCATCACGCGGCGCTCCGCCGAAACCATGGGCCTCGCCCCCGGTCAGACCTGTCATGCCATCGTCAAGTCCGTGTCCGTCGCGCCCGAGGACGTGGGGGGCCCGCGCCTCGATCTCGCCGAGTGACGAAGCTCTGGCGCGGGCCTGCGCCGCCGCCCTCCGAGCGGCGCCGCGTGGTGATCGCGGCGTTCTCGCCCTTTGGGTCGATCACAATTGCCGGCCCGTCGTAGTGCAGAAGGGCCGGAATGATGCAACCGACACCCTTGCCCGCGCCGGTGGGCGCGACCGTCAGGAGGTGCCCCTCCCTGTTGAGCAGGATCGGGTCGACGAAGCCCGTATCGGGAGAGGTGTCGGGCGCGCCGAAGCCGAAGCCCACCGGCGTGCGCACCGGAACCATCGGCGGCAGCCCGAACCCGGAGCGCGAGCGTCTATCGTCTTCCATGTCCCTGGCGCGGCGCCTCGGGCCTCTTGACCGAACGGATCGCAAGGCGTGCGGATCGGTGCGGCACCCCCTTGCCGCCGAAGTGGGTGGCAGCGCCCTGCGTGCCGGTCAATACGGGCGCAGGATCTTTCGGTGCCACGATGCCAGGGTATTGCCAATGCCTTCGGAGGCTTGCCGGTCGCCTCGTCGGGTCGATCACGCGCCTCGCCAGCCTGGCGCTCTCGGCAGCCAGAAGCGGTGTGATCCGTGCGACGCCTCGGGAACCTGGGCCGGCTCTCCCGACCGAAGAGGCACGCAGGCGAGCACTCCGGCGGAGCGGGGCTCCGTTGCCCCCGATAGCCGGCAGCACCGCCCGTACGGCAAGCGTACCGGCAGCCTCTCCGCTCCGCCCCGACGCGGCCCGCACGGTTCAGGCCCCTCGGCTCAACTCGGGTGGATAGTGCCGTCGCCGACCTTCGCCATTGGCCTCGACATCCTCCATCATCGCGGCCGTGGCGCGTGCCATGTTCGCGGGCAAGCCGCGCCGGCTCCGCGCGACTTCCAGCTGCGCGCGTGGCAGGGCGAGCGCAAGCCGAATGCGGTCGAGAAAGGACGGCACAGGGTGGTCGTGCCGTGGCGCTTGTAATCGTGGGTCGTCACGCTGGAAGCGTG
>OFET01000888.1_pt1 | contig 11836 bp, 10 predicted proteins | sample 1521211 | NCBI WGS metagenome assembly OFET01 (sample SAMN03766358, study PRJEB24113) | microbial mat metagenome | isolation source: enrichment culture HLUCC-A from microbial mat sample contains cyanobacterium...
CTTGAATCAGAATTCACCTCACTTGGGAATCCCCCGAATGCAGACAGGGCCTAGGGCACGGCAGGACCCGGTCCGAAAAGGATCGGCCACGTCAATCAAACGCGCCGTCCGGATTGCCGTTCCGGCGATTTCAGCTGTCCGGCGGATTTCGCAAGGTAGACGCGGATCACCTGGGCCGATGCATCAGGAGCCTTCGGCGCGTGAAGGATGCGGCAAGCCGCGCTCGCTACAGGTCTTGGACGTCCGCCAGCAGCGCCAGCCGCACCAGTTCCGGCAGCGATGACGCTCCGGTCTTGCGCATCACGGCGGCGCGGTGGTTTTCGACGGTGCGCTGATTGATCCCGAGATCGGCGGCGATGATCTTGTTGGGCGCACCTTCGAGGACCATCGCCATCACCTCGCGTTCGCGCCTGGTCAGATCACAGAACCTGAGGCGCGCGGCCTCGCGCGCTTCGCCTCGCGCGCCATCTTCCTTGCCGTACTTGGCCGATGCGATCGCGTTCCGCACACTGGCCAGCAGCTCGGCGGCACTTGCCGGCTTCTCGATCAGGTCCGCGGCGCCGGCCTTCATGGCGGCCACGGCAATGGCCGCATCCCCGTGCCCGGTCAGCATCACGGTCGGCAATCGCGTCTTCTCGGCCCGCAACCGGTCGATCAAGGACACGCCGTCCATGTCCGGCAACAGGTTGTCGATCAGCAGACAGGCGGCGCCCTCGGGTCGTGGCGCGTCGAGGAAATCCTCGGCCGAGGGGTAGGTGATGACCCTGTAATTCTCGGCTTCGAACAAGCGGCGCATGGCCTCGCGGATGACCGGGTCGTCGTCGATGACGTGAATGGTCGTTCCCGACAGGCGCGGGGTCTGTTCGGACCTGGCCTTTTCGGCGCGGGCCTTGCTGATGAGATCCGAGATCGTCGCCAGCAGGACCTCGGGCATCACCGGCTTGGTGACCTGGTGGCAGGGCGAGGCCGCGATGGCTTCGAGGGTTTCGGTCGTGATGTCGCCGGTCAGAATGACGGTCGGCAAGGCTGTGCCCAGAACGTTCGGCAGATCCTGCGCCAGTTTCAGCCCGTCGGTCCCCCCGTGCAGATCGAAATCCGTCAGCAAGAGATCGGGCACGGCGGCATCGCCGCTGGCCCATGCCAGCGCGCTCTTCGCATCGGACATGGCGATGACCTCATGTCCCTCTTTTTCGAGGACTTCGGCCAGCAGCCCGCGCAGCGGCTCTTCATCCTCGACCATCAGGATCCTTCCCTTCTCCCGAACGGCCTCGGCAAGGGCGGCTGCGTTTTTCAGCGTATCGGTGGCCTTGGGGGCCGGGTCGACGATCGGCACAGTGATCATGAAGGACGAGCCCTTGCCAGGGGTCGACAGCACAGAGATCGGATGCTCCATCAACTCGGCTAGTCGCTTGACGATCGACAGCCCCAGACCAAGCCCCGGCCCGGCCATGGCGTTGGCCTTCTTGCCTTGATGGTAGGCGTCGAAGATCTGAGCGGTTTCCGAGGCGGCCACACCGATGCCGGTGTCGCATACGACGACCGAAATATTGCCATCGCGCCGCCGACACCCGACCAGGATACCGCCCTTCGGCGTGTATTTCAGCGCGTTGGACAACAGGTTGCGCAGCATCTGCGTCAGAAGCTGCGGGTCCGTCCTGACCCAGGCCGTGCATGGCACGATCCGCAGTTTCAGGCCCTTGACGTCGCAGGCCGTGCGAAATTCCTCGGCTACTTTCTGTATCACCGGGGCGAGTTCAACGGCCCGCATGTCCGGCCGGACGATCCCGGTTTCGATGCGGTTCACGTCGAGCATCGAGTCGAGCATCGCCGTCATGGACGTGAGCGTCAGATCCATCAGCGCCGCCAGCCGCGCCCCCTCGGTCGATCGCTTGCTGCGCGACAACAGATTTTGGAGGAGCGCCATGGATTGCAGAGGCTGGCGCAGATCATGGCTTGCGGCGGCCAGAAAGCGCGACTTGGCGCGCGTGGCGCGGTCCGCCTCGGTCATGGCGGTGACCAGATCGGCGTTGATGCGCTTTCGTTCCGTAATGTCGACATAGGTGATGACCACACCCTCCACCCGCGCGCCTTCTGCGCGGTACGGCTGGACACGACGCAGGAACCATCGTGCTTCCTTGCCCTCGATCTCGCGCTCGACTGGCTCTGACGAGGCAAGCACCGCCCGGCAATCCGCTTCGATGTCGTCGTCTTTCGAGACGGATGCCAAGTCGGACAGCGGACGGCCGACATCGGTCTGGATCACGCGAAAGATCTGGCGCGCCGCGGGGGTGAAAAATCGGATATTGAGGTCGAGATCGAGAAACAGCGTGGCAACGTCGGTGCTGTAAAGCACGTTCTGCAGGTCATTGGCGGTGGTGCGGTGCCGTTCGAGGGTTTCCTGCAACTGGCTGTTGAGCGCCGTCAGCTCTTCGTTGAGCGACTGCAGTTCCTCCTTCGAGGCCAGCAGTTCTTCGTTGGTGGACTGGAATTCCTCGTTGAGCGACAACGCTTCGGCGGCATCGGCGCTATGGGCCTCCACTTCCTGTTCTAGATCGCGAAGGGCATCCGACAGATCGCTGCGCGTGGCCTCCAGATCGGCCTCCAGGTCGCCGGTGTGCCGGGCCTGATCGGCGGCGGCCTCGGACTCACCGGCTTTGGGCGCCGGACGCGGGCTGTCTATGAAGCATGCAAGCAACAAGGGCTCCGTCCCGGCGCTGACGGCGTGCAAGGCGATGTCGAACCCCTTCGATCCAAGGATGCGTCCGCCCGAGACGGTCACGAGGGGGTTTTCCGGTGTGCATGCCGCAGCCGCGGCACGAACCCGTGCGCGCAGGACCTTTGGAAGCATCCCGATCAGGCCGGGGTCGGGGTGACCCTGGGTGATCGTCAGATATTTCTCGGTCGGACCAAGAAGATAGAGGACGTCCAGCCGGGTGTTCAGCAAGGCCGCAGCGGGGGCATAGTGCTCCAGCAAGATGCGTCGGCACAAGTCGGCAAGTGCGCCGCGCCGCGCCGGGGCGAACTCGGTCGGTGCTGCCGTCTTTTCACGAATTCCGGTGGCGAAATGCAGGTCTGCGGGCATGCTTTTTCCGACACGGCGCCAGAGCCGCGCGGCCTTGTCCTCGACGGTAAAACAATCGTCGTTAGCCCCCGGCATCTCTGCCGCGCCCAGCAACAGCAACCCGCCCGGACGCAAAGCGAAGCAGCAGCGCGCAATGACGCGCTTCTGCGCCTCCGGCCCGAGGTAGATCAAAACATTGCGGCACGACACCAGGTCGATCCTGGAAAACGGCGGGTCCGACAGAAGGTCGGCGACGGTGAAGACGATGACATCGCGCAAGGCCGAGGCGACCCGCCAGCCGCCATCCTCCTCCACGAAGAACCGTGCCAGGCGTTCCGGAGAAATCGCGGCCGCGATGTCCTTGGGGTAGAACCCCGCGCGCGCCGTCGCGATCGCCTCGGGATCGACGTCGGAGGCAAGGATTTGCAACCGGCCGCCCGCCGCATCCTTCCCCATGGCTTCAAGGCAGAGCATGCCGAGGCTGTACGCCTCTTCGCCCGTGCTGCAGCCCGCCACCCAGATGCGCAACGGACGATCTGAGGGAAGCGCCTTGAGGAGTTCGGGAATCGCCTTGGCGGACAGGTGGTCGAACACCGCCGGATCACGGAAAAAGCTGGTGACGTGGATCAGCAGGTCAGCCGCCAGCAGATCGCGCTCCGCCGGATCGGCCGTCAACAGATCAAGGTAGCGCCCGACATCATCGGACCCCATGCCAACCAGAGCCATGCGCCGCGCGATGCGACGCTCGAGCGTCCCGCGCTTGTAGAGCGTCAGATCCTGTTCGGCATGACGTCCGAGGAACGACAACAGGTCATCATAGCCCTGCGCGGCACGCGCGGCTGGCTTCGGGCTGGTCGCGGGGTCGTCTGTCGGCACGGCACCATCGACCGCCGCCGTGGCGAAGGTCCTGATCGCGCCGACCATCTGGCTCGTCCCCAGCACATCGGAGACGAGACCGGTCGCGATGGCGCTGTCGGGCATGCCGGAATACCCCGCTTCGTTCGGGTCTTGCGCGAGGACGAGGCCGCCGGCGGCACGGATGTCGGCGATGCCCAAGGTCCCGTCGGTACCGGTCCCCGACAAAACGATGCAGGCGGATGACGCGGCGGCATCCTTCGCCACGGACCGCAGCAGCACATCAAACGGAAGCCGCACGCCCTTGCCGCCTTCCGGTTCGGACAGATGGATGGTCCGGTCAGCGACGGTGAGAAAGACACCGGGCGGGATGACATGCAGACATCCGGGTTTCAGTGTCTGACCCTCGGCGGCCTGCACCACCTTCAGCTGCGTGTGCGCCGCAAGCAGATCGACCATCATGCTGTCATGAGTCGGGTCGAGATGAAGAATCAGGACAAACGCTGCAGGCACGTCGCAGGGCATTTCACGGAGCAAGGCGCGACATGCCTCCAGCCCGCCGGCAGAGGCCCCGATGGCAACGACCGGCAGATATGTCCTTGAGTTGCCCTTCACCACTGGCTGTTCCTTCGAGGGAAATCGCAAGTCCCAAAACCCGAACCGGAACAAGATGATGGACAGCGGTTCGGCCATGCTGCGGGATATTGCATAGGATTGAATAGCATATCCGCAGACAACTGCACATGGATCTTTGTCCGTGCAAACAATCGAGGCGTGAGCGAGCCTTTTGCAAGAAGTGAGTAGATTCCGGTTCTACCGGCCCCGAGATCACAACCGTATTGTGAGATTGCGATGTGAGGAAAGGACCTTCGCATCGTGACGTAAAGAGTAGACCGTTATCCATTTTGTCCCTCGTGAAAGGCTGGGTGGCCAATTCGATGCCTGATGCGATGTCGAACGACTGCCGTCCCCAACGCTTGTTCTGACGCAAGTCAGCGTCAGGTCACCCAGCCAATTCGCGCGTGAGACGGGTGCCAATATGCAACGCGAGAATTGCGCATCAGTTCCTTAATCATCGAAACGCTCAACGCTTCGCATGGCAAAGCGACGGCATTGCTGCGTCCAAACGGAAGAGAGACCCATGAACCAGATCATCTACATCGTCGGCGCCGTTGTCATCGTCTTGGCATTGCTCAGCTTTGTCGGCCTCAGCTGAAAACGTTTCCCAGCCAAAGGAGAATTCCAATGATTTCCGATGACATGCCTCCTCGCCAGACCCCCCCGGCACGGACGGTTGAACCGCACTTGGTTGAAGGGTCTTATCTCGATTGGCCTGCGGTTCTTGCCGGTGCCGTCTTCGCGCTTGCGATCTCGTTGCTGCTGATCAGTTTCGGTGCCGGCCTCGGGCTGTCGCTGACGTCACCCTACCGGGGTGAAGGCGTGTCTGTCGCCTGGTTGGCCATTGCCTCCGGCATCTGGTTCGTTTGGGTCATGGTCACGGGTTTCGGTGCAGGTGGCTACCTGGCTGGCCGCATGCGCCGTCGGGTCGGCGATGCAACCGAAGATGAGGTCGGGGTGCGCGACGGCGCTCATGGGCTGATGGTCTGGGCCATCGGCGCACTGGTCGGTATCGTGCTTGGCACGGCCGGCGTAGGCGGCATGTTGAGCGCGGGCGCATCTGCCGTCGGCTCGGCCGCGGGTACCGTAACGGACGTCGCCTCCGAGGCCGTATCTTCTGACTACTTTGCAAATCTCATGCTGCGGAGCGGCGAAGAATCGCCTCAAGCCGATACGACAACCGATGCGACACCCCCTGCCGATGACACCGCAGACGGCGCGGTGGTGGGGGACGTGACCGGCGACACCGGCACGACCGGCACCGCTGCGACACCGTCCCTCACGGAACCGAGCACGGATTTCAGCAACATCGACCCCGCGGTGCAGCAGCAGGTTGCCACCATTATTGCCCGCAGTGCGACCAGCGGCGAAATGGAAGACCGCGACCGCACCTATCTGGCGCAGCTCGTGGCGGCAAAAACCGACCTCGAACCGGAGGCGGCGCGCGCCCGTGTCGACGAGATCAACAGCGAGATCGCCGATGCCCGCGCGGCCGCCCTTGAGGCTGTGGAAGACGCCCGGGTCGCCGGTGTCGTGTTCGGCTTCATTGCTGCGGCCACCCTGCTCATCGGTGCGATCGCGGCATTCTTCTCCGCGACCGCCGGTGGACATCATCGGGATGAAGGCCTCGGACTCGACGTGCTGATCGCACGGAATTGATGCGATGCCATCTTCACTTGCTCGAAAGGATAAAACCATGCCTGCAATTATCGCCTGGCTTCTCGGAGCGCCCCTTCTTGTCGTCATCATCATTGCTTTGCTGCTTTGAAAACGAAGTCCCCTTCAAGACATGCAGCCATGACTAAATCGATAAAGGAAAGCCAAATGCCAAACGAAAACCAAGCTGAAGTCTTCATTCGAGTTCTGGTGGAAGATTTCGAAAATAACCGTGTGATCAGAAAGTCCGATCTATCACGCCGGTTCAAGGCCCAGACCAAGAGGTTCAAGCAGCTTTTTAAATCGGACCGCAAGCCAACAATTGATGCGATGGAACCACTGGACTGCCTGCAAATGATGTCGAAATCCCAAGAGTCCCATATCCGATAACCTCTGGAAAACCCCACCAAACCCAATGCTGCCCTTATCTTCCTGTTTTCACCATCTGCCTTGTCGCCGCTATCGCGGCGAGAATGCGGATCCACCCTTCACAGGAGCTGCCCAATGACAATCGAAAACCTTAAAGACCTCTTTCTTCATACCCTGAAGGACGTGCTCTACGCCGAACGCCAGATCCTCAAGGCGCTGCCGAAAATGGAGCGCAAGGCGACCGATCCCAAGCTCAAGGCGGCCCTGTCGTCGCACAAGGACGAGACCGAGGATCATGTCGCGCGACTGGAAGAGGTATTCGAGCTTCTCGACAAGCCAGCCCGTGGCGCGAAATGCGATGCGATGGTGGGCCTCGTCGAGGAAGCCGAAAGCCTGATGGCCGAAATCGACGACAAGGAAACCATGGACGCGGCCCTCATCTCGCTTGCGCAAGCCGTCGAGCACTATGAGATCGCCCGCTACGGCACGCTTGTGGCCTGGGCCAAGCAGCTTGGCCATACCAAGGCCGCCAAACTTCTGAAAGAGACCCTCGACCAGGAATACAGTGCCGACAAGGCGCTGTCGAAGCTGGCCGAGACGCGTCTGAATACCGAAGCCGCCGCCTGAAAGGCGACGAGTCCAGCCACGCCCCCACATGATGGTTCCACCATGTGGGGGCACCCGGCCCGGTTCGACCCCGATGGCGTGCCGGCTGCGCACAGTCCGTCGCTCGGGCCGGTCCAAACCAAAACCGTCTCAGACCTTCCACGGCCCCGCTGCGTCACAGCGGAGGACCGGCTGGTCTGCGCTCAACCGAAGGCGAGGTTTCCATGATCGATGACCATCCATTCCACGAACTTCTGCCGCTGCAGGCCGCCCCCCTTCGGTGGCGTGCCTTGAAGCTGACATCCAATGAACATCGGGCGCAGGATCTGGTTCAGGCGACCCTGCTGAAGGCCTGGGCCAATCGCGACAGGTACCGCCCTGACACGAATCTGCGCGCCTGGCTTTTCACAATCATGCGCAACACATTCTTCTCGGACCTGCGCAAGCTGCGCCGCGAGGTGGAGGACATTGACGGGTCTTGCGCGCGGGCGCTCGCCGAAGCTCCGCGCCAAGAGGATGCGCTCGCCCTGAAGGAGTTGATCGCCGCCATCGAGAAGCTTCCAAACACCCAGCGTCGACCTCTGGTCCTGATGGGAGCCTATGGGTTTTCTCAGTTGGAAGCGGCCGTGGCCTGCGGCTGTACCACTGGAACGATCAAAAGCCGCGTCAGCCGTAGCAGGGCCACGTTGAGCTCGATTTTTGCGCATGACGAGATTGATTCTGGCAACAGAACACTGCGTACCAACAGCGTGGAACGTGCATCGCTAAAGCGCTCGCCGGAAAAGCGTCCTCGAAGCGACAAACGCCCGGAAGATGACGTCCCGCCGCATGATGTAGCTGTCGGCGATCATCGGGTTTCTGGGTAGGGTCGCGTTTCCGAAAAACCGGGTTGCGAAAGTCCAAGGTCGCGCTGGCCCCGACGTTGGCGGTCGCGACGTGAACGGCGACGCAGTTCGGTCGCGATGGACCGGATGCAGATGATTGAGCCACGCGTCGATGATCCGCACAAGATGATAGGGAACGAAATCGGATCGAACGCGCTTTTCAACAAAGTGAAATTTTTTCGGGAGTTTATCGTGCATGCTCTTCTGCTTCTCGGCGGCGCGTGAGGACATCCTCGGTGTCGCCAAGGGCATCACCTCTGAAAGCACCAGGCAGATGCCGGAAACGTGGGCCACCGGACGGAATTGGATCTGCGTCTGGTGACCTTGCCCCGGATCCGCTGTCACTGATGGACGGGAAAAGCAAGAACTCAGCCCCGTGGCGTCTGGAACGCAGATCCGCCCGTCATCTTCCGGCAGTATTCCGCGTTCGCCGGGCGCACGCCAGCAGCACTTCCCAAGGATGGGTAATCGCTGGGCTTCAAACCAAGGAGACAACGCAATGTTTGGATTTATCGTAGCCTTCCTAGTCTTTGGACTGATGGTTCTGGTGGTGGCGGCCGGCTTCCGCGCCTCCGAAAGGGCTGTCAACACCTTCGACCAGACCCGGCGTGAGCGAAAAACAGTGCGCGTCCAAGCCAACGAAATCCGCAGGAGCTGACGCCATTGAGAGATCGGCGCAGGTGACCTTGGCCCTTGTTGAAGAACTTGCATGATTTCAAGGCGGCATAGGCCAAGGTTGCTCTCTACTCTGAATCGTAGCAACAACCATTTCAAAGCGCGCAATCCGGCATCTTGCGGATTGGCGAGAGCCGTCGACCGTAACGGATTACGCTGGCAACACGTCCGGATTCCCGCGCTTCCGGTTCCTGAAGATCGCTGGTGAAGTTGGATCGAGGATCCTGATCGAGACCCGATTTGCGCGGCGCCTCGCTAGAACGCAAGGCGATGCCACAGCTCCACGTCGTGGTATCGGGTCGGATGCTCCGCTGGCGTGGGCTTGCAGAAAGTTTGGTGCGTGCATGACGGATCATAGGCTTCATCCTGTATCGGTCCCCGTTCAGAAGCGGGCGACTGACCAGAACGCCGCACGTTGGGGCCGAAACGCGCTGCTGACCGTTTTGCTCAGCATTATCGCAGGCGTATTGGTGATCGCCGCACTCGACGCTGCAAGCTTCATCGCGGTTCCAGCCGTCCTTGCCCTGCTTTGCGCCATTGCCCTCACTCCGGCCGTTCGATGGCTGGAACGGAGCGGGGCCCCGCCATCCTCGTGTGCGGCCTTTGTGGTGGGTGGGCTGCTGGGGGCGGTCGCAATTTCCACGTATCTGCTCATGCCCTCAGCGGAAGCGATGAACGAGCGTGCCCCGCAAGTCCTGCGCGAGTTCGAGTCCCACCTTCGTCGAATGGTGTCAGAACTATCGCCATCGCCGCACGTTGGGGCCGGTGAGCTTCCCGGGACCGGTCAGGTGGAGACCCTGACAAACACCACGGGTGACCCACCGGCGACCGAGACGGAAAACGAAGCCGTCGGCAGGCTGGTGGAAGGAGGACAGAACCTGATGGCCGGATGGGCGATCGGCGCTCCGGGCGTTGTCGCAGGCGCTGTTTTCTGGGCCATGCTGACGTTTTACATGTTGCGCGATCGAGCCATGCTGGCGAGGGCTGGTATGGCGATGTTCGCTGACGGCTCGACACGGCGCGCCATCGCAAGAGCCATGCGCGACGTTCAGAGCAATGTTGCCCGTTATCTGCTGGCAATTTCGCTCGTCAACTTGGGTCTCGGCGTCTGTATTGCGGTTGCATTTCAGATCCTTGGCGTCGCGAATGCCCCGCTGTGGGGCGTTGCGGCGGGTCTTTTGAACTTCATGCCCTTCATCGGTATCGCCATGTTCGCTTTGGTCACACTGGGTCTTGGGATTGCGTCTGACGAAGCTCCGATCATCGCGTTCGCTCCTTTAGTTGCCGTGGTCGTGCTGAACGTCATCGAAGGCCACATCGTAACGCCCATGGTGGTCGGAGCGCGCATTCGGATTGCGTCGATTGCCGTCTTTGCCGCGATCTTCTTCGGTGCCTGGCTTTGGGGCGCGGCCGGTGCGTTGGTCGCCACGCCCACACTCATTGTGGTTGCAGCCTTTGCCCAACGGCTGAACAGCGGGCTTCGTAGGGCGCCTGGGTAGGTGAAATCAGTCGCACGCCGAGGCTGGTGCGAGCATGCGCTTGATCCAGAACTTTCCCAGAGGTCGTGTCAGAAGGAGTCTGGTTGAGGCGGGTAGGGCGTTTTGGTAGCCTCTGGCCATGACGTGCTCTGTCAGAAAAACTCGGCTTTTCAGCGGGGCAGGGGGTTTTCCCAAGTAACAGCTTACCATGCTCCAACGTCCGCCAAGGGTGATTGGCGCACTAAGCTGGCTCTTTCTGCGCCTTCAGCTCCGAGAGGACGTCTGACGCGATATCGAACGACTTGATCCTCGCGGAATGGTCGTGGATCATGCCGGTCAGCATGAGTTCGTCGGGCTGATAGGTCGTCAGAAGGGTCCGAAGCTGCTCCATGACCGTGGATGGCGACCCGACGGCCGAGCAGGACAGCGCGGCCTCCACTTGCGCGTACATGTCCCTGCCGATTTCCGCCTCGACATCGCGGGTCGGGTAGGGCAGTTTTCCCGGCGTCCCGCTGCGCAGACGCGCGAAGGCGAGGACTTGGGAACTCCTTAGATACGTGGCCTCTTCATCCGTATCCGCGGCGCAGATACCCGCGGCCATCATGAAGTAGGGCCTCGCCAAGTACCTGGATGGCCGGAACGTACCGCGGTAGGTGGCGATAGCGTCCTTCAGCATGGCTGGAGCGAAATGCGATGCAAAGGCGTAGGGAAGGCCGAGATGGGCGGCCAGCTGGGCACCATAGAGGCTCGAGCCGAGGATCCAGATCGGGACGTGCGTGCCTGTTCCGGGAATGGCCCGCACCCGCGTGTCATCGGACGCATTATCGAAGTAGTGGAGGAGATCGACCACGTCATGTGGAAACGTGTCCTCCTGTGCCATGTGCCGGCGCAAGGCGCGGGCCGTTGCCATGTCCGTGCCCGGCGCGCGACCGAGGCCAAGGTCGATCCGGCCCGGATACAGGGTTTCCAGCGTTCCGAACTGCTCGGCAATCACCAGCGGCGAGTGATTGGGCAGCATGATGCCGCCTGCGCCGACACGGATAGTCCTGGTGGCCCCGGCGACATGCCCGATCACGACGGAGGTCGCTGCGCTGGCGATCCCCGGCATGTTGTGGTGCTCGGCGAGCCAGTAGCGATGATAGCCGAGCCGCTCGGCGGCACGGGCGAGCTTTACCGTATTCGCCAGCGCGTCGGCAGCGGTCTGACCCTCGGGAATTGGCGACAGGTCGAGTAGCGAGAAATGATGCATGGAGCCTCCTTGCCGCCCAAGTATACACGACCAGCAGTCCGTCCAAGCACAAAACCGGGGCTACGGTCGGTCCTGTTTCATGCCTTGGTGAGCCGTGCGCACATTTCCTCGCATCAAGGTCTTGCTTGACCCTTGAGCACCCATCACTTAGGCAGTGTGGCGCTGAGCGGGCGTTGTGTAATGGTAAGACCCCTGCCTTCCAAGCAGGAGATGCGGGTTCGATTCCCGCCGCCCGCTCCATGAATTCGCTTCCGACAATTAGCCTGCAAAATTCGAGTTGTTCTGTAGGTAAGTGTCTGTATGAAAAAAACTAATCTGCATTATAGCAACTGCCTTCCAAGCAAGAGATACGGGTTCGATTCCCGTCGCCCGCTCCAATCCTTCC
>OFET01000890.1_pt1 | contig 11791 bp, 14 predicted proteins | sample 1521211 | NCBI WGS metagenome assembly OFET01 (sample SAMN03766358, study PRJEB24113) | microbial mat metagenome | isolation source: enrichment culture HLUCC-A from microbial mat sample contains cyanobacterium...
ATGGACGTCGAGGAGACGCTTCTCGACGAGGACATGTTGCGGGACATGGTCGCCGAGATCGTGCGTCAGGAACTGCAGGGCGAACTGGGCGAACGGATCACCCGGAACGTCCGCAAACTCGTCCGCCGCGAGATCCACCGCGCGCTGGCCGCCCAGTTGTTCGACTAGGGCCCTGCGGGCGATCTGCCCGGTCGCGCCGCGAAGAAAAGCGCGCCCCGGCGGGGCGCGCTTTTTGGTGCGAAAGGACCCGAAGGCTCAGGCGGCTTCGGCGCGCTCCGCGGCAGCGGCGGCGTTCCTGCGTTCGCTTTCCTCGCGCGACAGCGCAACCGAGGTCCGCACGCCACGACCAACGAATTCCATCAGGCCGTGAACGACACGCTCGGTCGGGTCGATACCGGCGCAGGACAGAACCTCGCGCCCGTCGCGCGAGCGCGCCCAGCGCGCGATCTGGTCCGGCCCGTTGCCATATTTCTTGTCGTCGGCGATGGCGTCGTCGAGAGCGGCCAGCACGACGGCGGCGAACAGCTTGCGTGCCCGCATGCCCTGCTCTGCGTTGAACGCGGTGCCGTCAACGAAATCCTTCATCTCGTCGTCCTTGTTATTGCTCTTGCGTGGTAGGCGTGCCGGTGTTTATCGCGCACTCGGACCGATTCGGATACCCTACTGCTGCAAGTCTGTCATGCGCATCGTGCATGGCTCTGTCCTCGCACAACACGAAATACGCCGGGTTGTCACACGTCGTGACGCGAGATATAGGAACGCTCGCGTCTCGATCAACCATTCGTCAAGGTTTCGCATCATGCCTCGCATCAACGGCAACGAAATCCGGCCCGGCAACGTGCTCGAGCACAACGGCGGCCTCTGGGTGGCCGTGAAGGTCGATCACGTCAAACCAGGCAAGGGCGGCGCCTTTGCCCAGGTCGAGATGCGCAACCTTCGTAACGGATCAAAGCTCAACGAGCGGTTTCGTTCCGCCGACAAGGTCGAACGCGTGCGCCTCGAGCAGAAGGACCAGCAGTTTCTCTACGAAAACGACGGGATGCTGGTCTTCATGGATGCCGACACCTTCGAGCAGATCGAACTGCCGGCCGAGATCCTGGGCGAGCGGCGCCCGTTCCTGCAGGACGGCATGACCATCCAGATCGAATACTACGAGAACGAGGCGCTCAGCGCGACGCTGCCGCAGAAGGTGACCTGCACCGTGGCCGAGACCGAGCCGGTGGTGAAGGGGCAGACCGCGGCCAACAGCTTCAAGCCCGCGGTGCTCGACAACGGTGTGCGGATCACGGTGCCGCCCTTCATCGCGCAGGGCGAAGAGATCGTGGTGAACACCGAGACGATGGAATACGCCGAGCGCGCCTGAGCGCGGCATCGGCCGGCGGGGCCCCCGATGTCCAGCACCTTCCGCCACAGCGAGATCCTCGAGATCGCCCGCCGCGAAGGGAAAGTGACCGTAGAGGGCCTCGCGCAGCGCTTCGGCGTCACCGTTCAGACGATCCGCCGCGACCTGTCCGACCTGGCCGATGCAGGGCGCCTCGAACGGGTGCACGGCGGCGCGGTTCTGCCCTCCGGCGTGGCGAACATCGGCTACGAGGAACGCCGCGCGCTCAACGCCGGGGCCAAGGAGGCCATCGGCGCGGCCTGCGCCGCGGAGATTCCCGAAAGCGCCTCGATCTTCCTTGCCATCGGGACGACGACGGAGGCCGTCGCGCGCCACCTGCTGCGGCACCGCGACCTGATGGTGGTGACCAACAACCTCAACGTGGCCAACATCCTGCTGGCGAACCCAGGCTGCGAGATCGCGGTCGCGGGGGGCACGCTGCGGCGCGCGGACGGCGGGCTGGTCGGGCCGCTGGCCAGCCGCGCGGTAGCCGAGTTCAAGGTCGATATCGCGGTGATCGGCTGCTCGGCGCTGGACGCGGACGGCGACATCCTGGACTTCGACATCGCCGAGGTCGAGGTCAGCCGCACCGTCCTGCGCCAGTCGCGCCGCCGGGTGCTGGTGGCCGACGCCTCGAAGTTCCGCCGCTCGGCGCCGGCGCGGATCGGTTCGCTCGCGGATCTCGACACGGTCTACACCGATGGGCCTTTGCCCGCGGGCCTGTCACGGCGCTGCGCGGGCTGGCAGACGGACCTGCACGTCATCGGTGCTGGGGCGGCGCCAACCTAGCGTCCCGCGCAGATATCGCCTGTCGCGCGGCACCGGGGCGCGACGTCACGGGTGCCAGCGCACCCGCGCATCGCCGGCCGTCATCGTCTCTCCCGCGCGGTCATAGCGCAGGTAGGCGATGCCGCGACCGCCGGCCTGCGAATAGAGGGTTCCGGCCGCCTTGCCACCGGCCTCGATGGGCGTGCCCACCGGTGCCGCCCCCTCGACCTCGACGGTGGCGAGGCCCTTTTTCAGCTCGGTCTTGTGGTGCATCCGGGCGGTGACCTCCTGCCCGACGTAGCAGCCCTTGCGGAAGTCCACCCCGTTCAGCCGCGCGAATCCGGCCTCGAGAATGAAGGTGTCGGGCGTCAGTTCCACCCCGGTTTCCGGCACGCAGGCCGCGACGCGCAGCGCCTCCCAGTCGCTGCCGTCGTCGCCGCCCTCGGCGCCGTAGAGCCGCCAGCCCAGGCTGGGATGGCGGGGATCGGCAAAGGCGCTGTCGGGCGCGGGGCCGGTGCCGCGCCGCACCTTCAGGTCCGTCTCCTCGATCGAGACCTTCGCACGCAGTTTGTAGAGCGACAGCCGCTTGATCAGGTCCGGCGCGAGCGGCGCGGCCACGTCGAGCAGCACCGTGCCGTCGTCCGCTGGCACCAGGAAGAAATCCGCCAAATACTTGCCCTGCGGGGTCAGCATCGCCGCGTAGACGAGGCCCTCCTCCAGCTTGCGCAGATCGTTGGTGACGAGCCCCTGCAGGAAGTCGCGCGCTTCTTCGCCCGAGATCCTGAGCACCTTGCGCTCCGTGCCGCTCATGGAGTCCCCTTTTGCTTGCTGTGCGGAACATAGGACAGAGGCGCGCGTCGGAAAAGACGGTGGGCGCGGCGAGTCCGCGAGGGCTTAGCGCGCGTGCAGGTTCGCGCTATGCTCGATCAGGGCAAGCGAGAGGATCGAACGATGCGCGACAGACCCCCGGGCCGCGTCGAGGATTACACCGGCACCTGCCTCCTGCTCTTCTTCGTCAACCTGTTCTGGATTCTCGTGGCGCTGATGGTGGCCTTCGGCTGGCCTGTGGTGCTTCTTGTCGCAGCGGCGCTGCACATGGCGATCGGCAGGCTCGAGCGGCGGCGCGGCGCCGAGGACGCCAGCCTCCTCGGCGGGCCGGGCGTCAGGGATTGAGGAAGGGCATCGGGTCCACCCGTTCGGTCCCGCGCGTGACTTCGAAATGCAGGAACGAGGGCGAGCCGGGCGCCACCGCGGCGATGCGGTCGCCGCGAGAGACACGGTCGCCGCGGGAGACCGCGATATCCTGCAGGTTCACGTAGACGCTGAGCAGGTTTTCCTCGTGCTTGATCACGACGATGGAAACCTCGTCGGTCGTCTCGGTCACGGCGGCGACCTGCCCGGCGGCGGCGGCGCGCACCGGCGTTCCGGGGTCGGCCCCGATGGAGATGCCGTTGTTCCGTCCTCGGGCAAACTCCCGGATGATCGGGCCGTCCACGGGCATTGCCATACGCGCGCCGGTGCTGGCTTCCGTCTGCTCCTGGCCCAGATCGGGCGAGGGCGGCGCCGGCGCGGGCTGTGCCGCAGGCGTCGGATCGTCCTCCGGCAGCGGCCGCGAGGCGCTGGGCGGCGGCGGGGTGGGCGAGCCGGTGCCGGGCGGCGGGGTCTCCGCCTCCGTCTCCGCCACCGCGCGGCGTGGTGGTTCGAGCGCGACCGGGATCAGCAGATACTGCCCCTCGCGTACCGCGAAATCCGGGCCGAGTCCGTTCCACTCCGCCAGCGAGCGCACGGAGACGTCGTAGAGCCGCGCGATGGAATAGGCGGTCTCGCCGCGCTCGACCTGGTGGCGGATCGGCTCTTCGCCACCCGGTGGTTGCGCCGTGCCCGCCGACGCGGGGGCGGCTGCGGGCAGCGGCCGCGTCTCGACCGGCGAGGCCGCTGCGCTGTCGATTGCCGGCCCGGCCAGTGCGGCCACGTCCACCGCGCCGCGGCGATCGCCCGGCACAGTGTCGGCAGCAGGTTCCGCCACACGTCGCGGCAGGGCAACAATCTCTCCCTGCCGGAGCGGCGTATCGGGCTGGATGCCGTTGTAGCGGGCCAGTTCGCCGGCCGGCAGGTCAATGCGCGCGGCCACGTCGCCCAGTGTGTCGCCCCGCCGCGCCACGGCGATCTGATAGTTGGGATACGAGATCACGCCGCGGGGGTCGGGTTCCGGGCGGTCGGCCACTGCCCGGCTCGCCGCCTCGGCGGTCGCGATGTCGCTGGGCCGAAGGTCGAAATCCAGAGGTTCCGAGCAGGCCGTCAGCGCAAGCAGCGCCGAGGTTCCGAGCAGCACGCGCAAACCTGTCCGTGCGGAGACATTCATGGCTCGAAATTCCCTCATTACGCGCCCCGTTTCGCCGGTGCGTCTGATGCGCGGGCGGGCGTCGTCCGCGTTACTCCTCGCGGCCCAGCCCCTCGACAAGCGGGACGAACCGCACCGGCAGAAGCTCGTCGTAGTCATAGCCCGACTCCTTCCGCGTCACGCGGATCAGGCTTTGCACTGCGTCGGACTGTCCAACCGGCAGAACCATGATACCGCCGATCTTCAACTGGGCCAAGAGCGGGCCGGGCGGATCCTCGGCCGCCGCGGTGACGAGGATACGGTCGAAGGGTGCCTGATCGGGCAGGCCGTGGCTTCCGTCGGCGATCACGGCGGTGATGTTGGTAAGATCGAGCGCCGCGTAGACCTCGCGCGCCTCGCGCACGAGGCGGGCGTGCCGGTCCACCGTATAGACCCGCCGCGCGAGGTGCGCGAGCACCGCCGCCTGATAGCCCGAACCGGTGCCGATCTCGAGCACCTTGTCGCGCGGCGTCACGTTCAACGCCTGGGTCATCAGCCCGACGACGGAGGGCTGGCTGATCGTCTGGCCGCAGGCGATCGGCAGCGGCATGTCGTCGTAGGCCCGGTCCTGGAAATAATGCCGCACGAAGGCGCCGCGATCGACCTTTTCCATCGCGGTCAGCACGCGCTTGTCCGTCACCCCGCGCGAGCGCAGGGCGAAGAGGAAGCGCATCTTGCGCTCCGCGGGATCGTCGGGCGCGTCGCCGGTCACAGCCTCTCCCTGAAATGATCGAGCGCGTCGTATGCCGTCAGGTCCGCGCGCATCGGCGTGACCGAGATCCAGCCTTCGAGATTGACCGCGGCGTCGGTTCCCGGTTCGGTCGGCACCTGCTGGTTGACCCCACGGATCCACAAAAAGCGGCGGCCCGAGGGCGACAGATGCGGCTCCGTCCGGAAGCTGGTGCCGCGGCGGAACCCCTGCGCGGCGGTGCGGATGCCCTGCACCTCGTCCGCCGGCACGGGCGGGAAGTTCACGTTGAAGAACAGGCGGTAATCGGCGCTGTCCTCGGGCATGGCGGCAAGGATGCGGCGCACCACCTCGGCGCCGTGGCGCTCGGCGGCCTCGAAGCGGTTTTCCAGATGCGCGACGCGGGGGCCGTAGAACTGCGACAACGCGATCGCCGGCAGGCCCTGCAGCGCCCCCTCCATCGCGCCGCCGAGCGTGCCGGAATAGAGCGCGTTCTCGGCCGAGTTGTTGCCCCGGTTCACGCCCGAGAGCACAAGATCGGGCGTCGCCCCGTCGAGCACGTCGTATAGCCCCGCCATCACGCAGTCCGCGGGACTGCCTTCGGCCGCGTAGCGCCGCTCGCCCATCTGCGCGATGAGCATCGGGTGGGTGTAGCTGATCTTGTGCGCGACGCCCGACTGCTCGAAGGCGGGTGCCACGACCCAGATCTCGCCGTCGGGCCCCGCGATCTCGGCCGCGATCCGTTCCAGCACGGCGAGACCGGGCGCATTGATGCCGTCGTCGTTCGTCACCAGAATGCGCATGGACCGCTCCGCTCTGCCCTGGCCCCTCTCCTAGACAAGGGCGCGGGGCGCGGCAAGCGAGGGGCGATCAGCCGATCTCCGACAGCAGCCTGCGCGCCTCGTCATGCCTGTCGGCAAGCCGGCTGCGGTCCTCGCCGGGATGGAATCGGGCCCGCAGCGCGGTCGCCGTCGGCCGGGGCGACAGGATGTGCACGCGCGGCCCGATGCGCGCGCCCTCGGCCTGCCAGCTGCGCGCCAGCGCGATCTGGGCGGCCTTGGTGGCGCCATAGGCGCCGAAGAACTTCTCGCCCGCACGGGGATCGTCGAAGAAGAGCGCGCGGCCCTCGGTGCCCAGCAGGGGCGCGAGCGCGGCGATCAGCGCCGAGGTGGCGGTCACGTTGGTGGCCAGCGCACGCGCCAGCCCCTTGGCGTCGATCGAGGGGGCCGGCGCCAGCGGCGGCGCCTCGATCGCGGTATGCGCCCAGAGGTCGAGCCGCCCCCAGCGGTCGAAGATCCCGCGCGCCAGCCCTGCCACCGCATCGGGTTGCGTGAGGTTCATCGGCGCGAGCGTGGCCTGCGCGCCGGCTGCGCGGATGCGGTCGTCGAGTTCCTCGAGCGCGCCCTGCGTGCGGGCGACGGCGAGCACGTGGTGCGTCGGGGCCAGCGCCTCGGCCAGCGCGGCGCCCAGCCCGCGCGAGGCGCCCGTGACGAGGGCAAGGGGACGGTCGTCGGTCATGGTGGGCTCTTTCCATGGCGCGGCGCCGGTGGCAAGCGGGCAAGGGGGGCTGTCTGCCCCCTTGGCGGCTTCGCCGCCTCACCCCCCGAGGACATTTCGATCCAAGAAGAAGGGCCGGACAGGGGCTTGCGGGGGCTTTCCTTTCGGCGCGCGATGGGAGAAATTGCCCTGCAGGACAACCAACCGGGGAGAGAGCACCGTGACACTTGCCAAGGCCGCGCTCGGCCGTCGTTCCTTCACCACCCAGGCGCTGCTGGCGCTGTCAGGCTCCGTCGCGCTGGGGCTTCTGTCGCAGGTCGAGGTGCCCATGGTGCCTGTGCCGATGTCGCTGCAGACGCTCGGCGTCACGCTGATCGGCCTGACCTTCGGTGCGCGCCTCGCGGCGCTGACCGTGCTGGCCTATCTTGCCCAGGGCGCGGCCGGCCTGCCGGTGTTCTCCGGCGGCGATGCCGGCGCGCATCACCTCGTGGGTCCCACGGCGGGCTTTCTCTGGGGCTTCGTCGCGATGGCCTGGCTCACCGGCTGGCTGGCCGAGCGCGGGTTCGACGGGGGCCCTCTGCGGCTGTTCGCGGCGTCGGCGATCCCGGCCGCGCTGCTGTATGTGCCGGGCGTGGCGTGGCTGCACCTGGCGTTCGGCCTCGATCTCTCTGCCGCGGTCGCCGCGGGCGCGCTGCCCTTCCTGCTGGGGGATGCGGTGAAATGCGCGATCGCCGCGGTGACCGTCGCGGGCGGCTGGAAGGCGCTGGGCGCGGCGCGTCGCTGAGCCCGGACGCCCGACAGTTAGGAGGAGCGGCCCCTGCGGGGGCCGTTTTCTATTCCGCCGCCTTCATCGCGAAGCCCTGCTCGATCATGTCGGAGGGCTCTACCGGGTATTCGCCCGAGAAGCAGGCGTCGCAGTATTGCGGGGCGGCGTCGTTGCGGCCCGCGGCCTCGCCCACCGCCCGGTAAAGCCCGTCGAGCGAGACGAAGCGCAGTGAATCGACGGCCAGATGCATGCGCATCTCTTCCTCGGACATGCTGGCGGCCAGAAGCTTTTCGCGCTGGGGCGTGTCCACGCCGTAGAAGCAGGGCCAGGCCGTGGGCGGCGAGGCGATCCGGAAGTGCACCTCTGCCGCCCCGGCGTCGAGCACCATCTCCTTGATCTTGCGCGAGGTCGTGCCACGCACCACCGAATCGTCCACCAGGATCACCCGCTTGCCGCGAATGAGCGCGCGGTTGACGTTGAGCTTGAGCCGCACGCCCATGTTGCGGATCTGCTCGGTGGGCTCGATGAAGGTGCGGCCCATGTACTGGTTGCGCACGATTCCCATGGCGAAGGGGATGCCCGATTCCTGGCTGTAGCCGATGGCGGCGGGCGTGCCGCTGTCGGGCACCGGGCAGACGAGGTCGGCCTCGACCGGCGCCTCGCGCGCCAGTTCCACGCCGATCTGGCGCCGGGTTTCATAGACCGAACGCCCGCCGATCATCGAATCGGGGCGGGAGAAATAGACGTGCTCGAAGATGCAGAAGCGCGGCCGTGCCGGGCGGAAGGGGCGCAGGCTCTCGACGCCCTTTTCGGTGATGACGACCATCTCGCCGGGGTCGATCTCGCGCACGAAGTCGGCGCCGATGATGTCGAGCGCGCAGGTCTCCGACGACAGCACCCAGCCATCTCCCACCCGGCCCAGCACCAGGGGCCGTACACCCAGGGGGTCGCGCACGCCGATCAGCTTGGTGCGTGTCATCGCGACGATGGAAAACGCGCCCTCGACCCGGCGCAGCGCGTCCTCCATCCGCTCGGGGATGCCCTTTTGCAGGGAGCGCGCCATCAGGTGGATGATGCATTCGGTGTCGGAGGAGGACTGGAAGATCGAGCCGCGCTCGATCAGTTCGCGCCGGAGCGCCACCGCATTGGTGATGTTGCCGTTGTGCGCGATGGCCGCGCCGCCCATCGAGAATTCGCCGAAGAAGGGCTGCACGTCGCGGATCTGGCTCGGGCCCTTCGAGCCGGAGGTGGAATAGCGCACGTGCCCGATGGCGAGGCTGCCGGGCAGGGTCTGCATCACGTCGGGCGAGGTGAAGCTGTCGCGGACGTAGCCGAAGCGCCGGGCCGAGTTGAAGCCCTGATCGGGGTCGTAGGTGACGATGCCGCCGGCCTCCTGACCGCGGTGCTGAAGCGCGTGCAGGCCGAGGGCCACGAAGTTCGCCGCATCGGCCGTGCCAAGCACGCCGAAGACGCCGCACTCCTCGCGGAGCTTGTCGTCGTCGAAAGGGTGTGCGCGGAAGGCGGGGGGCTGGTCGGGCATGCCGACGGGCTCCGATTCTGTGCCGGGAAGTATCGTGAAGTCACATAAGGGCTCCGTGCCCCGATGTCATCAAGGGATCATGATCCTGTGCGCCGGGGCGGCCGCCGCCCGTCTCAGGCCGGGGTGTCGCAGACGCCCACCAGTTGTTCGTACTGCCGCGTGATCCAGCCAAGGGCTGCGTCGGGATCGCCGCGCGCGTCGATCTCGGCGGCGAGCTGGGTGAAGACACGGGCCGAGCGGCTGTCGTCGATGATCGCGATCTGCTGCGTGCTGACCACCGTCTGGTAGACGAAATAGGCCAGCGCCACCAGAAGGATGCCGCGCGCGACGCCGAAAAGGAAGCCCAGCGCCTGGTCGATCCCGCCCAGCGCCGAGCGTTGCACGACCGAGGAAAACAGCGGCGTGAAGAGCGACACCACCAGCAACGCGACGGCGAAGACTGCAGCGAAGGCCGCGATCACCGAAAGCTCGCAACTGTCGGCGAGGAAGTCGCCCAGCACCGGCACCTCGCGCATCAGGGGCGTGGCCTGCGGGGCGAAGATGAAGGCGACGAACGCGGCCGCGATCCAGCCGCCGATGGCCAGCACTTCGCGCACAAGGCCGCGCGCGTAGGCCAGCAGGGCCGAGACGACGACGACCAGCGCCACCACGCCGTCGATGAGGGTGAAGCCTTCCATGCGTGTCTGTCCGCCCCTCTGCCCGCCCCCGCGGCACCGTCAGCCGGCGCCGAATACCCCGCCCGCGAGATCCGCGAGTTGACCCATCCGGGTCAGCCCGAGCCCGCCGGTTGGCCCCGGTTTGCCGCCTTCGGGCAGGATGGCCGCGGTGAAACCAAGTTTTCGCGCCTCTTTCAACCTGTTTTCCGTCTGGCTGACCGGTCGCAGGGCCCCTGACAGGCTGATCTCTCCGAACACCACCGTGTCGTGAGCCAGCGGCTCGCTCTCCCGGGCCGACAACAGGGCCGCCGCGACGGCAAGGTCCGCGGCGGGTTCGGCGATCTTCAGCCCGCCGGCCACGTTGAGGTAGACGTCGAGGCCCGCGAAAGGGATGCCGCAGCGCGCCTCGAGCACGGCAAGGATCATCGCCAGCCGCCCGCCGTCCCATCCCACCACCGTCCGGCGGGGTTGTGCGTGGGGCGTTGGCGCCACCAGCGCCTGAAACTCCACCAGCACCGGGCGCGATCCCTCGATCCCCGCGAAGACGACCGAGCCGGGTGCGGGCTGCCCTCGCTCGGACAGGAAAAGCTCCGAGGGGTTGGCGATCTCGGCCAGTCCCTGTCCCGTCATCTCGAAGACGCCGATCTCGTCGGTGGCGCCGAAGCGGTTCTTGATGCCGCGCAGGATGCGGAACTGGTGCCCGCGCTCGCCCTCGAAGTGCAGCACCGTGTCCACCATGTGCTCGACGACGCGGGGACCGGCGATCTGGCCCTCCTTGGTCACGTGCCCCACGAGGATGACCGCCGTGCCGCGTCGCTTGGCGAAGGCGGTCAGTTGGTGCGCCACCGTCCTGACCTGCGTCACCGATCCGGGCGCGCTGTCGGCGGCGTCCGACCACATGGTCTGGATCGAATCGATGATGGCGAGGCCCGGGCGTTCGGCGTCGAGCGTGGCGAGGATGTCCGACAGGGCGGTTTCCGCGCCCAGCCGCACCGGCGCGTCCTGAAGGCCCAGCCGCTTCGCGCGCATCCGCACCTGTGCCGCGGCCTCTTCGCCGGAGATGTAGAGGGTGGAGAGCCCGCCCGCCGCAAAGCGCGCGGCGGCCTGCAAGAGCAGGGTGGACTTGCCGATGCCCGGATCGCCGGCCACCAGCACCGCGGAGCCGGGCACCAGCCCGCCGCCCAGCACCCGGTCAAGCTCGGCGATCCCGGAGGCGGCGCGCGGCGCCGGCCGCTCCTCGGCGTCGAGGCCGGTGAGCGCGATCCTGCGCCCGGCCTTCGGCGCGGGGCCGGGACCTGCCTTGGCGCCCTCTTCCTCCAGGGTGTTCCAGGCGCCGCAGGCATCGCATTGCCCCGCCCATTTGGCATGGGCGGCGCCGCAGGCGGTGCAGACATAGCGGGGGGACGAGCGGGCCATGCACGCCTTGTGGCGCGCCGGCGGCACCTCTGCAAGCGGCGCCGCGCGGCAATCGCGGCTTCCGGCGGTGCGCGCGCCTTTCAAGCCTCAGGCGGTCGAGCGGTCCTGCTGGCAGCGGACGGCGCGCGGCCTCTGGCGTCGGGCTTTTCGCCTCCACCGGACGACCGGGACGCTGGCTGATCCTGCCGCGTCCCTGGGGCCGGCCCTCATCGCTGCCGCCGCGCCTCGGCCATACCCAGCGCGAGCGACGCGAGGATGCACGCGGTGAAGAGCCACAGGCCCCATGCCACCTCGACCCGGCCTATGCCGATGCCCTTCGCCACGGTGATGTAGATCGCGATCAGGAAAATGTCGGCCATGGCGAGGCGGCCCATCCATTCAAGCACGGGCGTCCAGCGTGCGGAGAGAAGACCGAAGTGCCGCGCCGCAAGCGCGAGCGTCTTGGCATAGGGCGCGACGAGCGCGAAGAGGGCAACCACCGCTGCCAGCGCGCGGTCGCTGTCCCACAGCGCGGCGAGCCCCGACAGCACGCTGATCTCGGACATCCCGAACAGCGGCAGCAGGCCCGCGCGCAACAGCGGCGCGGCCCATGCGACCGGGTAGAGCACGAGCAGGGACAGGTTGAGCGCGACCAGCGCGGGCGGAGCCTCCGGCCGGCTCAGGCCCATGTGGCGTAGGCCCAGAAGCCCAGCAGCGCGG
>OFET01000892.1_pt1 | contig 11763 bp, 13 predicted proteins | sample 1521211 | NCBI WGS metagenome assembly OFET01 (sample SAMN03766358, study PRJEB24113) | microbial mat metagenome | isolation source: enrichment culture HLUCC-A from microbial mat sample contains cyanobacterium...
TCGCGCTTGTGGCGCGCGCCGTGCGGGGCCAGCCGCCCAGGTAGTGGGGCAGGACAGGACAAGGCGAAACGGCGGTCGCGCTGATACCGGGGCCGCCGTTTTGACTGTCCGGGCTGTCGATCGAAGGGAGCGTTGCATTGTTGTCCCGCATCACCCCCCCCCGCATCACCCCCCGCATCACCCGTTCCGAACCCTGCGCGACGCGCTCCACGAGATCCCGTCAAAGCCATGGACCGACCACCGAAAAGGGCGCCTCTCGGGCGCCCTCAGTGGTTCGGACCGCTGCCTCCGCGGTGGTCCCTCCTAGTTGTCGGCGGGAGCCTCTTGTTGCTGTTCTTCGCCCGGGGCGACGCGGGTCTCGGGCATGTCCGGGGCCTCCATCGAGGGGGCGGGCGTCGCTTCGGTGGGCGCGCCGGGCGCGATGAAATCGCTGTCGTCGGCCCCATTGGTCAGGGCGTCGTTGGAGAGGCCCGCATCGCCGTCGGGCAGGCTGCCGGCGCCTGCCGGGCGCGCGTCCTCGACCGAACTCTCGGTATCGACATCCACAACGGGATCATCGGTCACGATCGCGAGGACCACGACGCCCGCGATCGCCAGCACGGCGAGCCCGACCGCAAGTCCAAGACCGCCGCCCCACCCGGATGAGCCGGTCGTTCTTGGCCGGTTTTCGTTTGTCGGGTCTGAACGTGACATGGTGCTGCTCCTTTCTCGGTGAGGTTCAGCCGATCAACGTCCCGGCCCGACGCGCAGTTCCGCACCGCTCCCGACGGCCCGGTGCTGCCGCTCCTCCAAAGGGCCATGTCCGCCGCTCGGGCAGCCTCCGGCCCTTGACCCGCGAAAATCCATGTCATACGTGAAGCCTGCCTCGAGCGGGCGTTGTGTAATGGTAAGACCCTTGCCTTCCAAGCAAGTAAGATACTTTTCCTCTACGTTCAAATGGCTTCCAACATATTATTTTTCTTGACATTAAGCTTTCCTCTGGTGTCCGGTTAGTTCACGAAATTTCTCGTGAGAACCGACAAAAAACCGACAATATGCCAAAGCTGACAGAGACCTTCGCGGGCAAGCTCCCGCAGGCCAGACAGGGCACTGAAAAGTACTGGGATACCGAGATTAAAGGCTTCGTGCTCTACGTCGGGAAGCGGTCGAAGACCTGGTACTATCAACGTGACATTGGCGGCCGCACACAGCGCGCACTCATCGGACGGTATCCGGTCATCACTGCTGCATCTGCCCGGCAGACGGCGCTCGGGTTCGCGCTGGAATGGGGCAGGGGTGCGGGGAAGGCGATCCAGGTTGGTGCACCTACGATGAAGAACGCGATGGAGGCATATCTCGCGCGACCAAAGCTGCGGTCCGAGGCACACCGTCTGAGCGTTCGCCAGCAGTTTGAGTTGCATCTAAAGGAATGGATGAACTTGCCGCTGGACGAGATCACAAAGAACATGGTCGTCGCGAAGCACCGCTCGTTGTCTGATCGTCCGTCTGCGGCCAATCACCTGCTCAAGTACTTCCGTACTGTCTGGAACCATGCCCGGCGCACAGCGGACCTGCCCGAATGTCCAACGATGGCAATCGAGTGGTTTGAGGAGCGCCCCAGCGGGGCGATCATCGACGACCTCCTAGACTGGAAGAGAACCGTCGATTCGCTGCAGAACCCGATCCATACGGTCTTCTACGAGCTCCTCCTCTTCACGGGGCTCCGCAAGAGCGAGGCGTTAACGTTGGAGTGGCGGCACGTCCATGAAGAACGCATTCACCTACCAATCACAAAGAACGGCCGGAGCTTCGATCTGCCCATCTTGCAGGTGCACCATGAGATCCTCGCGCCCTTGCGCGGTCTGCACCGTCGCTGGGTGTTCACGTCGCCGAAGGGCCCAGATGGTCGGATGACGTCGCCTCAGCGTCTTTCCTGGAGTCCACATGCGCACCGTCGGACATTTGCCACCGTCGCCATGGAGGCTGGAGTGCTTGAGGAGGTGGTGGGTCGGCTGCTCAACCACACGCCAATTTCGATAACGGGCCAGCGATATGTAAGGCCCTCGCTTACTGCCCTGGCCCCAAGCATGGAACTCACCTGCAACGAGCTTCTGAAACGGCTTGGAAACGGATGATTTCAAGAGGGGCCTGACGCCATGTCCACACAGTATGATCGGCATCTTGTTGAGCAGGCTGTCGAATGCATAAACCGCTTGCTCCGGTCCAGATTTAACGACCGTGGTGAAGCATGGATCAGGGCGTGGTACAGGCACGATCTGAAGTGGTCGGATAGCACACCTGAATACGTCACGATCCCCGAACATCAGATTAGCGCGCTCATTTCGGCAACTCAGGATGACCCAGAGGTGTTCGATCTGGTGCGCTTCGTGGTCGGAACCCGGCTGCTCGCAGGCGCTCCAATGCCCGTTCGTTTGCGAGAGTTTGCAGGTAATGTCCTGACGGGGCGGATCTCCCGACCAACAGGCAAACGCGGTCGTGGCTCAAAATGGGGACGTAACTTCATCATCATCAGAACAATGCAGGAGATTAACCCAGGGTGTCTGTTCGATGGCGAAAACGCGCGCCATCCGACAGCCAATCTGGATCAACGTGGGAGGAGGCAGCGCAAAGTCTCGGCAATGGAGATCGTCCATGAGGCCCTGCAGCGCACTGAGATCGGCCTCGTCGATAAAAAGCTGATCAACGATATCTGGTCATCGCGGAAGTGGCAGGCCGCGCATGATGAAGCGTACTCCCTCTTCTTGGGTGGCCAATTGGACGACCTCGACGACGTTGGCCGGATCTGAACGTTCCCGAAAATCCCCCTGATTGTTTGGAACGTTAGCTCGTCCAAAGCTGCCAACTTGAGGCACCCCCAGCAAAGAGGATGTCTCGAAATGAAGACCCAGACCAAACACACGAGCGACGCCATCCGCGATCGTTTCGACCCTAATAGCAGCGAATATCTTCGGCCTCCGGAAGCGGCGCGCTACGTCGGCCACTCGGAATCCACGCTCGCAAAGCTTCGCATGAGGCACCGGCGCGAACACGGGCCCGCCTTCATAAAGCGAGGCGGGGTCGTTTTGTACCGCCGAGATGATCTCGATGATTGGCTGAACAGCCATCGAGTTTAGGCGGCACACGCAGACACCAATTTCTTCCACCAATTTTGCTCTCAGCCTGGTGCCGGGCGGAACGCCGAGTTCGCTGAAGCATGGGTTTTCACGAAATCGGATCTCTACGCCAATGAGGGCGCTCAAGGCGATTTAATCGATTGAGGCAGTGCATGGATAAGCGTCGAATCATCGACACGACCCGCGTGGTTATTTCAGCCGGTCGCCCCACGGGGCGGAGCACCGGCCTCGGCAAGGTCGAGCGGGTCGATTGGGTTTTGAAAAAGCTGCGCGCGAAGTTCGCGGAGCCGCTGGTTGACGTGAACACGCTGTTCTCGAAATACCAGAAGCTGAAAAAGATCGCGTCGGACCTCGACCATCCGAAGCACAAGCAGGCGAACGACCAGATTCAGGCGATGAAGATCAGCGCCGGCAACTGGACCGCCGCGCGCTACTCCGGCAAGGGCCGCAAGTCGTCGGACATCGTTGCCAAGACGATGCTGGTCCTCGACATCGACCACGCGAACCCCGACCAGGTGCTGGACATCCGGGCCGGGCTGACGCCGGTTGCCGAGTTCTACTGGCTCGCGCACACCTCCCGGTCGCACTTCCCCGAGAAGCCGAAATTCCGCATGGCCTTCCCCGTCTCACGAGAGATGTCGCCCGAAGAAGCCAACGCAATGCTGCGCCTCGTCTCGACCTACCTCCTGGACGACCCCGAGGAGTCCATCGAGATCGTGGACGGCGTGACCTTCCGGCCGAACCAGACGATGTTCTGGCCGTCGATCTCGAAGGGCCAGGACTACTGGCGGGAGGAGAACCTGTCCGGAGAGATCATCGACGTGGACGAGTTCCTGTCCCGCCACCCGGGCTGGGACGACTTCCTGAACCTGCCCTACCGCCAAGACGAGAAGAAAGAGGGGCTGAAAGACCCGACGATCCGGATGGAGAATCCGCTGGAGAAGCCCGAGCCTATCGGCGCCTTCTGCCGGGTCTACAACATCGAGGACGCCATCAACACGTTCCTGCCGGACATCTACACGCGCAGTGAGAATGCGTCGGACGTGCGGTATAACTACGCTGCGGGATCGGCGAACAACGGCGCCATCGTTTACGATAAAGGGCTTTTCCTGCTGTCCCTGCACTATTCCGACCCCGCGGCCGGGATGCACAATGCGTTCGACCTGGTTCGCCTGCACAAGTTCGGCCACCTAGACGAGGGCCAGCGCGAGGACACGCACCCGGGGAACCGCCGCTCGTTCAAGGCGATGGTCGAGTTCTGCCGCACCCTCGAAGATGTCGTGGTCGAGGAGATGAGCCGGTTCGGCGACATGCTGGACGACTACGGGGACGACGAGGACGACCCCGCGCCGGGAGAGAGCGGCGATCACGACCCCGAGGAGAGCGGCGAGGACGACCTGGCCGACCAGCTTGACGACCTCGATGACGAGGACGACGAGATCGACTGGCTCTTGGGCGAGGAAAAGCCCGAGAAACCGAAGAAAGAGAAGGCCGACAAGAAATGGCTCGCCAACCTGATCCGCAAGCCGAACGGGGCGCTGGAGGCTCGGCTGAACAACGGCACGTTGATCTGCGAGAACGATCCGCGTTTCGCCGACGCCATCGGGTACAACGAACTGACGCTCGACCCGGTGGCCCTCAAGCCGATCCGAACGAAGAAGATGTCCCTTCCGTCTCCGGCCTTCGAGCGGAGCGACCGCGACCGGGGCTACCGAGACTGGACCGACGCCGACGACATCTCGATCAAACGCATCTTGTCCGCGCCTGAAAGCCTCCAAGGCTACGAGGTTGAGATGCCCCGGTCCACCATCGAGGAGGCTGTCTTGGTCGCCGGGAAGAAAAACGCCTTCCACCCCCTCCGGGATGAGTTCGAGCGGTGCCGTCAGCTTTACCTGGACAGCGGCAAGGCGACCGAGGGGCTGGTCGAACAGCTTCCCCAGCGGTTCCTCGGCTGCCCGGACGACGAGTTCCACCGTCAGTCCTCCCTCTACCTCATGCTGGGCATGGTCGCCCGGACGTTCGATCCAGGCTGCAAGTACGATCTCGTGGTCATCATCCGCGGCTCCCAGGGCGGCGGTAAGGGCCAGTTCTGGGACCGCATGGCGAACGGCTACTTCGTCCAGCTTCCGACGCGCTTCGATGATGTGTCGAAGATGGTCGAAGCGATGAAGGGCAACCTGATCGGCGAACTCGGCGAGATGGCCGGCCTGCGCCGGGACACGGCGGAGATCGCGAAGGACTTCATCACCCGGACCAAGGACCAGCTTCGCCTGGCCTACGGCCGCAGGGCAGGGGTCTACCCGCGCCAGTGCATCATGGTCGGCACCTCGAACCTCGATGAGATTCTGCACGATCCTACCGGCAACCGGCGCTTTCTGATCTGGGTGGACACCCACGACGAGGATAACCCCATCGACCTAGAGACGCTGGATGAACTGCGCCCGATGATCTGGGGCGAAGCCTATGACCGCTATCTCCAGATGCGCGAGAAGCAGCCCCGGGGGCCGCTCCGGCTCGACCTGCACTCCCAGGAGGCCCGGCAGCAGCGTGACGCGGTGGCGGGCCGGTTCCGCAAGCGGTCGGCCACTGAGGAGATCGCTGAAGCGCTGGAGGACTGGATCATGGAAGTCGTGCCCGCCTGCGAGATCAGGGACGAGAACGGCATGTCTCTAGACGAATACATGGGCGACGAGACCCCTATGGTCCGCAACATGGTGAACGCGAACATGGCGATGAGAGCGATGGAGAATAGCCCCATCGTCCGCCGCTACCGGGACGCCGATGTCCGGGTCATGGGGCGCGCTCTGGCGCAGATCGAGGGCCTGACGCCCCTGGGGCGCTGCCGCCGGGCAACCGCGGACGGGCAGAGCGTCCGGTCCCACTGGTTCTACCGCCTCGCGGATGACGGGAGACTCTGGGTGCCCGCCGCCGAGTTGGACGACGAGGACGACCTTCTATCCTGACCACCAGCCACTGAGAGGAGCATCATATGGCATTCACACGCATCGAATACGGGGGACGGCTCCCCTACGGCCTCTGGTTCGACCCGGAGACCGGCATGGAGACGATCTTCGACCGGGGCTACAAAGCCATCGCGCAACGGCCCGTGAGCCAGCCGGAGGCCGCCGTGTTGGTCCAGCCCCGGAAACACATCAGCGCGCCCATCGAGGTCTGGTTCTACACCGACTCTGACAGCCCGAGCATCCGCAAGGAGGCCGAGGCCCGCTGCGAGACGATCTTCACCCGGTTCATGCTGGGCTGTGACGTGCGGGGCTTTGTCGAACTGGACTCCCGCGACCAAGTTCGCACCATCTGGGGGAACTACCTCGCCCTGTGGCCCCGTTTGACGGAGGCCCTGGAGGATCGGCTGGAGTTCGGGCCGGCCTGAAACCGACTCTAAAACCGACTACCGAATGTGGAAACCCGGCCCTTGCGGCTGGGTTTTCTCTTTCCAAGGGGTCGATTTTGCGGTGCAGCGCGGCAGCCCGGCGTGCTATCCGGCGCGCTTCGCGCGAGGACGCCCGGGGGCCGATTTTCCGCTCTCCGCGGTGCAGCATGGGTCAGTTTGGTGAACTGTCCCGTTGTGGGACCCCGCGTCCCCTTAAACGCCCGAAATGATGGGACAGGGCAACCCGTTGATTCGTAACGCTTTCCGGGGTTTTGTCCCGTTGTCCCGTCCCGTTGCATGTAATAGTGGGCTAGGAAAAAAAGATGATGTTGCAAACAGGTTTAATCATTAAACTACATAACATCATCTTTTTTCAGAGAGTCATCCTACAACTACTTAATAGGACAACGGGACAGCGAGACAGAAACCCCTGAAAAGCAACGGGAAAAGCTGTCCTGTCAACGAGAATGAGATGATGGGACACGATGGGACAACGGGACAGCTATGCCGCACCGCAGAAAGTAGGGCATATGCTCCTGTGCTGCGCCGCAGAAAAATTTGAATCCAGATCGAGGATCGAAAGGCCGCCCGGAGGCCCGGAAGCCTGGGGGTGCCGGGAGACTTGTGCGTGTATGCACGGGGGTCAGGCCGAGATCGGCCCATATCTGGTGCTAAAAGGGGCAAATGCCCCCATATATCAACCATATGTAGACAAAGGGGGGCATACGCCCCCTAGGTTCTGTGCAAAACTGTCAAATAATGCGCTCTGCGCCCCCCGCGACAGCCCGCTGCACCGCAGAAGGACCCTGAGCGGAACCGAACCGACGGTTCGAATCTCATCCCCTCCCAACGGCGAGGTAGAGCCAGCCTTCCGCCGTCCAGATGTAGGAGATGTCCGCCCCCCCTTCCTGTCCGGGCCATCCGCCTTGAAGTCCTGCGCCACCAGGTTGGGTGCGACCGGCCAGGCATGTTCGCTGTCCGTCGTGCGCTTGAAGCGCCGCTTTTGCCGCGCGATCAACCGGTTCTCGCGCATCAGCCGCGCCGTCCGGTGCCTCCCGATCTCGTGGCTCTCATCGACGAGATCCCGGTGCAAGCGTGGGCTGCCGTAGGTGCCGTTGGACAGGGCGAAGGCCGTGCGGATATGCGCCAGATAAACCAGGTCCTACTTTTGGCGGCGGCTGGCCGGGCGGTCCTGCCAAGCGAAGAAGCCGCTCTGGCTGACATCCATGACACGGCACATCCGGCTGATCGGGAAGCTGGCCTTCTCCGCCTCGATGAAGCCGAAGGTCATCGACTTCCCTCTTTGGCGAAGAAGGCCGCGGATTTTTTTCGGATGTCGCGCTCCTGTTTCAGCACCGCGTTCTCCCGCCGCAGCCGCTTCAACTCACCATGAAGATCGATCGGCGCCTCACTCACCTCGTTGACATCACGCTCCTGGCTCAGCCATCGCGTCAGCGTCGACAGCCCGATGCCCAGATCCTCCGCAATCTCGCGCCGCGTCCTGCCGCTGGTCAGCGCCAGCCGCACCGCTTCACGCCGAAACTCCGGCGTCGGCCTGTTTCCGTTTCCCATAGAACACCTCCTGGTTCCTCACTTGGTGCTCTCCACCTTTTCCGGGCAAGTCCAGGCCTCGCCATTCATCACGCGGGCGGTCCACCAGAAGATGACGGGCGTCAGCAGGGCTGTCGGTCCGAGCCAGACGACGAGTTCCGGCATCTGGCCGAAGTTGACCACCCCGACCGCGGTGATCGTGGCAATCGACGCTCCGAGCATCCGGCCGAGATGCCGCGCGATGCGCGACTTGCCGGTGATTGGCCCCCGCGCCCAGTCGCGCCAGTCGATGAGGACCATGAACAGGCCGATGGAACCGAAAGCCAGAAGGATCACCGGCTCTGCGCCTGCTCCCTCCATCATGCCCCAAACGCCCCGACCGAACATGGCCAGACCTGCGAAGACCATCACCGCGCCGCCGCCGTGATCGACGAGCCGGGGTCTGCCGTCGCGCACGGTTGCAGAACGCCAGCCGGTGAACACGAGGTAGAGACTGAAGATACCGATCGCGAACAGGAACGCGTTCGGGTTGACCACTGCCATGACGAGGGCGCTGAGCCCGACGAATGCCATCGACAGGGTGTACGCTCTGCCGGCAAGCCGGTGCGGGCCTCCGCCCTTGGCGCTGCCGACCGCAAGACCGGCGGAGGCGAGCGCCGCGATGCCGGCAAGGATGTGAAGGAACAGAAGGGTCTGGAACATTTTGCGCGGTCTCCCGGATGGATTGGCCATGGACGGGGCGGGCGTAGCCGCGCGGCGCCTGGTGGGGCCAGCGAAGTTGCGGAAACGGCCGAGGAATTGCGCGAGCGATATGCTAGGATGCGTTCACGATGCGCGAACGTATGCTCCGCCTGGCTCGCCTTCTGGGCCCACCCATGGGAGTGGGGCTCGTGCTCGGACTGATCGGGCCATTCGGGACATTCGACCTGTTGCCCGCGGGGCTGCGACTGGCCTACTGGCTGGCCATCATCTCGGTGAACTGGCTGCTGACGGATGCCATTCTGCGACGCGTTCATGCCGTTTCGGGCGACCGTGTTCCGGCCCCCGGACTGACCGTACCGCTGGCGGGCGCGTGTATCGCAGCACTCCCTGCGACGGGGGTGGTCGCACTGGCCAACGGACTGTCCGGGATCGGCTGGCCCGGGAACGTCGCGGTGCTGTTCGGGCAGGTCCTGTTGCTGCTCGCCGCCATCTCCCTGCCGGTCTATGCTTGGGAGGACATGCGCGAGCGGATCGAAAACGGGTCCGATCCGCTCTCGAAGCAGTCAACTTCGTCGTCTAAGCAGCCTTCGGATGCCGGGACGCGTCGACCAGGCGGAGAGGGGCCGTCGCTCTTCAAGGCGCGCCTCTCCCGACCCATCGAGGGCCGGATCATCTGCCTTGAAATGCAGGATCATTACCTCGTCGTGCACCATACGGACGGGTCGGAAATGATCCTGTGTCGCATGGAGGACGCCGCGCGTGAACTCGAAGGCGTCGGGCGACGCGTCCACCGCTCCTGGTGGGTGGCCGCAGACGCCGTGAAGCGCGCCGAACGCGATGGACAGCGCACATTCCTGCGCCTCACGGACGGCCGCCTCGTGCCGGTGGGCCGGTCGTTCCGCCCGGACCTCAAGACGGCCGGTTGGTTGTGACCACCGTCGGCCCCGTGCGGCGATGCCTGGATTTCATTGAATGATGCGGTGCCTGAAGTCCGCGGCCTTCGTCGGTTGGGCGGTGGCCATGGCGTCGGGATCCCGTTCGGACCTCACCCGATCGGGCCGGCGTGGCGGTCGAGATAGTCACGCAGAAGGGCGGCCCGGCGCGGACGGAAGCTGTGGCCGGTCGTCTCGACATGACGGATGCGGTCCAGGCGAAAGGCCCGGAAGTCCTCCCTGAGCGTGCAGTAGGCGAGAACGACGAGCGCACGCTCGAAGAACACGACGGAGAGCGGCCAGATGCGCCGCTCGGTCCGCCGCCCTTCGCCGTCGATGTAGTCGATATCGACCGCACGTTCCTCCCACATCGCGTGACGGACCGCGCCGGGGTCGATCGCGAGCGGCGGCTTGGGATCGACGCGCGCCGCGCGCAGGCCGGCATGCCTTGCGTTTTGCCGCGGCCGTTCGGGCAGGGAGGCCGTGATCTTGGCCAGCGCATCCGCCGCTGCCGCCGCAAGCTCCGGGTCGCCCTCGGCCCGCACCGCCGACAGGCCGAGGATGACGGCTTCGGTCTCCAGCCGCGTCAGCATCTGCGGCGGCAGGGCCGCGTCCTCGGTCAGGGTGTAGCCGAACCCGGCCTGCCCGTCGATCAGCGCTCCCGCCGCCCGGAGCGCCGCGATATCCCGGTAGATCGCGCGGTCCGACACGCCGGTCAGTTCCGCCAGCCGCGCCGCGGTGACCGGCGCGGGTTCGGTGCGCATGTATTGCAGCAGACGAAGCAGACGATCGCTGCGTGCCATGACCCCTCCTGCCGTGTTCTGTCAGGATGGCTCGCCTAGAAGACGGGATCAACACGCGAGGAGACGCACATGCTGAAATTCTACCATGCCCCCCAATCCCGCTCGGGCCGGATCCACTGGCTCCTGCGCGAGCTCGACGTGCCGTTCGATCTTTGCCGCATGGACATCCCTCGGCAGGACGGAAGCGGTGCGCGCGACCCGGACAATCCCCATCCGGAGGGCAAGGTGCCGGCTCTCGAGCATGACGGGCAACTCGTCACGGAAAGTGCGGCGATCCTGCTCTACCTGACCGACCTGTTCCCGGACCGGCGCCTCGGGATCGCCGCCGGAGAGGAGGGGCGCGGGTCCTTCCTGACCTGGCTCTTCTGGTATGGCGCCGTGGTCGAGCCGGTCTATCTCGCCGAGGTTCTGGGCGTGGCAGTGCACCCGGTGGCGCTGGCCAGCTTTCGCAGCCGGGCCGAGGTGGCCGACCGGCTGATCGCCAGGCTGCAGGCCGGGCCCTGGCTGATGGGCAGGCGCTTCACGGCGGCCGACATACTGCTCTGCTCGCCCTATCTCTGGTTCCCCGAGGCCACGCCCGACCACCCGGCCGTCCGGGACTGGCTGGAACGCTGCACCGCGCGACCGGCCTTCATCGCGGCGCAGGAAGCGGATTGAGCCCTCGCGCAGGGGCTCGGGCTCTGCCCGGGCCCGAGCCGGGACCGCCCGGACACCGCAAGACCTGCAAAGACCGGGAACCTCCGCGGGGCTATTCTAGGCTCTGCAGATCCGCCAGGACCCGTCCGACATGACACGATCCATAGCACAAGCGGCCCTCTGGGTCATCGAGACCAACCTGCGGGACGATCTCGATCTCGACGCGATCGCCGCGGCAACCGGCGTGTCGAGCTTCCATGCCTGCCGCGCGTTCTCCGCCTGCTTCGGGGTGTCCCCGATGCAGTATGCACGCCGCCGGCGCATCTCCGAAGCCGCCGTTCTTCTTCGGGGCGGTCGCCACTCGATCGCCGATGTGGCCTTGTGCTGCGGCTACGAGTCCCAGGCCGGCTTCACCCGGAGTTTCGAAGCGATCCTCGGCGTCACGCCCGGGCGGGTCCGAAACGGGTCTGCCTGCGTCAGAAACCGCTTGCAGGAGCCTCTCGTCATGAAGATCGCCGCATCCGATGCACCGAAACCCTTTCGCTTCGTCACGCGCGGGGCGTTCAGGGTCGCCGGCCTCGCAAGGCGCTACACGATCGAGACGAACGGCGCGATCCCGGGCCAGTGGGCCGAGGTCG
>OFET01000896.1_pt1 | contig 11716 bp, 6 predicted proteins | sample 1521211 | NCBI WGS metagenome assembly OFET01 (sample SAMN03766358, study PRJEB24113) | microbial mat metagenome | isolation source: enrichment culture HLUCC-A from microbial mat sample contains cyanobacterium...
ATCAGGGCCGGATCGCCGGAGGTGATCAGCGCAAAGGCTGTCGTGAAGGGGCCGCTCAATCAGAAGAATCCTGCATTGGATCTTGAAATCAGAGCAAAAAACAGAATAGATGGCAACAATGTAATTGATGCAGGATATTGCGCGATTATGCAGTCGATATCAATTGACGAGAAGCCCGGATCGAGCCCCGTGATTCCGTCATCGCTGATGACGACGACGGAGGTGGCCGATTATCTGCGTGTCAAGGAGCGCACGATCTACGAGATGGTCTCGCGCCAGACCATCCCGTTCACGCGCGCCACCGGCAAGCTCCTCTTCCCCAAACGGCTCGTCGATGCCTGGCTCGAAGCGCAGACCGAGCTGCCGCAAACCGGAATCGCCCCGCCTCCACCGATCTATGCGGGTTCGAACGATCCGCTGCTCGAATGGGCCCTGCGGCAATCCGGATCGGGGCTCGCGGTGCGCGTCGCTGGCTCGACGCAGGGGCTGGAGGAACTCGCGAGCGGGCGCGCTCTTCTGGCGGGCTGCCACCTCATCGATCCTGCTTCGGGCATCTGGAACATCCCGGCCGTCAGAAGCCACCTGACCGGCGCGTCGCATGTGGTCATCCATTGGGCGAAGCGGGTACAGGGGCTGATCACGGCGCCGGGGAACCCGCTCAAGATCACGGGGCTCGAGGATGCCGTCCGGCGCGGATGCCGCTTTGCTCTGCGTGGGCCGGGGGCGGGATCGCAATTATTGCTGGAGATGCTGCTGGCACGGTGCGGGCTGAGCCGCGACGCGCTGGTCGTCGCGCCAAACCCTGTCGAGACCCATGCCGATCTCGCTGCGATGATCGCCACCGGCGACGCGGATTGCGGGCTCGGCCTGCAGGCTGCCGCAGGCGCGCTCGCCTTCCTGCCGTTGCTGCACGACGAATGTTTTGATCTGGTCATGGCGCGGCGCGACTATTTCGAGCCGCCGGTCCAGGCGCTCATGGCGTTCGCCGCAACACGGGAATTCACCCGCCGGGCCGACTATCTGGGTGGATATGACATCGCGCAATGCGGGGCAGTGCGCTGGAACGGGTGAGACCACCGTGCCAAGTGCCCTCTGGAACGGCGCGATGGCGACCACGCCGAGTGCGATCCTGGCACGCGCGCAATTCGGATAGAGCCGTAGCGCAGTGCCACAGTTTGCCGACGAATGCGATCAAATTATCAGTCTTTTGAATCGTTGGGGCCACAATGTATTTGTATTGTCCTCGTAGAATCTGGTGCTGTGTCGTGTTCGAACAAGGATATATTTGCGATAGTTGAGAGCAGCTTTTCTTGGAAAAGCTCCGGGGCTTCGATCTGTGGTATGTGCCCTATCCCAGCCATCGTTATCAGCTCGGCCGCAGGAATTAGCGCCGCAAGGTTCTTGGCTTGTGGAAGCGGTGTCACGGAATCCTGATCGCCCCAAATGATCTGGGTCGGAAGGTTCAGCTTCTGCCATTCAATGGGCTGCGTGCTCCTAGCGTGGCGTGGTGTTTCGAATAATTGAGGTAACCATTGAGCAACGGCTGCCGTGTATCCTTCGCGGGAGATTGGTTGCCGTAGAACTTTGACGATTTCAGGCGTTGCTACGTCTTTTATATTAATGAAATTACGTAGGAAAACTCCCGTCAGAATTGGATTTGAAGCTGTTGCTCCGGCAATAATCCGGCGGGCGCTTTCATTCGAAAGTATCATCGGTATGCGTGTTGAATTTTGATCTTCCCGAAGGCCGATGGCGCCTGCAACGATTACGTACCCTGAAAACGCATCAGGTTTGGTCAGGACCGCCTCTGAGGCGGGACCGGCGCCGATTGAATGCGCGACCATGATGGGCCGGATTTCCAGTGCCTCAATCAGAGCAAGCGTGGTTTGCGCAAGATCCTGGCGGCTATAAGATCCATCAGCTGGATATTCAGAGTAGCCGAATGGAGGCATATCAAAGGCTATAGCGCGGTATGAATGTTGTCCAACCGTTTCAAGTGTCGGCAGCCAAAGCCCGGACCAAGCGGCAGTACCATGCGCGAAGAGAACTGGGATTCCGTCTTCAGGGCCACGTTCAATGATATAGATTTTGCCGTGTTTCGTATCTATGAAACGTCCCCCTTGATCAGGTAAAGTTCCGAATTTTTCGGTTTCGCGAATAGATACGTATAATTCTGATGATGCGAGTGTCGCAACTATAAAAATAAATACGAAAATGAGAAAATAGACGAATTTCCTGAAAATACTTCTATCAGATAGTATTTTGCTCATGGCGATATCCTGAAATTTATTTGCTGCTTTTTTAATGTGAATCTTTTTATATATGAACTGAATTCGACGACAGCGTTGTCGGAATTCTTCCAGCCGCGCTCACCCCATCTCCACCAGCGTCGCCTGTATTGCCTCGATATCGCTGAGTGCGGGGAGGCTGGTTTCGTTGCCCAGATGCTGGATTGCGTGAGCTGACGCTGCGCGGGCGAAGCGGAAATGGTCGGCCCAGGTCTCTTCCGGATGGGCGAGCGCCGAGTAGATATAGGCGCCGTGGAAGATGTCGCCGGCGCCGTTGGTGTCGACGACCTTTTCCGAAGGCACGGCCAGTGCCGGCATGTGCTGCCGGGTGCCGGTTTCGTCATACCAGAGCATGCCGCGCTCGCCCATGGTGACGCCGCCGATATGCACGCCGCGCGTCTTCAGATAGGCCAGCATCTGTGCCGGAGTCAGGTCCATCTGCTCGCATAAGCGCTCGGCGACCACGGCGACATCGATATAGGCGAGCAGCTCGTGCGTGTTCTCGCGCAGCCCGCCCCCGTCGAGCGAGGTGAGGATGCCGGCCTGGCGGCAGGTATGGGCGTAGTGAAGCGCCGCATCGGTCTGGTGCCCGTCCACATGCAGCGCCCGGCACTTCTCCAGATTGAGCGGCGGGAACGGGTGCAGATAATCGTCATCGCGGCAGCGCACGATGGCGCGCTTGTCGCCGCGCGGCATGATGAAGGAGAGGGAGGATTCGCGCACTTTGCGATGGTGCACGCTGATACGGTATTGCGCGGCCATGTCGATGAACATGCGCCCGAGCCAGTCATCGGCCACGGAGGCGAGCAGATCCGGTGCGATGCCGAGCTTCGCGCAGGCGAAAGCCGCCGTGACGGCGTTGCCGCCGAACGAAACCGCGTATTCGCGCGCGACTTTCTTCTCGTCGCCGCTGGGCAATTCGTCGGCGACGAAGGTGACGTCGATATAGGCTTGGCCGATGAACAGCGCTTCCACGATCGCAAACTCCTTCGCTCAACCGCTGCCCGATTCCGGATGAAACCGGACAGCCTCCATAAACGAACGAGTTTACAGGCCGATTGCAACCCCGCCGCCGCGCAAAAATGCCTTCGGCGTGATCAGCCTGCAGCTGCCTCCTCAGGCGGCGCCACGACTTTCTGATACAGACGCCAGCTGGCATGGCCGAGCGCAGGCAGGATGATCAGCAGGCCGAGGAAAAAGGGGATCGAGGCGAGAATCAGCCCCAGCACGATAAATAGACCCCAGCCGATCATGGGCTTGGGATTCATGACCACGCTCTTCACGCTCGCGATCATCGCCGTGATGAAATCGACATCCCGGTCGAGCAGGAGCGGGAAGGAGATCACCGTCAGCGAGAACAGGCCGAGTGCCAGCAACGCACCGACGACATTGCCGACGAGCAGAAAGAGCAGTCCTTCTGGCGTGGTGAAGACCACGTTGAGGAAGTCGCCGAGGGTGGCAAAGGACTGGAATCCGAGGAACAGCGCAAGCAGCAGTCGCACCTGGTAGAGCCAGATGATCAGCACGAACAGCGTGACGAAGGCCATCCAGCCGAGCTCGCGCTTGCTCTGCGAGAAGATCACCCCGAGAATCGGCCCCCAGGCCAGCTTTTCGCCATGATCACGCCTGCGGCTCACCTCGTAGAGACCCACGGCGACGAACGGGCCGATCAGCGCAAAACCCGCCGCGAGCGGGTAGGCGAGATAGACCGCGTCGAGGGCGATCACGAGGGCCAGCATCAGGATGCCGCCGGCGGCATAGACGGCACCGAAGAACAGCCCGTAGGCCGGAGCGGCGCGGAAATCGTTGAGGCCTTCATAGAAGGCGGCCTGAACGTCTTCCATGGTGATTTCGCGAATCACCGGCTGCGGCGCGGGCTTGTATTCCGGCACCATCGCCGCTGCCTGCCCCTGCACCTGATCCTGGCCGGTCGTTTCCTGAGCCATCTGCGCTTCTCCCCTGCACGCGCCCCGCCATTTCTGTTGCGCCGAATCCGGCACGCCGAGGGCGGATGCCATGCGAACCGTATTATTGTTACGATAAACCCGCAACCACACCATACGGCGCCCTACTTACGCGGGGCGCCGCATCGGTTTTCATCCCTGCCGCGACCGTCGGGGGAGGGCCGGTCGCGGTGCGGCCCAACTTCAGCCGAGCCGTCCGCTGGCATGGGCCAGCATTGTATAGACCTTGCCCGTCTCGGAGACGAGATAGGTGCGCGTCAGGATCTGATCGCGATCATCGCGGGCGACCTCACGCAGCAGGCGCTCGAACTCCTCGACATAGCGATCGACCGTCTGGCGGAATTCCGCATCGCGCCCGTATTTGCGGCGGATCTCCTCGAAGGTCTCGCGACCCTGCGCGGTGTAGATGTTGCGGTCGAACACGCCGTTCTCGCCGCGATTGAAACGATCCCAGGCGGTCACGACGGCGCTGTGCTCGACCATCCGGGCGATATCGACCGAGATCGCGTTGAGGGAATCGAGCGCGGTGGCGCCGGAATTGCGCGATCCGCCGGTGTCGCCGCGTGACGGTTCCACGCGCGGCTGAGGCTGCGCCGGCGGAGCCGGTTCGACTTTCGCCGAGGGGGCATCATCGTCGTCGCGCGAGGCGCGCAGCAGCAGGTCCGAGAGCCAGCCGCCATTATCGCCGCCCTGACGGGCCGTGCCGGATCGCGGTGCCTGCGTGTCGGTTCCACGCAATTGCATCGGCGCGGGAGCGGGAGCCGGCGCGGGCGCTGAAGGTTGGGCCGCAGGCTGCGCCGCCGGTTGCGGAGCGGGACGCTGTGGCGCCGGTTCCGCCGCGCGCGCCTGCGGCGGCGCGGCGGGCTGCGGTGTCGTCTGGGCGGGGCGGGAGACCGCCTCCGCCACGGCTGCCATCGCGCCTTGGGATGCCGCACTCGTGGCCGCGCTCTTGGCGACGCCCGGAGCCGGGCCCGACGTTCCCGTCATGCGCGTTGCCTGACCGCTCTGTGCGCTCTGCGTCGCGAGGCGCGCGGCATCGGCCTGAGCCACGTCTACCGCCTTGCCGGAACGGCTGACCAGCGAGGAGAGCTCATTGAGCGCCTTGATCTGGTCGGCGACCACGCGCCGCATGCTGGTCGTGGTCTCCTCCGTATCCTTGGGGAGTTCCGCGAGGCTGCGCTTGAGTTCGTTGCGCGTCGTCTCCAACTCGCGCTGGATCTGCGCGGTCATCGCGCGCAATTCGTCCGTCGCTTCGCGGAAGCGCTCGGCGGTGCCTTCGAGCGCACCCTGCATGTCGCGCGCGACATCCTCATAGGCCGAGCGGATCGCCGCGCTGGTGCGGCTGCGCTCGCCATCCGTCGCCTGACGGATTTCGGCGAATTGCTTCGTGATCGCTTCGCTGCTGGCCTGGGCACTGTCGGCGAGCACGCCGCCAATCTGTCTGGCCTTGCTTTCGGCCTCGGTCAGCGAGCCTTCGATCAGCCCGGTGAACTGCCGGCTGATCTTCTCCATCTCGCCGGCGCGCTCCTCGACCCGCGCGAGCAGGCCTTCGAGCGCTTCGCTGCGGCCATGCAGGCCGGTGCCCATGCGCTGTTCGAGCTGCTCGAGCATCCGCGTCGCCTCGCCGAGCGCCGAGACCTGGCGCTGTGCGCTCTCGGCAGCCGATTCGCCGCGCGCATCGAGCGTCTTGGCGAGTTCTCCGGCCTCGTAGAGAGCGCCGGAAGAAATCGAGCGCAGGGCCTGCGCCTGTTCGGCGATCCGGCCTGTGGCCGCGTTGGTCTGTTCGGCGACCTCTCCGAGCAGGCCGGAAATCTCTGTGACACGGGCTGAGAGGTTGCTCTCGACCTCGCCGAGATTGCCGCCGGCGCGGCGGGCGACCTCGTCGAGCACGCGGTTGGCGTCGTGCAGACGCACGAGCACGCTGCCGAGTTCACCGCGAATGCGTTCGTTGGTTGCGACCAGTGCATCGATCGCCTGCTGTGCGCCCTCGTCGATGGCGCCCTTGAGCGCGTCGCTGGAGCGGCCATAGACATCCTGAAGCTCGGCGCTGCGCTCGCGCAGCGTGTCGAGCAGGCGACCACCCTGCATTTCGAGGGAGCGCACGACATTGTCGCCGGCATCGGCGATCTCGCGGGCGAGCCCCTGGCTGCGCTCGCCCAGCGCATGGACGAGGCCTTCACCGCGTATGTCGATCAGGCTCTCGAGCTGGCTGACCTTGGCGCCGAGATTGCCCACCAGCGCGTCGCCGCGTGTGTCGATGCGCTCGCTGAGTTCACCGCCGCTGCGCTCGATCAGATTGGCGAGATTGCCGACCGTCGTCTCGATATCGGCGATCAGGGCCTGACCGCGCTGGTCAAGATTGTTGCTGAGCGCGTTGCCGCCCTTCTCAAGCAGATAGGCGAGCTGGCCGAGGCTGGTATTGAGCTTGGCGACGACTTCCTCGCCACGCGCATCCAGCGTCGCCGTGAGGCGCTCGCCGCCGCCGTCGAGCAGGGCGTCGATGCGGGCGATGCGCCCCTCGAGTTCCTGCACGAAGGCGTCGCCGCGCTGATCGAGCAGCTTGCCCAGATTTTCGCCGCCATTCTCCAGAAGGCTCGCGATCCGCGAGATACGGCCCTCAAGGATCGCGACCATGGCCTCGCCACGGGCGTTCAGATTTGCGCCGATGCGCTCGCCGCCCTTGTCGAAGATCGCCTGCAACTCGTCGACGCGGGTACCGAGCGTGCCGACCAGCGTCTCGCTGCGCTCCTCGATCATGCGGGCGAGGCCGTCCGACTGCTCGTTGAAGCTCTGTGTCGCCGCCGCGATGCGCTCCCCGAGCGAGACCACCATGTTGCGACCACGCTGGTCAATGACCTGGCCGAGCATTTCTGACGAGCGATCGATCAGGGTCGAGAGCTCCTCGATCCGGTTGCCCAGATTGGCGCTGATCTCGCGCCCGCGCGTCTCCAGCTGCTGGCCGGCATCGCGGCCATGGCTGTCGAGCGTGTCGGAAAGAGTGCGGGTCTTCTCGTCGAGAATGGTCGCCAGTGATTCGGTGGAGCCGCCGATCGCCTGGGCGATCTCCTGACCACGCGTCTCGAACAGTGTGACGATGTCGTCGACGCGGCTGCCGAGCAGGGTTTCGAGGCTGGTACTGCGCTCGCCGATACTGCCGGCGGCGGTTTCGAGCCGGGCGAGGACATCGCCTTCGAGGCGGTTGACGCTGGTATCCAGCGCCTGGACGATCTCGCCGGAGCGGCTGCCCAGCCTCGCCTCGATCTCATCGGCCTTGGTGGAGAGCGTGTCGGCGATGGAGGCAGTACGGGCCGTGACGATCTCGCCGATCTCGTCGACGCGCTTCTCCAGCGCCTGCGACACGTCGCGACCGCCTTCGGCCAGGACGCGGGCCATCTCGCCGGTGCGCACGACCAGCGCCTCGTTGAGCGCATTGGCGCGCGCGCCGAGGGTGGCATCGACTTTTCCGACAATATCGTCGAAGCGGGTGGTGATCTCGGTGCCGCGTTGCGTCGCGCGGTCTTCGAGCTCGCGCAGGCGGTTTTCGATCATGTCCGCCGCATCGCGGGTGCGGTCGCCGAGCGTGTCGGCCAGCGCCTTGCCCTCAATGTTGATGACGCGGTCGATCTCGGAGAAGCGCCCGGAAATCACGCCGCTCATGGTCTCCACGTCGCGCGAGAACTTGTCGACCAGCGCGCCGCCGTCGCGCAGCAGCGCCGTCTCGATACGCGCGAGATTGTCGCCGATCACGCCGGACAGCTTGTCGGAACCGGCATTCACCGCCTGCTCGAAAGCCTCCATGCGGGTGCCGATCGCCCCGGTCAGCGCTTCGCTGCGGGCATCGATCGTCGTCTCGAGGCTGCGCGTGCGCTCCGTGAGTGCTTCGGTGAGGGCTGCCGTGTGCGTGCCGAGGCTCTGCTCGATCTGTTGCGTGCGCTCGCCCAGCTTGCCGGTAAGCATCTCCGTGCGGCTGTCGATCGTCGTCTCCAGATCGTGCGAGCGTGCCGTGAGGGCCTCGGTCAGGGCTGCCGTGCGTGTGTCGAGGCTTTGCTCGATCTGCCGGGTACGCTCGCCGAGATCCTGCTCCAGCTTGCCGCCGCGTTCGACGATGATGGTTTCGAAGCCGGCAAGGCGATCGCCCAGCAGCTTTTCGATCTCCCCGGCCTTCTCGCCGACAAGGCCGGAAACCGTTTCACCGGACTGACGCAGCGCATCGTTGATGCGTGTGCCCTGGCCAGCAATGGCGAGCGCGACGCTCTTGCCGGTATCGGCCAGCTTCTCGCGGGTCTTTTCGGTGTGTTCGTCGAGATTGCGGTTGAATTCCTCGCCCGAGCGCGAAATCCCCGCTTCCATGCGCTGGCTCGCCTCGTCCAGGCGCGCGACCGCCTCCGTGCTCTTTTCGGCGAGGCGGGCAACCACCTCGTCCCCGCGCCTGCCGAGATCCTCGCCGATCTCGCGCAGGCCGGCGGAGATTTCCTCACGCATGCGGGTGCCACGATTGCCGAGCTCTTCGGCAATGCCGTGACCCGTCGCTTCGAGGCGTTCGTTGATCTCGCTGCCGCGTGCGGCAAAGCTCTCTTCGAGCTTGCTCGCGGTGCTTTCCAGATTGCTGCGCAACTGCTCGCCCTGATCGGCGAGGGAGCGGTTGACCTGATCCCCGGTCTCGGCCAGCGAGCGCGTGACGCTCTCGGCACTCTCCAGGATCTTGCCGGAAAGCGCGCCGCTGGTTTCTTCGAGCGAGGCGCGGAATTCGTCGGCGCGGGCCGTGATTGCGGCGGCGAGTTCCTCGCCGGCCTTCGAGATGCCGGAGCGCACTTCATCGGTGACGCCGCCGAGGCGCTGTACCAGTTCCTCGCCGCGTGAGGCCATGTCGTCGACGACCTGTTCGCCGGCGCGGCCAAGAGCGGTGGTGATGTGTTCGCCACGGCTTTCGATCGAGCCGCTGACGCGGTCGCCCGTGGCAGAGATCGCCTCGACGATGCGCTGGGAGGCCTTGTCGAGATCCTGCGCGAAGGTCTCGTGCGAGCCGGAAATCGCCCCGCGGACGCGCTCGGCATTGGCGACGATCGCCTCGCGCTGGGCGATCAGCTCGTCAACCAGTGAACGGATGCGGATTTCGTTGTCGGAATAGGCGCGCTCCAGCGTCGAGATTTCGCTGCGCACCAGCGTTTCGAGCTCCCCGGCGCGGGCCAGCGCCCGCTCGATACCGTCACCGACGGCCGCGACTTCGCGGCGCACAGCCTGTGAAACGGTCAGAACGGCGTCGGTCGAGAAGCTCTCGGGCTCCGCCAGACGCATGGCGACTTCGCCCATGGACCGCGCGACCAGCTTCATTTCCTGCGAGCGCACCGCCAGAACGGCGGCGGTGAAGAAGAAAATTGTCGGCACCAGCATCACCGCACCGGCGATCGCCGTCTGCGCGGCACCCCAGCCGGCAATCATGCTGCCGAGCCCGCCATCAAGGCTCGCGAGCCCGATCAGCGCGCCGATCCAGGCGAGCGAAGCCATAGCTGCATAGCCATAGGGCTTGCGGGAGGGGCGCACCTGCATGGCCTGCATCAGCATGCCGATGCTCTGGCGGTCGTCATTCGCCACGCGCGTGCGGTCGGGGCTTACCACGCCGGCCTGACGCTCGCCTTCCGCGCGGCGGGCGGAGAGTTCCTCATCAAGGGCAGTGCGGTCGAAGCGGCGGGTCAGCTCGTCTTCCTCGATCGCGGGAAGGCGCGGCTCGTCCGGCGCATCCTGCGATGCGTCTTCGGTCTGGGCGGCACGGCCTGGACCCTTCACATCCGCGCTCGCATCGGCCTTTGCAGGTGATGCATTGGAGGATGAATCCGTTTCGTTGCGCTCGGACTTCTTGTCCGCCGCATCGTCCGGTCCCAGGTTCAATGCCTGCTCGACTGCCGACAGCGCCGCTTCCGCCGGATCCTTGAGCTTCTTTTCCGTTGCCATGTCGCCGCCTCGATAACGCAACCATTCGCGGGGTCATGCCTTAGCGCCGGCCGGTTAATGCTTCGCGCCGTGCATGGATGAAACGCGTCTCACGCCGCCTCCATGCGTGCAAGAACGCTACCCACGATTTTCCATCGCCGAGTGTAGTCCCCTGCAAACTCAATGAAAACCGGCCCGGCACGCGATTTTAGCCTTTCATTAACGATATGGTTACCAAACCAGCAAAAGTTAGTCTGCACAAGGGTTTCACGCACCACATAACTGTGGACCGGGCGCGCGGTGGCGGGCAGAATCGCAATCTGGCCCGCGATGACACACGCTTCGGGCCAATGGAGGCGGGGAGTGATGATGAAAGCGGCTGCTGCATCAGGGTGGGACATGCCCCTTCTCGACAGCGACTATCTCGCCACCGCGACCTTCGATGACGAAGCGCTGGCGGGCGAACTCCTCGGTCTTTTCGAAGGGCAGTGCGATGCGCTGGCGCCGGTGATCGCACGTGAGGGTGGCGCGCTGCAGGAGCGCATCGATGCCGCCCACACGCTCAAGGGCGGCGCCCGTGCCATCGGCGCTCGCGCCGTCGCCGATGCCGCCGAGCGGGTCGAATCCGGCCTGCGCAGCGAGGGGGTCCTTCCGCGCGCCGAATGGGCACGGCTCGAAACCGTCATTCAGGAGACACGGGCCGTCATCGCCCGGCGCGGCGCGGCATAGCGCGGTTTTTGCGCGTGCCTTTTGCGTTGCGAAGGCTGGCATCCTGTTTTGAATTGACCTAAGTACCCCCCGGATCAAGGCGCCGGATGCACGGGCGCGATGCCGGATCGGCCCCGAAGGGCCAAAGGGGAGCAGTTGATGGTCAAGATCAATTTCGTCGATTTCGAAGGCAACAGTCGCACGGTCGAGGCGGAACCGGGCGCTACGGTCATGGAGACGGCGATCCGCAACGGCATTCCCGGCATTGATGCCGAATGCGGCGGCGCCTGCGCCTGCGCCACCTGCCATGTCTATGTCGACGACGCCTGGAGCGAGAAGGTCGGCGGCCCTGAGCCGATGGAAGAGGATATGCTCGACTTCGCCTTCGCCGTGAAGCCGACTTCCCGTCTCTCCTGCCAGATCCGCATCACCGAGGAAATGGACGGCCTGACCGTCCACACCCCTGAGATGCAGGGCTGACTGCCCGGACGCCTATTCCGCAGGGAGCTTCGGTGGAACGGGTTGCGGGAGGTTGGTGGCAAACCATCCCGTGGTCGTCTCGAATCCGGCTTCCGGGTGGCGCGGCACCAGGAAGGCGAGGCTCAGCGAGATCAGGGCGATGAAGGCGCCGATCATGAACACGGCGCTGGGATCCGTCATCCAGATCACGCCGAAGACCACTGGAATGAACACGGCCGCGATATGGTTGATGGTGAAGGCCACGCTCGCGGTGGGGGCGATATCGGCGGGATCGGCGATCTTCTGGAAATAGGTGCGCTGCGCGATGGTCAGCGTGAAGAAGATGCCGTCCACGATGAAGAGCGCGCC
>OFET01000901.1_pt1 | contig 11645 bp, 10 predicted proteins | sample 1521211 | NCBI WGS metagenome assembly OFET01 (sample SAMN03766358, study PRJEB24113) | microbial mat metagenome | isolation source: enrichment culture HLUCC-A from microbial mat sample contains cyanobacterium...
CCGGAACTCCCGCCGCGCGCCCTGCGCGGCTCGGGGTCGTAGAAGGCGCCGCATGACGCGGGCCCCGAAACCGGAGACCCCAGATGACCAAGCTTTCCGATACCCAGCTCGTGATCCTCAGCGCCGCCACGCAGCGCGAGGACCGCAACGTCCTGCCGCTCCCCGGCTCGCTCCGCGGCGGCGCGGCCGCCAAGGTGGTCGGCGCGCTGCTCTCCCGCGGGCTGATCGCCGAGACGGCGACCGACAGCCAGACCAAGGCGGACGCGGCGCTCAACCGCATCTGGCGCAACGACGAGGACGGCCGCGCCATCCTCCTGCACATCACCAACGCGGGCCTCGCCGCCATCGGCGTCGAGCCGGACGGTGGCGACAACGCGCCCACGGGCGCTGACGCAGCGTCGAGCGCGGAGGCCTCGCAGGACGCTCCCGCCGAGACCGACCCCGCGCCCAAGGCGCGCACGCCGCGCACAGGCACCAAGCAGGCGAAGCTGATCGAGATGCTCCGCACCGAGGGCGGCGCGACCATCGACGAGATGGTCGCGGCCTTGGACTGGAGACCGCATACGGTGAGGGGTGCGCTTGCCGGCGCGCTAAAGAAAAAGCTCGGTCTCACCGTCACCTCTGAGAAAGTCGAAGGAAGAGGGCGCTGCTACCGCATCGAGGACGCCGTCTGATGCCGCGGTACAGGGTCAAGATCACCCGTGCCGTCACCGAAAGCACCTGCGTGACCGTCGAGGCACTGTCCCCGGAGGCGGCGCAAGCCGTCGCCTTCGTGGCGCTGGCCGACATGGAGGACGCCTTCTGGACCCTTGATGAGGGTTCGTGGAATGCAGGCCCCGCCTACATCACGGCAGTCGAGCCCGCCGATGTGTGATGCCCGGCGCTATCGCCAACGCTCGAACAGTCGTCGCAGCAGGTAACCCCGCGCCAACGACACGCCGACGAAGGCAAGGCCGATGGTCAGATGCTCCGCGAGTCCCGTCTCGATCCCGAACCACGGGAACACGACGATCTGCGTCGCGATGGCCAAAACGTAGCCGACGACAACGTTTGCCGCGGCCTCGACCATCGACATGATCCGGCTCTGCTTCATCGCAGGCTCTCCATGAAGGCCGTCACGAACTCCGCCGCGAGCGGCGGCACGATCGCATTGCCGTAGCCCCGCAGCAGCCCCATGCGACCGGGTATCCCATCAGCCAGCGGGAATGTTCCGGGCTCAACGGGCCGCCAGCGGTCATCGCGGCAGAGGAGCCAATCCGGATCTCGCCAGACGCCGTCCGTCGCGCGGGTCCCGGCAGGATCGGCGCCATCGACCAGTCCACCAGCTTCACCGACCTGCGGCTCGCATCGGTGTTGCCAGCCGCGTTGTAGCGCTCCGTGGCGGGCGAGCCCGCCATCGCCGTCGGCCAACCCGCCAGCCAGACCTGTCGGCCGAGCAGCGCATTGATCGGCACCGCCCGGCATTCCGATCCATCCTTGTGATCCCGCGCCGAGGCCGTCGCCCACCCCGAGAGGGGTTGCTTCCAGGGCGACGGCGCCGAAGAACAGCCGCTGGCGGATGTGCGGCGCACCGACGCCCGCAGCCGGCAGATCGGCCGCCGCGATGGCGTAAGATGCCGCCTCCAGGTCAGTCGCCAGAGCATCGAACCACGCCCAGCCAGCCGCGCCCTCAGTTGCTGTTCGAGCCGCACCGCCAACCGGTCCGAGCACTGCCGCGCTGGCGACCTGCTCGCCGAAGACGAGCTCCGGGCGGCAGGCCGCGACGAGCCGCAGGAAGGCCGGGGCGAGATGGCGGTCATCGTCCTGTCCCTTGCGCTGCCCGGCCTGGCTGAATGGCTGGCAGGGCGGCGAACCGGTCCAGACAGACAGATCCTCCGATACGCCCGCGAGTCGCAGCGCATAGGGCCAGCCGCCGATTCCGGCGAAGAAATGACATTGCGCGAAGCCGCGCAGGTCGGTGGGCTCCACGTCCAGGATGGACCGCCCGTCGACCTCGCCATCCGGCAGCAGCTTGGCCGCGATCAGCTCCCGCAGCCATGCGCAGGCCGCAGGATCGGCATCGTTGTAGTAGACGGCCATCAGGCAGCGGCATCGGCCTTGTCGCCCAGCCGCTCCGTCTTCACCGCGGCGAAGGTCCGGCCATCGCCGTCGAGGGTCGCGTCCTTGCCGGTTTCGGCTTGCCAGCGCTCGACTGCGACATCGACGTAAGCCGGGCTGATCTCCATCGCGAAGACGCGGCGGCCATTCGCTTCGCCCGCCATGATCTGCGATCCGGAGCCGCAGAACGGCTCGTAGCAGAGCCCGCCCCGCGCCACATGCTGACGCATCGGGATCCCGAAGGCGTCGAGCGGTTTCGGCGTCGGGTGGTCGGGCCGGTCGTCCTTGGCGAAGCTGGGCAGCGCCCATGTCGAAGGCAGCGTTTCCTCGGCCACCTTCGGCGGGCGGTTCGGGCGGCGCCAGCCCATGAAACAGGGCTCGTGCTTCCACAGGTAATGCGACCGGGTCAGGACACCGCGGTCCTTCACCCAGATGATCTGCTGATGGACGAACGCCCCCGCCTTTTCCCAGCAGGCTTCCAGCATCGCCTGGCGGCGCGAGGCGTGCCAGCAGTACCAGGCCGCGTCCCCGGTGATCGCTTCGGCCACGGCCGCCGCGATGAACCCGTCGTAGAGCTCCGCGCCCTGAGAACTGTCGTCCCAGGTCGTGCCGTAGGACGCGGACCAGTCCTTGTTGCGGGTCGGATGGTTCGAGCCGTCGTAGTCGACGAGATACGGAGGGTCGGTCGCGAACAGGATCGCCCGCTCGCCGTTCATCAGGCGGCGCACATCGGCGGCGCTGGTGCTGTCGCCGCAAAGCAGCCGGTGATCGCCGAGGATCCACAGATCGCCGGTCCGCGACGCCGGATTGCGCGGCGGTTCGGGGATGGTCACCGGCGGCACGGAGCCTCCGGCGCCACCTTCTTCACCGTCGTCTTCCGCGACGTAGGCCAGCAGCTTGTCGAGTTCGCCGTCGGAGAAGCCGACCAGCGACAGGTCGTAGTCGCCCGCGAGCAGGTCGTTCAGTTCCGCCGACAGCAGCGCCTCGTCCCATGTTCCGAGTTCGGTCAGTTTATTGTCGGCCAAACGATAGGCTCGCCGCTGCGCCTCGGTCAGGTGGCCCAGCACGATTACCGGCGCTTCGGTCAGTCCAAGCTGCGTGGCGGCCAGCACGCGGCCGTGGCCCGCGATCAACTCGCCGTCCTCGCCGACGAGGCAGGGCACGGTCCAGCCGAACTCGGCCATGCTGGCGGCGATCTTTGCGACCTGGTCGGGCCCGTGCACCTTCGCGTTCTTCGCGTAGGGTTGGAGGCGCGCAAGCGGCCACATCTCGATCCGCTCGGGGGCGAAGGCGAGGTTCATGCAGGTTCCTGTCGATGATCGATTTGCATTGGCCGGGGTGGACCCCGGCGCGGCGGGGTCCACCGGCTTCCGGCTGGACTCCGGCATCCGCGGGGTATCCACCCCGCGCGGCCGGTCAGACTTCTGAATTCACGAGGATTTCTTGGCGTTGCAGCTGAACGCTGGACTCCGGTGGCTTCCCAAAAATCCGGCCCTGTCGCTGGCGAAATGCCGAGCCAAGCCCGCCAGCATACGTTTCGGCCCGGAAAGGAACCGGAAAACAAAGGCTTGGCGGCCTCGACCCCGGCTGGACCCCGGAAGCCAGCACCGGTGTCCACCTCGGGATCAGCGTCGGTCCATCCGAGCGCATGACCCCGAGTATATCGCTATGGATACCGTCAGAAGGGCGATCCGTCTCGCCGTCCGGTGTCCCGCCGAAAATTGTCTCACGCGCCCGTCGAGCCTTGACATGCTCAGTGCGACGCATGCGCCACCACGAACTCCATCGACCGCTTTCGCGGCACGCGCCTCCCGTTCAGTCGCCACACGATCACCGCGATGCCGTACTGCCAGCGCCGGTTCGCGGTGGCGCGGCTGATACCGAGTTCCCAGCAGATCGGCTTCCACGGCTTCCGGTTCGCCCGGAGCCAGAGCAGGCGGGCGTCGGCGGGGTCGAGCCAGCGCAGCCAGAGCAAAGCATCCTCGGCCTGCGTGATGTCGCGCGGTCCGGGCTTGGGTCGGCGCATCCGAGGCTCCTGGCCGACTCGGTCGGCGAAGCTGTGGAAGTACTCAGGCCAGGCGTTGAAGTAGCCTTGCGGCTTCACCTCAGGCAGCGAGCGGAACACGTCGGCCGCGCTCTCGAGCTGGTCCTCGACCATGGTGGGGGTCCATTCAGCCATTCGCAGCCCCCCGGTCGTCCGCCCGAGGCCCATACAGCTTCTCGCCCAGCTGACGCACCAGCTCGCGCTCCGGCCAGGTCAGCCGGTCGTCGTCGACGGAGACGGCGAGTAGACCCTCGTCATGCCAGCCATCGCGCTTCACCTGGTCCGGATCCCGGCGCGTGCCGCCGTAGCCTTTCGGATACCACCTCATCCCAGGCCCCCGTTCGTCTCGATCGCCCAGTGCAGAATGGCGATGGCGTCGGCCTCATTGTCGTCTGCGGGTGAGAACCCTCGTGCTCGCGCCGCGGCGATCATCGCCTCCTTGGGCGCGTTGCCCTTGCCGGTGGCGTGGCGCTTGATCGTGCCGACCGGAACGCCCTGGTAGGGGATGCCCCGCAGTTCAGCCCATGCGGTCAGCGTCGCGAGGAGACCTCCAAACACATGCGCCGCGTCGGTGCCGGCGTGGCGGCGCACCTCCTCGAACCAGATCGCGGCGATGGGCCCGGACAGACGGTCGAGTTCGGTCAGCCAGTTGGTGAAACGGAGGTATCGCATGCCGCCGCCGTCGAAGCGTCCGGGACGAAAGCTGACCGTACCGCTGGTGATCAGTCCGTCATGGCTGCGAAGCGCCCAGCCGGTCGTGGTGCCGAGATCGAGGGCGAGGATACAGGACCGGGAGATCGCGCCCGTTTCGGGGCTCAGGTCCTGCGCGGGGATCGGTGTGTTCATCGTGAAGGCTCACAAGCTGTGGGCCTTCGGCTTCGGTCACCTCAGGATTTAGCATCCGGCGGTCCTCGGCCAAAGCGAAAACGACCAGGGACGGCGCGGCCAGCGAAGATCGACGCGCTGCCCGTGCCAGTCCCAACCTCCGAATGCGTGGTCCCAACCTTCGAGGGGGTTGGGACAGCCTTTTATCGTTCACGTCCAATGACTTGACCGGATGTGGTCCCAACCTCGGTGTCCCCAACGGGGGTCCTTCTCTTTTCGTATAGAAAAACATGTTCCCGACCTTTTCCGTTCTCCCACATGAATGTGTAGCAAAAGGTTGGGACCACGGGGTGAGGTTGGGGACACCGTTGTTTTTGAACGGCTTTTCGTGTCCCCAACCCCCTCGCGAGGTTGGGACAGGGTTGGGACCACCGGGAGGTTGGGACACAATCCAGTGACGAGAGTCAGGACGGCTTGAAAAAACTGAGGACTGGCGGCGGACGGAAGAATGCTGTCTTTCTCAACTGGCGACCGCGTCACCCGTACATCTGCGACGCCTTCAAGATGCCGCGCACTGATGCCGGCGGGAGCAACGAGTTATACGGCAACCGTCTGTGCCGCGTTGTAGCGTCAAGCCCCTGCCGCCGGACGCGCTTGGACTGGCAGTGCGAGGCGAGCACGCACCTCGTCGTAGATACCGATTTCACCCGGCATTGAAATTGTCACTGCTAATCCGAAGGGTATCGCCTCATCAACTGGCGCGCCTTGATCGGGATCGCGCTGCACCACCAGGGGTATCGTCATGTTGGGCATGACGACGGGAGCATTTGCTCCGCTCCAGCGTCGCGAGCTGACTGTCCCGCGATTGCTTTGGTTCTCGTCTGGATGCCAACGCTCTGCCGAAACGGCGAGTGCGTTGAGTTCTGCCGGTGTGAGGATCTTCAGCCGACAGTTGCGATAGCTCTTGCGGCCCGGCACGACCGGCGAAAACCACGCAACGGTCGCTGACAGGTTGTGCGGTCTCGCCTTTCCGCCGATTGCAACCGGAACCGGCACATCGATGGTTGCTATGCGATCTGCCCTTAGGACACCTGTCGCGAAGAATGTGGCCCGATCTGCTGCGCAGGCGAGCGCGTCATCAGCATCGACACAGCCGTAGCCGAGGAAGCGCCGTATATTGTCCTTCTGCTTCGACGCTTGGCCGCGACCAGTAGGCCCAAGTGTGGACTTAATGAGTTCGGCAGTCTCCTGCGGCCACTGCGCCGGATGGACCAGAAGGGCCTTCAGCAGCACCGCGCGCTGTTCGGGTGGGATCCGCAGAAACGCCTCGCCATAGGCCGTCTCAAGGGCATCGTGAATGCGGTGACAGGTGCGCGATGCAAGCGCCGCTGCTGCGCTGGTGCCGTTTGAATATCCGTCAAGGTTCTCCCGACCCGCTCGTGGTGGGGCCGCGACCTTGAGACCAGCGCCGCGCGAGGCCCCTGCCGGACGAACGTCGATGTGGCTGTGATTGCCGACACAGGTCATGTGTTCCTTGGCGCCGGGCATCAGAATGTCCGGCTTGACTGATCTGGCGAAGCCCGGTCCCAGACTGCTCGAAGGGTTCGCCGCGACGTGAGCCGGAAAGGGATCGATCAAGGCTCGGGCCAGTGCACGATCCGCAGGACCGACAGCGTCGATGTTTCCGGCCGCGACGGTGATGCCGTTCACGGTTTCTGCCGGCGATAGCAGGCGGCGGTCCGCCATGACGCCATGCAGCGTAGCAACCATTGATCTCGCGCGGCTTGCCGCGTCTGCATCCTCGTAGTCTCGGCTGGTTGCATAGCCCGGCATGCCGAACGGGAGGACCTGATTGCCGGCACTCACCACAAAGAGCAGCCCGAAGCGATAGGCCAGGCGGTCGAGTAGGCGGGCCCAGGGCGAAAGGTGATTGTGGAATGGCCGATAGCGATTGCCGAGGGAGAGATTGACGATCACGATCCCGGGGCGCTGTTCGCGGAGCCTAGTGACCGCGAGGTAGATAATGTCGACGATAAGCCTGTCGGGAGGAAAGGCGTCATCGTTCCCCAAGACCGGGATCATGTGGATCTTTCGCGGCAGCGGGGCCTCGCCGCGATTGAGGTCCCCGTGAATGACGAGGGATGCCATCGCCGTTCCATGCGCCCGGGACGCGACGAGGGCGTCCGGCTCAAGATCGAATGGATCGTCGAGGTCGATGTGGGCAGCCAAGCGCCTGTGGCCGCTGACAGGGACGCCGTCGAGCACAGCAAGGATCGGCTCACCGAGTTCCTCGATCTGCTCCCCTACCTGTGGACTGTCTTCAGGATCGCCGATCTCGACGGTCGTGGCTTCGGACTGCGGACGGATGTGCATGACCGCATCCAAGCCAGCGATCCCTTCGATCTGCCGTTCGATGATTTCGCGCACAGCCCAAGCCGGGATATCGGCAAGGAGTGCATGGTAGGAAATATCGGGCAAGCGGCAGCGAGACAGGACCAGGCCCCCTCGGGCCACCAGCGCCTGTGTCGCCTCCTCTTCGCTGCGCCGCGCGGCTGCCTCATTGGCCCTGAAAACCAGTTCGATCTCCAGTCGGATCAGATCGTTGTCCCGTTGGCCGTCGAGAATTGCGGAGAGAACAGTCCGATCTGACGGTTGAACGCGGTCGTCCGGCCCCCAGGCACGCAGGTCCCGTAAGTGTTCGAACACGGTCGCCCAGGGCGTTTCCCCTCTGACCAGTTGTCCGGCCTGCCAGCGCCGCCACAGCGACTCGAGGCTACGCAGGGCCACCATGTCAGGGACGAGAAGATAGGCGACGGGCTGCTTGTCTTCCTCGTCGCTTTCGAGTTCTTCCTCATCCACCAGTTCCAGCCCGCCCACCTGGCGGATGGAGGCGGCAAACGCACTGATGGCGCCGCGGACTTCGAAGACCAACAGCCGTTCCGGCGCGAGGCCCGCAGGGTCCGCGCGCAGTTCAAGTGCCCCATCGCCGCGCGCGAGAATTTCGGCGAGACGTGTGAACTTTGGACCGAACGCGCCCGTCTGACGGTCTCGCGGAAAGGCGGCTGGCGACGGAGGGTATTTCGGCTTGCCTTTTGGGCGGGGCTGATCAGCGCTCGGCGTCAGTCTCAGGAGGGGTTTTGTCGGATCGCTCGGCATTTATAAACTCTGGCGTGACGCGCGAAGTCCAAAGATCCAGTTCTGCACGCAATGCCTCATCAACCGAAACCTCTCCTAAACCAAGAATCTGTCGTCGCCTGACATTCTGGCAGAAGTCGAGTGCCTCTGCGTAACTTACATTTCCAAGGCGGCCGGCAAGCCGACTGAGCGCCATTTTTGGTGCATCTGGCCAGCCCGAAATGATCCGGTCCAAAAAAACGACAATCTCGTTCTTCTTAGGGGCCGGAAATGCCAACCGCATTTGGAAACGGCGCCATACAGCGCGATCGAGCAGCTCGCCATGATTGGTAGCCGCGACCACGATGACGTAGCTGGGCAACTGATCGAGTTGCATTAGCAGGAAAGAGACAACCCGTTTGATCTCTCCTGTTTCATGTGTGTCGCCGCGTTCCTTGCCAATGGCATCGAACTCGTCGAAAAACAGAACGCTCGGTGTAGTTCGTACATAGTCAAAGAGTTTGCGGAGCCGCGCGTTCGTCTCACCGAGGTAACTGCCGATCAAGGCGTCATATCTGACAACGAAGAAGGGCAGGCCTAGGCCCTCTGCGACTGCTTCGGCGAACGACGTCTTGCCATTGCCCGGGGGGCCCGACAGCAAGACTCGGTGCCGTGGTTCATAACCGTTCGCGCGCAGGACATCCGCTCTGCGATGCTCTTCAAGAAGCTGGCGGCCACTCTCTCTTGCTGGCAGAGGAAGCAGGATGTCGTCGAGCTGGAGCTGCGGCGTGATCTCGAGTATCGCCTCGCGCCCGTTCGGGTCTGCCAAGTGAGGCGAGCTTGCAGTAAGGGCAGGAGGTGTGATCGGGACAGCCGATAAGGCTCGCTGCATGCGGTCGGCCACGATGAAATGCTTCTTGGCGCGCTCTTCCGCGACCATCGCTTCGGTGGTGGAGCGCAGCATCTCTCGATCGCCGGTCGCACCCGCGCGAATCAAGGACACAAGAAGATCGCTCCGCGCCATATCAAACCTTATGCACCACGGGGCACCACCTTTTCCGTCGTGCCCACAACAAAGACGGCATTCCTACTGCCGAAAGACGATCGCCAGAAGCAGCCCAGAAGACACTTCAACGCTTTACAGGTTAGCACCCCCTTGCCCAACAAGGAATCCCCCTTGACACCCACCGAGCATGCAACCGCCGAGATGTGACATCGGCTTCATGCGTACAGGCCTACCTCGCACCCCTCCGATACCGCCACTCCCGAGGTGCCTCGCGGCCGCCCTCGTCGCGCCGCCTGTATCGCTCCCAGCCGTTCGCCTTGAGGTAGGCCGAGACGCGCATCTGGTCGCCGCGGGTCCAACGGGCCGGTTCGAGCCCGATCGCTTCCTCGAGGATCTCGCCGACCGACACGTCTCGCAGCGGCTCTGGCCGCGGAACACTCTCGGTGCGGGAATTGCAATAGTCGGGGAAGCCATCCGAGACGGTCCGGATTTCGTCCGTCAGCCAGTGCTCGATGAGGTCGTCCCAGGCGTCGGACTGGTAGCGGCGGTCCTGTTCCTCACGTGCCTCTGCCAACAGCGCCGGGTCGTCGATCCACCAGATTGCGCCGGCGCGGAAACGGTGGACGGCCTCGGCCCAGAGCTGGTCCCGGTCGCGGGCGAGCGCCGCGATTTCGATGGCGCCGCAGCGCAACGGCCAGAAACGACGGTTGCCGGTCTCGTCGCGGAGGTAGGTGTCGGGGTTCACGGTGCCCGCGAAGACGCACTGGCGCGGGACCTCGACGGTGTAGCGACCGTAAGGCGGGCGGAAGCGGTCGGTGGTGCGGGTCAGGAACGCCTTGATGCGCGAGACCTCGGCGCGGCCGATGGCGTCGAGTTCGGCGATCTCGACGATCCAGACGCCCTGCATGTGCAGCGCTGCGTCCTTCGACCCGAGCTCCGGCAGCTCGTCGGTGAACCATTCCTCGCCGGCCAGCACCTTGATCGCGGTGGACTTGCGCGCGCCCTGCGGCCCCTCGAGGATCAGCATGTGGTCGGCCTTCACGCCGGGGCGGTAGATGCGGGCGACGGCCGAGATCAGCCAGAGCGCGCCGATGGTGTGGTTGAACGCCGTGGGCTCGGCGCCGAGATAGGTGCTGGTCCAGGTTTCGATCCGGGGTGTGCCGTCCCATGTCAGGGTGTCGAGCCAGTCGCGGACGGGATGGATGCGCAGCTCGCGGGCAACGGCGCCGACGGCACGGCTCACCACCGCCGGCGCCACGTTGATGCCGCGCAGCTGGAGCCATTCGGCGGTGCGGATGTCGTCGGCGTCCTCCCAGGGGCGCGGGAGCGACGTGACGACACTGTCCCACGGCAGCGGCTGACGCACGACGATCTCCTGTCCGAATTCGTCGAAGGCCAGCACACCGGCGAAGGCAGGATCGGAGGTCAGTGCCACGATGACGTTGGCCTCGTTGCGCTCGGGCGCGCCTGCGAGATCGAGCCGGAGACGCCTGAACCAGGCGGGCTTCGGGATCGGCGCGTGCGGATCGCCGGTGGCGTTCACGCGCCGGCGGAGTTCGGCCAGCTGCTGGGTCAGGACCGATATGCCGATCCCGGTCGCTGACTTGATCCGCGCGATGACCTGCCGCTCGGGCAACGGGTCGAGCTTCGCCAGTGCGATGCGTCCGAGCAGCGTGGACAGGGCTTCGAACTCGGGCGGGTTGGAGAGCGCCTCGGCCGCGGCGATGAGCGTCTGGGGATCGTCCGTGGAGACTACGATGGGCGTGGCCGTCTCCGGCTCGACCGGATCGCCGTCCTGCGACTTCGCTGTGGTGTCAGTTGGTCGCGCGTAATCCTCTGCACGGGCGCCTCGCTGCAGATCGTCGTTGAAATCGTCGCCATGCAGCGGCGCGACGATCTCGTTCGGGATGTCGGCCCGGTTCAATCGGTCCGAGAGCGTCGCGGCCGCCTGGCGGCCGGTGTCGCCGGCATCGGCGTAGATGGTGACGCGCCGGGCGCCCTCGGGCCACTGGAACTGCGCCAGGCCGTCGGCCGACAGCGCCGCCCAGACCGGTTTGCCGAAGAGCGCGTGGGCCGCGAGCGACGTCTCGATGCCCTCGGCGATGCCGATGTGATCATCCCCCGGCATCGGGAACAGGCGGACCACGGCATCCTTCACGCCGCCGAGCATCTTCTTGCCCGGGGGCGCCTTGGCGCTGCCGTCGTCGAGCAGGAAGGTGCGGTGGATGCCCGGCGCGCGCTCCCCGCCCGGCAGCCGCAGAACCGCGATCAGGCCGGGCCAGCCGCGGCAACTTTCGAAGTCGGGAAGGTCGGGGTGGAACAGCAGGTCGGGCGATCCGGGATCCGTCAGCCCGCGGGCGCGGAGGTAAGTCTCGCCCGGCGTGCCTGAGATCGGCACGGCCCCGCTGAGAAGCCGCGCGATCTCGGCAGAATGGTCGGGGCGAGCGCGCGTGGGCGACGCTGGCGCAGGCCTCAGCACCGGATGGCTCATCCCCGCAAGCCTTGCCGCCTCGTCGAAGAGCGCGCCGTCGCAGAGGCCGGTCGCCTGCGCGATCAGGT
>OFET01000902.1_pt1 | contig 11634 bp, 9 predicted proteins | sample 1521211 | NCBI WGS metagenome assembly OFET01 (sample SAMN03766358, study PRJEB24113) | microbial mat metagenome | isolation source: enrichment culture HLUCC-A from microbial mat sample contains cyanobacterium...
TCGCCCCGGACCTGCGCGCGCGCATCGACGCCCTCGTCACCGCCCGCAGCGAAGCCCGTGCCACGAAGAACTGGGCCGAGGCCGACCGCATCCGCGACGAGCTCACCGCACTGCGCGTCACCGTCAAGGACAACAAGGACGGCACCGCGAGCTGGGAGATCAAGGAATGAGCGATCGCGTGATGCAGGCCGGCTCCCCTCTCCCGCCGTGGAGAGGGGATGGGGGTGAGGGGCGCTCATGAAGGGGCTTTCGCTCACCATGTCCGCACAGCGGTTCCACCCTCACCCCCGACCCCTCTCCACAAGGGAGAGGGGAGATAGCGTCGTGCTCTGTAAGGAGCAAAACCCATGACCCTTCCCACAGTCACGCTCCGCCCGTACCTGCCCGAAGACGCTCCCGCGCTCGCCGCGATTTTCCAGGCGGCCGTCATGGTGCTGACGGAGGACGACTACTCGCAGGACCAGCGCGAGGCCTGGGCCGCAGCGGCCGATGACGTCGATACGTTCGGCGAGAAACTCGCGGCGCATCTGACCCTGATCGCCGCGATCGACGGCGACCCGGCGGGCTTCGCCACGCTCAAGGAGAACCGGATGGTCGAGATGCTCTATGTGCATCCCGATTGCGCCGGGATGGGGGTCGGCACGGCGCTGCTCGATGCGCTGGAAAAGCTCGCCGGGGCACGCGGGGCCCAAGAGCTTTCCGTCGATGCCAGCGAGACGGCTTTGCTCTTCTTCGAGAAGCACGGCTATACGCCCGAGCGGCGCAACACGGTGATGCGCAATGGCGAATTCCTGTCCAATACCACGATGACCAAACGGCTCGGCAGCGAGCCCGCACGGAAGGTGACGTCATGAGCGAGCGGCTTTATCTGTTCGATACCACCCTGCGCGACGGGGCGCAGACCACCGGGATCGACTTCTCCCTCGCCGACAAGATCGCCATCGCCAGCCTGCTCGACCAGATCGGCATCGATTACGTCGAGGGCGGTTATCCCGGCGCCAACCCCCTCGACACGGAATTCTTCGCGCAAAAGCGCACCCGCAAGGCGGCGTTTACCGCCTTCGGCATGACCAGGCGCGCGGGGCGCTCCGTGGCCAATGATCCCGGCATCGCTGCGCTGCTGGAGGCGGATGCGGATGCGATCTGCTTCGTGGCGAAATCCTGGGATTACCACGTGCATGTGGCGCTGGAGATCAGCCTTGAGGACAATCTCGCCGGTATCCGCGAGAGCGTGGCGGCGGCGAAGACGCGCGGGCGCGAGGTTATGCTCGATTGCGAGCATTTCTTCGACGGCTACAAGGCCAATCCGGATTACGCGCTCGCCTGCGCGAAGGCGGCATACGAAGCCGGCGCGCGCTGGGTGGTCCTGTGCGATACCAATGGCGGCACGCTCCCGGAGGAGGTGGCGCGCATCGTCACGGAAGTGCGCAAGCACGTGCCGGGCGAGAATCTCGGCATCCACGCCCATGACGATTGCGGCTGCGCGGTGGCGAATTCGCTCGCCGCCGTCGAGGCCGGCGTGCGCCAGATCCAGGGCACGCTGAACGGGCTCGGCGAGCGCTGCGGCAATGCCAATCTCGTCACATTGCTGGCCACGCTCGCCCTCAAGCAACCCTGGGCGGAGCGCTTTGCGCTCAAGGCCGGGGTGGATGAGCTTGCGCGGCTCACCCAGGTCTCGCGGGCGCTTGATGAATTGCTCAACCGCGCGCCCAACCGCCACGCCCCCTATGTCGGCGCCTCCGCTTTCGCCACCAAGGCCGGCATTCACGCCTCAGCCGTGATGAAGGATCCCAGGACCTATGAGCATGTCGATCCGGCGCATGTGGGCAATCTGCGCCGGGTTCTCGTCTCCGATCAGGGCGGCAAGTCGAATATCCGTGCGGAGCTGGAACGGATCGGCATCAGCCTCGACAAGGATGATCCGCGCCTCAACCGTGTGCTGGAAGAGGTCAAGCGCAAGGAATCGCAGGGCTACGCCTATGAGGGGGCGGATGCATCGTTCTATCTGCTGGTCAAGCGCGTGCTCGGCGAGGTTCCTGGCTATTTCCTCGTCGATCGCTTCAGCGTCAATGTCGAGCGGCGCTACAACGCCGTCGGTGATCTGACCACGGTGGCCGAAGCCATCGTCAAGGTGATGCTCGACGGCGAGACCATGATCTCGGCGGCCGAGGGCAACGGCCCGGTGAATGCGCTCGACGTCGCCCTGCGCAAGGATCTCGGCAAGTATCAGCGCTTCATCGACGATCTCGAACTGGTGGATTACAAGGTCCGCGTCTTCCAGGGCGGCACCGACGCCGTCACCCGCGTGCTGATCGAATCGCGCGACCGTGACGGTGATATCTGGGCAACGGTGGGCGTCTCACCGAATATCATCGACGCGTCCTTCGAGGCCCTGCTCGATTCCATCGTCTACAAGCTGGTGATGCGCGGCGCCCCGGCCTGATCAATCCGTCTCTGATCGACCCCGGCACGCCTCATTCCGGCGCCGGCTTGCCGCGCAAGGCCTTGATCCTTCCCTGCCGGGTCTTGCCGGCGAGGCGGCGTTTCTTCGAGCCGAGCGTCGGGCGGGTGGGAATACGCGGGCGTTGGCGCTGTGTCGCGCGGCGTATCAGATCGACCAGTCGCTCGAGCGCCTCGGCGCGGTTGCGCTCCTGGCTGCGATGGTTTTGCGCGGTGATCACGATCACGCCCTCGCGGGTCAGGCGATGGCCGGCGAGGCGCGCGAGGCGGCTCTTCACCGCATCGGGCAGCGCGGGGGAATTCTGCATGTCGAAACGCAGCTGCACGGCGCTCGACACCTTGTTGACGTTCTGCCCGCCCGGCCCGGAGGCGCGGATGAAGCGCTCCTCAATCTCATCCGGGTCGATCGCGATGCTCGGCGTGATTTGAATCATGCTTTCGCCATACCATATGAAGAGTATAGGCTCACGTCGAAGATTCTGGATACGGGACCCGGTCAATGCTGCGCTATGTCAAATACGTCAACGGTGAGCCGCGTGTGGTCACGATCCCGCGCTGGGCAATCGCGCTCGGCGTGCTCGCAGCTTTGCTCGTCGGTTTCCTCGTCCTGATCCTCGCCGCCGGTGTGGCGCTCGTCGTGATTCCGCTTGCCCTGATTGCCGCCGCCATCGCCGCCTGGTTCGGACGCGGGCGCCGGGTCATGCCGCAGCGCGAGCGCGATCCCGATATCGTCGATGCCGAATTCCGCGTCATCGACCGCTCCGAGCGTGAACAGGATCCGCGCCGCGACGCAGATCGCCACTGAGGCGCATCGCCACCGATGCGGCATCCGCGCTGACCGGCATCCGGACGGGCCCGGGACGGCTCATGATCGCTCTGCGCCGGATCGTTGCCGACACACTTAAGTCTAATTGCACGAGACCGACGGGTGTAGTCGTATCGTCGTGTGTCGCGTCATGTCGTCGCGAGGTGCCATGCCTCGTCCAGACGGGATGGCCGCATCAATCGCAAGAACCCGCAACAAAGCGGGAGCACCAAATCGACGGGCGTCGGCAGCTTTGCTGAATTCGACTTGTGATCGCGCGTCCATTGGGTGCGTGAAGCCGGCGGCTCGTCCGAGGAAGATGGGGAGGGAAGCCGGCAGCTGCGCGAAAGAGCCGTCGCTGCGCCAGATGAATCACCAAAAATGGAAACGTCGCGAACGTGAGCGCTGGCATTGCTCCCCTTTCCGGGGCGAGGCATGGCGCGGACCGTTCGGTCAAAGGGAAGCTTTGGGCGGCTACCCTGATTCGATCAGGTAAACGGCGTCCTTGAAAAATAAAGGGAGTAAACGTTCATGTCTGACAAGTCGTCGTCCAACGACGCCTACTGGAAGGCCAATGTCCGGATCATCTTCATCTGCTTGATCATCTGGGCCTTCGTGTCTTTCGGCCTGGGCATCGTCTTCCGTCCGCTGATCTCCTGGATTCCCATCGGGGGCACCGATCTCGGATTCTGGTTCGCGCAGCAGGGTTCTATCCTGACCTTCATCGCGCTGATCTTCTACTACACCTGGTACATGAACCGGCTCGATCGCGAGTACGACGTGGACGAGCAGTGAGGGCGCAACGATGGATCAATTCACGCTGAATCTTCTCGTCGTCGGCGCGTCCTTCGCGCTTTATGTCGGCATCGCCATCTGGGCGCGGGCCGGCTCGACGGCGGATTTCTACGCTGCCAGCCGCGGCGTCAACCCGATCGTCAATGGTGCGGCCACCGCCGCCGACTGGATGTCGGCGGCTTCGTTCATTTCGATGGCGGGCCTGATCGCCTTCGTCGGCTACGGCAATTCGAGCTTCCTGATGGGCTGGACCGGCGGCTACGTGCTGCTCGCCCTGCTGCTTGCGCCCTATCTGCGCAAGTTCGGGCGCTTCACGGTGCCGGAATTCATCGGCGACCGCTTCTACAGCCAGACTGCGCGCATCGTGGCGGTGATCTGCCTTCTGGTGATCTCGATCACCTATGTGATCGGCCAGATGACCGGCGCCGGTGTCGCCTTCTCGCGCTTCCTTGAAGTGGAGAGCTGGCAGGGTCTGCTGATCGCCTCGGCCGTCGTCTTCTTCTATGCCGTGCTCGGCGGCATGAAGGGCATCACCTATACGCAGCTGGCGCAATATTGCGTGCTGATCACGGCCTATACCATCCCCGCCGTGTTCATCTCCCTGCAACTGACCAGCAACCCGATCCCGCCGCTGGGCCTGTTCTCGACCCATGCGGAATCCGGCATGCCGCTGCTGGGCAAGCTCAACGAAATCCTGCTGGAACTCGGCTTTCAGGACTATACCGGCCAGCATGGCTCGACCTTCAACATGTTCCTGTTCACCATGTCGCTGATGGTCGGTACGGCGGGTCTGCCGCACGTGATCATCCGCTTCTTCACGGTGCCGCGCGTGGCTGATGCCCGCAAATCGGCGGGCTGGGCCCTGATCTTCATCGCGCTGCTCTATCTCAGCGCGCCGGCGGTCGGCGCGATGGCGCGCCTGAACATCATCACCACGATCTTCCCCAATGGCACCCAGGAACAGCCGATCGCCTATGACGAGCGGCCGGACTGGATGCGCAACTGGGAGCAGACGGGCCTCCTCGCCTTCGAGGACAAAAACAATGACGGCTTGATCCAGTACTACAACGATGCTTCGGACGAGTTCCAGACCGTCGCCGCAGAGCGTGGCTGGGAGGGCAACGAGATGGTCACATTCAACCAGGATATCCTGGTGCTGGCCAATCCGGAGATCGCGCAATTGCCCGGCTGGGTGATCGCGCTGATTGCGGCAGGCGGGCTGGCGGCAGCCCTCTCGACGGCAGCCGGATTGTTGCTCGCCATCTCCTCCGCAGTCAGTCACGACCTGCTGAAATCCACCTTCATGAAGGATATCAGCGAGAAGAACGAGCTGCTTGCAGCCCGTATCTCCATGGCGGGTGCGATCGCGTTGGCCACCTATCTGGGGCTCAATCCGCCGGGATTTGCCGCACAGGTGGTGGCGCTGGCCTTCGGTCTGGCTGCGGCGACCCTGTTCCCCGTTCTGATGATGGGCATCTTCTCCATGAAGATGAACACCGAAGGCGCGGTCTCGGGGATGCTGGCGGGTCTCATCGCGACCCTGCTCTACATCTTCACCTATCTGGGCTGGTTCTTCATCCCGGGCACCAACATGCTCGCGAACACGCCGGATAACTGGCTGTTCGGGATCTCGCCGCTCTCCTTCGGTGCGGTGGGTGCCGTCATCAACTTCGCCGTGGCCTATGCGGTGATGAGCGTGACGCGCGAGCCGCCGAAGGAGATCCAGGAGCTGGTCTACTCGATCCGCGTGCCGCGCGGGGCTGCGGGTGCGATCGACCACTGACGAGATCGATGCGGGCCGGGTGATCCGGCCCGCATCACACGCCTTCTGGGGACCACCATCATGGCCGGGGATCGCGACGCGACGGATACGATCATCGCCTTTCTGGAGACGGTGCACCCCTATGATTCCCTGCCACGCGAGGAACTCTCCCGCGTGGCAGAACTGTTTGTGCCGGTGAGCCTCGCAGCCGGAGAGGCGGTCTACGCCTTCGGCGAGACGCTCGACGGGCTCTATCTGATCCGCAGCGGGCGCATCGAGATCCATGATCGCAACGGCGCACTGGTCTCGCTGCTGGGTCCGCGCAACAGTTTCGGCGAGCGTGGCCTCCTGCGCGACGGCAAGGCGGCGACCTCGGCCCGGGTGGCGGAAGATGCCGCGCTTTTACTGCTGCCCGCCGCCGATCTGCAGCGCCTGATCGCGGAGCAACCCGCCTTCGCCCGTTTCTTCTCGCGGCTGCGCCCGCCGGAGCCGCGCAGTGGCGATCTGACAACGCTCAAGGTCTCGCAGCTGATGACCCGCGAGCCGGTGACCTGCACGCCGGATACGCCGGTGGCCGCAGCGGCGAAACTGATGCGCGATCGGGGCATTTCCAGCATCTGCGTGGCCGAGAGTGGCAAGCTCGCCGGGATCCTCACCACCGGCGATCTGGCCGGGCGCGTCGTCGCGGAAGGGCTCTCCGCCGAGATTCCGGTCGCGCAGGTCATGACCCGTGACCCGCTGACCCTCACGCCCGACCAGCTTGGCTCGGATATCCTGCACCGCATGCTGGAGCGCCGGATCGGGCATTTTCCCGTGATCGCGCGCGGCAGGCTCGCGGGCATCGTCACCCAGACCGATCTCACCCGTTTCCAGGCAGTCTCCTCGGCGCAGCTCGTGCGCGACGCCGCCCGGGCAGAGAGCGTGGAGGCGCTCGCGAAGGTGACGCAGCGCATCCCGCAACTGCTCAGGCAGCTGGTGGGGGCGCATAACGCGCATGACGTCGTCACGCGGCTGATCACCGATATCGCCGATACCGCGACGCGCCGGCTTCTGGCCATGGCCGAGGCCGAGTTCGGCCCCCCGCCGGTGCCCTATCTCTGGCTCGCCTGCGGTTCGCAGGGGCGGCAGGAGCAGACCGGCATCTCCGATCAGGACAATTGTCTCTTCCTCGACGACAGCGTCAGCGATGCCGACATGCCGTATTTCGAGAAGCTCGCCCGCTTCGTCTGCGACGGGCTCGATGCGATCGGCTACGTCTATTGCCCGGGCGAGATGATGGCGGTGACGCCACGCTGGCGCCAGCCGGTGCGGGTCTGGCGCGAATATTTCCGCCGCTGGATCGCCAATCCGACGCCGGAAGCGCAGATGCTGGCTTCGGTGATGTTCGACCTGCGCCCGATCGGCGGGAGCTTCGCGCTGTTTGCCAATCTCCAGGAGGAGACGCTGGCCAAGGCGCGGCGCAACTCCATCTTCGTCGCGCACATGATCGCGAATTCGCTCACGCACAGCCCGCCGCTTGGCCTGTTGCGCGGCATCGCCACGATCCGCTCCGGCGAGCATCGCGACCATATCGACATGAAGCTGAGCGGGGTGATCCCCATCGTCGATCTGGGGCGCGTCTATGCGTTGCAGGGCGGCATCAGCGCGATCAATACCCGCGCACGGCTGATCGCGGCGGGTGAGCGCGGGGTGGTGAGCGGATCCGGCGGGCGCGAATTGCTCGCGGCTTATGATCTCATCGCCGGGACGCGGCTGCGCAACCAGGCGGCCCAGGTCGGGTCCGGCGGTGCGCCCGACAATTACATGGCCCCCGCCGCACTCACCGATTTCGAGCGCAGCCACCTGCGCGACGCCTTCGTGGTCGTACGGACCATGCAATCGGCGATCGGACAGGGCAAAGGTGGTCTGGTGTGATAGAATGCGCGCAAGGACCGGGAAAACGGCCTGCGAAATGATCCGGGAAGAAGCGTCCAGGGAGTGAGAGTGCATGATACTGGAATTTGTCGCGGCCGCCGCCGTCGGTCTTGCCGTCGGTGGCATCGTGCATCTGGTCCGGCGTGCCGCGCCGGGGCGGATCGCGCCCTGGGCCGTCCCCGCCGGGGCGGGCGCCGCGATGATCAGCTTCGCCGTCTATATGGAATACAGCTGGGCGAGCCGTACCGTGGCGGCCCTGCCGGATCAGGCCGTCGTCGCCTCGCAGAATGCGATCAATTCCTGGTATCGTCCCTGGACCTATCTCTTCCCGCTGACCAACCGGATGATCGTGGTGGATCACCGCTTCACCCGGCGCAACGACGCCCATCCCGACCAGGTGCTCACCGCCGTGGTGATGCTCGGGCGTTTCGAGCCGGGCCGGCAGATCCCGGTCGTCTTCGATTGCGCCGAAAACCGGCGGGCTGAACTCGATGCCGAGGTGCAGTTCGGTGAGGATGGCGCGCTGGAGGGGGCTGATTGGCGTGATCTCGCCGATGACGATCCCATCCTGCGCGCCGCCTGCCGCAGCGGATGAGGGAGGGACATGCGATGGAAAGCGCCGTGAAGCAGGGCACCCGCGACGATCAGGCCGGCAGGCACGATCCGCGCCCGTTTCCCGCCGGTCCGTTTCCGCATGATCCCGATACCGGAGACCTCCCGGCAGGGCGTCCCGCCGGGCCAGTCGGGCCGCTGCCTGCCTCCTTTGCCGCGCCCGCCGAACGGGCGTCCAAGCCGGCGCCGACCCCGCAGCCGGGCCTGCTCGACAGGCTCGCCCGGCGTTTCAGCCTGCGGCTGCGGGTCTTTGCCATGTTCGCCCTCGTCGCGGGCGGGACGATGGCGGCGCTTGCTGCGGGTCTCGCCTTCGGCTATGCCCGCCTGCCTACAGGCCTGCAGGATGATCCCGATCTGCGCGCCGGCTTCATGCAGGCGGCGATCCTCGGCGGCTTTCTGATTCTGGGCCTCGTCGCCTGGATCTGGTGGCTGTTCGACCGGCATGTGGCCGGCGCCGTGGAGAAACTCGCCGCGACCCTGCGGGTGAGCGCCGATGCCGGCGCGCCCGGCAGCATCGCTCCCGAAACGGCCCGCTATCTGGGCGATCTCGCCCCCGCCATCAGCGATGCCGCCCGCCATCTCGGGGAATGCCGCATTGCGCTCTGCGACGCGATCAGCGAGGCCACGCAGCAGCTCACCCGGGAAAAGGCCTGGCTCGAAACCCTGCTTGCCGATGTGCCGGCGGCGGTGCTGGTCTGCTCCGCCGATCACGAGATCGTCTTCTACAACGCCCCCGCCGCCGAGATCCTCGGGGCGGAGGTCGGGCCGGGTCTGGCCCGTCCGGTGGGTGACTTTCTCGCCGATGAGCCGATCCGGCGCGCCCATGCGCGGCTCTCCGCGACGCGCGGGCCGCAGGCGCATGCGGATCTCCTGTGCACCAGCCGCGACGGCAGCCTCGTCCTCGAAGGGCGGATGCGGCTGGTCGGGCGTGAAGGGGAGGTGCAAGACGGGGGCGTGCAAGACGGGGAGGTGCAAGACGGGGGCGTGCAAGACGGGGAGGTGCAAGACGGGGGCGTGCAAGACCTGGAACCCGGACCCCGCCCGGATGCCGCCGGCGGCGGATATGTGCTCAGCCTCGCCGATGTTACCGCGACCCATGCCGCCGCCGCCGAGCGCGAAGCGCGCATCGCCCGCGCCCTGCCGCGTCTCCATGAGGCCCGGCGCGCCCTGCGTGACGGTGATGGTGACGCGGCCCGGATCACCCAGGACGCGGCGGCAATCCTCGCCGAACTGACGCATCTTCTGGCCGATGCGCCGACCCTGTCGGAACTGCGCTCGGCCGATCTCGCCGACGCCTTGCAGGCCCGGCTCGCCGGCCGCGGGATCGCGCTCTCGGTGGCGGGGCCGGATCTGTTCCTGCGCGTCGATGGCTACGGCTTCCTCGCCATGCTGGCCCATATCCTGCGCCGGCTCGCCGATGATGCTGCGCGGGCGGGTTTCGTGCTCACCACGATCGAGGAGGACGGGCCCGGCGCGGCGCTCGCGCTCAGCTGGCAGGGCGCGCCGCTTTGCGAAGAGGCGCTCGCGGATTGGTGCGCTGAGCCGATCGATCCGGAAACGCCTGAACTCACCGCCGCCATGGTGCTCGCCCGCCATGGCAGCGCGCTCGCGCCCGTGGATGACGGGTGGGGCCTGCGCATCGCCCTGCGCCGGGCGCGGCGTGCCGTGGCCCCGCCCGCGCCGCTGCGCCGCTCGACCGTTTATGATTTCGCCCTGCTCGACCGCGCCCGCAGCGCCGGGATCGCGCAGAGCGCGCTCAATGATCTGGCCTATGTCGTCTTCGATACCGAGACCACCGGGCTCGATCCCGAGAGGGACGAGATCGTGCAACTCGCCGCCCTGCGGGTGGTCAATGGCCGCATCGTCGATGGCGAGGTGTTCGAGACACTGATCGACCCGCAGCGCCCGATCCCGCCGGGCGCCACCGCCGTCCACGGCATCACGCCGCAGATGGTGATCGGCGCGCCGCATATCGGCGAGGCCGGGGCGCGCTTCCACCGCTTCGCGGCGGGCGCCGTGCTGGTGGCGCATAACGCGCCCTTCGACATGGCCTTCCTGCGCCGGCACGAGGCAATTATCTGCCAGCGTTTCGACAATCCGATCCTCGATACGGTGCTGGCCTCCGCCGTTCTCTTCGGCCAGGGCGAGAGCCATTCGCTGGACGCGCTCGCGTCCCGCTTCGGCATCATCATCCCGGAAGCCGCCCGCCACACCGCGCTCGGCGATGCGGAGGCCACCGCACAGGCGCTCGTGCGCATGCTCCCCATGCTGCGCGCCCGCGGCTTTGGCACGTTCGGCGACCTGGTGAGCGAAATGCGCAAACACGGGCGGCTGTTGCAGGATCTCAATTGAGGCAGCCGGGACGCGCCGCTGGCCCGAGGGTTAAAGTGTTCCCGGAAGTCCCCATTCACAGCAAGGGTGCTCGATGCGGACGCCCTGCCAGACCGTGGTTTGTGTCTCCGGAAGTCTGCTATGGGGGGCGGAGTGGTCGTGCGCTTATTGGTTGGGGTGACCGTTCCTGGATAGGATTGGAAAACTTCAATGGTCAGACTTGTGCCGTTCAAAGATTTGTATAATAGTATAATATAAAAATAACAATTAAAAATTGCTCTAAATGAGCTACAGTGTGATAGCGCAGCGAGTAAATGTAACAAAATAATTTCGGTGAGCAAAATCATGATGTTCCTGGTTTATAGTCTAATAGCTTTTTGTTCGTTTTTTTCATTGTAGTTCCAATTACAGGTGGTGTTGTTCTCAATCCACTTTTGGCGCTAATTGTTGATCCACATTCGGCAATTGGAATGAGTGTATTCTTTTTCATGGTGAACAGTTCAATAAAAGCATTCATTTTTAGGGATAAGATCATATTGCGATACGTTTTAGATATGTTGCCGGTATCAATTATATTCACTGTAATTGGCTCGATTATGGTCGGGATCATATCTGATTTTTGGTTGTATATGGCCATGTTGGTCATGACTGTTTATTTTCTCTACAAAAAGATAATTCGGGCACTGGGTAGTGGCAAAAAAATCTCGAAAAACGGAAATTTTACAGGAAACATTTTGGTAAGTGTTGCAAGTGGATTCATGCAGGGTGCCGGTCTTGGCGGTGGGGGCTCCTTGCGGAAAAGCTATTTTCTGTCAAACGGACTGTCACTTGTCGAAATGCACGGAACGACTGCCGTGTTGAGCATGGTGCTGGGTGGAGTCGCGACACTCCTTCGACTGGGAACCGATCAGGTGCAATTTGGCGAGTTGCTCCCGATAGTCTATCTGTCCCCGCT
>OFET01000903.1_pt1 | contig 11632 bp, 10 predicted proteins | sample 1521211 | NCBI WGS metagenome assembly OFET01 (sample SAMN03766358, study PRJEB24113) | microbial mat metagenome | isolation source: enrichment culture HLUCC-A from microbial mat sample contains cyanobacterium...
GATGGGCGTGGGCGACGGGCACCAGGTGGTGGTCTACGACGGGGCGGGCATCCTGTCGGCCCCGCGTGTCTGGTGGACCTTCAAGCTGATGGGCAAGGACGATGTGGCCGTCCTCGACGGCGGCTTTCCCAAGTGGCAGGCGGAGGGCCGGCCGGTCGAGGACATGGAGCCGGTGATCCGCGACCGGCACATGACCGCGCGCCGGCAGAACCACCTCGTGCGCGACGTGACCCAGGTTTCTGCCGCCGCCAAGCTGGGCGACCACGAGATCCTGGACGCACGGTCGCCCGAACGCTTCCGCGGCGAGGCGCCCGAGCCGCGCGAGGGGCTGCGCGCGGGCCATATCCCCGGATCGCGGAACCTGCCCTACGGCGATCTGTTGAACGAGGACGGCACGATGAAGGACGAGGCGGGGCTGCGCGCGGCCTTCGCCGCGGTCGGGGTCGACCTGTCGAAGCCCGCGATCACCACCTGCGGCTCGGGGGTGACCGCGGCGATCATAAACCTGGCGCTGGCCCGGCTGGGCAAGGTCGACCATGCGCTTTACGACGGGTCCTGGGCCGAGTGGGGCCGCTTTCCGACCCTGCCCGTCGCGACCGGAGAGGCCTGATGTTCGAGACGCTGAGCACGCAACCGCCCGACAAGATCATCGAACTGATGAAGCTCTATGCAGACGACCCGCGCGAGGGGAAGATCGACCTTGGCGTGGGCGTCTACAAGAACCCCGAGGGCGTGACGCCGGTGATGCGCGCGATCAAGGCCGCCGAGAAGCGGCTCTGGGAGGAGCAGACCACCAAGGCCTATGTCGGGCTGGTGGGCGATCCGGCCTTCAACGACGCGATGGTGGAACTGGTGCTTGGCGACGCGGTGACGCGGGCGCAGGTGGCCTCTGCCGCGACGCCGGGGGGCACGGGCGCGGTGCGGCAGGCCTTCGAACTGGCGCGGATGGCAAGGCCCGACCTGCGCGTCTTCGTCTCGGATCCGACCTGGCCCAACCACCTGTCGATTCTCAGGCACCTGAAGATCGAGACGGTGCCCTATCGCTATTTCGACAGCGCCACCTGCACTGTGGATTTCGAGGGGATGCGCGAGGATCTGGCAGCGGCCCGGCCGGGCGACATCGTCCTGCTGCATGGCTGCTGCCACAATCCGACGGGCGCCAACCTGACCCTGCCGCAATGGGGGCAGGTCGTCGCGCTTCTGGCAGAGACCTCGGCGACGCCGATGATCGACATCGCCTACCAGGGCTTCGGCGATGGGCTGGAGGCCGACGCGGCGCCCACGCGGCTGGTGGCCTCGTCCTGCCCCGAGACGCTGATCGCGGCCAGCTGTTCGAAGAACTTCGGCGTCTACCGCGAGCGCACCGGCGCGCTGATGGCGGTGGCGCAGGACACCGACCGGGTGGCCGCGCTGCAGGACAACCTCGCCTATCTCAACCGGCAGAACTATTCCTTTCCGCCCGACCACGGCGCGCGGGCGGTGACGATGGTGCTGACCGATCCGGAACTGCGCGCCGACTGGGAGGCGGAGCTGGAGGAGATGCGCACCGGCATGCTGCGCCTGCGCGAACAGCTTGCCGCCGAACTGAGGGCGCGCTCCGGCTCGGACCGTTTCGGCTTCATCGCCGAGCACCGCGGCATGTTCTCGCGCCTGGGCGCCACACCCGAGCAGGTGCAGCGCCTGCGCGACGAGCATGGCGTCTACATGGTGGGCGACAGCCGCATGAATATCGCGGGCCTCAACGAGAAGACCGTGCCGCAACTGGCCGAGGCCATCGTCAAGGCGGGGGTCTGATCCGGTCTCGCCTTGAGTCGGGCGCGCTCCTGCGCGGCGGAGCCGCCCCCCGGATCGTTCCGAAAGTAAAGGGGAAGTACGCGCCGCTGGCAGCCCGGGCTGTCTGGGTTGGGTGACATCGCGCGGCACGGGCCGATCAGGCGATGAACGCGGGGCGGCGAACCGCGCGAAGAACCGCGCGCTCAGGTCTCCTGCATGGACTTCATGGCCCGCGCGACGCGCGCCAGAGCGGCGCCCTGCGCCATTGCCCTGATCTCGCCAACGCCGTCGTCCTGCACGGGAGCCAGCGCGCCGAAGGGTCCGCCTCCGGGGCCTGCCGCCGCGTCGGGCGTTCCGGGCACGAGCACCATTCCGTGATTGGCCAGGATCGACCAGAGCGTCAGAAGCGCCGCCTCGCCGCCGCCGCCGCTGCCCGCCGCCGCAAAGACGGTGGCAGGCCGGCCGGCGAGGGCGCGCGCCGGCCAGTAGCGCCCGGTGTCCGCCAGAAAGCGCATCACCGCTGCTGAGGGCGCGCCAAGATGCACCGGTGTGCCCAACGCCAGCCCGTCCATCTGCTCGAGGGCCTGCGCGTCGGCGATGGGCGCACTGTCCTCCTTGCCCGGCCCGTAAAGCGCCGCGGCCGCATCGAGCGGCGGCACCCGCGCAAGCGTCACCTGCGCCGCGCCGGCCTCCGACGCACCGCGGGCGAGGGCGCGCGCCAGCGCCGCGGTGCGCCCGGAATGGCTGTCGAACAGGACGAAGATGCGCGGCACGCCGCTCAGTCCCGCAGCAGTTCGTTGATGCCGACCTTCGAACGCGTCCTCTCATCCACGCGCTTCACGATCACCGCGCAGTAGAGATTGACGCCGCCGGTCGACGGGATCGAGCCGGACACGACGACCGAATAGGGCGGCACCTCGCCCGTGAAGACGCGGCCGGTCTCGCGCTCGACGATCTTCGTGGACTGGCCGAGGTAGACGCCCATGCCGAGCACCGCGCCCTCGCGCACGATCACGCCCTCCACGACTTCGGAGCGCGCGCCGATGAAGCAGTTGTCCTCGATGATCGTGGGATTGGCCTGCATCGGCTCCAGCACGCCGCCGATGCCCACGCCGCCCGAGAGATGCACGTTCCTGCCGATCTGCGCGCAGGAGCCGACGGTCGCCCAGGTGTCGACCATCGTGCCGCTGTCCACATAGGCGCCGAGATTGACGAAGGACGGCATCAGCACCACGCCCGGCGCGATATGGGCGGACTTTCGCACGATGCAGTTGGGAACGGCGCGAAAACCGGCGGCCTTCCATTCGGCGTCGCCCCAGCCGGCGAACTTGCTGTCGACCTTGTCCCACCAGTGGCCGCCCTGCGGGCCGCCCGATTGCTGCGCCATGTCCTTCAGCCGAAAGCCGAGCAGCACCGCCTTCTTGGCCCATTGGTTGACGTGCCAGGTGCCGTCCTCGCCGCGCTCGGCCACGCGCAGGGTGCCGCCGTCCAGCGCCTCCAGCGTCGCCTCCACCGCCTCGCGGGTGGCGCCGCCGGTGGCGGGGGTGATGCTGTCCCGCTGGTCCCAGGCGGCCTCGATCGCGGCTTCCAGATCGCTGTGGCTCATGCTCGTCTCTCCCCGGCTGTCGCGGTTCCTCTAGCGGGCCGGACGCGGGGGCGCAACGCGCCGCGGCACTGGCCAAGACGCCGTGGAACGGCTAGGCCGGGCGGGCATGCAGCGGCGGGAGCGGGGGGAATGACCGAGGAACGGCGCAAGGGCTTCCGCGATGCCCACGAGGATCTGGAGACCAGCCGCGAGCTGCCCCAGACCCCGCAGACCCGCGCGCCGGCCTACCGCCTTGCCTTCGCCGACGAGGATTTCATCCAGCGCGACGAGCTGCGCCCCGTCCGCCTGCAGCTGGAACTCCTGAAGCCCGAGCTGCTGATGAGCGAGGCCGGGGTGGACAGCACCGTGGTCCTGTTCGGCGGCGCCCGCATCCGCCCGCCGGGGCAGGCGACTGGCCCGATCGCCCGGCTCGCCCCCTACTGGGAGGAGGCGCGCCGTTTCGCCCGCGCGATCACCGAGCGTTCGCTCGCCGAGGGCGGGCGCGACTTCGTGATCTGCACCGGCGGCGGGCCGGGGGTGATGGAGGCGGGCAACCTTGGCGCGGCGGAGGCGGGGGGCAAGTCCGTCGGGCTGAGCATCGTGCTGCCGCACGAGCAGGTGCCGAACGCCCATGTCACGCCCGGGCTGTGCTTCAACTTCCACTATTTCGGCATCCGCAAGATGCATTTCCTGATGCGGGCGCGGGCGCTGGTGGTGTTCCCCGGCGGCTTCGGCACGATGGACGAGATGTTCGAGGCGCTGACCCTGATCCAGACGGGGCGGATGCGGCGGGTGCCCTTCCTGCTGTTCGGGCAGGCGTTCTGGGAGCGGATCATCGACTGGCAGGCCCTTGCGGAGGCAGGCACGATCTCGCCCGAGGACCTCGAACTCTTCCGCTACGCGGAGACGGCCGAGGCGGCGGTGCGCCTTATCGACGAATGGGACATCGCGCCGCCGCGGCAGGCGATCCCTGGCCGCGTGCCGCCGGAAGCCTGAAGACTTGTGGCGGCGGCCGGCGGGGCGCATCCGTTCGCCCACGCGCGGCCATGCTTGAACAGACGGGCAGAGCCTCGTATATCGGCGCCTAGTCCGGGAAGAGAGAGGTGGGGCCGCATGGCCAATCCGCTGCAGTTCATCCAGCAGACCCGCGCCGAGATCGCCAAGGTGGTCTGGCCGACGCGTCGCGAGGTCTTCGTGACCACCGTGATGGTGTTCATCATGGCGACGCTCACCGCGATCTTCTTCGGGCTCGTCGATCTTGGTATCCGCGGTGCCCTGCAGATGATCCTCGGCTTCTTCAGCTGATCCGGCACCCGCGCGCGTCCGGCCCTTGAATTCGGCCGGAGCGGCGGCTACCACCCGCGGCATCCTCGGACTGGCGCGTGGAGATTCGCGTTGAGCGCCCCGTCGCGTTTCTCTGCGCCCGGCGCGAGGGAAGCGGAACGGAACGCAGGCCGGCGGATGCCGGGCATGGACAGGACAGAGGCAGCATGGCGAAGCGTTGGTATTCGGTGAGCGTTCTCTCGAACTTCGAGAAGAAGGTCGCCGAGCAGATCAGGACCTCTGCCGCCGAGGCCGGGCTCGAGGACGAGATCGAGGAGGTTCTGGTCCCCACCGAGGAGGTGATCGAGATCCGCCGCGGCAAGAAGGTGACGGCCGAGCGCCGCTTCATGCCGGGTTATGTTCTGGTGCGGATGGAAATGTCGGACCGGACCTATCACCTGATCAACGGCATCAACCGGGTGACAGGGTTCCTGGGCCAGCAGGGCAAGCCGATGCCGATGCGCGACGACGAGGTGAACGCGATCCTCAACCGCGTGCAGGAAGGCGAAGAGGCGCCGCGCACCCTGATCCACTTCGAGGTGGGCGAGAAGGTGAAGGTCAACGATGGCCCCTTCGAGGATTTCGACGGCATGGTCGAGGCGGTCGACGAGGACAACCAGCGCCTGAAGGTGATGGTCTCGATCTTCGGTCGCGAGACGCCCGTCGATCTGGAATTCGCGCAGGTCACCAAGCAGGGCTGAGGTCCGCCTGCAGCTGTGCAGGCGGTCTGACTCGCCTCCGGTCGCGAGCGCCGTCCGAAGCTCCCGCGGCATCGTCAACGCAGGGCCCCCGGACGGCTGCCACGGAAATTCTGTTTGCGCCAGCGGCGGATTTGTCCTATCGGCGCAGCCTGATCGACCCGGACCGCAAGGTGCGGTCGATTCTCCGTGGGAGGCGAGGGCATCGCGATGCCCGAACCGGACCACGCCACAGGAACGCCGGACGACGCGTCGCCCGGAGATGGAACAGGAGACGGCCCATGGCCAAGAAACTCGCCGGGAAGCTGAAGCTTCAGGTCAAGGCGGGGCAGGCGAATCCCAGCCCGCCCGTCGGCCCCGCGCTGGGTCAGCGCGGGATCAACATCATGGAATTCTGCAAGGCGTTCAACGCCCGCACGCAAGAGCTGGAGCCGGGCGCGCCGTGCCCGACGGTGATCACCTACTATCAGGACAAGTCCTTCACGATGGACATCAAGACGCCGCCGGCGTCCTATTACCTGAAGAAGGCCGCCAAGCTGCAGTCGGGCTCCAAGACACCGGGCCGCGCCACGGCGGGCACCGTGTCCGCCGCGCAGATCCGCGAGATCGCCGAGGCCAAGATGAAGGACCTCAACGCCAACACCATCGAGGATGCGATGCAGATCATCCTCGGCAGCGCCCGCTCCATGGGCATCGAGGTGAAGTGATGGCCAAGCTCGGGAAACGAATGCGCGCCGCCCGCGAGGCCGTGGCCGGCAAGGAGAATGTCAGCGTCGAAGAGGCTGTCTCGCTCGTGAAGTCGAACGCCTCGGCCAAGTTCGATGAAACCGTGGAAGTGGCGCTGAACCTTGGCGTGGATCCGCGCCACGCGGACCAGATGGTGCGCGGCGTCGTCAGCCTGCCCAACGGCACCGGCAAGGACGTGCGCGTGGCGGTCTTCGCCCGCGGCGCCAAGGCGGACGAGGCGAAGGAGGCCGGCGCCGACATCGTGGGCGCCGAGGATCTGATGGAGACGATCCAGGGCGGCACGATCGACTTCGACCGCTGCATCGCGACGCCGGACATGATGCCCGTCGTCGGCCGACTGGGCAAGATCCTCGGTCCCCGCAACCTGATGCCCAACCCGAAGGTGGGCACGGTGACGATGGACGTGGCGCAGGCGGTGAAGGACGCCAAGGGCGGCCAGGTTCAGTTCAAGGTGGAAAAGGCAGGCGTCGTGCACGGCGCGATCGGCAAGGCGTCGTTCGACGCGGCCAAGCTGGCCGAGAACCTGCGCGCCTTCGTGGATGCCGTGGCGCGCGCCAAGCCGGCGGGCTCCAAGGGCACCTACATGAAGAAGATCTCGCTCAGCTCCACGATGGGGCCGGGCGTGTCGGTGGACGTGTCCTCGGCCACATCGGAACAGGCCGCCGCGGCCGAATGATCCCATGCCGGCGGCCGCTCTGTGCGGTCGCCGGCGTCTGCGACGGGCAGGCGTCCGCCGCAGCCGGGGCAGAAAAAATTCGGGGGTTGGAAACCCGCGGATTTCCCATTACGAGGGCATGGCGAAGCGGCGCGCTGACTTCAGCGCGGCGAATCGTATTTCGTCCTAGACGGCGGGTGGCCGGGGTCCGGCCTTAATTTCCTGCCCGAGACGGGAAACGACCAGATCGGCCCTGCGCGTGCCGCGGACCGTCTTGGCGCAGCCCCGTATTCGGACGCAATCGTCGGCTTCGGCCGACAGAGCAGAGCCGGAGGGGGCGACCCTTCCATACTTGGAGTGAAACCGTGGATAGAGCCCAGAAAGAGAAAGTGGTCGAGGAACTCGGCCAGATCTTCGAAAGCTCTGGCGTCGTGGTGGTCGCACACTACGAGGGTCTCACGGTTGCCGAGATGCAGGAGCTCCGGGCGCGCGCACGCGCGAACCAGAGCTCCGTCCGTGTCGCCAAGAACAGGCTCGCCAAGATCGCCCTGGAGGGAAGGCCGTGCGCAGGCATCGCCGACCTTCTGACGGGCATGACCGTGCTCACCTACTCCGAAGACCCCGTGGCAGCCGCCAAGGTGGTCGAGGACTTCGCCAAGGAGAACAAGAAGTTCGAAGTCCTTGGCGGGGCGATGGGCACCTCGGTCCTGGACCGGGCCGGTGTCGAGGCCGTGTCGAAAATGCCGTCGCGCGAGGAGCTCATCGCTCAGATCGCGTCGTGCATCGGCGCGCCCGCCTCGAACATCGCCGGTGCGATCGGCGCACCTGCTTCCAACATCGCGGGCATCCTCTCCACCATCGAGGAGAAGGCGGACGCCGCCTGAGGCAACCCTGACGTCCCTTGTCGCGGTGGCAATCGCGGCGTTGGATCCCATATTGAGAGAAGAGTCACGGACATGGCTGATCTGAAGAAACTCGCCGAAGAGATCGTGAACCTCACGCTGCTCGAGGCACAGGAACTGAAGCAAATCCTCAAGGACGAGTACGGCATCGAGCCCGCCGCAGGCGGCGCTGTGATGATGGCGGGCCCGGCCGAAGCCGGCGGCGGTGCCGCCGAGGAGGAGCAGACCGAATTCGACGTCATCCTGAAGTCGGCCGGCGCGTCCAAGATCAACGTGATCAAGGAAGTGCGCGCGATCACCGGTCTTGGCCTCAAGGAGGCCAAGGAACTGGTCGAGGCCGGCGGCAAGGCCGTCAAGGAACAGGTCGGCAAGGACGAGGCCGAAGAGATCAAGAAGAAGCTCGAAGAGGCCGGCGCCGAGGTCGAGCTCAAGTAATCGTGACCGGACGCGGCGGGACATTCCGCCTCGAACCGGCCAGACACAGCGGCTGGGCCCCGTTCGGGTGCCCGGCCGAACCTGTCTCGGCAAGGCCCCTCAGCGGTGGGGCCTTCCCAAGGCAGGGTCGCGCGATCGGGAGGCCCGCGGTGGGACGCGGGCCGGGAATGGATCGCGCCCGCCGTCTCTATGGACCCGCCGCTGTGGCCCCGGCAGCGCGCGCGTCCAGGCAGAGAAGCACGAGGTGAGTCCGCACATGCCCCAATCCTTCCTCGGTCAGAAGCGTCTGCGCCGCTACTACGGCAAGATCCGCGAAGTCCTCGAGATGCCGAACCTCATCGAGGTTCAGAAAAGCTCATACGACCTGTTCCTGAACTCCGGCGAGGGCCCCGCGCCGGCCGACGGCGAGGGCATCAAGGGCGTCTTCCAGTCGGTCTTTCCGATCAAGGACTTCAACGAGACGGCCGTGCTCGAGTTCGTGGACTACGCCCTCGAGAAGCCGAAATACGACGTCGAGGAATGCCAGCAGCGCGACATGACCTATGCCGCGCCGCTCAAGGTGACGCTGCGCCTGATCGTCTTCGACGTGGACGAGGACACCGGTGCCAAGTCGGTGAAGGACATCAAGGAACAGGACGTCTACATGGGCGACATGCCGCTCATGACGCCGAACGGCACCTTCATCGTCAACGGCACCGAGCGCGTCATCGTCAGCCAGATGCACCGCTCTCCGGGCGTGTTCTTCGACCACGACAAGGGCAAGACGCACAGCTCCGGCAAGCTGCTCTTCGCCTGCCGGATCATTCCCTACCGGGGCTCCTGGCTCGACTTCGAGTTCGACGCCAAGGACATCGTCTTCGCCCGCATCGACCGGCGCCGCAAGCTGCCGGTGACGACCCTGCTCTATGCCCTCGGGCTGGATCAGGAAGGCATCATGGATGCCTACTACGACACCGTCACCTACACCTTGCGCAAGGGCGAGGGGTGGGAGACGAAGTTCTTCCCCGAACGGGTGCGCGGCACCCGGCCAGGCTTCGACCTCGTCGATGCCGCCTCGGGCGAGGTGATCGCCGAGGCGGGCAAGAAGGTCACGCCGCGCGCGGTCAAGCATCTGATCGACGAAGGCAATGTCACCGACCTGCTGGTGCCCTTCGAGGCGATCCTTGGGAAATACGCCGCGCGTGACATCATCAACGAGGAAACCGGCGCCATCTACGTCGAGGCGGGCGACGAGCTCACCTGGGAAGTGGACAAGGACGGCGCGGTCACCGGCGGCACGCTGAAGGAGCTGCTGGACGCCGGCATCACCGAGGTGCCCGTGCTGGACATCGACGGCGTGAACGTCGGCGGCTACATCCGCAACACCATGGCCGCGGACAAGAACATGAACCGCGAAACCGCGCTCATGGACATCTACCGCGTCATGCGCCCCGGCGAGCCGCCCACCGTCGAGGCGGCCTCGGCCCTCTTCGACACGCTGTTCTTCGATTCCGAACGCTACGACCTTTCGGCCGTGGGCCGTGTGAAGATGAACATGCGGCTCGACCTCGACAAGCCGGACACCCAGCGCACGCTGGACCGCGAAGACATCGTGGCCTGCATCCGCGCGCTGGTGGAACTGCGCGACGGCAAGGGCGAGATCGACGATATCGACCACCTGGGCAACCGCCGCGTGCGGTCCGTCGGCGAGTTGATGGAGAACCAGTATCGCGTCGGCCTGCTGCGCATGGAGCGCGCGATCAAGGAGCGGATGTCCTCGGTCGAGATCGACACCGTCATGCCGCAGGACCTGATCAACGCCAAGCCCGCGGCAGCCGCGGTGCGCGAGTTCTTCGGCTCGAGCCAGCTGTCGCAGTTCATGGACCAGACCAACCCGCTGTCGGAGGTGACGCACAAGCGCCGACTCTCGGCGCTGGGGCCCGGCGGCCTGACCCGTGAGCGTGCCGGCTTCGAGGTGCGCGACGTGCACCCGACGCACTATGGCCGGATGTGCCCGATCGAGACGCCGGAAGGCCCGAACATCGGCCTGATCAACTCGCTCGCCACCTTCGCGCGGGTGAACAAGTACGGCTTCATCGAGACGCCCTACCGGGTGGTGACGGACGGGCAGGTGACCGACGAGGTCCACTACATGTCCGCCACCGAAGAGATGCGGCACACGGTGGCCCAGGCCAACGCAAGGCTCGACGACCAGGGCCGCTTCATGAACGACCTTGTCAGCACGCGCCAGTCGGGCGAGTACATGCTGGCACCGAATGAACACGTCGACCTGATCGACGTGAGCCCCAAGCAGCTCGTGTCGGTCGCCGCCTCGCTGATCCCGTTCCTCGAGAACGACGACGCCAACCGTGCGCTGATGGGCTCGAACATGCAGCGGCAGGCCGTGCCGCTGCTGCAGGCCGAGGCGCCGCTCGTCGGCACCGGCATCGAGGGCGTCGTGGCGCGTGACTCCGGCGCCTCGATCATGGCCCGCCGCGGCGGGGTCATCGACCAGGTCGATGCGCAGCGGATCGTCGTGCGCGCCACCGACGACCTCCAGCCGGGCGATCCGGGGGTGGACATCTACCGCCTGCGCAAGTTCCAGCGCTCCAACCAGAACACCGCGATCAACCAGCGCCCGCTGGTGAACGTGGGCGACCGGGTGGAGAAGGGCGAGGTCATCGCCGACGGCCCCTCGACCGATCTCGGCGAACTGGCGCTCGGCAAGAACGTGGTCGTCGCCTTCATGCCGTGGAACGGCTACAACTACGAGGACTCGATCCTGATCTCGGAACGCATCGCGCGCGACGACGTCTTCACCTCGATCCACATCGAGGAGTTCGAGGTCGCGGCCCGCGACACCAAGCTTGGCCCCGAGGAGATCACCCGCGACATCCCCAACGTGGGCGAGGAGGCGCTCAGGAACCTCGACGAGGCGGGCATCGTCTACATCGGCGCCGACGTGGAGCCGGGCGACATCCTGGTGGGCAAGATCACCCCCAAGGGCGAAAGCCCGATGACGCCGGAGGAAAAGCTGCTGCGCGCCATCTTCGGGGAAAAGGCCTCGGATGTGCGCGACACCTCGCTCCGGGTGAAGCCGGGCGACTACGGCACCGTGGTCGAGGTGCGCGTCTTCAACCGCCACGGGGTGGAGAAGGACGAACGCTCGCTCCAGATCGAGCGCGAGGAGATCGAGAGCCTGGCGCGCGACCGCGACGACGAGCTGGCGATCCTCGAACGCAACATCTATGCGCGCCTCAAGGACATGCTGCTGGGCAAGACGGCCGTGAAGGGGCCGCGCGGAGTCAAGCCGAACTCGGAGATCACCGAGGAGGTGCTGGAGGGTCTGACCCGCGGCCAATGGTGGCAGCTCGCCCTCAAGGAAGAGGAGGATGCCCAGGGTCTGGAGGCTCTGCACGCCCAATACGAGGCGCAGAAGCGCCAGCTTGATGCGCGCTTCGACGACAAGGTGGAAAAGGTGCGCCGCGGCGACGACCTGCCGCCGGGCGTGATGAAGATGGTCAAGGTCTTCGTC
>OFET01000905.1_pt1 | contig 11576 bp, 12 predicted proteins | sample 1521211 | NCBI WGS metagenome assembly OFET01 (sample SAMN03766358, study PRJEB24113) | microbial mat metagenome | isolation source: enrichment culture HLUCC-A from microbial mat sample contains cyanobacterium...
ATGCCGCCGAGCTGCGCGCGCCGCTTCATCAGCGACTTGTCGCGGAACAGCATCGCCTGCCCCAGCAGGCGGGGGTTGTCGAGCAGCACGGCGTTGCACGCGCCGGCCCATTCCACCGTCTCTTCGAAGAGCGGGATGGCCACGTCCACGCCCTCTTCCTTGAGCGTTGTGCAAGCTCGTAGGACCGTTCGTTGATCCGGTCGAAGTCCCAGCCGATGTGCGGGATGCCGTTGGCTTCGCAATAGTCCCTGGCCCAGGGCGGCGCGACGACGATGTAGCGCCGGTCGAAGCGGTCCACGGCGTCGATTGCATTCAGGCTCCAACCAAGAAGCGCGACATAGCCCTTGTCGGGGTCGTAGCTCTGCATACGGTCTCCTTTCCGTTCCGGGCTCGGCAAGATTCCGTGCAGCACCTCGCCCGAGTCCGATCAATTTTTTCTTCGACATGCTAAGTAATATTTAGAAGCAATACAACGTCAGCTCCACGGATTTGATCCATGGCGCTTAGAATGGCAAGCTTTACGCGGGCTTGGACGCAGGGCTTCGGGAGATCGTAGCGCCGCCGCCGGGACCACCGCTCGGGTCTGGGCACGCAGGTCTAGTCGCCGGAGTCGTTCGCCTGCGCGGCCTGCGTCCCGGCCAGCACCGCGCGCAGGTGTTCGGCCCACAGCCGGTCCACGCCGTCGCGGTTCAGGTGGTCGGTATCGAAGTAGAGCGCCGGGTCGTCGAGGGCCGCCACAAGGTCGTGGAAGGGCACGCCGCGCGCCGACAGAAGGCCGCGCACCTCGGCGAGCAGGTCCTGCGCCACCGGCGGCAGCGCCTCGCGGAAATGGGCCGGCAGGGGCAGCCGCAGCACCACCACCCCGGCGCCCTGCGCCTGGACCCGGTCGATCATCGCCGCGAAGGCGGCGAGCGCCGGGCCGGCGGCATCCGGTCCCGCCGCCGGGGGATAGAGATAGGCGATGCGGCTTTCGACAGCGTGCCGGGACGGCCGGGCGGCGCGGTCGAAACCGGCCTCTCCCTCCCAGCCGGCAGGCGGGAAGCGTTGCGGCGGGTTGAGCTTCGAGAAGGCGGTGAGATAGTCGGCCAGCGCGCGGGGATCGACCCCGTCCCGCACCACGGCGCCCGCCAACAGGCGGGCCGTCGAGAGGCGCAGCGGCGTGGTCCGCAGCAGGCCGCGATCCTCGAGCCGCGCAGCGTTCCAGTCACGCGCGAGAAAGGCGAAGGGATCGAGCACATAGAGCACGCGCGCCGGCGGCGCGTCGATCAGCGCCTGCTGCGCAAGCACATCCGCATAGACCGGCCCCGCCCCTGCCTCTGCCAGCACCAGCATCCGCGCGCCCGTCTCGGCGCTCAGGCGCTCCGGCACGCCCCCCCAGTCGAGCGGCAGCGCATGGCTGGCGCCCAGAACGATCCAGTCGGGCCGCGTGCCGCGCGCGGCCAGCAGCTTCTGAAAGGCGCTGTCCTCCGCCGACCGGGCGACGCGAACCTCCGCGACGGCGGCGAGCGCGGCGTAGAGCACGACGAAGAGCGCGACGAAGAGCGTCGCGCTCCGCCAACCCGTCCGTTCGCCGCGCTCCGCCCTTTCGGTCATCTCCGGCATCCTCAGAACTGCATGTAGACGAAGGCCTCGCCCTGCCAGCGGCCCAGAACGATCAGCGCGACGCCGGCGGCATACCATCCCGCCCAGCGCAGGGCGCGCGGCGCTTCGCAGACCCGCCGCCACAGACCGGGCCGCTCCTGCACGGCCTCGACCAGCAGAAGGCCCACGATCAGCGCCGCGAGGAAACCGTGCTCGTCGGTGAACGGATAGCGCAACAGGAGCGCGGGAAGCTCCGGCAGCGCCGCGCCGATGCGCGACAGGATGGTGAGCCCGTCGCCGACCTCGCCCGCCCGAAAGAACACCCAGCTCACCAGCACCAGGTGGAAGACGATGAGCGCGGCCAGCGCCCCGTGCAGCGGCGCGGCCCATGTGCCCTTGACGCGCCGTGTCAACCGCCGGCGCCACGGCCGCAGCCCGCGCTCGCCCCAGAGCCAGAGGCCGTTGAGCCCGCCCCAGACGATGAAGCCCCAGCCAAAGCCGTATCCCAGCCCCGCGTGCCAGAGCCCGCTGACCAGAAAGACCAGCATCACGCCGGCATACATCCGCAGCGCAGAGGTGCTTTCGTGGACCACCGGATAGTAGACGAAGTCGCGGAACCAGTCCGAAAGCGAGATGTGCCAGCGGCGCGACCAGAATTCGCCGATCGAGGTGGCAAAGTAGGAGCGGCGGAAGTTCTCGTTCAGCTCGATCCCGAAGAGCCGCGAACTGCCGCGCGCAATGTCGGTGTAGCCGGAGAAGTCGCAGTAGATCTGGAAGGCGAAGAAATAGGTGGCGAGGATCAGCTCGACCGGAACGGCATAGTCCGGAATGCCATAGGTGCGGTCCACGAAGGGGGCGAGGTTGTCGGCCACCACCACCTTCTTCACCAGCCCCCAGAGGATGAGCTGCCCGGCAGAGGCCAGGAGCGCGGGATCGAGGCGGGGCACCTCGGCCAGCTCGTCGCGAAACGGGCGGATGCGCTCGATCGGACCGGCGAGCAGCTTGGGGAACCACGCCAGGAACAGCAGGTCGGTGCCCGCGCCCGCCCGGCTCTCGGCGGGTTGGCGGTAGCGGTCGGCGAGCAGCGCGATGGCGGTGAAGGCGTAGAAGGAAAAGCCGGGCGGGGCCGCGAAGCCGGTCACCGGAATGGGCGGCAGCGCCTGCGCGACGGGATCGTGATACTTGAGCAGGTACATCAGCCCCAGGATCGCCAGCGTGCCGCCCCAGAAGACCGCGTGGCGAAAGGCCGCCTCGGGCCGCAGCAGCCAGCGTCCGGCGGCAAGCGTGATCGCGGCCACCGCGCCGAGGGACAGAAGATTCCCCAGCCCGTAGCTGGCGTAGAACAGCAGGCTCGCGGTCAGCACCACGGGCAGCCGCGCGGGCGCGGGCACCGCGTGAAAGAGCAGCGCCACCGCCGGAAGGAAGAGCAGGTAGTCGAGCGAGGTGAACAGCATCGCCCGCCCCCCGCCCCCTCAGTAGGAGGCGCCCCCGGCGCGCAGCTCCGGCGGGATATCGCCGATGGGGATGCCCGCGTTCAGCACGAGGTAGTCCGCGAGCAGCCCGCGCTCCGCCTCGGTCATCCTGATCTCGACGTGGCTGGGCGAGTTCAGGGTGCCAAGCCAGGCCTCGCGCGTGCGGTCCTGCGTCACCGTCACCGTGATGATGTGGCACGACTGGCAGAGCGCGAGCGCAAGGTCGCGACCGTCGCGCGGCAAGTCGCCCTCGGGATCGAGGGGCGCGTAGGCCTCCAGATATTCCGCCAGGGTGGCCGCGTCCCATTGGTCGAGCCCAGCCTCCGTAAGCCGGGCCTTCCAGTCCTCGGCGCTCGCCGTCTCTGCGGCGATGGCGTCCGACAGCCCCTCGGGCAGGCCCTTGGCGCCGAGGCGCTCCAGGATCGTGCGCCCACCGTCGGGAATGAAGTCGAACATTTCGTCCTCCTGCGCCAGCGCAAGTCCGGCGATTGCGGCCGCCGCGGCGGCGAGCCAGAAAGGTCTCATTGCAATCCTCCCTTGCCGCTCAGAACCGCAGTTCCGGCGGCACGTCCTGAAAGCGCATCGGCATGTTGATCGCCGAATAGGCGGCGAAGGTGTCGCGCTCGGCTTCGTCCATCGGGATCTCGAGATGAAAGGGCGCCTTGAAGGTGCTCTTCCACCCGGTCTCGTCGCGGTCGTGCATCAGGTAGCCGGAAAAGAAGGAGTGGCAGTACTGGCATTGCTGGATCGCCAGATCCTTGCCGTCGGGCGGCAGGAGCGCCGGATCGCCCGATGCCGCGATCTGCGCCAGGATGTCGTCGCCGACCGGCAGGTTGATCGCGGCATAGGCGGCCAGCGTATCGACCTGTGCCGTGTCCATGTCGGGCGACCTGTCGCGCGCCCACGCGGCCCAGCCGGCGCGGTCGTCCTGCCGCGCGGCGGCCTCCACCAGCGTCTCCGCCTCGCCACCAGCGAGCGCGGACAGGATCTCGCGACCGCCGGCGGGCATGAAGTCGAAGGAGTCCTGCGCCACCGCCACCCCGCCCAGGAGCAGCAGCCCGAGCGCGACGGCGCGCCGCTCAGCCATCGCTCCGGGCCTCCGGGTCCCGACGCGGCAGCCGGAACACCTCGACCGTCATGCGGCGCGCGGCGCGGGACGCGGGAAACCCGCCGCCGCGCAGCATGTCGAGGCGCATGGCCGTCTCGTCGTCGTAGAAGCGCTCGCCGCAACCACGGCAGACGAGCGCGGGGACATCTTCCACGACGACGAGACGCTCCTCCTCCCAGAGGGCGACCTGGACCCGGCTCTCTTCGAGCGCGGCCTGGCCGCAGAGACCGCAGCCGGGCAGGGCAGACCCGAGCTGCGGAACTTCGAGGGCTTCAGACGAGTGCACGGGCCGCCCCCATTATGTGTTCCGGCCCCGGCCGCATCCACAGGAACATCTCCGGCGACGCAGGGGGCGGCGCGTCGGGGAAGGCCACGCGCTTGACCTTCACGCCGTCCACGTTCTCGACCGCGCGGGCGATCACCTCCGCGCCCGGGCAGAGGGTGTAGTAGGACTGATCCACCGTCAGAAGGCGCTTCGTCTTGGCCACCGAATTCACGATGGTCTCGGTGTCCATCTGGTTGAGCGCGCGCAGGTCGATCACCTCGACGCTCATTCCCTCGGCCGTCAGCGTCTCGGCCGCCTCCAGCACACCAGGCATCCCCGCACCGGAACTGACGATGGTCAGGTCGCTGCCTTCCATCCGCACCGCGGCCTTGTCGAGCGGCACCTCGTAGGCTTCGTCCGGCACCTCCTCCGTCAGTGTCCTCAGGCCGGCGGGATAGAGATAGACCACCGGATCAGGCGAGCGGATCGCGGCGTGCATCATTCCCTTGGCATCATGGGGCGTGGAGGGCACCACGGTCCGGACGCCGGGGATGTGCATGTAGTAGCTGTCTTCCTCGTAGCAGGAGTGCTGCCCGCCGAAGCCCGGCGTCTGCCCCGTCATCTCGATGATCCAGACCACCGGCACCGAGGCCCGTCCGCCGGTCTTGTGGCGCAGCTTGGCCGCCACGTTCTGGATCACCTCGAAGGGCATGCAGGAGCCCTGATAGGGGATGTAGGTGGCCGACCTGGAGCCGGCGAGGCCCGCGCCGATCACGGCCGAGGCCATCCAGTTCTCGTCGATGCCGGTATTGACCACGCGCTTGCGGCCGAACTCTGTCTCCAGGTTGATGACCGGCTTGCCGGGGTTTGAGGCCACCGGCGGGGTAAGCTCGAAGATCCAGGTCATCGCCGGGTCTTCGCGCATCTCGTACTGGACCGCTTCCAGCACCGAATACATCCAGCTTTTCTGTGCCATGTCTCTATCCTCTTGATCGGGCGCCGTGCGTCAGCCGAACTGGCGTGCGGGCACGGTGCCCTCGGCGAAGACGTGGCGAAGCCCGTCCTCCGGGTTGCAGAGCGGCTGCGAAAGCCCCCACTCGAAGGCGGCGGCGATCTCGGCCTTCACGTCCTCCTCGATCTCGGCGGCGCGGGCAGCGTCCACGACGCCCCAGCCCACCAGGATACGCCGCGCGATGTCCACGGGGTCGCGCTGCATCCAGGCGCGCAGCTCCTTCTCGGGGCGGAAGTGGGTGATGGCGAGCGGGTCGTAGCCGAAGGCGCCAAGCTCGCCGGCCTTCGCGCCGGGCGCGCCCCAGTGATTGTAGTAGCGGTAGGTCTTGGCCTCGATGAAGGTGGGGCCGCCGCCTGCGCGGGCGCGGTCCACCGCCTCCTTCGCGACGTTGTAGACCTCGACCACGTTCTGCCCGTCCACGGTGACCGAGGGGATGCCGTAGGCCGCGGCGGCAGAAGCGATGTCCTCGTGCGGGCACGACAGCGAATAGTGCGCATACTGGTGGTAGAGGTTGTTCTCGCAGACGTAGATCAGCGGCAGGTCGAGGATCTTCGCGTTGTTGAGCGTCGAGTGGAAATGCGGCGCGGCGTAGTTGCCGTCGCCGGCGAAGACCACCGCCACCTGATCCGAGCCGCGCGCGCGGAAGGCGAAGGCAGACCCGCTGGCGATCACCGGCGCGGGTCCGATCATGCCGTCAGCGCCGGCGAAGCCCACGTCGGGATCGGCAATGTGCATTTCCGCCCCGTAGCCGCCGTTCATGCCGGTGGCGCGAAAATCCATCTCCGCCACCATTGTCGGGATGTCCACGCCCTTGGCGATGGCGTGTCCCGAGGGACGATGCGAGGAATAGACGAGGTCGAGCTGGTCGCGCGGCCCCGAGTTGCGCAGGTTGGCGCAGACACCGGTCGCGACGGCCTCCTGCCCGGCATAGAAGTGGTTGTATCCCCGGTATTCGGGGTTGCTCAGCATCTCGTCGGCCTGCGTGCGCTCGTGCCAGCGGATGCGCAGGATCGTGCGATACATGTCGATGAGTTTCTCGTCGTCCAGATCGCCTGCGGCATAGGGCAGGTCGGACAGCGCCTGCGCGCTGCGTGCCACTGACACGGCGGCCCCCGTGGCCGCAGCGAGCTGCAGGAACCCCCGGCGCGACGGGGAGGCCAGACGGTCCTCCGGTTCGCGCGGCGGGGCGGTCACGTCACGTTCCATGAGTCTCCTCCCAGTCCTGACGGGTCCTCCTCCCGTCCCGAAAAGCCTGACCGGCGAATCGCCGCGCCGCATTGACGGCGCCCATCGCGTCGGGGCGGGCGCGGCATTGGGCGCGGTCAATGATCGGGCGGGGGCGGCGCGACACCTTCGACGAGAGGGGGAAGGCCATGACGGTCGACAGGATCCGCAAGAGCCAGGCGCAGCGGCAGGCCGCCTTGCTGAACGACGAGGCGCGCGCCGGTTTCACCTGGGACGCGGCGCGCGCGATGCTCGACGGCCTGCCCGGCGGCGGACTGAACATCGCACACGAGGCGGTGGACAGGCATGCCGCGGGCGACGGACGCGACCGGGTGGCACTGCGCTGGCTGGGCCGCGACGGCACGCGGCGCGACCTGAGTTACGCCGGATTGCGGGACGAGACCGCGCGCTTCGCGGGCGTCCTGCGCCGCCATGGGATCGCGCGCGGCGCGCGGCTCTACCTGCTTGCCGGGCGGGTGCCGGAGCTATACGTCGCGGCGCTGGGCGCTCTCAGGGCGGGGCTTTCGGTCACGCCGCTTTTCGCCGCCTTCGGGCCGGAACCGGTCCGCATGCGGATGGAGATCGGCCAGGCCGACGTTCTGGTGACCACCGCCGCGCTCTACCGGCGCAAGGTGGCCGAATGGCATGCCGGACTGCCGTCGCTGAAATGCGTCATCGTCGTGGACGACGAGGCGCCGGAGGGATGCCTGTCCTGGAGGTCGGAGATGGCGGCGGCGGAGCCGGTCGAGAACTGCGCGCCCACGCAGCCCGAGGACGTGGCGCTGATCCATTTCACATCCGGCACCACGGGCCGGCCCAAGGGGGTGCTGCACGTCCACGAGGCCGTCGTCGCCCATGCCGCGACCGGGCGCTTCGCGCTCGAACTGGCGCCCGGCGTCACCTACTGGTGCACCGCCGATCCCGGCTGGGTCACCGGCACCTCCTACGGGCTGATCGCGCCCCTGGTGAACGGCGCCACGATGATCGTGGACGAGGCGGAGTTCGACACCGAGCGCTGGCTGGACATCCTGGCGGGCGAGGCGGTCGAGGTCTGGTATACCGCGCCCACGGCGATCCGCCGGCTGATGCGCGCCGTGCCCGGGCCGGTGGAGGGCCGCAGCTTTCCGGCGCTGCGCCACATGGCCAGCGTGGGCGAACCGCTGAACCCCGAGGGCGTCGTCTGGGGACAGCGCGTCTTTGGCCAGCCGTTCCACGATACCTGGTGGCAGACCGAAACCGGCGCCATCATGATCGCCAACACCGCCGCGATGGATATCCGGCCGGGCAGCATGGGCCGCCCGATGCCGGGGATCGAGGCGGCTGTGCTGGCGCGCGCCGCCGACGGCAGCCTGCGTTTCTGCCACGCGGGCGAGACGGGCGAACTGGCGCTGCGGTCCGGCTGGCCCTCGATGATGCGCGGCTACCTCGGCGAGGAGGCACGCTACCGCAAGGCGTTCGAGGACGGCTGGTATCTCTCCGGCGACCTGGCAACGCGCGACGAAGACGGCCTGTTCTGGTTCGTTGGGCGTGCGGACGACCTGATCAAGTCGGCCGGCCACCTGATCGGCCCCTTCGAGGTCGAAAGCGCGCTGGTGGAACACCCCGCCGTGGCCGAGGCCGCGGCGATCGGCCTGCCCGACGAGACGGCGGGAGAGATCGTGCGCGCCTATGTCGCCCTGAACCCCGGATACGAGGCCTCGCCCGAGCTAGAGCGCAGACTGCGCGGCCATGCACGCAAGCGCCTTGGCCCCGCTGTCGCCCCGCGCGAGATCGTCTTCGCCGCCTCGCTGCCAAAGACGCGGTCGGGCAAGATCATGCGCCGGCTGCTCAAGGCGCGCGAGCTGGGGCTGCCCGAGGGCGACCTGTCCACGCTCGAGACGGAGGAGGCACCGCCGCAGCGGAACAGGGAGGCAACATGACCCGCGAGGAACTTCAGGCCATGTTCGCGGAGGAACTCGTGCGCGTCGCGCCCGATCTCGGCCCGGACGACATCATGGCCTCGGCCCATCTGCAGGACGACATGGGGCTCGATTCGATGGACATCGTGTCGCTCGTCGCCGCGCTGCACAAGCGGCTCGGGATCGCGATCCCGGAGGCGGACTATGGCGAACTGGCGACGCCGGCGCGCGCCGCGGCCTATCTGGAACGGCGCAGGGCCGATCCGGACCCGGCAGCCTGAGGCGGCGCCCGGCCGACCGCCGCACAACGGCGCATCCGGCGATCAGCCGATCTTGCCTGATGCGGCGCCCGGATGCAGCGGCAAGGGCGCCTCGGCATCGGCGCAGCCGGACAGATCCGACAACCCCTGAACGTCGAGCAGGTCGAGTGCCAGCGGGGCGCGAAGACGAATCAGACCCTGGTCGGCGAGTTGATGAAACGCGCGGCTGAGCGAATCGCGCCGCGTGCCCAGAAAACGCGCCAGATCCCGCCGGTCGATCGGCACCTTCAGGGCAATACTGCCCGCCGGCAGGACCGCGACCTGCGCCAGCTGCGGCCACCGACGGCAGAGCAGCAGGAGAAACCCCGCCAGCCGTTCGCTGACGCGGTGCCGGTTCAGCAGCAGCATCCGCTCGCGCGCGGCATCCAGTTCGTTGAGAATGTTCAGGATGACCATGCGCTCGAGTTCCGGCCATTGTCCGGCCAGTTCCTCGAACGGGGCGCGGGGAAAGAGACAGACTTCGGCGTCGATGGCCGCCTCGATCGAGAAGTGCAGCGGTCCGTTGAAGATGCGCCCGAACATGTCGCCTTCGGCCAGAAGGCCCACCACCTGATCGTCGTCTCCCGGCTGGATCCGCATCATCCGCAGGATGCCCGACGTGATGAAACCCACGTAGTCCAGGTGATCGCCCTCGTCGGCGATCCGTGCGTCGCGCGCGAAGCCGCGGTGCACGCAAATTTCCGCAAGCGCGCCGAGAAGCGGCGCGGGCAGAACCGCGAAGGGCGCGAGCCTGCTCATCGCCTGTCGGGGCCAGCTCTGGCGGTCTCGGTCTGCCGGCTCGGTCATACCGCCCCCCTGTGTGCACCGCCCGGGCCGCGGGGCGCGCAAGCCACCATGCGGATCCGCTACGCGGTCCCGGGCAGGGACATCGGCCCGACCCTCGGCGCCCTCAGTCTATTGCTGCGCGTCAATGCGACGCAAGCGCCGGGCGCGCTGAATGCGTCTTGGGGAGGGTTTTGCCATGTGCGGCAGCCGGACACGCACCTGGGCGCTCGTCACGGATGGACTGCGCGCCCGTATCCTTCGCGGGCTGGAGGCAGGCACCATCTCTCACCGCGCCCCCACCGAACTCATCGCCCGTACACGCGCGCAGCATCTTTGGGCCGTGCTCTCGGAAACGCCTGGTCCGGGCGGCCGGGCGCGCGCGGGCAACGCGCCGCAAACGTCGGTGCGCGCGACAGGTCCGCTGCTGCGCGACTTGCACGACTTCGCGCGGGACATCGCGGCAGACCTCGACCGGCACCGCCATGCCGGCGACTTCCGCAGGCTTGCGGTTTTCGCGCCTGCCCAAACGCTGGCCATCCTGCACCAGGAGATGCCGCGCCTGCTGACCGCTGCGGTCTTTCTCGAACGCGAGGTCGACCTGATCTCGCTTGGGGAAACCGGGCTGCGCCGTTCCGTGATCGCCGAGGTCCGCAAGAGCGACAGGGAGCGCCCGTGTTGAGCTATCCGGATCGGCATCGGCGTGCCGGGCCGGGCCGGGCCGGTATTGCGTTTTATCAACGCGCGCGCGGGACCAAGGAGGTAGTGTCGTAAAGGGTTGGGGGGAGCTTTCGACATGAACTTGCCTGACTGCTCCGAATGCGACCTGGCTGGCGCCGCGACGTGCCATGCGCTGCGCAAGAATTCCGATCGCCGCTCGGCGCTGCGGACGGCGCGGTTGCGGCGCGTGGCGCGCGGCGACTCCGTCTTCGATATCGGCGACAGCCCCGGCCTGATCGGTGTCGTGCGACAGGGATACCTGCGCAAGGAGTGCCTGAGCGAGGACGGACGCCGCAGCATCCTGGGCCTGTCGAGCCCCGGCGACATTCTCGGCGACATGCCGGGCCGGGTGGCGAGCTATGCGCTGGAGGCGGCCACGGACACGGAAATCTGCGCGTTTCCCGGACCCTCGGTGGCAGAGGTCGCGCGCGGCAATGTCGCCTTCTGGCGCGCGATCCTGGATGACGTCCAACGGCAGTATCACCAGGAGCTGGCCTTTGCCTGGCTGCGCAGCGCGTTGCGCTGCCGGCCGCGCCTCGTGGCCTTCCTGCTTATGGCGTCGGAGATCATGCCCAGCGCCCCGCAACCGGACGGCAGCGTGATCGTGACGATCCCGATCGGGCGGCGCGACTGGGCCGATCTGTGCAACATGACCGGCGAATCGATCAGCCGGCAGATGACGGATCTGGCCGCATCCGGCGAGGTGCAAAGCCTGGGCGGCGGGCGATACCGTCTGTCGGACCCGCAGGCGCTGCGCCGATGGCCCGAGCTTGCCGGGTTCCCCTTGCCTGCCTCGGGACGACGGTCGCCGAGGAACGTCATGCGGCCGCCGCACCAGCCGCACGAGTTGCTCCTGCTGCGCGCCACGATGATCTGAGCGGCCCCGAAGGCGCAGTGCCCGGCCCCGAACGGGCGCGCTGCGATATCCCGGGGACGCGTTTCCATTCCGTCCGCCGGATGCGGCGTGGCCCGCTCACGGCAATCTGACCCGCCGCGACCGGCACGCTCATCCCGAACCGCGCGATGGCGCCCCCTGTCGCCATCCGGGGACGCGTTCGCGCCATTGGCAACACAAGGGGAGACGATCGATCCCGCGCCGCAGCGATGCGGCGCGGGCGTCGCGAGTTCAATGATCGCATGCGCCCGGACCGAAAGGGGGCTAGAGCGTGTCGCGTTTAATCGGTTCTGTACCCAGCTGCTTGAAAGTAGTTGAA
>OFET01000907.1_pt1 | contig 11571 bp, 9 predicted proteins | sample 1521211 | NCBI WGS metagenome assembly OFET01 (sample SAMN03766358, study PRJEB24113) | microbial mat metagenome | isolation source: enrichment culture HLUCC-A from microbial mat sample contains cyanobacterium...
GAACCCCCACGCCTTGCGGCGCTTGGACCTAAACCAAGTGCGTCTACCAGTTCCGCCACACCCGCAAGCAATGCGGGCGGCCGCTGACAGGCCGCCCAGATTGGCGGTCGTCTTATCAAGGGCGCACCGGCGATGCGAGAGCGAAAACGCGCCCCTCAGGCCGTCACGTCGTGCCCGTAAAGCCAGTCGAACCGCCCCAGCACCGCGCCCGGCGCCAGCCGGTCGGCCGCGCGGAGCGCGGCATGTGCCACGGCGGCACGAGCGCCCCGCAGGTGGTAGTTGCGCGCGTTCGCCGTCGCAGCCTCCACGATCCGCCGGGTGCGGGGCCGGCGCGCAGCCTGATAGGCCGCAAGCGCCGCCTCGTCGGGGCGCGCGTCGAGCAGGGCGGCGAGCGTCCACGCATCCTCCAGCGCCATGCAGGCCCCCTGCGCGAGAAACGGCAGCGTCGGGTGCGCCGCGTCTCCGAGGATCGCCACGCCGGGGGCGTGCCACCGCCCCGCGACCGGGTGCCGGAACAGCCCCCAGAGCATGCAGCGCTCCACCGCGCCCAGCCACTCCCGCACCGGCCCGCCGAAGGCGCGGAAGGCCGCGCGCATCTCTTCGGGGTCGCCCGCGTTGTGCCAGCCCTCTTCAGCCCACTCGGCCCGCTCCTCCACCGCCACGATGTTGAGAAGCGTCCCGCCCCGCAGCGGGTAGGCCACGAGGTGCCGCCCCGGCCCCATGAAGACCTGCGCCTCCGCGGCCACGCCCTCGGGGCACGGGATCAGCGCACGCCACGCCACCTGCCCAGTGAAGCGCGGCCGCGCCTCGCCCACGAGCTCGGGCCTGACCCGGCTGTGCAGCCCGTCGGCGCCCACCAGCAGCGCGGGGCGCAGCTCGCCGCCGTCGGCCATCCGCACCGTTGCGCCCCGCTCGCCCAGCGTCACCGCCTCGACCCGCGCGCCCAGCTCGATCGTCACGCCCGCCTCGCGCGCGCCGCGCTCGAGCACCGCGATCAGGTCGGCCCGGTGCACCAGCGCGAACCGCCCCCGCCCGGCCAGCGGCATCCGCAGCACCCGGCGCCCCGCCGCATCGCGCAGCACCACCGCCGCGCTCTCGCCCGATGCCGCGCGGAACGCCTCGCCCAGCCCCAGCGCCTCGATCACGCGGCCACCGTTGGGCGAGACCTGCAGCCCCGCGCCCACCTCCGAGATTGCCGGCGCCTGCTCCAGCACCGTTACCCGCGCGCCCCGGAGCGCCAGGGCCCGCGCCGCGGCAAGCCCCGCAACGCCGCCGCCCACCACCGTCACGTCGCGCCCGTTCAGCCCCATGGCGCCCTCCGTTCCCCTCCCGAAACGCAAAGCGCCGGAGCCTCGGCCCCGGCGCCCGCTCTTTCCAGACGTCCCTGCATCAGTCGTCCCGGTGCACCTTTTCGCGGCGCTCGTGCCGCTCCTGCGCCTCCAGGCTCAGCGTCGTGGTCGGCCGCGCGTCGAGCCGCTTCAGCGAGATCGGCTCGCCCGTGTCCCGGCAGTAGCCGTATTCGCCCTCCTCGATGCGCCGCAGCGCAGAATCCACCTTGGCGACCAGCTTTCGCTGGCGGTCGCGGATGCGCAACTCCAGCGCGCGGTCGGTCTCCTCGCTCGCCCGGTCGGCGATGTCGGGGATGTTGCGCGACCCGTCCTGGAGACCTTCCAGCGTCGTGCGCGTCTCCTCCAGAAGCTCGGCCTTGATCTTCAACAGCTTGCGGCGGAAATATTCCAGCTGCAGCTCGTTCATGAAGGGCTCATCCTCGGCCGGACGGTAATCTGCCGGTAGAAATACTTCCTGCTTCACGCCTGATCCCTCTCGCTCGCCCGCCCCATCAGAACCGGGGAGGGCGGTCTCGGGCGCCCCCTCGCCGGCATGCGTCCTCGAAACAGGCAACTGGCCTCGCATGGGGGCGCTCTTACTGCATGGCCTTGCCCTTGTCACGCCCGTTCGGAAGCTATTTCATCGCCTTACATGACGGGTTCCGGCGGGCTTGCACCCCCCGCCGCGGCCGGGCACCCTGCGGCCCGCCGCGCGCCGAAACCAGCCGGGAGCAGGAGCCTTTCATGAGCGTCACCCCCACCCGCTTCACATCGACCGACAGCTACATCGTCCCCGACGATCTCGCCGTCGCCGTCAACGCCGCCGTGGCGCTCGAGCGGCCGCTGCTGGTCAAGGGCGAGCCCGGCACCGGCAAGACCGAGCTCGCCCGCCAGATCGCCCTCTCGCTCGGCCTGCCGCTGGTCGAATGGCACATCAAGTCGACCACCCGCGCCCATCAGGGCCTTTACGAATATGACGCCGTCTCGCGCCTGCGCGACAGCCAGCTCGGCGACGAGCGTGTCCACGACATCGCCAACTACATCCGCCGCGGCAAGCTGTGGGAGGCATTCGTCGCCGAGGGCAAGGTCGTGCTGCTGATCGACGAGATCGACAAGGCCGACATCGAGTTCCCCAACGACCTCCTGCAGGAGCTCGACCGGATGGAGTTCCACGTCTACGAGACCGGCGAGACGATCCGGGCGCGGCATCGCCCCGTCGTCGTCATCACCTCGAACAACGAGAAGGAGCTGCCCGACGCCTTCCTGCGCCGCTGTTTCTTTCACTACATCCGCTTCCCCGACATGGAGACGATGAAGCGCATCGTCGAGGTCCATCACCCCGGCATCAGGGAGCGCCTGCTGACGGTGGCGCTGACGCAGTTCTACGAGATCCGCGAGCAGGCGGGGCTGAAGAAGAAGCCCTCGACCTCCGAGGTGCTCGACTGGCTCAAGCTGTTGCTGGCCGAGGATCTCGACGCCGACGACCTGCGCACCGATCCGGCCTCCGCCCTGCCCCGCCTGCACGGCGCGCTGCTGAAAAACGAGCAGGACGTGGCGCTGTTCGAGCGGCTGGCCTTCATGGCCCGCCGCGAGCGGCGCTAGCGGCCCGTCTTCCCGCGCCTTTTGCACACGACCGGCTGCGCGGCCGGCACGCGTTCCGCACGACCCGGCAGCGCCCGGCCACAGACCGACGAGCGCCTCCCTCGCCGCGATGCAAGGGCGCCCCCCCCCCGCACCGAGCCACGCGCATGCGCGATGGCCGGCCCTCGCCCTGCCAAAAGGCCCCGCCGCCCTGCCCCCTGGCCGGGCTCCGCCCTTTTTCGCTTCCCGGCCCCTCACCCATCGATCCGCGCGCCCATCTCGGCCAGCGCGCGCTGGTAGACGCTCGCCGCGTTCCATTCCTGCAGCACGCGGAAGTTGTGGGTGCCCGGCTGATAGCTCTCGCCCGGCCGCCATCCCTTCCGCCGCAGGTAGTTGGCGGTCGAGGCGAGCGCGTCGGCCTGGTCGGTCAGGTCGACGCGGTCGTCGCCGTTGGCGTCCTGCCCATAGGCGAGCGCGTTGCCGGGCAGGAACTGCGTATGCCCGAGCTCGCCGTGCTTGGCCCCGATCGTGCCGGCCGACATCATGCCTCGGTCGATCATCTTGAGCGCGCCGATCAGGTGGGGCGTGAAGAACTCCGGTCGCCGACAATCGTAGGCCAGCGTCGCCGTTGCGTTCAGGACGTTCGAATCGCCCAAGAACCGGCCGAAGCCGGTCTCCATCCCGTGGATGGCGATGATGACGCCCGCTGGCACCCCGTAGGCCCGCTCGAGCGAACCGTAGAAGTTGGGGCTCTGCGCCAGCCGCTGCCGGCCCTGGCGCGCGATCACGTCACAGCCGCGCTTGGCGCAGAACTCGTCGTAGCTCAGGCGAAAGCTGCGCTGGTTCCGGTCGGCCCGGATCGTGTCGGCGGCATAGCGCGTGCCCATCAGCGCCTCGATGCCGCGCTGGCCCACCCCGGCCGACGCAGCGTCGCGCGCGAACGCCTGCTTCCACCCCTCGAAGCCCGACGCGTCGTTGCCACAGGACGCGGCATGCGCCTGCGTGCCGAGCAGCGCCGTGCCAAGGAGCGTGCCGAGGCAGAGCGCGGCTGTGAGGCCGGCAAGCCGGCGGGTGGTGCGGATGGTCGGGCGCATGAGTGATCCTCCCCTCTGGCGACCGCGCCACCCTACCCCAGAAACGCCGGTGCGCCAAAGCCCGGGCGGCGACGCTCATCCTTGATCCAGCCCGATCGGCGCCGCGAGATGCCCCTCCTTGACCCAGAGCCGCGCGCCCTCCGGCCCCGCCACGGACTCGAGCCGCCCGCCCGCCGGCAGCCGCAACCAGTCCCACGGGCCCATCGCCATGCCGCCCTCCGTGTAGCCGCCCGCGAGCACGAACAGCTCGGCGCCCCCCGGCAGCTCTCGCGTCACTTCGGCCCCCGGCGCCCAGACCTCCAGCCGCACGGCCTCGCGCGCGTCGCGGTGGAGCACCTGCGCCGAGACGCCGGGCTGCCCCGCCACGGGAGCGGCGCGCGCGGAGTCGAGCCGGGCGTGCACCGCCGTCCGGTCGGCGGGGTCGAACTGGTGGAGCTTGACGAGGATCACCGCACCTTCCGCAGCCGCCGGCCGGTGCGACGTGCCCGGCGGATTGCGCACATAGGCGCCCACGGGAAAGTCGCCTTCTTCGTCCTGAAAGGTGCCCTCGAGCACGAGGTATTCCTCGCCCCCGTCGTGGGTATGCGGGTCGAAGGCCGAGCCCGGCGCGAAACGCACCAGCGACGTCGCGCGCGCCACCTCGCCACCCAGCCGATCGAGCATCCGCCGCTCGACCCCGGCCGAGGGGCTGCCCACCCACTCGCCGTCGGCGAAACGCACCCGCGCCGGCCGATCGAACTCCGCGTTGATCCGCATGTTGCCCTCCGCTCGCGATTCCGTCCCGTGTTCTACCCCTCTGGGCCACCGATGTCCCGCCGCCGGCCCGGCGGGCAGACAGCCGTCCCGAATCGCACCGCGCGGCGCGACGCGAAGACGCCACGCCATTGCCGGCGCCGGCCCCCTCCCGTAGCCTGCGCGCAAAACGCACCCGAGGGAGGCCCCCATGCCCGATACGCCCAGCTACGGCTTCGACACGCTGCAGATCCACGCCGGCGCGCGCCCCGACCCGGCCACGGGCGCGCGTCAGACACCGATCTACCAGACCACCGCCTACGTGTTCCGCGACGCCGAGCATGCCGCCGCCCTGTTCAACCTGCAGGAGGTCGGCTTCATCTATTCGCGGCTCACCAACCCCACCGTCGCCGTCCTGCAGGAGCGGATGGCGACGCTCGAGGGCGGCGCGGGCGCGGTCTGCTGCTCGTCGGGTCACGCCGCGCAGATCATGGCACTGTTCCCGCTGATGGGGCCGGGGCTCAACGTGGTCGCCTCGACGCGCCTCTACGGCGGCACGGTCACCCAGTTCAGCCAGACGATCCGCCGCTTCGGCTGGTCGGCGAAGTTCGTCGATACCGACGACCTCGACGCGGTCAAGGCCGCCATCGACGATGACACGCGCGCGATCTTCTGCGAATCCATCGCCAATCCGGGCGGTTACATCACGGATCTCGACGCGATGGCGAAGATCGCCGACGCTGCCGGGCTGCCGCTGATCGTCGACAACACCTCGGCCACCCCCTACCTGTGCCGCCCGATCGAGCACGGCGCGACGCTGGTCGTGCACTCGCTGACCAAGTTCCTGACCGGCAACGGCACGGTGACCGGCGGCGCGATCGTCGACTCGGGGCGCTTCGACTGGGCCGCCTCGGGCAAGTTCCCCTCGCTGTCCGAGCCCGAGCCCGCCTATCACGGCCTCAAGTTCGCCGAGACGTTCGGTCCGCTGGCTTTTACCTTCCACGGCATCGCCGTGGGCCTGCGCGATCTCGGCATGACGCTCAACCCGCAGGCCGCCCACTACACCCTGCTCGGCATCGAGACGCTCTCTCTGCGCATGCAGAAGCATGTCGAGAACGCGGTGAAGGTGGCGACATGGCTCGAAAACGATCCGCGCGTCGAGTCGGTCACCTATGCCGGCCTGCCCTCGTCGCCCTATCACGGAAGGGTCGCCAGCATCTGCCCCAACGGCGCCGGCGCGCTCTTTACCTTCGCGCTCAAGGGCGGCTTTGATGCCTGCGTGCGGCTGGTCGACAACGTCGAGATCTTCAGCCACGTCGCCAACCTCGGCGACACCCGCTCGCTGATCATCCACTCGGCCTCGACCACGCACCGCCAGCTCACGCCGGAACAGCAGAAGGCGGCCGGCGCCGCGCCCAACGTGGTGCGCCTCTCCATCGGGATCGAAGACCCAGACGACCTGATCGCCGATCTCGACCGGGCGCTCGGCAAGGCCGTCGCGCAGGCTGCCTGACGCGAGCCCCGAAAGGCCGCCGGGCCTGCCCCGGCGGCCGCCGTCTCACTCCGGCGCGATCTCCCACACCATGCGCACCCGCGCGGTGACGTCGAGCTCGCCCTCGGCAACGGGCACCGGCCCCGCATCCGACACCGCCATCTCGGCGCGCATCATCGGGCGCGGCTGCCCGCCGCCCGCTTCCTCGAGACGCACGAGCGGCCCGAGCGGCACGCCGGCCGCCCCGGCAAACAGCTCGGCGCGGCGCAGCGCCTCGGCCACGGCCGCCCTGCGGGCCGCATCCTGCGCCGGCTGCGGCTCGGACAGACCGAAGGAGAGCCCGCGAAAGACGTTCGCCCCGCTCCGCACCGCCGCGTCGAGCACCCCGCCGAGGCTGTCGAGCGCGCGCACCCGTGCGGTGACGGTGGTCTCGGCGACATACCCCACGATCTCGCGCGGCGCGTCGCGTGAGCCGTGCTCCCCCCGCCAGCGGGGCGAGAGCGAGAGCGCGCTGGTCTGCAGGTCGCGCGCGGCGATCCCCTCGGCCGCGAGCCGGTCGATCACCTCCTGCGCGGCCTGCGACATGTCCGCGACCGCCGCCCCGGCGCTCTCCGCCTCCGCGGTCACGCCCAGCGTGATCGTGGCCATGTCGGGCGCCGCCGAGGCGCGCCCCTCCGCCTCGACCACGATCCGTCCCGCCTCGGAGACCGCGCCGCCCTGGGCGAGCGCCGGGGGCGTCGCGGGCCACGGGAGCGACAGGGCGGCGAGCGCCGCGGCGACGACAAGGGCAGCTCTGGCGGCACGCATGGTAAACCCTTTCCGATCCAAGCATTAACCAGCCCGTCAGCCGGGCGGTCGGGGGCGGTTTTCTTTCCATTCCCCCGAATCCTGCTATAAAGCCCCGTCAACGGGAACTGCAACGAATGCCCGGCGGGCGCCGCCGGAGAGAACGCCGAGGCCATGGCTGCCACTTTCGCCCTCCATCTCGACCATGACGGCGTCTCGCTCCTGCACCTCGCGGAGGGCGGTGCCGAGATCGATACCATGCAGCCCCCGCTGGCAACCGCCGGCCTCGACGACGATGATTTCGACGCCCAGGTGGGGCGCATGCAGGCCCGCGTGGCCGGGGCCAGCGGCGGCGAGGCGGCGGTGGTGCTCATCCTGCCCGACAGCCAGATCCTCTACACCCGCGCGCGCGCCAGCGGGCTCGACCGCGAGGCCGACGAGGGCCGCGTGCGCAACGCGCTCGTCGGGGCCACGCCCTACGACCTGGCCGAACTGGTCTACGACTGGCGCGAGGTCGACGGCGCGCTCGAGATCGCCGTCGTCGCCGCCGAGACGCTCGACGAGGCGCGCGCCTTTGCAGAGGCACACGGCTTCGCGCCCGCCGGGGTGCTCGGCGAGGCGGCACGGGGTGCCTTTCCCGGCCGCCCCCGCTTCGGCGGCTCGCCGCCGCAGGATGCACCGGCACCCGCCTCCGTCACGCCCGGTCCTGCTGACGCGCCCGACGCACTCACCGAGTCCCGCATCGCCACGCAAGACTCCGCCGAGCCGGAGACCGCAAGGCCGGACACCGCCGCGTCAGACGCCGCCGAGCCACACCGGAGTCGGCCCGCCCGCGCGGCCCCTGCCCCCCATCGACCCGGCAACGGACGAGCGCCGCCCGCCGCTGCGACAGCGAAGGACACACCCTCAAGCACATCGTCGCTCGGCGGCGCGTCTGCCGCGACCGAAGCCGACGGGCGGCGCCGCGCCGCGCCGCCGCCCCTCGCCGCGCCATCGCCGGCAGTGGTAGGGGGGGCTGCATCCACGCCTCTGCCGACCTTCTCGACGATACGTCGCGATCCCGGTGCGTCGGGCCCGGAGACGGCGGCGGGCGCCGCCCCCGTGCCAAATGCCCCCGTGCCAAATGCCCCTGCGCCGGATGCCCCGTCACGGGCGGTGTCTCCGACACGCACCCCGATATCCTCCGCCCACGGGAGAGGCAACGAGACAGCGGCACCGAAGGTGACGCCGGTCGAGACCGGCGACGCGGCGGCTGCCTCGGCCGCGAGCCTCGCGCCCGATCGCCGGGCTCACCGGGCAGGACTCGGCGCGCTGGCCGGATCGGTGCTCGGCGCCTTCGGTGGCACGAGACGCGGCGGCAACGCGCGCGCCGCCCCCTCTTCTCTCCCGAGGCCCCCGATGGAGCCCGCGCTCCGCGCGCAGAGCGAGCCGGCAGCGCCGACCGCAGACGCCGCGCCGCCGCGGCTTGCGCGCCCCTCGGCCGGGCGCGACACCGTCACGCCCCGGCTCGGCCCGGCTGCCGCAGAGCCGTCCGACGCACGGCCCTCGGGGCCGTCGCCCGCAGCACCCGAGCCACAGCCGGCACGCCCCGATCCCGTGCGCCGGATCCGACGGGCGGGCGACGCCTCTCTTCCCGCGCCGACCGGCCCTGCGCCCTCCCAGACCGGCGAGATGGACGAAGCGGCGAGCCTCACCGTCTTCGGCGCGCGCCGAATGCGCGCCGAGTCGCCCGCACGCGGCGGCGGTCGCGCGCTCGGCCTCGTGCTCACCCTCGCGCTCCTGGCGCTGATGGGCCTCGTCGCCCTCTGGTCGCTCTGGGTCGACGGCGCCGACGGCCCCGACACGGTGGCCGAGCGCCAACCCGACACACCCGCGATCCCCTCCTCGGTCACCCCACTCGACGCCGACCCTCCCGCCCCTGACGCGGGAGACGAGGGTGACGAGACGCGGCAGGCCGTCGCGACGCCCGCGCCGGAGGTGCCCGAGGCTGACGCCGCCGCCGACACAGCCATGACAGGTCAGGCTGTCGACCCAGCGGCAGACAGCGCCGCTGAGAGCAGACCGGCCCCGGCCGAGCCGCGCGACCTCGCGGCCATCCGGCCCGACGGGGACGGCAGTGCCCCCGCGACCAACCAAGCGGGCCTCGCCCCGGAGGCGTCAGGCGCCGATCCCTCTGTCGCTGTGCGCGACGTTTCTCCCGATGCGCTCGACCCGGCCGAGGCCGAGGCGGCCTATGCCGCGACCGGCATCTGGCAACGCGCGCCGGAGCGCGGGCCGGCCCCGCGCGTCGCTGCCGATCCCGCGCTGACGCTCGCGGCCGTCGACCCCTCGCAATTGACGCTGGCTCCGCCCGCCGTGCCCGCCGCGCCGAGCGAGGGCGCCGCGCCGGCATTGCCCGCCGCGCCGCTGCCGCCCGGCACCCTGCTCGACGCCGACGGCTTCGTCATCCCCACCGATGAGGGCGCGCTCGCGCCGGGCGGCTACACCGTCTACGAGGGTCGGCCCGGCATCCTCCCGCCAGCCCGCCCCGGCGAGGGTGAACCCGACGCCACCGACGCCGGCACGGCCGAACCGGACGCCACCGACGCCGGCACAGACCAGTCCGCCGCGCCGCCGCCAGCGGCGACGCCCGCTGCCGTGGAACCGGATCCGCTGGCAGAGTTCCGCCCGACAGCGCGGCCCGAAGACGCCACGCTCCCCGAGACAGCCGACCCCGCGGCGCCCGACGTTGTGCCCGACGCTGCGGCAGACGGCGGCCTCCTCGAGGCCCCCGACGTCCGTCCGCGCTCGCGGCCGGGCCTGCAGGGCGGCGCGCCCGCCACCGACTCAGCCGCCGAGACGGCGACGGAGACGGAGACGGGCACGGCAACCGACGCCTTCCCCCAGGCCGGCGACCCCGTTGCGCCGGAGGGCGAAAGCGCGGCCACACTCGCCGCAACGCCAGAGGCACGGCCCCGCGCCCGCCCCGAAACGCTGGCAGACGAGGCAGCCGCGCTCGAGGCCGAGGCCGAGCGCGCCGCAGCGGTCGCCCGCGAGGAGGCCGCGGCCGCTGCCCGCGAGATCGCCGAGGCCGAAGTGGAAGCCGCCTCGCCCTATGCCGTTGCGGCCACCCCCGCCCCGCGCGCGCGGCCCGCCAACATCGCGCAGATCGCGGCGCAGGCCCGCGCCAGCAGCGCCGCCGAGACCGAGCGGCAGTCCACGGCACGCGCCGCGGCGACGCCCGAACCGGCCCGGCCACCGGTGCAGACCGCCTCCGCCGCCGCGGTCGCCCCACCCCCGCAGGAGCCCGCGCGCGGCCCCGCCGTCGCGCGCAGCCAGCGCGTGCAGCCCGATGTGCCCTCCTCGGCGCTGGTCGCGCGTCAGGCGACCGAGCGCAACGCGCTGCGCATGAACGCCGTCACCCTCATCGGAGTCTACGGCTCGGCCGGCCAGCGCCGCGCCCTCGTGCGGCTACCCTCGGGGCGATACGTGAAGGTGCAGGTGGGCGACCGGCTCGACGGCGGGCAGGTCGCGGCGATCGACCGCGACGCCGTGCGCTACGTCAAGCGCGGGCGCAACGTCTTGCTCCAGATGCCATCGGGCTGACGCCGGCGCGCACGGCGCCCCGGGCCGACCGCGCGGCCCCTGACGCATATCCCGCGCGCAGGCACTGGCCCGCGCCCCCCCATCGCGCAGGATGCGGCGCGCCCGCAACGCGACGCGGCGCACGCGGCACCACAGACGCGCAACCGCCATTCGCCACCTCGCGCGGGAGACGGCCTGCCCATGTCCGGCTTTCTCTACTTCGCCACGATCTACCTCACCGCCGCCGTCGTCGCGGTGCCGCTCGCCAGCCGCCTCGGCCTGGGCTCGGTGCTCGGCTACCTGCTCGCCGGCATCGCCATCGGCCCCCTTTTCGGCCTTGTCGGGGGCAGGCCGACGATCTGCGGACCTATGCCGAGTTCGGCGTGGTGATGATGCTGTTCCTCATCGGGCTGGAGCTCGAGCCGCGCGCCCTGTGAGAGATGCGCGACAAGCTGCTTGGCCTCGGAGGTCTGCAGATCGGCATCAAGATGCTCCTCGTCATGGGCGCGGCCATGACGATGGGCCTCGCGCCCGGGCCGGCGCTGGCGATAGGCATGATCCTCGCGCTGTCCTCCACCACCATCGTGCTGCAGACCCTGACGGAGAAGGGCCTGATGAAGACGCCGGGCGGGCGTTCGACCTTCTCGGTGCTGCTGACGCAGGACGTGGCGGTGATCCCGATGCATTCCCTGATGCAGCTGCTCACAGTGCCTAATCCGGGCGAAGGCGAGGCCGGCCTCCTGCTCTGGGGCGCGGCGCATGCCGCCGGGGTCGGCGACGGGGGCATGTCTCTGGTCGACGGTCTGCCCGGATGGCAGGTGACGCTCGTCACTTTCGCCGCCATCGCCGCGGTCGTGGTGGGCGGAATGTATCTCACCCGCCCGCTCTTCCGTTTCATCCACATGGCGCGGCTGCGCGAGATCCAGACGGCCACGGCGCTGCTGATCGTCATCGCCATCCGCGCTTCTGATGACACTGGTGGGCCTCTCCCCCG
>OFET01000910.1_pt1 | contig 11529 bp, 11 predicted proteins | sample 1521211 | NCBI WGS metagenome assembly OFET01 (sample SAMN03766358, study PRJEB24113) | microbial mat metagenome | isolation source: enrichment culture HLUCC-A from microbial mat sample contains cyanobacterium...
CATCGCGCCCTTCCGCGACTATGCCGCCGCGCTCGGCCTTGCCTTCCAGATCGCGGACGACCTGCTGGACGTCGAGGGCGACGCGGCCAAGGCCGGCAAGCGCCTGCAGAAGGACGCCGAGGCCGGCAAGGCCACCTTCGTCTCGCTGCTTGGTGTCGATGGCGCGCGGGCGCGGGCAACCGAGCTTGCCGATCAGGCCTGCGACGCCGTGGCGCCGTTCGGCGCCGGTGCCGGAACCTTGCAGGCACTGGCGCGCTTCGTTATCTCCCGCGAGAGTTGAGCCGAAAGTCCCGCGCGCATGAGCCACGCCCCCAAGACGCCCCTGCTCGACCGGGTGCGCAGCCCCTCCGACCTGAAGGGGATCTCGGACGCCGACCTGGCGAAGCTGGCGCAGGAACTGCGGGCAGAGACCATCGCCTCGGTCAGCCAGACGGGCGGGCACCTTGGCGCTGGGCTGGGCGTGGTGGAACTGACCGTGGCGCTGCACGCGGTCTTCGACGCGCCGCGCGACAAGATCATCTGGGACGTGAGCCACCAGTCCTATCCGCACAAGATCCTGACCGGCCGGCGCGAGCGGATGGGGACGATCCGGCAGAAAAACGGCCTGTCGGGCTTCACCAAGCGGTCCGAAAGCCCATACGACCCCTTCGGGGCGGCCCATTCCTCGACCTCGATCAGTGCCGCGCTGGGCTTCAAGGTGGCGGCCGACCTCGGCGGCACACCGCCGGAGGGCAGCGGCGATTCCATCGCGGTGATCGGCGACGGCGCGATGAGCGCCGGCATGGCCTACGAGGCGATGAACCACGCGGGGGACCTTGGCCGACGGCTGATCGTGATCCTGAACGACAACGAGATGTCGATCGCGCCGCCCGTGGGCGCGATGTCGCGCTATCTGTCGCGGCTCTATGCCGAGGCGCCGTTCCAGGACCTCAGGGAGGCCGCGAAGGGCGCGGTCAGCCTGCTGCCGCCGCCCTTCCGCGAGGGGGCGCGCCGGGCGCACGACCTGCTCAAGGGCATGGCGGTGGGCGGCACGCTTTTCGAGGCGCTCGGGTTCTCATACCTGGGCCCCATCGACGGGCACGACATGGACCAGCTCCTGCCGGTGCTGCGGACGGTGAAGGCGCGGGCCGACGGGCCGGTTCTGATCCACTGCATCACGCAGAAGGGCAAGGGCTACCGCCCGGCCGAAAGCGCGCCGGACCGGGGCCACGCGCGCGCGAAGTTCGACGTGGCCACCGGCGAGCAGAAGAAGGCGCCGTCGAACGCGCCGAGCTATACCAAGGTCTTCGCCCGCGCGCTGATCGACGAGGCCGCGCGCGACAGCCGCGTCGTCGCGGTGACGGCGGCGATGCCGGACGGCACAGGGCTCGACCTCTTCGCCGAACGCTACCCTTCGCGCTGCTTCGACGTGGGCATCGCCGAACAGCACGGCGTGACCTTCTGCGCGGGGCTGGCGGCCGGGGGGATGCGGCCCTTCGCGGCGATCTATTCGACCTTCCTGCAGCGCGGCTACGACCAGGTGGTGCACGATGTGGCGATCCAGCGCCTGCCGGTGCGCTTCGCCATCGACCGCGCGGGGCTTGTGGGCGCGGACGGCGCGACGCATGCGGGAAGCTACGATATCGCCTATCTGTCGAACCTGCCGGGCTTCACCGTCATGGCGGCGGCGGACGAGGCGGAACTGGTGCATATGGTCGCCACCGCCGTGCAGCATGACGAGGGGCCCATCGCCTTCCGCTATCCGCGGGGCGAGGGCGTGGGCGTCGAGATGCCCGAGCGCGGCGTGCCGCTGGAGATCGGGCGCGGCCGCATGATCCGCGAAGGCGGGCGCGTGGCGCTTCTCTCCTTCGGCACGCGGCTGAAGGAGGTGCTGGAGGCCGCCGAGGCGCTGGCAGCGCGCGGCCTCGCGCCGACCGTGGCAGATGCGCGCTTTGCCAAGCCGCTGGATCGGGAACTGATCCTGACGCTGGCGCGCGAGCACGAGGCGCTGATCACTGTCGAGGAAGGCGCGGTCGGCGGTTTCGGCAGTCACGTCGCGCAGCTTCTGGCCGAGGAAGGTGTCTTCGACACCGGGCTGAAGTATCGCTCCATGGTGCTGCCCGACATCTTCATCGACCAGGCCAGGCCCGAGGAGATGTACGCGGTGGCCGGGATGAACGCCGAGCACATCGAGGCGAAGGTGCTGTCGCTGATGGGCGTGGCACAGGTGGCCGGCCGTCGGGCCTGAGCGCCGGGCAAGGGATTTGGAAATCCCTTGCAAGCGCCTTGAAAGGCGCTTGGCCCCCGGGATCAGCCGGCGTGTTCCGCTGCCAGGATCGCAGCGAGCCCTGCGCGATAGTCCGGGTGCCGCAGGCGTAGGCCCAGCGCCTCCTTGATCCGGTCGTTCCGCACCCGCTTCGACTCGGCGTAGAAGCTCGCGGCCATGGGCGAGAGCTCCGCCTCCTCGAAGGGGATCGCGGGCGGTACGGGCAGGCCGAGCAGCCGGGCCGCGTGTTCGATCACGTCCTCGGGCGGGGCGGGCAGATCGTCGGCCAGGTTGTAGACGGCGCCGGGGTCCGGCTGCGCGATCGAGGCCGCGAGGGTCTGCGCGATGTCGTCCACGTGGATGCGGCTGAAGACCTGCCCCTTTTTCACGATCCGTCGGGCGGTGCCGGCGCGCAGGCGGTCGAAGGCGCTGCGCCCCGGCCCGTAGATTCCGGACAGGCGGAAGACGTGCAGCGGCAACCCCGGAACGGCGCCCCAGGTGCGTTCCGCCTCCAGCCGTCGTGCGCTTCTGCCCTTGGCGGGGGCAGGGGGGGTGGTCTCGTCGACCCATCGGCCCTGATGGTCGCCGTAGACCCCTGTCGTCGAAAGATATCCGGCCCAGGCGAGCTGCGGCGCGGCGGCGGCGATCGCGTCGCCCGCCGTGCGGAGCACCGGGTCGCCTTCGGCGTCGGGTCCGACCGAGGACAGCAGATGCGTGGCCTGCGCGAGCGCCGGGCGCAGGTCGGTGCCGGGCCAGATCAGGGGCTCGACGCCCTCTGCCGCGAGGCGCTCGGCCTTTTCCGCGCTGCGGGTCGTGCCGATGATTCGCCAGCCCTGCGGGGTCAGCAGGCGGGCGAGGGCGCGGGCCGAGTAGCCGTGGCCGAGGGAGAGAAGAACGCGATCCATGTGGCATTTCATGAAGATGGGCGGGCCTCGGCGCAAGTGTTACAAAAAACCCTTGGAGCAAGCCAGTTCGTAACATATACTCTGCGTAAGCCTTCAGGAGGAGATGCGCGATGTATGCACAGGGACTGATCGGAGCCGACGGCAAGACGGGCGAGAGCCCCGAGTTCCTGGAGGCGTTCCAGAAGCGGATCGACGCCGAGGAAAAGATCGAGCCCAACGACGCGATGCCCGAGGGCTATCGCAAGACGCTGATCCGGCAGATCGGCCAGCACGCGCATTCCGAGATCGTGGGCATGCTGCCCGAAGGCAACTGGATCACGCGCGCCCCCTCGCTCAAGCGCAAGGCGGCGCTCCTGGCGAAGGTGCAGGACGAGGGCGGCCACGGCCTCTACCTTTACTCGGCGGCCGAGACGCTGGGCGTCTCGCGCGAGGAGATGACCGAGGAGCTGCACTCCGGCAAGGCGAAGTATTCCTCGATCTTCAACTATCCGACGCTGACCTGGGCCGACATCGGCATCATCGGCTGGCTGGTGGACGGTGCGGCGATCATGAACCAGATCCCGCTCTGCCGCTGCTCCTATGGTCCTTATGCCCGTGCGATGATCCGCGTCTGCAAGGAAGAGAGCTTTCACCAGCGCCAGGGCTACGAGATCGTCATGACGCTGGCGAAAGGAACCCCCGCGCAGCGCGAGATGGTGCAGGAGGCGCTGAACCGCTGGTGGTGGCCGGTGCTGATGATGTTCGGGCCGCACGACAGCGACAGCCAGCATTCCGACCAGAACATGGCCTGGAAGATCAAGCGCTTCTCGAACGACGCGCTGCGCCAGAAGTTCGTGGACGCCACCGTGCCGCAGGGCGAATACCTGGGCCTCACCTTCCCCGATCCGGACCTGACGTGGAACGAGGAGAAGGGCGGCTACGATTTCGGCGCCATCGACTGGGACGAGTTCTGGCGCGTGGTGAAGGGCGGCGGCGTGATGAACCGCGACCGCATCCGCGACCGCAAGGCGGCCTGGGAGAATGGCGCCTGGGTCCGCGAGGCGGCGCTGGCCCATGCCGAGAAGCGGCGGCAGCGGGCTGCGCAAGCGGCGCCGATCGCGGCGGAGTGACAGGATCCGGGCGGCAAGGCGGGGGCGCTGCCCCCGCACCCCCGGGGTATTTCGGGACCATTGAAGGGAGTGGGCGTGATGAGCGGTGAAGTGCCTCTTTGGGAAGTGTTCATCCGGCCCCGCAACGGGTTGAGCCACAAGCATGTGGGCAGCCTGCATGCGACGGACGAGGTCATGGCGCTGAACGCGGCGCGGGACGTTTACACGCGGCGGGGCGAGGGCACCTCGATCTGGGTGGTGCCGTCGAAGGCGATCACGGCCTCGGACCCGGATCAGGCGGCGGAGAACTTCGAGCCGACGGCGGGCAAGGTCTATCGCCACCCGACCTTCTACGACATTCCCGAAGACGTGGGGCACATGTGATGGCGCTGTTCGAAGCCCTTCTGGAGCTTGCCGACGACCACCTGGTGCTGGGCCACCGGCTGAGCGAGTGGTGCGGCCATGCGCCGATGCTGGAGGAGGACCTGGCGCTGCCCAACATGGCGCTCGATCTGATCGGCACGTCGCGGACGCTCTATACCTACGCGGGCGAGGTCGAGGGCAAGGGGCGCGACGAGGATGCGCTGGCCTACCTGCGTGACGAGATGGAGTATCGCAACTGCCTGCTGGTGGAGCGGCCGAACGGCGACTTTGCCCAGACGATGCTGCGCCAGCTGTATTTCGCGGGTTTCATGGAGCCCTACTGGAAGGCCGCGCTGGCCTGCAGCCCCGACGAGACGGTGCGCGGCATCGCCGGCAAGGCGGTGAAGGAGATGGCCTATCACATTCGCCATGCCGGCGAGTGGGTGATCCGGCTGGGCGATGGCACGGACGAGAGCGCGCGGCGGATGCAGGAGGCGGTCGAGGAACTGCACCGCTACACCGACGAGTTGTTCCATACCTCCGAGGCCGCAGCGGGCGTGGATGCCCTGCCCGACCGGGCGGCGATCCGGCCGGAGTGGAACCGGGTGATCGGCGGGATCTTCGCCGAGGCGCGGCTGGAGATCCCGCAGGTGCCCTTCCCGCAAGCCGGCGGGCGCGAGATGCGGCATGGCGAGGCGCTGGGTCACATGCTGGCCGAGATGCAGGTCACGCACCGCGCGCATCCGGGGGCGGTCTGGTGATGGCCGGGGCCGCGACACCGGAGCAGACCCGCGCCTGGGAGGCCGCGGCCGCCGTGCCCGACCCGGAGGTGCCCTGCGTGACCGTCGCGGACCTTGGCATCCTGCGCTGGGTGCGACTGGAGGACGGGGCCGCCGTGGCCGGCGTCACGCCGACCTACTCGGGTTGCCCCGCGACGCTGGCCATCGAGTTCGCCGTCGAGCAGGCGCTGCGCGAGGCGGGGTTCGAGGCGCGGGTGGAGCGGGTGATGAGCCCGCCCTGGACCACCGACTGGATCACCGAGGAGGGGCGCGAGAAGCTGCGCGACTACGGCATCGCGCCGCCCGTGGAGGGCGGCGGCAAGGCCACGCTCTTCGGGTCCGTCACGGTTGCCTGCCCGCGCTGCGGCTCGACCGAGACCGAACGGCTTTCGGAGTTCGGCTCGACCCCCTGCAAGGCGCATTACCGATGCCGCGCCTGCGCCGAGCCCTTCGACTACTTCAAGTGCCTCTGAGGAGGAGCGACATGTTTCACGAACTGACCATCGCCGACGTGCGCCACGAGACCCCCGACAGCGTCGCGGTGAGTTTTTCCGTGCCCGAAGCATTGCGGGACGCCTTCGCCTGGAAGCCGGGGCAGTATCTGACCCTGCGCGCCGAGGTCGAGGGCCGGGACGAGCGACGTTCGTATTCCATCGCCTCGGCGCCGGGCAAACCGCTGACAGTGGGGGTCAAGCACGTCGAGGGTGGTCTCTTCTCGACCTTCTGCCAGGCGCTGGAGCCGGGGCAGGTGGTCCGCGTCATGCCGCCCGAGGGGCGCTTCGTGCCGAGGGACGAGGCGAAGATCGTGCTGATCGCGGCCGGATCGGGCATCACGCCGATGGTCTCGATCGCGGCGGAGCGGCTGGCGGCGGGCGCCGAGGTCACGCTGATCTATGGCAACCGCGACACGCAGCACATCATGTTCCGCGACGCGCTCGAGGCGCTGAAGGACCGCCACGTGGACCGCTTCACGCTGATCCACGTGCTCAGCCGCGAGCCGCAGGACGTGGAGCTTCTGAACGGGCGGATCACCGGCGAGCGGATCCTGCGGCTGGCCAATGCCGGCGCCGTCGATCTTGAGGGTGCGGAGGGCATCTTTCTCTGTGGCCCCGGCGGCATGATCGACGACGTGGCGGAGACGCTGAAGGGCAAGGGTGTGCCGGCCGAGCGTATCCACTTCGAACGCTTCTTCACCGAGGGCGAGGGGCCGCGCCCGACGCGGTCCGAGGCCGCGCAGGCCGCCGCGGAGAAGGGCGTGCAGGTCGAGGTCGTGCTGGACGGCGCGCGCCGCGTCTTTACCGTGGGCGCCGAGGACGACACCGTGCTGGAGGCGGCAGAGCGGCAGGGGCTGGAATTGCCCTACTCCTGCCGCGGCGGCATGTGCTGCACCTGTCGCTGCAAGGTCGCGGAGGGCAGCGCGGAGATGGCGGTGAACTACTCGCTGGAGCCCTGGGAACTGGAGGCAGGTTTCGTGCTGGCCTGTCAGTCGCGTCCCACCTCCGAGAAGCTGGTGCTGGACTTCGACGCGGCCTGATCCTGCGGGCGCGCTTACCGGTGCCGACCGTCATCGGCACGATGCCTGGCGGCAGCGCCCGGATGAAGCGAAGCCCCTGACCCATGCCGGGCTGTTCCGGGGTGGCGCGCACCCCGCGATGCCGCCGTGCCATGGCGCATGACTTGACGTCGCCGTCAACGGGTTGTGCCGGGGGGCGGCCCGGGGTTTGATGCTGTCATGACCGACGAAAGGACACCCGGCGTCGATGCCGCCTACGGTCTGGACGGGCCGCAGGCGGCGAAGCGGCTCTACGAAGGCTGGGCAGAGACCTACGACCACGACTTTGCCGCCGCGAACGGCTATCGCTCGCCCGGCGTGGTGGCCGCCGCCTATGCGGCGGCAGGCGGCGCCGGGCCGGTGCTCGACATGGGGGCCGGCACCGGGCTGGTGGGCGAGGCGCTGGCGCATCTGGGCGTGGGGCCGGTGGACGCCACCGATCTTTCGCCCGGGATGCTGGAGGTGGCGCGCGGCAAGGGCGTCTATCGCGAGCTGATCGCGGCCGACGTGCTGCGGGGCCTGCCGCTCGGGGCGGACCGCTATGCCGGTGTCGTCAGCGCGGGCACCTTCACCCACGGCCATGTCGGTCCCGAGGCGCTGGACGAGTTGCTGCGCGTGGCCGCGCCCGGCGCGCTCTTCGTGCTCACGGTGCACGAGGGCGTCTTTGGCCCTGCCGGGTTCGAGGCGAAGCTCACCGCGCTTCAGGGGCGGATCACGGGGCTTTCCACGGCGCGCGAGCGCATCTACGCGCCGGGCTCGCCCAGCCCGCACGCCGACGACACGATGCTGGTCGTCACATTCCGCAAGGCGCCCTGAGCGCGCGATTTTTTCGTCCCGGATCTTGATCCGCGCCGCCGCGTTCCGATCTCAGGCCGCCGGTGCGCGCGGGGGCGGCGCGCCGCGGCCCGATCCGGCGGGACCGTCCCTGTGAAAGGCATGACCTTGATGGAGAACTGGGCACTGATCGCGGGCGGGCTCGTCCTGCTGCTGGGCGGGGGCGAGATCCTCGTGCGGGGCGCCGTGGCGGCCGCCGTTCGGCTGGGCGTCTCGCCGCTGATGATCGGCCTGACGCTGGTCGGCTTCGGCACCTCTATGCCCGAACTGGTGGCCAGCCTGCGCGCCGCGCTGCAGGGCGCGCCCGGCATCGCGCTGGGCAACGTCGTGGGCTCCAACATCGCCAACGTGCTGCTGATCCTCGGCATCGCCGCGATGCTTTCGCCCATGGTCGTCGAGCGGAAAAGCTTTCTGCGCGACGGCGCGGTGCTGATCGCGGTGAGCCTGCTGCTGACCGTGCTGATACTGGCCGACGCCTTCAGCACCCTCACCGGCACGGGCCTGCTGGCGCTGGTGCTTGCCTATACCTGGATGGTCTGGAAGACCGAGAGCGGCGCGGGCGCCGCGCTGTCCGGGGAGGTGCCCGAGCAGCCGGGTCTCGGCCTTGTCGCGGGCCTGTCGCTGGCGGCGGCCGGCATCGCGGGCGTCGTGTTCGGCGCCGGGCTGCTGGTGGACGGCGCGACGGAAATCGCCCGCGCCGCCGGGCTGTCGGAGGCGGTGATAGGCCTGACGCTGGTGGCGGTCGGCACCTCGCTGCCCGAGCTTGCGACATCGGTCGTCGCGGCGGTGCGGCGGCAGGGGGCGGTGGCCTTCGGAAATGTCGTGGGCTCCAACATCTTCAACGTCCTGGGCATCCTTGGCGTGACCGCGCTTGTTGCGCCGCTGCCGGTGCCGGCCGAGATCGCGCGCCGCGACATCTGGGTGATGCTCGCCGCGGCGCTGGCCCTCACGCTCTTCGCGGTCACCGGCTGGCGCCTCAGCCGGCGCGAGGGGGCAGCCCTGCTGGCGGCCTATGCCGTCTACCTGGCTGTGCAATTCCTGCCCGCGGCCCCCTAGCGAACCGGGCCTTGCGGAAAGCGTCGACCCCGGGGGCCGTTGCGCCCGACGCGGCCGGGGCGCGGCCGGTCCGCAGGACGGCCGGCCCCGCGCGTGTCATCGCCGCCCGGACCGCGCAGGGGTTGGCCGCGCAGGGGTTGGCCGCGTTCAGGCCGCGGAAAAGCCCGCCTCCAGCGCCGAGAGGATCGTGTTCACCTCCGCTTCCGAAATCGTCAGCGGCGGCGACATCAGGATGTTGTGCATCCCCAGCCGCACCATCGCGCCGGCCTCGTAGGTCGCCTGATGGATGCGCTTCATCGTGGCCGCGTCCATCGGCGTCCTTGCGACCCGGTCCGAGACGATCTCGATGCCGGTCATCAGCCCATGCCCGCCGCGCACGTCGCCGATGATGTCGAACTTGCCCGCAAGCTCGCAGACGCCATCGTGAAGCTGACGGCCCCGCGCCGCCGCGTTGCTCTTCGTGTCGAGGCGCAAGGTCTCCTCGAGGCAGGCCACCACCGCCGCCGCGCCCACCGGATGCGCCGAGTAGGTATAGCCGTGATAGATGGCGCCCTCGGCCTCGGCCGTCTCGAAGACCTCGGCCATCTTCTCGTTCACCAGTGCGGCGCCCACCGGGAAATATCCGCTGGTGATGCCCTTCGCGATGCTCATCATGTCGGGCTGCACGCCCCAGTGCCGCGCGCCCGACCAGTCGCCGGTCCGGCCGAAGCCGGTGATCACCTCGTCCGAGATCATCAGGATGCCATGCCGGTCGCAGATCTCGCGCATCAGCGGCATGAAGCTCTCGTGCGGGACGATCACGCCGCCCGCGCCCTGGATCGGCTCCATGATGAAGGCGGCGATGGTGGAGGGATCCTGGAAGGCGATCTCGTCCTCCATCGCCGCCGCGATCCGCTGCGCCAGCCGCTCCGGATCGCTCTCGTCGAAAGGGTTGCGGTAGGTGTAGGGGCTGGGCAGGTGAAAACACCCCGGCAGCATCGGCTCGTAGGCGGTGCGGAAACGCGCGTTGCCGTTCACGCTGGCGCCGCCCCAGTGGGTGCCGTGATACCCCTTCTTCAGCGACAGGAACTTGATGCGGCCGGGCTCGCCCCGCAGCTTGTGATACTGCCGGGCCAGCCGAAGGCAGGTGTCCACCGAATCGGAGCCTCCCGAGGTGAAGAAGACCCGCGCCATGCCGTCTTGCGCAAAGAACTCGCGGACCGCCCAGCTGGCCTCGATCGCCGGCGGGTTCGTGTTGCCGGCGAAGGCGGAGTAATAGGGCAGGTCGTAGAGCTGGCGCGCGATGGCCTCCTTCACCGTGTCGTTGGAATAGCCCAGGTTGACGCACCAGAGGCCGCCCACCGCGTCCACGGCCTCATGCCCGTCGATGTCGGTGATGCGCACGCCCTCGGCGCTGCGGACGATTCTGGGCGCCTCGGTCTGCGCCGCGCCGGGATGGCCCATGGGGTGCCAGAGATGGCGCGCGTTGTTCTCCCTGAGAAAGTTGTCGTCCTTCATGGGTCTGGCTCCGAACCGGGGATTTGATCAAATCCTACCACCGCCAGCGGCATCGTCCAGCTGCGCGCGCCCGTTTTTCAATGGTCCGGAAATACCCATGCTCCCCGCTCACGCCGCGCAAGGCCGTTGGACAGCGGGCCCTGCAACGCTTACATGACGCGTTCATGGCCCGGAAGACCGACAGCGCGAGCAGGAACTACAAGGTCGTGGCGGAGAACCGCCGCGCGCGCTTCGACTATGCCATCGAGGAGGACCTCGAGTGCGGGATCGTGCTGCAGGGCTCGGAGGTGAAGTCGCTGCGCCAGGGCGGCGCCAACATCGCCGAAAGCTATGCCACCGTGGACAACGGCGAACTCTGGCTCGTCAACAGCTATGTCGCGCCCTACGAGCAGGCGAAGACCTGGGGCCATGAAGAGCGCCGGCGGCGCAAGCTGCTGGTCAACCGGCGGGAGCTTGCTCGCCTCTGGAACGAGACGCAGCGCAAGGGCATGACACTGGTGCCCCTGGTGCTCTACTTCAACCACAAGGGCGTCGCGAAGCTGAAGATCGGAATCGCCAAGGGCAAGAAGACGGTCGACAAGCGCGCGACCGAGGCCAAGCGCGACTGGCAACGCCAGAAGGCACGGCTGCTGAAGGAGCACGGCTGAGACGTTTGCCTGGCGGACGCGGCTGCGCCGCGACACCCTCACCGGGGCCGCCTGTCGGCGGCAATGCGCTCTGCGCTGGGATATTTTCATCAGGAAGAAGGACCGGGGTGTTCATCGGGCTGCGCCCGGCAATGGAGCCGGATGGGTCAACCGCAGTGTGCGCATTGGCAGGCCCGGGCCGGACCCGGCGGCGCCGGGCCGCACCCTTGCCGTGCGACTGCCGCTGTCGTAGGCAGATGCGACGGTCCCGTGCAGAGGGAGGCGCAGGGTGACAGACGATCCGAAGGTGCTGGTTTCGACCGACTGGCTGGCCGCGCATCTGGACGACCCGGACCTGCGGGTGATCGACGGCTCCTGGTATCTGCCGGCCATGGGCCGCGACGCGCGCGCCGAATACGAGGCCGCGCATGTCCCCGGCGCCCGGTATTTCGACATCGACGAGATCGCCGACGCACGTTCGGACCTGCCGCACATGGCGCCCCCTGTGGAGAAGTTCATGAGCCGCCTGCGCGCGATGGGCGTGGGCGACGGGCACCAGGTGGTGGTCTACGACGGGGCGGGGC
>OFET01000911.1_pt1 | contig 11511 bp, 10 predicted proteins | sample 1521211 | NCBI WGS metagenome assembly OFET01 (sample SAMN03766358, study PRJEB24113) | microbial mat metagenome | isolation source: enrichment culture HLUCC-A from microbial mat sample contains cyanobacterium...
GCGGGCGCCGAGGCGCGCGAGGCGGTGGGATGGGTGATCGTGGGCGGGCTTGGCCTTGCCACGCTTTCCACCCTCTACCTGACGCCGGTGGCCTATCTGCTGCTTGCCCGCTTCTCGAAGCCCCGGGTCGAGGAAACCCGCCGCCTCACCCGCGAGCTGGAAGAGGCGCTGGCGGGGTAGGGCGCCACGTCAGGCCGGCGTGACCTGCGGATGCTCTGCGCGCAACCGTCCCGACGCGAGCGCCGAGAGTGCAACCATCGCCGCCGCGGTGCCCAGCATCAGGGCAAGGCCGCCCGCCTGATAGGTCAGCCCAGACAGCACCGTTCCAAGCAGCCGGCCGCCCGCGTTCGCCATGTAATAGAACCCCACGTCCATCGTCACCCGCTCTGCCCGCGTGAAGGCGAGGATCAGGTAGGAGTGCAGCGAGGAATTGACGGCGAAGAGGGCCCCGAAGGCCAGCAGCCCCGCGACCAGCGTCGCGGTGAGCCAGGGTCCGGGCCCGGGTGCCGCCAGCGCGGCGGCGGCGAGCGCAGCAGGGACGATGAAGAGCAGCAGCGCCCAGCCCCGCGCGGCACCGATCAGCTCGGCCTCGGGCCGGGTGGCGGCGCCCAGCAGCCGGGGTGCCGCGGCCTGCACCGCGCCATAGAGGATGATCCAGACCGCCATGAAGCTGCCGATCAGGAAGAAGGCCGCGCGGTTGCCCTCGGTCGTGCCGTCGGAGAGCACGGCATAGAAGTAGATCGGGATGCCCACCACGAACCACACGTCGCGCGCCCCGAAGAGAAAGACGCGCGCGGCCGAGAGCCAGTTGACGTTGGCTGACTTCGAGAAGACCTCGGAGAACTTCGCGCCCTTCCGGCCCCTGGGCAGCCCCGGCGGCATGGCGAGCAGCACGGCGATCAGGATCGCGGCCAGCACGGCCGCCATCGCCAGCACCGCCCAGACGAAGCCCACCGTCGCCAGGAGCCCTGCGCCCAGCAGAAAGCCCAGCCCCTTTACCGCGTTCTTCGACCCCGTCAGGATCGCGACCCAGCGGAAAAGGCCCCCCCGCTCGGTCGGTGCCAGCAGCTTGACTGCCGATTTCGACGACATCTTGGCAAGATCCTTGGCCACGCCCGAGGCGCCCTGCACCGCCATGACGTAGGCCACCGACACGCCCACCGCCCAGCCCGGATCGAGCTGCGCCAGCGCGATCAGCGCCACGACCTGCAGGCCCAGCCCGGCGTAGAGCGTCGAGGTCAGCCCGAAGCGCGCGGCGATCCAGCCGGCGGACAGGTTCGTGACCATCCCCGCGATCTCGTAGAGCACGAAAAGATAGGCAAGCTGGATCGGCGTGAAGCCCAGCGTGTGGAAGTGCAGAAGCACCAGCATCCGCAGCGCGCCGTCGGTGAGCATGAAGGCCCAGTAGGCCGCCGTCACCGCGACGTAGGCGGACAGTCCCTCTGGCCGGTCGCTCACACCGAGGCCCCGACCATCAGCGCAACGTCCACCAGCCGGTGGGCATAGCCCATCTCGTTGTCGTACCAGGCATAGACCTTCACCTGCGTGCCGTTCACCACCATGGTGGAGGGCGCGTCGACGATGCCGGAGCGCGTGTCGTTGGTGTAATCGGCCGAGACCAGCGGCCGCTCCTCGTAGCCGAGGATTCCCTTGAGCGGCCCTTCGGCGGCGGCGCGAAAGAGCCCGTTGACCTCGTCCACCGTCGTCTCGCGCGCCATCTCGAAGACGCAGTCGGTGATCGAGGCGTTCAGCAGCGGCACGCGCACGGCATGGCCGTTCAGACGGCCCTCCAGGTCGGGATAGATCAGCGTGATCGCCGTGGCGCTGCCCGTCGTCGTGGGGATCAGCGAGTTGAGCGCCGAGCGCGCGCGGCGCAGATCCCTGGCGGGGCGGTCCACGATGGTCTGCGTGTTGGTGACATCGTGGATCGTGGTGATGCTGCCGTGCCGGATTCCGATCGCCTCGTGCAGCACCTTGACCACCGGGGCGAGGCAATTGGTCGTGCAGGAGGCGGCGGTCACGATCCGGTGGCGCGGGGGATCGTAGCTGTCGTGGTTCACGCCATAGACGATGTTGGCGGCCTCCGCGTCCTTCACGGGCGCGGAGACGACGACCTTCTTCACCCCCGCCTCGAAATAGGGCGCGAGCTTTTCCGCAGACTTGAAGACGCCGGTGCAGTCGATCACCACGTCCACGCCGTCGAGCGGCAGGGCATTCAGGTCGCGCGCACCGACGAAGGGCAGGCGCACGCCGTCCACCGTCACGCTGTCGTCGTCGTGCTCGAAGCGGGCGGACCAGCGCCCGTGCACCGTGTCGAACTCCAGCAGATGCGCATGCATCGCCGGATCGCCCAACGCATCGTTGATCCAGGCGACCTGCGCGCCCCTCTCCAGCAGCGGACGCAGCGCCAGCTTGCCCACGCGCCCCAGCCCGTTGAGCGCATAGATGGTCATGCCGGCGCCTCGGCGCCATCGCGCCCGATCGCGTCCACCGCGCGCTGAAGCGAGATGCGGTCGAGCGTGTCGAGCGGCAGGGCGGTGAAGGCGCGGATGCGGTTCTGCATTTCGCCATAGGCCTGTCGGAAGGCGAGCGCGCGCTGCGCCTCGGTGCCTTCGGCCGCGACCGGGTCGGGGGTGCCCCAGTGGGCGCTGACCGGCTGGCCCTCCCACACCGGGCACTCCTCGTTCGCCGCCTGGTCGCAGACGGTGAAGACGAAGTCGAAGGCCGGCGCCTCCGGTCCCTGGAATTCGGACACGTTCTTGGCGCGCAGCGCGTCCGTGTCGTGGCCCTTGTCGCGCAGCACCTGCAAGGCGAATGGGTTGAGTTCCGAAAAGGGCCGGGTGCCGGCGGAATGGGCCTCGAACCGGTCGCCCGCCAGACTGCGCAGGATCGATTCGGCAAAGATCGAGCGGGCAGAGTTGCCGGTGCAGATGAAAAGGACGCGATACTTGCGGTCGGGCATGGGGCGGGATCCTGTCAGGGGGGGGTGGGAGAGCGGGGTGCAGAGATCGGGGCGCCCGCGGCAGCAGTCGAGGAACAGCGCGTCCAGCGTGGCGCGCATCCCCTCCATGTCGGCGGCATAGCGCAGCGAGGTGCCGGCGCGGTCCTGCCGGACAAGGCCCGCCTGCCGCAACGCCGAAAGATAGGCCGAGAGCGTGGAGGGCTTGAGCCCCAGCGCCTCGGCCAGATCGCCCGCCGGCACAAGATCGGGATAGCGCCGGACAAGCAGCCGGAAGACGGCCAGCCGTTGCGGGTGGCCGAGGGTGGCGAGGCGTGGGGCGAGCTCTGATTCCATAATTCGAGAATATCGGAAATATATGGCGCAGGCAACCGGCGCGTTGCGCCCGCGCCGCTCAGGTCGGTATCGCGTCCGGAAAGTGGCCGTCCAGCCGCGCGGCCCAGTGCTTGCCATCGAGCCACGCCGCAAGGCCCGCAGGGTCCAGCGCATCCCATCTGCGGCCCTGCGTCGCCGCCCAGGCCAGCGCCAGGTTGCAAGAGATGGCCGGCAGTCCGCCGCGCGCACGGCCCGCCAGGATCGGGCCCAGCGTCGCCATGCCGGTGCCCAGCATCAGCACGGCGTCGGCGCCGCTGTCCGACAACGACTCGTAGGCGCGCAGCACGCCACCGCCGGGCATGGCGTAGATCGGGTGGAACTTGCCCTCTTCCAGCGTCGGGCCTGCCTTGGCCACCACCTCGAAGCCGAAGCCTTCCCAGTAGGGGGTCGAGTGGCGGTTGAGGCTTTTCGGATAGGGGGTCAGCAGCGCGATGCGCCGCGCCTTCATCGCCCGCAGCGCCGCGACCGAGGCGAGCGCGGCGGTCAGGAAGGGAACGCCGCGCGCGGCCTCGATCCGATCCACCAGCCGCGCCTCGGCCTCGGCCCCGATCAGGTAGGAGGCGCCGGTGCAGGCCGCGGCCAGCGCTGTGACCGGCGCGTTGGCGAAGCGCGCGGCCGTCTCGGCGAAGCGCGTGGTGTAGTCCACCAACCGTTCCTCGATGCTGGGCTTGTCGGACACCAGCCGCGCGTTCAGCATCGACCAGCCGGGCGGCAGAAGGCACCACATCTCGGGCTCGACGGTGGTATTGGCCTGTGGCGTGAGCACACCCAGAAGCCCCGCCTGCCCGTAGTCCGAAACCTCCATTACAGCCACCCAAGAGCGCCGGGCAGCCAGAGACTGAGCGCGGGGAAGAGAATCAGCAGCACCAGCCGCGCCACATCGGCCAGCAGGAAGGGCACCACGCCGCGGAAGATCGTGGAGAGCGGCAGGTCGCGCGCCATGCCGTGCAGCACGAACACGTTGATGCCGATGGGGGGCGTGATCATGCCAAGCTCGATCACCACCACGTTGACGACGCCCCACCAGATCGGGTCGTAGCCCAGGCCCGTGACCAGCGGATAGACGAAGGGCAGCGTCAGCACCATCGCCGCGATGGTGTCGAAGATCGAACCCAGGATGAGGTAGAACACCATCAACAGCCCGATCACCATCAGCGGCGGCAGCTCCATCCCCTCGATCCACGCCACGGTCGCGGCCGGAAGCCCCGAGAGCGTGGCGAAGTAGGAAAAGACCGAGGCGCCGATGATGATGACGAAGATCAGCCCGGTGTTAGACGCCGTCTCGCCCAGGCTGGACAGGAAGTTCCAGCGGTTGAGCCGCCCGCGCAGCAGCGCCAGCAAGAGTGCCACCGAGGCGCCGACCGCCGCCGCCTCGCTCACCGTGAAGACACCGCTGTAGATCCCGCCCGAGACGATCACGGCCAGCAGCAGCACGGCCCAGTTCAACCGTGCCACCCGCCGCCGCTCGCGCCAGTCGGCCCGGTCGCCCCGCGGCGCCGCCTCGGGATTGAGCCGGACGGCGATGGCGATGGCCACGAAATAGAATACCACAGCCAGCAGGCCCGGGATCACCGCGGCCAGGAAAAGCGCGATGATCGAGTTCTCTGTCAGGATCGCGTAAAGGATCATCACCACCGATGGCGGGATGATCATGCCCAGCGTCCCGCCCGAGGCGATGGCCCCCGAGGCGAGCGACTTTGCATAGCCGCGCTCCACCATCTGCGGCAGCGCGATGCGCGCCATGGTCGCTGCCGTCGCGACCGACGAGCCGCAGACAGCGCCGAAGCCCGCGCAGGCCCCGATGGTGGCAAACAGCAGCCCGCCGCGACGGTGCCCGAGAAAGACCTGGGCCAGGCGATAGAGTTCGTCCGACAGCCCGCCGGCATGGGCGAGATTGCCCATCAGCAGGAACAGGGCGATCACCGCCAGCCCCTCTGCCGCCATGGCCGAGGAGGGTTCGGTCGCCAGCAGCGTGAGCGCGGGGCCGAAGCCGATGATGAGGCCGGTGCCCACCACGCCCACGACGCCCATCGCGATGCCCACCGGCACCTGAAGGGCGATGAGCAGGAACATTGCGGCAAGACCGGCAAGCCCCGTGGTCAAGGGATCGGCAACCATGCCTCAGGTGCTCCCGAAATCCTCTGCCGCGCGGTGCGACAGGTCGGCATGCTCCGGCCTGCCGCCGGTCAGCGCGGCGCGTGCCCACGCCCAGGCGACATAGGCCTGCACCGGCACGCAGAAGGCCATGATGGCGGTGGTGATCCACCACCAAGGGGCCAGCGGGATGCCGATTGTGCGTGTCGTGCGGCCGGCGTCGGCGAACTGCCCGGTCATGCGCAGGAACTGCCAGGCGAGGACGGCGAAGAAGCCCAGCGTGACCAGCGCCGCGAAAGCCTCGAGCACCGCGTTCATCCGCGGACCTCCCAATTTGCCGGCCGCGCGCACCGTCACGTTGGTCTGCCGCAGCAGCCCCGCGGGAAAGCAGCTGGCAATGACCATCGGAAAGACGACCTCGCCATAATCGGAGAAGCCCGAGATGCGCGGCGCGCCAAGGTAGCGCGCCGCGCCGTCATAGAAGATGAGCAGCGCCATCGCCACCAGCCCGCCGAAGCCGATGAGGGCCGCGGTCTGAGTGATCCGGTCCAGCCTGTCCGGCAGGCCTGGGGCGACGCGCTTCATCCGTTCAGCCCGACGCGCCGGCGCGCATCTCGTCGAGCAGCTTGACGGCCGCGTCGTAGACCGCCTGTCCGTTCGGCGTGTCGGCGATCCAGGCCTCGTGCACGGCCTTCGCGGCGTCCGCGTAGGGGGCGAGCTCGGCGTCCGAGGGCTCCATGATCTCGATACGTCCCTCGGCACGCACCTCCTCGCGGATGCTCTCGCCGATCTCGGTGTAGGCGCCGCCGCCCATCTCGGCCATCGCAAGGCCGCCATGCGTCATTATCGCCTCCTGCGCCGCGGGCGAGAGCGCGGTCCACTTCGCCTCGTTCATCAGCAGCAGGAAGGGGATGGTGCCGGCGGGCACGTTATAGGCCTGATCGACCAGCGGCAGCGACTTGAAGGTCTGCATCCCGGTCCAGCCCTGCACGCCGCCGTCCACGGTGCCGCGGTTCAGCGCCTCGTTCATCTCGGCCGAGGACAGCGTCTGCGGCGCCGCGCCCAGGCTGTCCAGCCACTGGCCGGCGATGCCGCCGGCGGAGCGGATCTTCATGTTCTCCAGGTCGCCCAGATCCTCGATCTTCGTCTTCATGAAGAGCGCGTTGGGCTCGGCGGCGAAGAAGCCCACGACATGCACGCCGTCGAAGCCGGTCAGCAGGCCCTGCTCGTAGAGCTTCCAGCCCACGACGCTGGCCTCTTCGGCGGTCTCGAAAAGGAAGGGCAGCTCGAAAAGACCCATCTCGGGGAACTGGCCGGCGGTGTAGCCCGGCAGAACCCAGGTCACGTCGGCCACGCCGTTCTGCACCAGCTCGAACTGCTTGAAGGGGCTCTTGCCCAGCGTGCCGCCCCAGAATCCCTGCATCCGCACCTTGTCGGTGTCGGCGGACACGGCCTCCATCCATGGCTTGATGACACGGGCGACGCCCACCGACTGCTCGGGGACGAAGGAGCCGACCTTGACGAGTTCCTGCGCCGAGGCTGGCGCGGCAAGCGCCGCGGCGGCCAGCGCCATGCCGGCGAAGCTGTTCCTCAGGGTTTTCATGCGAACCTCCTGTGTTGGGTGAAGTTGATGGCTTTGTGCCTTGTTATTGCTGTATTTCAGATGCCCCGAGCCGCCGGAGCGGCGGTGGCACCTTGGGGATCGTGACGGTGCGCTCCTCGGTGTAGAAGGCTTCGCAGGCAGCCCCCCCCTCGCGCCCGACGCCGGAGTCGTTGAAGCCGCCGAAGGGCGCGCGCAACTCGCGCATCATCGGGGTGTTGACCCAGACGACCCCGGCGCGCAGCCGCTCGGTCATGGTCATCACCGTTGGCAGGTGATCGGACCAGACGTAGGCCACGAGGCCGAAGCGCGTGTCGTTGGCGATGGCGGCGGCTTCTTCGGGGGTGTCGAAGGGCAGGAAGGTCGCGAAGGGGCCGAAGATCTCGTCCTGCGCGACACGGGCCGCGTTCGAGGGCGCGGCGACGGCGGTGGGTTGGATGAAGTATCCCGGCCCGAGGTCTTCGCGCCGCGCGCCCCCCGTGAGCAGGCGGGCGCCCTCGGCCTGCGCGCTGTCCGCAAAGCCCAGCACCCGCGTCATGTGCGGCAGCGAGGCGAGCGGTCCGACCTCCGTCGCAGGGTCCAGCGGATCGCCCACGCGGATGCGGCGGGCGCGCTCGACGAAGCGTTCGACGAAGCCGTCGAAGATGCTGCGCTCGACCAGAATCCGTGACCCTGCAAGGCATTGCTGGCCGTTGTTCGAGAAGATGCCCAGCAGCGCGCCGTCGAGCGCGCGCTCGGGGTCCGCGCTGGCGAAGATCACGTTGGCGGATTTCCCGCCCAGCTCCATCGTGCAGGGCACGAGGTTGCGGCCCGCTGCCGCCATGATCTCGCGCCCCGTTTCTGTCCCGCCCGTGAAGCTGACGCGGTCGACATCGGGATGCGCGACGAGCGCCGCGCCGGTGACGGGGCCCCGCCCGTTGACGAGGTTCAGCACCCCCTCCGGCAGAACCTCCTGCAGAAGCTCCACCAGCCGCGCCAGCGCCAGCGGCGTCTGCTCCGAGGGCTTGAGCACGGCGGTGTTGCCGAAGGCGAGCGCCGCGGCAATCTTCATCGTCGCCAGCGCCACCGGCGCGTTCCAGGGCGCGATCAGCGCCGCCACGCCGGCGGGCACCCGTTCCACCGTGGTCATGTAGCCTGCCGCCTGATCATAGCGTTCGCCCGACCGCTGGCTGACGACATCGGCGAAGAAGCGGAAGTTGTAGGCCGCGCGCTGCATGTGCCGCGCCTGCAACTCGCGCAGGACAAGGCCGGTGGCGGCGCATTCGAGGCGCGCGAGTTCGTCGGCATTGTCCAGGATCACCTGCCGGCAGCGTTCCAGCACCTCGATGCGGGCGTCGGCCGGCATCGCGGCCCAGTCGCCGCGGTCGAAGGCCGCGCGCGCGGCCTTCACGGCGAGAGCGACCGAGGCGGCGTCGTCCTCCACCAGCGCCGAGATCCGCTGCCCGGTCGCCGGATAGAAGACCGGCAGTTCCGGACCGCCGCCGGGCGTGGGCCGGCCGGCGGCAAGCCCGCCCACCCGCGCGGGCGGCTCGATCGGCAGGGCGAAGCGGGGCGGACGCAGGTCGGTCATCGCGCGCTCTCCACGGGTTCGGCGGCCAGCGTCTCGGCCCGCCGCAGCCCCTCGATCATCGAGGAACGCAGCAGGAAGGCACGCGCGCGTCCGGGGTCGGCTGCGATGGCCTGCAGCCGCGCGAGCTCTGCGCGCCGCGCTTCCGGGTCGGTCTGGTTCATCCGGGCGCGGTTGGCGTCGGCCTGGGCCAGGATGTCGTCGCGCGCGATGGGCCTGCGCTGCCGCTCGTAGTCGTCGAGCGCGCGGGCGTCGGCCCCGCCTGCGACGGCCAGGATCTTGTCCGCGAGGCAAAAGGCATCGTGAATGCCGCCGTTCATGCCCATGCCGCCCTTGGGGCTGTTGAGATGCGCGGCGTCCCCCGCGAGGAACATCCGCCCCTTGCGGTAGCGATCCGCGATGCGGCGGTGCACGCGGTAGATGCGCTTTTCGACGATGTCGATGTCTCCGGCCCCGGGCACCACGGCGCGGGTCTGCGCGCGGATCGCTTCGTCCTCCAGCGCCTCGTCGGGCGACTGGCCCGGCGCGGGATGCAGCGAGACGCGCCAGAGATCGGGCAGTCGCAGCAGTGAGAAGGTTCCGCCCGGCTTCCAGATGTAGTTGACGCCGGAGAGCCCCTCGAGATGCTCATCGAAGGGGAAATGCGTGGTCACCAGAATCGTGTTCTCGGGATAGGTGGAGCCCTCGAATCCCGCGCCCATCGCCTTGCGCACTAGGCTGCGCGCGCCGTCGCAGCCGATCAGCAGACTGCCGCGCACCGTGTCGCTGCCGAGCGACAGGGTGACGCCCCCCGCGTCCTGCGCAACCTCCGTCACCTCGGCGCCGAAACGCACCGTGTCCGCGGGCAGCCGGCGCAGCAGCGCGCGCGACAACTCCGCCTGCCGGCACTGCAGGCGATATGGATGGGCGGTCACGTCGGCCAGGATCCCAAGGTCGAACTCCGCCCGCTCGGAGGTGTCGTGCAGGCGAATCTGCCATGTGGGCGTGATGCGCCCGCGCGCGATCAGTTCGGCAGTGATACCGGAGGCATCGAAGAGGTCCAGCGTGGGCGGATGGAAGGTCGAGGCGCGAAGCTGGTCCGGGATTTCCGGTTCGGCATCGAAGACGCGCGCCGGCAGACCTCCCTGTGCAAGCCGCCAGGCCAGCGTCAGCCCAACCGGCCCCGCCCCGACGATAAGGATCGGTTCCGCGCCAATATTGCGCACCCCGTCGCCCCCTGTTGTCCTGCGCGGCGCTTTGGCCGCTGTGTTATTTGGAATCTATGTTATATGGATATATCATTAGGGCAAGAAAATTCGGCATGGCGTGGCAGCGGGGGCAGGGAATGATCGGGAAGCAGGCAGGCGCGGCCCGGCTCGATCCAGGCACGCGCGTGCCGCTCTATCAGCAGATCTACGTCATCCTGCGCACCCGGATCGAAGAGGGCGCGCTGGCCCCGGGCGAGCGGATCGGCGGCGAGATGGAGATCTGCGAGGGCTTCGGCGTCTCGCGCATCACGGCGCGACGCGCCCTGAACGAGCTGGCGGCCGACGGGCTTGTGGTGCGCGCCCGCGGACGCGGCACGCGGGTCGCGGACCTGCGCCCCGAACGGGCCGCCCGCCCGCTGCGCGCCTCGATCGACGGGCTGCTGGAAAACGTGGACCACATCGGCCGCACGACCGCCGTCAGGGTGCTGGACTTCGGCTACGTCGCGGCCCCGCCGGACATCGCGCAGGCGCTGGGGCTTGCGCCCGGCGCGCGGGTGCAACGCGCGGTGCGGGTGCGCCGGCTGGGCGAGCGGCCGATGTCCTATCTCACGACCTTCGTGCCCGAGGACATCGGCGCGCTGATCGAGGGCAAGGACATGTCGCGCACGCCCCTCCTGCTGCTGCTCGAGGAGGCGGGTGTGCCGGTGGCCGAAGCGCAGCAGACCATCGGCGCCACCGTGGCCGATGCGGACGTCGCGCTGGCGCTGGATATCCCGGCGGGCGGGCCGCTGATCGAAGTGCGGCGGCTGGTGCGCGACCGGGACGGTCGCGCGGTCGAGCACATCCGCATCCTTTATCGGCCCGACCTCTACCGGTTCGAGATGACCATGCAGCGTGTCGCCGACGCGACGGGCCGCCGCTGGACGGCCGAGGGCAGGCCCGGCGCGGGCAACCCGTCGGAACCTGCCGGCTGAGATCGGCATGACGGTCTTGCACATGCGCGCGGCAGTCGCCTCTCTCACGCGCCCCGGCAGCATGCATGTCGCAGAAGATCATTGAACTGTCGCAAATGATCGTTATGACAAGGGCACGGTGTCCTGCGGCAGCATAGCGCGCGGGACTATCGCTCACGGCCGCTCGATTCAGAGAGACGGACTCCGGCGCGCGGATGCGGCGCGGAGTCCCGGGCCAACCGGGTCGCCCGCGCGCCGCCGGCGTGCCTTCAGTCCGCTGCGGCCTGGACGGAACGCAGGACGAGAAACCAGCGCGCGTCGCGCAGCCCACGCCAGGTGGGAGTCTTGCGGCCGCCGAAAGCACAGGGAGCTTCGCATGGCCATCGCTGCCAAAGACGGGAATTTCGAGTTCGATCTGGACAACCAGTCCTACGGCACGGATCCGCTGGCAGACCGGGAGACCGATCTCTACCGCGGCGAGTATGTCGTGTCCTTCGTCGAGAAGTGGGACGAGTTGATCGACTGGCGCGGCCGGGCCGAGAGCGAGGGGCAGTTCTTCATCGACATCCTGCGCGCGCGCGGCAAGGACACCGTGCTGGACGTGGCCTGCGGCACCGGGTTCCATTCCGTCCGGCTGACGGATGCGGGGTTCAACGTGACCTCTGCCGACGGCTCGGCCACGATGCTGGCCAAGGCCTTCGCGAACGCGCAGGCCCGCGGTCTGATCCTCAAGACGGTGCAGGCCGACTGGCGCTGGCTCAACCGCGACATCCAGG
>OFET01000917.1_pt1 | contig 11393 bp, 12 predicted proteins | sample 1521211 | NCBI WGS metagenome assembly OFET01 (sample SAMN03766358, study PRJEB24113) | microbial mat metagenome | isolation source: enrichment culture HLUCC-A from microbial mat sample contains cyanobacterium...
CGGCGCCATCGCGGGCGCCTTCGGCGTGCGCGGCGAGGTGCGCCTCAAGAGCTTCGCCGCCCGGCCAGAGGATATCGCCGCCTACGGACCGCTCTACACCGAGGACGGCGCGCGGCGCTTCGAGATCACGCTGACCGGCCGGGCCAAGGGCGCGCTCACCGCGCGCCTGTCCGGCGTGGCCGACCGCGAGGCCGCCGAGGCGCTGCGCGGCACCACCCTGCACGTCCCGCGCGAGGTTCTGCCCACGCTCCCCGAGGACGAGTTCTATCACGCCGATCTTCTGGGCCTGCCGGTCTACGACACCGGCGGCGCGCCCCTGGGCCACGTGCGCGCCGTGCACGACCACGGCGCGGGCGACCTGCTGGAGATCCATGTGCCGGGCCGCTCGGGCACCGTGCTGCTGCCCTTCACCCGCGCGACCGTGCCCACGGTGGACCTTGCCGCGGGCCGCATCGTGGCCGATCCGCCCGACGGGCTCCTTCCGGACCCGAAGGCCGGCTGAGAGGCCGGCATCCGCCGGCACGGCGCGTGCCCTTTTTCGCGGCATGTGGCCGGCTTCGGCGACGCAGGCGGGGGAACCCCCCGTCCCGCGGCACGTTAACACGCCGATCGCCTCTGCAATGGTCGTGGAAAGGAACCCCGCCGCATGCTCGAATGGATTCTCATCCTGCTCGCCATCGCCGCCATCGCGGCCCTGCTCGGGTTCGGCCGGATTTCCGGCGTTGCCCTGACCGGCGCCAAGTCCTGATCGTCATTGCGCTGATCATGCTGCTGCTGCTCGCCCTGGGCGTGATCGTGATCGCCTGAACGGGGCCTTCCCCGCACCGGCGCGAGGGGCTAGAGAGCGGCCATGCCCGCCGACAGCCCCTCTCGCTCGCACGGCCGCAAGGCCATCCGCCCCGCGCTGCGTCCGCGCGAACTGATGCAGGACACGCCCGAGCTTGCCGGCGTCTGGACCGCGCAGGTCGTCACGCTGTTGCCCGGCGCCTTTCCCGGCGTGTTGGGCGAAAGCCTGACGGGCCGCGCGCTGCGCGACCGCATCTGGCAGCTTCAGGTCACGGACCTGCGCCCTTTTGGCGAGGGCCGCCACCGCAACGTGGACGACACGCCGGCGGGCGGCGGTGCCGGCATGGTCCTGCGCGCAGACATCCTGGGCCGCGCGATCGAGCAGGTCCGGCGCGGGGTGCCCCCCTCCGCCCCGCTCGTAGCGCCCAGCCCGCGCGGCCGTCGCTTCACGCAGGCGATGGCGCGCGACTGGGCGGCGCGGCCGGGCGTCACGCTGGTCTGCGGCCGGTTCGAGGGGATCGACCAGCGCGCGCTTGATCACTACGGAATCGAGGAGGTCTCGCTGGGCGATTTCGTGCTCACCGGCGGCGAGATCGCCGCGCAGGCCATGCTGGACGCCACCGTGCGCCTCTTGCCCGGCGTGCTGGGCAACGCCGCCTCGGTCGAGGAAGAAAGCTTCTCTGACGGGCTTCTGGAGCATCCGCACTACACCCGCCCGGCCGAGTGGCAGGGGCGGACGATCCCGGGGGTGCTGCTCTCCGGCAACCACGCCGAAATCGCGCGCTGGCGCCGGTCCGAGGCCGAACGGCTGACGCGCGACCGGCGGCCCGACCTCTGGGCCACCCACGCGGCGAAGGATCCCGACGATCACCGCGGCTGACCCCGCCGGGATCAGGGGGCTTGATTGCCCGGCAGGACGGACGTATACGCGGCGCGTCCGGACCCATGGGGTCATGCGGACCTGTCGTCCTTCGTGCGCGCAGCCTTGGCGCGCCTCGCGCAAGGACGGCGGTGGAGACGAAGCAACGCGACCGAATTCTCTGGCGGGCGCCAAGCGCGGACCCGGTCGAGGACCAGAGCTCTGGGGCGGCAGGACACCTTCGCGGAGCAACCGCGAGCGACAAGGAGTGGATCAGATGAACCTGATCGCGGAACTCGAGGCGGAGCAGATCGCCTCGCTGGGCAAGGACATCCCCGATTTCAAGCCGGGCGACACGGTGCGCGTCGGCTACAAGGTGACGGAAGGCACGCGAAGCCGCGTGCAGAACTTCGAGGGCGTGTGCATCAGCCGCAAGAACGGCTCGGGCATCGCCGGCACCTTCACGGTGCGCAAGATCAGCTTCGGCGAGGGCGTCGAGCGGGCCTTTCCGCTCTATTCCACCAACATCGACAGCATCACGGTGGTGCGCCGCGGCAAGGTGCGCCGCGCGAAGCTCTACTACCTGCGCTCGCGCCGCGGCAAATCGGCCCGCATCGCCGAGCAGACCAACTACCGCGCGCCCAAGCCCAAGAGCGCCCAGCTGTAAGGATCGCCGCGATGAAAAAGAACATCCATCCCGACTACCACCTCATCGAGGTGAAGCTCACCAACGGCGAGACGCTGCAGATGCGCTCGACCTGGGGCGCCGAGGGCGAGACGCTGACGCTGGACGTCGACCCGTCCGTGCACCCCGCCTGGACCGGCGGCGGCGCCCGCCTGATGGACACCGGCGGCCGCGTGTCGCGCTTCAAGAAGAAGTACGAGGGTCTGGGCTTCTGAGCCGTCCCGCCCGTATGGAGCCACGCCCGAAAGGGCCATTGCAGCGCCGCCCCCAGGGGCGGCGTTTCGCGTTCCGGCCATTCTACTCCGCCGCCTGCCGGGCCGCGCGGCGGGCGAGCTTGGCGGCGAGGCTTTCGCCGACGCCGGGCCGCGACCACGGGCAGACCGCGATGCAGATCGCGCAGCCAGAGGTCTGGGCAAAGAAGGGAATGCACCTGTCGAAATCGACATACCACTTTTCTTCGCCGCGCACGGCGACCTTCTCCGGCAGGATGGCCTCGGGCGGGCAGGCGTCCTCGCAGACCCGGCAGTGCATGCAGAAGTCGTCGACCCCGAACTCCCGCTTCGGCGTTGGCGCGAAGGGCGCGTCGGTCAGCACGGCAGACAGGCGAAAGGCCGCTCCGAATTCGGCGTTGATGATCGAGCCATGCTTGCCCAACTCGCCGAAGCCGCATTCGATCGCGGGCGGGATCATCACCAGCTTGCCGGCCATGGGGCCGGTGGCGGCCTCGGCCTCCCACCCCTCTTCGCGCAGCCAGCCGGCGATCGCCTTGGCGGCGCCCGCGGCGCGGCCGTATTGCCGCACCACGTCGGCGCCGGCCACCTGGTCGGGGGCGGTGGCAAGCCGGTCGTAATCGTGCGCGACACCGATCATCACGACGTTGGCGAAGGCGCATTCCTCTCCATCGAAAAGCCACTCGGGCCGTAGTGCGGTGACACCCACCATCTCGCAGAGCCCGTCCGCGACGAAGCGATTCAGCAGAGCCGTCCGCTCCTGCGGCGCGCGCGCCACCCGCTCGGGGGCGAGATCCGGCATCGGCGCGTCCAGGATCACCTGCCGCTCGGCGCGGGCCTGTTGCATCGCAGGGCCGGGCGGGTCGGCCTGATAGAACCAGCGTTGCACCCGCCCCCAGGGAATCGCGTCGGGGTCGGGCGACCAGAACACCCTCTCGGGGCGGCGCGGGGCCGTCTCGCCCATCCCGTTGATCGCATTGCCCGAAACCTCGGGCCGGAGCTCCAGCATCTCGGGACGCGGGGCAAAGGGCCTGTGCGGATTCTGACGCGCCATCGGCTGCTCCGTTCGACCGGCTCCGTCCGCCTCGGTCCACTCCGTTCGGCGTGGCACCGATGCTACCCGCGGTCGGCAGATTTGCAAGGCGCGGGCCGCGGCGCCACCGCGCCGCTTTCGCTTGTGCACTCCACAACATATAGTATCTGCACAACTGCGCCACAGAGCGCGGAGGGGAAGGGCCGAGGGAATGGCGCATATCATCGTGGTCGGAAACGAAAAGGGCGGCGCGGGCAAGTCCACCGTGTCGATGCATCTTGCCACGGCGCTTGCACGCATGGGGCACAGGGTCGGCGCGCTGGACCTGGATCTGCGTCAGAAGAGCCTTGGGCGCTACGCCACCAATCGCCAGAAATACCTTGCGGCCGAGCGGCTGGACCTGCCCGGTCCGCGCTATCGCGAGCTGCCCGAGATCGACGCGGCCAGCCTCGCGCCCGGCGAGAACCCGTTCGACCATCGACTTTCGGTCGCGGTGACCGAGCTTGAGCCCGACGCCGATTTCATCGTGATCGATTGCCCTGGCTCGCACACCCGCCTGAGCCAGGTCGCGCATTCGCTGGCAGACACGCTGGTCACGCCGCTCAACGACAGTTTCGTGGACTTCGACCTGCTGGCCCGGATCGACAACGACGGCGAGCGCATTCTCGGCCCCTCCGTCTATTCCGAGATGGTCTGGAACGCGCGACAGTTGCGCGCACAGGCGGGGCTTCAGCCGCTCGACTGGGTCGTGCTGCGAAACCGTCTTGGCGCACAGGCCATGGTCAACAAGCTCAAGATGGAGCGCGCGCTGGAGCGGCTGGCAAAGCGCATCGGGTTCCGCATCGTGCCGGGCTTTCACGAAAGGGTCGTGTTCCGCGAGCTGTTCCCGCGCGGCCTGACCCTGCTCGACCTCAAGGATGTGGGGGTGAAGCAGCTCAACCTCTCCAACATCGCGGCGCGTCAGGAGTTGCGCGAGTTGCTCCGGGCCCTGCAGCTTCCGGGTGTCACCGTAGATCTGTAATCCAAACTAGACATTACGCCATGTAAATTCGGCTGGACATTCTGCCGGGTCGGGCCATACTGAAGCGACTGCCCGCGCTGCGTCCCGGCCTCCGGCGCTGCGGCCCGTGCTACAAGCGGCGGCATCGGCTGCGCAACGGTGTCGCGACAAGGGAGAACGAGGATGCCCAGCGATGCGCGCGGCATGGTCCGTCGCCTCAGCTACCGCAGCGAGGCGACACGCACGCTCGATGCCGGCGAGATCGGCGCGCTGGTGCAGTCCGCCGCGGCGCGCAATGCCGAACGCGGCATCACCGGCGCCCTGATCTCCAACGGCACGATGTACCGCCAGTGGATCGAAGGGGCGGGCGAGGCGATAGAGACGCTGCTCGACGCGCTGCGACGCGACCCGCGCCATGACGCGCTCACCGTGACCGAGGACGCGCTCGAGAAGGAGCGCGCCTTCGCCGGCTGGCACATGCAGCTGTTCCAGTCGGTGGGCGACGAGGCGCTCGCCCCTGAGGCGATCCTTCTGGGCCGCATGGCGCCCGGTCTGGTGATGGAGGACTGGGGTGGCCAGCTCTCCGGTCTGGGGCGCGCGGGACTCGTCCGGCAACGCACGCCCGAGCTTTCTGCCGCGCAGGCCGACGCGATCGCCGCCGCCCTGGTCGTGCCGGAAGACGACGGGGCCCTGGCGCGCGTGATGCGCCCCTTCCTCGCCACCGCGATGAGCCGCGCCGTCTGCTACGAGCGGGTCGCCCGCGCGCTCGGCGACGGCTGGATGGCCGACCGCTGGGGCATGGCGGAGATCACCCTGGCGCTGGGGCGGTTCCAGATGCTGCTGTGGAACGCGCGCATGACGGCCGATCCGGTGCGCCCGATGGCGCATGCCATCGTCGCGAATCAGCCCGGCAATCCGCATTTCCTTGGTGCGGCGCTGAAGGCCGACGTGCTGCGCGCCTCGGGCTGGGCCGTGAGCCTGTTGCTCGAGAGCGACGCGACCGAGATCGAGGGCGCGGCGCGCCACAATCCCGGCGCACCGCTGCTGCTGGCGGGCAGCCGGCTGCTGGCCGGCATCTCGGAAGGCCCCTTGCAGGAGCTGTCCGAGCGGTTCCGCGCCGCCCTGCCCGGCACGCCCCTGATGATCGGCCATCGCGGCGCCGGGTCGCTGGCCTTTACCGCAGATCGGCTGCGGCGGGCGGTCGCCGCCACGCTGCGCCCGGGCACGAACTGGGTTCCCCAGCGCGGCGCGACGGGGGTCATGCCGCTCTACTGACCGAAGCTGCTGACTGGGGCCGCCGGCTCAGGCCGCGCCGCGCCCGTCCAGCGGTCGGGCGAGCCGGCGCAGCATCTGCCGCAGGAGCGCGGCCTCCTGCGCCGAGAAGCCGTCGAGCAGCGCCGCGTCATACTCCCGCGCGACGGCGCGCAGGTCGCGGTAGGCGGCCTCGCCCTGCTTCGTCAGGCGCAGTGCCTCGCGCCGCCGGTCGGCGGTGTCGCGGGTGCGGGTCAGGAAGCGGCGCGCCTCCAGCCGCGCCACCGCGCGGCTGACCTTGGTCTTGTGGATGCGGGCGCGGAGCGCGATCTCGCCGGCCGTCAACTCGCCGTAGATGCCGAGGTGAAAGAGCACCCGCCACTCCGTGCGCAGCATGCCGTAGCGCCGCTTGTAGACCTGCTGAAAGGCGAGGCTCGATTCCTCGGCCGCCTGGTTCAGCAGGTAGGGCAGGAATTCCTGCAGGTCGAAGTCGTCTTTTTCGGGCAACCCGATCGCCTCCTCCCTTGTTGGTTACAAAATCAACTGTTAACAGCGCAACCAAATTCGGGAGAAGGAGCGCGAGCCATGAACCGTCAGACCGGACCCTCCGGGCTTCTCACCGCCGCCACCCCTGTCGGCACGCACGAAGGCTACATGCCCGGCTTCGGCAACGACTTCGAGACCGAGGCCCTGCCAGGCGCGCTGCCGCAGGGGATGAACAGCCCGCAGAAATGCAACTACGGACTCTACGGCGAACAGCTGTCGGGCACCGCCTTCACGGCGCACCCGCCCGAGCGCACCTGGACCTACCGCATCCGGCCCTCGGTCAAGCACTCGGCGCGCTACAGGAAGATCGATCTGCCCTACTGGCAATCCGCGCCGAACGTGGACCCGGACGTGATCAGCCTGGGCCAGTATCGCTGGGACCCGGTGCCGCATACCGACGAAAGGCTCACCTGGCTCACGGGCATGCGGACCATGACCACCGCGGGCGACGTGAACACGCAGGTGGGCATGGCCAGCCACATCTACCTCGTGACCGAGTCGATGGTGGACGAATATTTCTACTCCGCCGACTCCGAGCTTCTGGTCGTGCCGCAGGAGGGGCGGCTGCGCTTCGCCACCGAGCTCGGCGTGATAGACCTGCGCCCGCAGGAAATCGCGATCATCCCGCGCGGCCTCGTCTATCGGGTCGAGGTGCTGGAGGGGCCGGCGCGCGGCTTCGTCTGCGAGAACTACGGGCAGAAGTTCGAATTGCCCGCGCGCGGCCCCATCGGGGCGAACGCGCTGGCGAACCCGCGCGACTTCAAGGCGCCGGTCGCGGCCTTCGAGGACCGCGAGGCGCCCTCGACCCTCACCATCAAGTGGTGCGGCCAGTTCCACACCACCGAGATCGGGCAGAGCCCACTCGACGTGGTGGCCTGGCACGGCAACTACGCGCCCTACAAGTACGACCTGACCGCCTACTGCCCGGTGGGCGCGATCCTCTTCGACCACCCGGACCCGTCGATCTTCACCGTGCTGACCGCGCCCTCGGGCGTGCCGGGCACCGCGAACATCGACTTCGTGCTCTTCCGCGAACGCTGGATGGTGGCCGAAGACACCTTTCGCCCGCCATGGTATCACAAGAACATCATGTCCGAGTTGATGGGCAACATCTACGGCCAGTACGACGCGAAACCGCAGGGCTTCGTGCCCGGGGGCATGAGCCTGCACAACATGATGCTGCCGCACGGGCCGGACCGGACCGCCTTCGAGGGCGCGTCGAACGCCGAACTGAAGCCCGAGAAGCTCGAGAACACGATGTCCTTCATGTTCGAGACGCGCTTCCCGCAGCACCTCACGCGCTTCGCCGCGCAGGAGGCGCCGCTGCAGGACGACTACATCGACTGCTGGGCCGACCTCGAGAAGAAGTTCGACGGCACGCCCGGGGTGAAGTGAGCGCGCAAGGGGCTTGAAAGCCCCTTGCAAGGCTTTTCCAAAAGCCTTGCGCCGCGCGGGGTCGCGAGGGATGCGCCCCGCTCCGCAAGACCGGATGAAGGACACGCTATGCCGCTGATGAAAAGCTGGGTGGAAAGCGCCAATGCCGCCGACCACCCCTTTCCGCTGAACAACCTGCCCTGTGGCGTCTTTTCCACCGACACGCTCGACCCGCGCTGCGGGGTCGCGATCGGGGACATGATCCTCGACATGGCGCGCGCTGAGGACGCGGGGCAGATCGCGCTCGACGGCGGGCCGTTTTTTGCAGAGCCTGTCTGGAACGCGCTGATGGAGGCCGGGCCGGGCACCTGGGGCCACCTGCGCGCGCAGCTCACGGACCTGCTGGCCGAGGGCTCGCCCGCGCGCGACAAGATCGAGGGGTTCCTGGTGCCGCAGGCCGGGGCCACGATGCACCTGCCCTTCCGTGTCGCCGAATACACCGACTTCTACGCCGGCCGGCACCACGCGACCAACGTGGGCACCATGTTTCGCGGCGCGGAGAACGCCCTGCCGCCCAACTGGCTGCACATCCCCATCGGCTACAACGGGCGCGCCTCCTCGGTCGTGGTCTCCGGCACGCCGGTGCGCCGGCCCTGGGGCCAGCTCAAGGGCCCGAACGACGATGCGCCGCGTTTCGCGCCCTCGGCGCGCTTCGACCTGGAGCTGGAGATGGGCGCCATCGTGGGCCAGCCCTCGGACGGGCCGGTGACGGTGGAAGAGGCCGACGCGATGATCTTCGGCTACGTCCTGCTCAACGACTGGTCGGCGCGCGATATCCAGGCATGGGAATACCAGCCCCTCGGCCCCTTCCAGGCCAAGGCGACGGCGACCTCGATCGGTCCCTGGATCGTGACCAAGGCCGCGCTGGAGCCCTTCCGCGTGCCAACGCCCGCGCGCGAAGTGGAATTGCTGCCGCATCTGCGCGACGCCGGGCCGATGCTCTACGACCTCGACCTCCGGGTGACGCTGGCACCCGAGGGCAAGGGCGCGACCGAGATCGCGCGCACCAACTACCGCGAGATGTATTACTCCTCGGCGCAGCAGCTGGCGCATCACACCACCTCGGGCTGCCCGATGCGGGTGGGCGACCTGCTGGGCTCGGGCACCATCTCGGGCGCGGAGAAGCATCAGCGCGGCTCGCTTCTGGAACTCAGCTGGGGCGGCAAGGAGCCGGTCACGCTGGAGACCGGGGAGACCCGCAGCTTCCTGGAGGACGGCGACACGCTCACCCTGCACGGGGTCGCGCATGGCGATGGCTATACCATCGGCTTCGGCACCTGCGCGGGGCAGGTGCTGCCCGCGCTGGACGATCCCTACGCACGCTGAGACGCTACGCACACCAAGGAGTCACCCATGCCGCATATCGACCCGCTGGATCGCGCGGACCTGCCGCAATTCGAGGAGAAGTTCGCTCGCTACGACGCGATCCGCGGCTTCCTGCCCAATTCCATCCTCACGATGGCGCGGCGGCCGAACATCGCCCGGGCCTTCATGGATCTGAATCAGGCGGTACTTTATGAGGGCACGGTGCCCGAGGCGCTGAAGATGATGATCGCGCTGATGACCTCGATGGCCACCGGCTGCCGCTATTGCCAGGGCCACATGGCCAATCTCAGCCATGTCTACGAGGTGCCCGACGAAAAGATCGCCGCCATCTGGGAGTGCGAGACCAGCCCGCATTTCACCGGGGCCGAGCGTGCCGCGCTTGTGCTGGCGCGCGAGGCGGCAGGGGTGCCAAACACGGTGGAAGCCCGGCATTTCGACGCGCTCAAGGCGCATTTCAACGAGGCGGAAATCGTCGAGATCGTCGCGACCATCGCGCTTTTCGGCTATCTGAACCGCTGGAACGACACCATGGCCACCACGATGGAGGCGCATCCCGCCTCCGTCGCGCTGCGGGCGATGCCCGACTGGTCGGCTGGCAAACACGAGGATTGACGGACATGGCAAAGGCATTCGCGTCGCAAGGCGACATGGCGGAAAAGCAGATCAGCTTCACCGAGATCGGCGAGGGGCTCTGGGCCTTCACCGCCGAGGGCGACCCGAACTCGGGCGTGATCATCGGCGACGACTCGGTGATGATCGTCGAGGCGCAGGCGACCCCGCGCCTGGCAAACAAGGTGATCGACAAGGTGCGCGAGGTCACCGACAAGCCGATCACCCACCTGGTGATGACGCATTACCACGCGGTGCGCGTGCTGGGCGCCTCGGCCTACAAGGCGCAGACGGTCATCATGTCCGAGATGGCGCGCGGCATGGTCGCCGAGCGCGGGCAGGAGGACTGGGAAAGCGAGTTCGAGCGCTTCCCGCGTCTTTTCCAGGGGCATGAATCGATCCCCGGCCTGACCTGGCCCAACACCACCTTCAACGACCGGATGACGGTCTACCTGGGCAACCGGCGCGTGGACCTCATGCACCTCGGCCGCGCGCACACGGCGGGCGACATCGTGGTGCATGTGCCCGACCAGAACGTGATGTTCACCGGCGACATCGTCGAATATCACTCGGCCTGCTACTGCGGCGACGGGCATTTCGCCGACTGGGGCGATACGCTGGACGCGATCCGCTGGTTCGACGTGGACGCCATTGCGCCCGGCCGCGGCGATGCGCTGATGGGCCGCGAGATGGTGAATGCCGCGATCGAGAACACCCGCGATTTCGTGGAAAGCACCTATCGCCCGGCGGCCCGCGTCGCGGCGCGCGGCGGCACGCTGAAAGAGGCCTGGGACGCCGTGCGCGCGGAATGCGACCCGAAGTTCTCGGACTACGCGATTTACGAGCACTGCCTGCCCTTCAACGTGGCCCGCGCCTACGACGAGGCCCGCGGGATCGAGACGCCGCGCATCTGGACCGCGGCGCGCGACAAGGAGATGTGGGAGGCGCTGCAGGGCTGATGGACGCGGCGCGCGCATATCCGCGCCGGACACCTGCCCGCGCCGCATTTCCCTGCGCAATGGAGCGCGGAACCCGGTGAGCGATTACGGCCCCTCGCGCGGCGAACTTCGGTTTCGCCTGATCGTCCGTGGCCGTCTCGACGCGGCCACCCGGCCCCGCATGGCTCGAGATCGTCGGCATCGGTGGCGCCTTCTTCGGCGGCACCGCGATCTGGTCGGCGCGGCAACTTCTTCTTGGCAGGGCCGAAAAATGACCGCCCGGACGTATCAGACCCCGGCTCCTCAGCCCGGCCGCGCCCGCCACGCCAGCGCGAGCGAGACGGCGCCCGCCACGGTCAGGTCGATCCCCAGAAGCAGGCCGAGGATGCCCAGCGCGGAGCCGGGCAAGGTGAACAGGATGAGCGCCGCAAGGATCAGCGACAGCGCGCCAGAGGCCGCCATCCAGCCCCAGCCGGGCTGCGGCCGCCAGCGTATCGCCAGCGCGATCCGCGCCGCGCCCATACCTGCAAAGAGCGCGCCGACCGCGATGGTCAACGTGAGCAAACCGGCCAGCGGATTGGCCAGCAGGACAATGCCCAGCAGCACGAAGAGCACGCCCAGCGCACCGGCCAGCCAGCGCGTGCCGCTGTCGGCGCCCGCCGTGCCGCCCAGCGCGATCCACATCTGCACCACGCC
>OFET01000918.1_pt1 | contig 11387 bp, 12 predicted proteins | sample 1521211 | NCBI WGS metagenome assembly OFET01 (sample SAMN03766358, study PRJEB24113) | microbial mat metagenome | isolation source: enrichment culture HLUCC-A from microbial mat sample contains cyanobacterium...
GCGGCGATGGCGGGCGCCGCGATCAGCCCCGCCGTGGCGGCGAGAAACGTCCTGCGTGCGATGCGTGCCATGGGTGGTCTCCTGTCCTTCTGCCTCGGGCGCGAAACCAACCCGATCGGCCGCTCACGGGCAATTCACGTTCCGGTCAAGGCCGGCACGACGGGCAATTCACGTTCCGGTCAAGGCCGGCACGACGGGCCGTCACAAAACCGACGCCTGTTTGCCCTAACCATGGTCCCGGGCGAATCGCACCGCCCGCCGCGGCGCAGGTCCCCCCCGACACCGTCACGCCGCCGCGCGCCCCATGCCGGGACAGACCCGGCGCCATACGCCCCCGGCGTCCCCCGCCGGGGGCATTTCGCGTCTGGACCTCCGCGCGGGGCGGGCCTAGGCTCCGGCGGCATTCCGGCACGGGAGAGGAGGCGCGCGATGGCGACCGGCACCAATCTTCGCACCTGGTTCGACGGGGCCTGGCACGAGGGCGACGTGATGGTGATGCGCGCCGCCGATCATGGCGCCTGGCTGGGCACCACGGTCTTCGACGGGGCGCGCTTCGTGCAGGGCATCGCGCCGGACCTGCACGCCCACTGCGCCCGCGTGAACCGCTCGGCCGAGGCGCTGATGATCCGCCCCAGCGTCACGACCGACGAGATGGTCGAGATCGTGCGCGAGGGGCTGCGCGCCTACCCGAAGGATGCCGCCATCTACATCCGGCCGATGTACTGGGCGATCGAGGGCGGCGACCTTGGCATCGTGCCGAAGCAGACCGAGACCGGCTTCTGCGTCTCGCTGGAAGAGATCCCGATGGCCCCGCCCGAGGCCGCGACCACCCTGACCACCACGCGCTTCCGCCGCCCCGTGCTGGAGGACGCGGTGGTCAACGCCAAGGCCGGCTGCCTCTACCCCAACAACGCGCGGATGCTGGCCGAGGCGCGCGCCAGGGGCTTCGGCAACGCGCTGGTGGCCGACGCGCTGGGCAACGTGGCGGAGACGGCGACCGCCAACATCTTCATGGTGAAGGACGGCGAGGTCTTTACCCCCATCCCCAACGGCACCTTCCTTGCCGGCATCACGCGGGCGCGGCATATCCGCAACATGCGCGCCGACGGCATGACGGTGCAGGAGACGGTGCTGGGCTTCGACGATTTCCGCGACGCGGACGAGGTCTTCATGTCCGGCAACATGAACAAGGTCACGCCGGTCACGGCCTTCGACGACCGCGAATACCAGGTCGGGCCGGTGACGCGCCGCGTGCGCGAGCTTTACTGGGACTGGGCGCATTCGGACGCGGGGGCGGCGGTTTGAGCGCGCGCCACGATCAGGGCATGGCCACCCGCCGCCGCGTGCTGGGCGACGCGCATGTGGACCGGGCGGAGGCGAGAAAGACGAGCTTCGACGCGCCGTTCCAGGAGATGATCACCGAGGCCGCCTGGGGCCACGTCTGGTCGCGCGAGGGGCTCAGCCTGCGGGACCGCTCGCTCATCACGCTGGCGCTTCTGGCCGCGCAGGGCTCGGACGCGGAAGTGGCGATGCACGTCCGCGCCACCGCCAACACCGGCGCGACGCCGGAAGAGGTGATGGAGGCGATGCTGCATGTGGCGATCTATGCCGGCGTGCCGCGGGCCAACCACGCCATCGGCATCGCCCGGCGCACCTATGCCGAGATGGGGGTCGAGCTATGAGGAAACACGACGGCGAGTTTTTCCAGCGCGACCGGCAGTGGCATCCGCCGGCGCATGCCGCGCAATACAAGTCCTCTGTCGCGCGCAGCCCGCGCTTTGCCGCGCTCTCGATAGAGAACACGCGGTCCGAAATCACCGGCCCCGTCTTTCGCCCCGACGACGTGCAGCCGATCGACCGCGACCTGATCCTGAACTACGCGCAGGACGGCGAGCCCGTGGGCGAGCGGATCATCGTGCACGGCCGCGTTCTGGACGAAGAGGCGCGCCCGGTGCCCAACACGCTGGTCGAGGTCTGGCAGGCCAACGCCGGCGGGCGCTACCGCCACCGCAACGACAGCTATCTCGCGCCCATCGACCCCAACTTCGGCGGCTGCGGCCGGACCCTGACGGACGAAGAGGGCTACTACTTCTTCCGCACGATCAAGCCCGGCGCCTACCCCTGGCGCAACTGGGAGAACAACTGGCGCCCGGCGCACATCCACTTCTCGGTCTTCGGGACGGGCTGGGCGCAGCGGCTGATCACGCAGATGTATTTCGAGGGCGATCCGCTGATCCCGCTCTGCCCGATCGTGGGCACCATCCCCGACCCGGCCGCCATCGACATGCTGGTCGCGCGGCTCGACATGAATGCCACGATCCCCTTCGATTCCATCGCCTACCGCTTCGACATCGTGCTGCGCGGGCGCCGCTCGACGCTGTTCGAGAACCGGCTGGAAGGAAACTGAGCCATGCGACAGCCGCTTGCCTATCTCAGGGAGACGCCCTCGCAGACGGCCGGTCCTTATGTCCACATCGGCCTCGCGCCGGGGGCGGCGGGCTTTTCCATCTTCGATCGGGAGCTTGGCTGGGACATCACCGGGCCGAACGCGGGCGGCGAGCGCATCCGCATCGAGGGCATGGTGATGGATGGCACCGGCGCGCCGGTGCGTGACGTGCTGATCGAGGCGTGGCAGGCGAACGCCGCCGGCATCTACGCCCACCCCGAAGATCCGCGGCATACGCAGGTCGAGGAGGGGTTTCGCGGCTGGGGGCGCACGATCTCGGACTTCGAGACCGGCATCTGGGGCTTCGAGACGGTGAAGCCGGGCGCGGTGCCGGGCCGAAACGGGACGGTGCAGGCCCCGCACATCAGCCTGTGGATCGTGGCCCGCGGCATCAACCTTGGCCTCTCGACGCGTCTCTACTTCTCCGACGAGGGCGAGACCAACGCAGACGACCCGGTGCTGAACCTGATCGAACAGACCCACCGCCGCGACACGCTGGTCGCCAAGCGCGAGGAGCGCGACGGCCAGCCGCTCTACCGCTTCGACATCCATCTTCAGGGCGAGCACGAAACCGTATTCCTGGACATCTGAGACCATGACCACCCCCTGCATCATCTGCGTCGCCATCACCGGATCGGTCCCCACCAAGGCCGACAACCCCGCCGTGCCGATCACGGTCGAGGAGCAGATCGACTCCACCCATGAAGCGTTCGAGGCGGGCGCCAGCATCTGCCACGCGCATGTGCGCAACGACGACCAGACGCCCACCTCCGACCCGGAAAGGTTCGCGCGGCTGAAGGAGGGGCTGGAGAAGCACTGCCCCGGCATGATCGTGCAATTCTCGACCGGCGGGCGTTCCGGCGCGGGGAAGGCGCGGGGCGGGATGCTGCCGCTGCGGCCCGACATGGCCTCGCTCACCGTGGGGTCGAACAACTTTCCCACGCGGGTCTACGAGAACCCGCCCGACCTTGTGGACTGGCTGGCGGGCGAGATGCGCACATACGACATCAAGCCCGAGATCGAGGCCTTCGACCTGTCCCACATCTTCCAGGCGGCGAAGATGAACGCCGAGGGGAAGATCCCGGGCCAGCTCTACATCCAGTTCGTGATGGGCGTGAAGAACGCGATGCCGGCGGACCGCGACGTCTTCGACTACTACGTGCACACGGTGAAGCGGCTGGCACCCGACGCGCAGTGGTGCGCCGCCGGCATCGGGCGGCATCAGATCGAGGTCAACGAGTGGTGCATCGCCGCCGGCGGGCACACGCGAACCGGGCTGGAGGATAACGTGCGGCTCGACCGCGAGCACCTCGCGCCCTCCAACGCCGCGCTGGTGAAGCGCACCGCGGAGCTTTGCGAGAAATACGAGCGGCCCGTGGCAAGCTGGCGGCAGGCGCGCGAGATCCTTGGCCTGCGGTTGCCCGCGGCCGCCTGACAGATCCCGGACGAAAGGACAGACACCGTGGCACGCGCCCCCGGCACAAAGGCCGATTTCGACGCGCTGATCGAGGACGACGAGACCGAGATGAGCGTCGTCTTTTCCGACCCGTCGCTGCCCGACAACCCGATGATCTACGTCAGCGAGGAGTTCGAGCGGCAGACGGGTTACACGGCAGAGGAATCCGTGGGTCGCAACTGCCGCTTCCTGCAGGGCCCCGACACCGATCCTCACGCGATCGAGGCGATCCGGCAGGCCCTGCGCGCGCAGACGCGCTTCACCATCGACATCCTGAACTACCGCAAGGACGGCACGCCCTTCGTCAACCGGCTGCGCATCCGCCCGATCTATGACGCCGAGGGCCGGCTGATGTTCTTCGCGGGCGCGCAGAACCCGGTCGCCTGAGGGCCGCGGCGGCGTTCAGCCGCGCTTGAGCGCGCGGAAGCCCGCCGAGGCGCCCCAGCCCGCCGCGATGGCGATGGCAAGGGACAGAAGGCCGTAGGCAAGCGGCTGCTCGCGCGAGAGAGTGAAGAGAAAGCGCTCGAGCCCCACCTTGCGCACGCCGATGAAGGTCTCGAACCGTGCGACGACCTCTCCGTCGCGTGTCAGGAAGACACGGGTGTCGTATGTGCCCTCGGTCAGGTTGGCGGGCATGTCGATGGCGGTCGAGAACAGCGTGTGCTCGGTCAGTTCGACCCCGCCCTCGGCCGTCCGGTAAAGCCCCTGGCGCGTGCGGAGCCGGATCAGCGCCTCTGTAAAGGCGGCGGTGTCCGTCATGTCTTCGGGCGCGCCCACGGAGCGGATGGCGCGCGGGATCGAGATCTTGTGGCGCAGATCCTCCGTGTCGCGCAGCACCTCTTCCAGCGGCCCGCTGGTGGCGACGGCATAGAAGCTGGGCGCGCTGTCGATCTCCACCGCGTCGGTATTGACCCAGATGCCCGCGACCCGTTCCTTTCGGCGCACGGTCACCGGCCGGTCGGGACCGGCCACGGTGACGACAACCTCGAGCGGCGGGTCAAGGCGGATCGGCGTCTCACGCTTGATGGCGCCGTAGATCAGGATCTCGGACCCCTCGAAGTTCGTGGTGATCGAGACCGTGTCGCGCGACAGGCCCAGAACGACCTCTTCATCCGCGGCCGCAAGCGGCCCGGCCAGCGCGATGAGGGCGAGCGCCACCCGCAGCATCAGTGGCCCCCGCTGTCGCCGAGGGAATAAAGCTCGGCCGGCTGCAGAAGCAGGTCGGCCGCAAGCTTGCCGCAGACGGCGAGCACCATGATCGCGAGCAGGATCCGGAGCTGCTCGGCCTTGAGCCGGGTGCCGATCTGCGTGCCGATCTGCGCGCCGATGACGCCCCCGACCAGCAGCAGCACGGCCAGCACCATGTCGACCGTGAAGTTCGTTGTGGCGTGCAGCAGCGTGGTGAAGGCGGTGACGAAGATGATCTGGAAGAGCGAGGTGCCCACCACGACCTTGGTCGGCATGCCCAGCAGGTAGATCATCGCCGGCACCATGATGAAGCCGCCGCCGACGCCCATGATCGCCGCAAGGATCCCGACGGCCACGCCCACCAGGACCGGCGGGATCACGGAAATGTAGAGCCCGGAGGTGCGGAAGCGCATCTTGAACGGCAGCGTGTGCACCCAGCCGCGCTGCCTGCGCCGCGCGGCCGCGCCCGGCGCGGGGGGACGACGCGACCTGAGCAGCGCGCGCAGGGATTCCACGAACATCAGCGCGCCCACGACGCCCAGGAAGACGACGTAGGAGAGCCGCACCAGCAGGTCGACCTGCCCCTGCGCCTTGAGGATGTTGAAGATCCAGATGCCCAGCGCCGCGCCGACGAGCCCGCCCGCGAGCAGCACCAGCCCCATGCGCAGGTCCACGGTCTTGCGCCGGAAATGCGCAAGCGCGCCCGAGAAGGAGGAAGCGACGATCTGGTTGGCTTCGGTCGCCACGGCGACGGCCGGAGGGATGCCGATGAAGAACAGAAGCGGCGTCATCAGGAAGCCGCCGCCCACGCCGAACATCCCCGACAGCACCCCCACAAGCCCGCCCAGCCCCAGAAGGAGGAAGGCGTTCACCGAGACTTCGGCGATGGGCAGGTAGATCATCATGCGCCTACCTAGCGTCCCGCCCGGGTCCTTGGCAAGTTGCCGCGCCGCGGCGACGGCGGCGCGTCTGCCCGCGCCGCACGGGGGGCTGTCTGCCCCCCTCTTGGCCTGCGGCCAATTCACCCCCCGAGGGTATTTCCCGCAAGAGGAAGGACCGGCAAACCGCGACGGGCGGCCCTGTCCCTCTTTTCACCGCTCCTTGACGTAAGGCTCGCCGCCCGCGCGGGGCGGAATGGCGCGGCCCACGAAGCCCGCGAGGATGACCACCGTCAGGATGTAGGGGGCGGCGTCCATCACCTGCACAGGCAGGGTGAAGACGCCGAGGTCGATGTTCTGATAGCGGAGCGCGATCGCCTGCAGGAAGCCGAAGAGCAGGCAGGCGCCCAGCGCGTGCCACGGCCGCCACTTGGCGAAGATGAGCGCGGCCAGCGCGATGAAGCCGCGGCCTGCCGTCATGTCCTTGACGAAGCCCGCCTGCAGGCCGGTGGCGAGGTAGGCGCCGGCGAGGCCGCAGAGCAGGCCCGCGATGGCGACCGCGGCGAAGCGCAGACCGACGACGGAGATTCCGGCGGTGTCCACCGCCTCGGGCGCCTCGCCCACGGCGCGCAGGCGCAGGCCGAAGCGGGTGCGGAAGAGCACCCACCAGGTGAGCGGCACGGCCAGGAGTCCCGCGTAGACGAGGATCGAGTGCCCCGAGATCAGCTCGTGGTAGATGGGGCCGAAGACCGGCACGCCCTGCAGCGTCTCGGCGAAGGGCAGCGTGACGGTCTGAAAGCGTCCCTCCGGCGGCAGCGAGGGGGTGCGCCCGCCCTGCGCGAACCAGCTTTGCGCCACCACGACCGTGGTGCCGGCGGCGAGGAAGTTGATCGCGACGCCCGAGATCAGCTGGTTGCCGCGGAAGGTGATCGAGGCAAGCCCGTGGATCGCCGAGAGCGCGACCGAGGCCGCGGTGCCCGCCAGAAGCCCGATCCAGACCGAGCCGGTGGTGAAGGCGACCGCCGCCGAGAAGAAGGCGGCGGCCAGCATCTTGCCCTCGAGCCCGATGTCGAAGATGCCGGAGCGTTCCGAGAAGAGGCCGGCGAGACAGGCCAGAAGAAGCGGCGTGGCGAGCCGCACGGTCGAGTCGAGGACCTGCAGGGCGGTGAGGAAATCCATCTGCGCGCGCCCCTATTCCGCCGGCTCGGCGCGGCGCGCGCGTCGCCGGCGCGCGGCCATGAAGGCGCGCTCCAGCGGCATCCGCACCATGTTGTCGAGCGCGCCGGTGAACAGGATCACCAGCGCCTGGATCACCACGATCAGCTCGCGGGGGATGTTCGTCCAGAGCGCGAGTTCCGCGCCGCCCTGGTAGAGGAAGCCGAAGAGGACCGCGGCCAGCAGCACGCCCAGCGGGTGGTTGCGGCCCATCAGCGCCACCGCGATGCCGATGAACCCCGCGCCCTCGGTCGAGTTCAGGATCAGCCGCTCGGCCTCTCCCATGGTGGTGTTGATGCCCATGAGGCCCGCAAGCGCGCCGGAGATCAGCATCGCCACCACGACGATGCGCACGGGACGGATGCCGGCATAGCGCGCGCCGGTTTCGGAAAAGCCCTGCGCGCGGATCTCGTAGCCCAGCCGCGTGCGCCAGATCAGCGCCCAGACGAAGAGGCAGGCCAGCAGCGCCACGAAGAAGGTGACGTTCGCGGGCGAGCCACGAAACAGCGGCGTGTCGGCGGTGGAGAACATGTCCTGGAAGGTGGGCAGGTGCACCGCCGCCGGAAAGCTGGCGGTCGCCGGCTCCATCATGCCCGCGGGCTTCATCACGTTCACCAGCAGGTAGTTCAGCAGCGCCGCGGCGATGAAGTTGAACATGATGGTGGTGATCACGATGTGGCTGCCGCGCGTGGCCTGAAGGTAGGCGGGAATGAAGGCCCAGAGCGCGCCGAAGAGCGCGGCGCTCGCGGAGGCCGCGATCAGCGCCACCGACCAGTGCGGCCAGGGGATGTAGAGACAGATCAGCGCGACGCCGAGGCCCCCCAGCATCGCCTGCCCCTCGCCGCCGATGTTGAAGAGCCGCGCGTGAAAGGCCACGGCGACGGCAAGGCCGGTGAAGATGAAGTTGGTGGCGTAATAGAGCGTGTAGCCCCAGCCCGAGGAGCGCATCAGCGCGCCGTCCACCATCAGCCGGAACGCCTCGACCGGGCTTTCGCCGATGGCAAGGATCACCAGCGCCGACAGGATCGCGGCCAGCAGCAGCGAGATCAGCGGCACGAGGACGGCATCGGCCCAGGCGGGCATCCTATCCATGGCGCGCGGCCTCCTCCTCTGCCTCGACCTTTTTCATCTGCTCCTCGACGGCCTTCCAGTCGGGCTTGTCGGGCTCGCCCTCGATCCCGGCCATCAGCAGGCCAAGCTCGCGCTCGTCGGTCCGCGCCGGATCGCGTTCGCCCATCACGCGGCCGTCGAACATCACCACGATCCGGTCGGCGAGCGCGAAGATCTCGTCAAGCTCGACCGAGACCAGCAGGACCGCCTTGCCCGCGTCGCGCAGGCGCACGATCTCGCGATGGATGAACTCGATGGCGCCGATGTCCACGCCGCGGGTGGGCTGGCCCACCAGAAGCAGGTCGGGGTCGCGGTCGATCTCGCGCGCCAGCACGATCTTCTGCTGGTTGCCCCCCGAGAAGCTGCGCGCCTCGAGCCGGCAGTCGGGCGGGCGGATGTCGAAGCGCTCGATCTTGCTGTCGGCGTCGCGGCGGATCGCCTCGTTGTCCATGAAGAACCCGCGGTTCCAGGCGGGATCGCCGTGATAGCCGAAGACCGCGTTTTCCCAGGCGGCGAAGCGCATGATGAGGCCCGCGCGCTGCCGGTCCTCGGGAACGTGGGCGATGCCCTGGGCGCGGCGCGCCTGCCCGTCGGCGTGACGGCCGGTCAGCGCCATCTCCTGCCCGTTGATGCGGATGCGGCCCTCGGCCGGCATGGTGCCGCCCAGCACCTCCAGCAGTTCGGACTGACCGTTGCCGGCGACCCCAGCGATGCCCACGATCTCGCCCGCGCGCACGCTCAGGTCGATGCCCTTCAGCCGGTCGACGCCATGCGCGTCGGTGACGCGCAGCTTTTCCACCTCCAGCACGGTCTGCCCCGGCTGCGCCGGCGTCTTGTCCACCCGCAGCAGCACCTTGCGGCCCACCATCAGTTCGGCCAGCCGTTCGGGGCTGGTTTCGGCCGTGCGGACCGTCGCCGTCATCTCGCCGCGGCGCATCACGCTGACCGTGTCGGTGATCTGCATGATCTCGCGCAGCTTGTGGGTGATGAGCACGATAGTCTTTCCCTCGCGCCTGAGCCCGGCGAGGATGCGGAAGAGGTGATCCGCCTCGGCCGGGGTCAGCACGCCGGTGGGCTCGTCGAGGATCAGGATGTCGGCCTGCCGGTACAGCGCCTTGAGGATCTCGACCCGCTGCTGGTGGCCGACGGACAGCGTTTCCACCACCGCGTCCGGGTCCACGTTGAGCTCGTATTCGCGGGCAAGCCCGGTCAGCGCGCGCCGCGCCTTGGCAAGCGACGGCCGGAGCAGCCCGCCGTCCTCGACGCCCAGGATCACGTTTTCCAGAACGGTGAAGTTGGGCACCAGCTTGAAGTGCTGGAAGACCATGCCGATGCCGGCGGCGATGGCGGCCTGGCTGTCGGGGATCTCGGTCCGTTGCCCGCGGACGAAGATCTCGCCCGCATCGGCCTTGTAGAAGCCGTAGAGGATCGACATCAGGGTCGACTTGCCCGCGCCGTTCTCGCCGATGATGCCGTGGATCGTGCCGGGCTGCACGGCAAGGCTGATGTCCTTGTTGGCCTGCACCGGGCCGAAGGCCTTCGAGATGCCGCGAAGCTCGATCGCGGGCGTTGCGGCGGTGTCGGTCATGCGGCTCCCCTGAGCGCGAGGGGCCGCGGCGCTCGCGCGCGCGGCCCCTGCCTGGGGTGCCTGCCGGGGCTCAGAAGGTCAGCGCCGGGCAGCTGTCGTCGGACGAATAGTCGTGCACCGTGATCTCGCCGTCGATGATGCGCTGCCTGGCCTCTTCCAGCTGTGCCGTCATCTCGTCCGAGATCAGCTCGGCGTTGTGCTCGTCGATGGCGTAGCCCACGCCGTTCGCGGCAAGGCCCAGCACCTGCACGCCGGTTTCCAGGTCCGCTCCCGCCGTCATCGCGTCGTAGACGGCCACATCCACGCGCTTGAGCATCGAGGTCAGCACCGAGCCGGGATGCAGGTAGTTCTGGTTGCTGTCCACGCCGATCGAGAAGACGCCCTCGTCCGCGGCCGTCTGCAGCACGCCCAGTCCGGTGCCGCCGGCGGCGGCAAAGATCACGTCGGCGCCCTGGCTGATCTGCGCCTTGGCGAGTTCGGAGCCCCTCACCGGGTCGTTCCAGGCGGCCGGCGTCGTGCCGGTCATGTTGGCGACGATCTCGGCTTCGGCGTCCACCGCCTTGACCCCCTGCGCATAGCCGCAGGCGAACTTGCGGATCAGCGGGATGTCCATCCCGCCCACGAAGCCCACGGTGCCCGACTCGGAGGCCATCGCGGCCAGCATGCCGACGAGAAAGCTGCCCTCGTGTTCGGAGAACAGGATCGACAGGACGTTCGGGTGCTCTTCGGGATCGACGTAGCCGTCGATGGTGACGAACTTGGTGTCGGGATAGTCGGGCGCGACCTTGGCAATCGGCGTCGCCATCGAGAAGCCGGTGGTGACGACCGGGTTCAGCCCGGCCTCGGCGAAGCGGCGAAGGGCCTGCTCGCGCTGGGCCTCCGACTGCAGCTCGATGTCGCGGAACTCGCCGCCCGTCTCTTCCGACCAGCGCTGCGCACCGTTGTAGGCGGCTTCGTTGAAGCTCTTGTCGAACTTGCCGCCCAGGTCGTAGATCAGCGCCGGCTCCGCCAGCGCGGCACCTGCCGCGAGGGCAAGGGCGGCGGCCGCGCCGGAGAGGGATTTCATCAGCGTCATTTGGCTCTCCCAGTCAGATGGGCCGGATCGCGGCGCGTGTCCCGCGCAGCGCCCGGGTATGTGGATCGGGTCCGATCGCCACGATTTAGGCCGCAGGCATCCTGGAGGGTCAACATGTTTTTCCGCCGCGCGGCGCGGGAACGCGGCGTCGGCCCGGGCCGGCTCAGGCCAATGCCCGCGCCATGATCAGCGCATCCGCCGCCTGTCCTTCGCTTCGGGAATAGTAGCCGGACCTGCGGGCGTGCTCGGCCCAGCCGGCAGCGGCGTAGAGCGCGCGCGCCGCGGTGTTGTCGGCGGCGACCTCGAGAAAGGCGGTGGTCGCGCCCCGCGCCCGCGCCTCGGCCTCGAAGGCGGCAAGGCAGGCGCGCGCCAGACCCTTCCGCCGGTGCGCCGGGTCCGTGGCCAGCATCAGCAGTTCCGCCTCGCCCGCC
>OFET01000923.1_pt1 | contig 11228 bp, 11 predicted proteins | sample 1521211 | NCBI WGS metagenome assembly OFET01 (sample SAMN03766358, study PRJEB24113) | microbial mat metagenome | isolation source: enrichment culture HLUCC-A from microbial mat sample contains cyanobacterium...
TCGGGCGCCAGAAGTCCCAAGGCGCGCTCGAGGCCGGGCCGATCGCGCCGGGCGCCGCTGAGACCGAGGTCCTCGATGACCTCCGTGCACCCTGCGCCCGTCAGCGCATCGCGCTGCAGGTCGAGCGTCTGCTCGGCTGTGGAGATGCGTGCATATCCGATCTTCGCCATGGTCGGATTCTGGTGCACCCTTTTGACCAATTCAAGCTCCGCGGGATCAAGGGCTTACAGAGGCCGGCGCGGGTGTTCAAAAGGGAACCCTTGTGAGCGCTCGGTCCGACGGCAGAGCGATGCCCGATTCTGGGTGACGCGGCATGGTCAGGCGGCGTGGGTTTCAGTGTCGCCAGGCGCGAGGCCGGTGCCGCGGCGCACGCGACCCGCTCACGCTCCGGGGACAGCGTTGCGGAGTGCCAGGTGACGGCGGCGTTCAGCGCGGGGTGCTCTCCTCTTCCTCGGCCGGAGGGCGGAGCGAGACATGGGCCGCCACCACGCGCCAGCCCACCGGCATGCGCACCCAGGTCTGGGATTGCCGGCCGATCCGGTCCGTCCCGGCGCGCAAGAATTCGGTGTTCGCCGTGGCGACGTCGCGGCCGAAGGCGGTGACGACGGTGCGCCGCAGCGTCCGGTCCAGCCCCTGCGACGGTCGCGCCCGGCGGAAGGCGAGGATTTCGTCGCGACCGTAGAGTGACTCGGTCGGACCGTAGCGGACGGTGCGCGGATCGGCCCAGAACAGTTCGTCCAGCACCGCGATGTCGTTCTCCACAAGGGCCCGTTCGTAGCGGGCGAAGGCGGCCTCGACCTCGGCCTTCACCTCGGGGTCATCGACGATCATGCCGACGCCGCGACCCGGCGCGAGATCGCGGCGACGTCCTCGGCCGTCAGCTCGACCGGGACGCCGCCGTGGATCATCTCGGCGAAGTCCTCGTTCGGGACCATTGTGCAGAGGGCGTAGAGCTTTCCGGCCCCGGTATTCTCCACGACATGCTCCTTTCCCGGCGGGACCAGCAGGCTCGCGCCCGGGGCGAGGTCCACCTCCACCCCGTCGCAATAGCCCTTCCCGGTGCCTTCGAGGATGAAGAAATGCTCCCAGGCGGTGGCGTGGGTGTTGGGAGGCGTGGCGCCGCCGGGCTCGTAGATCTCGACGATCATGGTGAAGGGCACGCCCTCGTCCACCGGGTCGGCGAGGCAGGCGAAATAGTTGCTGTCGCCTTCCGCGATCTTGAAGGCGCGCAGGCGGTCGGGCGTCTTGGCGACGGGGTCGGTCATGTCTGCTCTCCTGTGAGGGCTGCGGTCAGGGCGTGCGTGGTCAGGCTGAAGCCGAAGATCTGGCGCACGTTGTAAAGGGTGGCTTGCATGCAGAACTCGGGCGAAGCGGTGGCCGAGCCGTCCTCCAGCATCAGGGTGTCGTAGCCGTGGAAATTCGCGTCGGCGAGGGTATGGAGCACGCATTGATCGGCGTTCACTCCCCCGAAGACCAGCGTGTCGACCCGCAAGTTACGCAGGATCGAGTCGAGCGGCGTGTCCCAGAAGCCCGACATCCGGTGCTTGTCGACGCGGATGTCCGTGTCGGCGACCTCCAGCTCGTCCACGATCCCGGCCGCCCAGGAGCCCTTCTCCAGCACCGGCGCCGCGCGCGGGCCCAGCGGGGCGCCGAGGCCGCGCCCCTCGGCCGCGCCGTCGTAGACATGCATCAGGGCGGGGGAGATGTTGGCGAGGTCGGGCCGGTTGCCCCAGTTCACCCAGACGACCGGCAAGCCCGCCGCGCGTGCAAGCGGCAGCAGCCGGGCGAGCGGGGCGATCGCGGCGCGGGGGCCGGCGACGTCGACGCCGATGCCTGCGAGCCAGCCGTCCGGGTGGCAGAAATCGTTCTGCATGTCCACGATCACCAGCGCGGCGCGGGCGAGGTCGATCCACACCGGCTTCGGCGCCGCCTCCAGCCTGACGGGCCGGGGCGGGCGCGCGGGGCGGACGAGGTCGGCGGCCTCGGCGCCGGCCTGCCAGCGGTTGCGGTCGTTGGGGCCGATCGGGCGCAGGGTCATGGCGTCGTCACCGCTGGGGCAAGGGCGGGGGCGAGGGACAGCAGCGTCGCGTCCCCGCCCGCGGCGGCGACGAGGCCGAGGCCCAGCGGCCCCTCGGGCGTCGCGAGCGCGGGCAGGGCGAGCTGCGGCAGGCCGGCATGGCCGGCCGGGCAGAGGATGTCGAGAGCGCGGTCGCGGATGTCGTCGAGCGCCGTGCCGGTCAGCCCGCGGCGCGGCGGAGGCGCGCCCGCGCCGGGCACCAGCAGCAGCGCGCCGTCCAGCAGCGCCGCCATGCGGGCCGTGATCTCGGCTCGGCGGGCGCGGGCGGCGGCGATCTCCGCGGGGTCCAACGCGGCGGCCATGGCGAAGCGCTCGGCAATGCCGGGGCCAAAGGCGGGGTGCGCGCGGTCCACCCAGGCGCCGTGGCTCTCCCACACTTCGGCGGACTGGCAGGTGCGGAACACGGCGCGCCAGGCGGCTATGCCGTCCTCCGCCAGCGTGACGGGCTCGGGCACGAGGCCCAGCTGGTCGGCCAAGCCGTCCGCCGCCGCCCTGAGCGCGGCATCATGCGGCGGCGCGACGCGGGCGAACAGGTCCTCGGCCAGCAGCAGGCGGGCGGGCCGGCGGCACCGTTCCGGACCGAGTAGCACCTCGCCCACCAGGCCGAGCAGCCCGGGGTCGCGCGTGAACCAGCCCGCCGTGTCGTAGGACGGCGCGAGGGGCACCGTTCCCGTCAGCGACAGGCGCCCATGCGTGGGCCGGACCCCCCAGATCCCGCAGTAGGACGCCGGCAGCCGCACCGAACCGCCGGTGTCGGTGCCGAGCCCGATCTCGGCCAGCCCGCCCGCCACCGCCGCGGCCGACCCGGCGGAAGAGCCGCCGGGAATGCGGCCTGGCGCGGCGGGATTCTCCGGCGTGCCGTAATGGACGTTCTCGCCGTTCAGGCTCCAGGCGAGTTCGTCGGTGATCGTCTTGCCGATGATGCGCGCGCCCGCCCGGCGAAGCGCGGCCACCAAAGGCGCGTCGGTTTCGGCGGGCGCACGCCCCTCCGCCCAGGCCGGCGTCCCCGCGCCGGTGACGAAGCCCGCGACGTCGAAGAGATCCTTCACGGCGAGCGTGCGGCCCCCGAGCGGTCCTGCGCCGCCCGGGTCGTAGCTGCCGAGGGGGGCATGGGGGACGAAGGCGCCGAGATCGCCGGTCATCGCCGCCACACCTGGTCGAGCCCGACGATCCGGTTCACCGCGGCCAACGCGCCCACCGTCACCACGATGGTGAGGACCGAGATGACGTTGACCGTCGGCTCCACGTCGAACTGCACGTCGGCATAGATCCGCACCGGCAGAGTCAGCATACGCGCCGTGGTTAGGAAGGCGGTCACCGTCACCTCGCCGAAGGAGACGAGGAAGGCGATCACGCCAGAGGCGAAGAGCGCGGGCGCCAGCGCCGGCACCACCACCAGAAGGAAGCGGCGCAGCGGATCGGCCCCGAGGCTCGCCGCCGCCTCCTCCAGCCGGCGGTCCAGCGCCTCGACCGCGGCGCGGAGCATGACCAGCGTGAAGGGCGCGACCAGAACGACATGCACCACGACGAGGCCCAGGAAGGGCGGGATCACGTAGAACCACTGCAGAAGCCGCAGCACCCCGAGCGCCAGCGCGATCCACGGCAGGGCGAGCGGCAGGAGATAGACCGCCCCCGCCGTCGTCGTCAGCCGCGACCGGTGGCGCACGATGGCGAAGGCGGCCGGCAGTGCCACCGTCACCGAGGCCAGAGCCGCCACGGCGGCGAGCTGCGCCGACAGGATGGCCGCGTCGATATAGTCCGATCCCTCGGAAAAGACGTCTGCATACCATTTCAGGGTAAAGCCCTGCCAAGCCGCGGCGGTGGCCTGCGGCACGTCGTTCACCGAGTTCAGCGTCACGAAGACCAGCGGCCCCACCAGCAGCAGCAGGCAGAGCGCGATCAGCGCCCGACGGACCAGCGGCGCCACCGTGTCCATCGCGCGGCGGAGCCCGCCGGGCAGCACGAAGCCCGGTGCGGGGCGGCGCCGCTCGGCCGGCTGGAGCCACGGGGTGAGCCGCGCGACGCCGGCATTGATCGCCCAGGTCGCCAGCAGGCAGGCCACCAGCAGCACCAGCGCCAGCGCCGAGGCGAGCGGGTAGTTCTGGACCAGCAGCGCCTCCTCGTAGACGAGCCGCCCGATCACCCACACCTTTCCGCCCCCGATCAGCGTGGCCGAGACATAGGCGGTGGAGGACAGCAGGAACACGATCGTCACCCCAGCGCGAAGCGCCGGCAGCGCCATCGGCAGGGTGATGTGCCAGAAGCGGTCCGTCGGCGTGGCGCCGAGGCTCGCCCCCGCCTCGTCCAGCCGGGGATCGCGCGTCGACAGCGCGTCGAACAGCGCCATGATGAGGAACGGCATGAAGACCTGGGTCAGCGCGACGATCACCGCCGCCCGGGTGAACAGGATGTCGATGCCGGTCAGCGTAGCGAGCGGGCCGTTGGAGGCCATGAACAGGATCAGACCGATCGACCGCACCACCACGTTGGTCAGAAGCGGGATCAGCACCAGCGCCACGCCCAGGGGCTGCCAGCGCGCGGGCAGCGCGGCGAGCCAGAGCGCGAGCGGCAGGCCGAGGACGGCCGAGAGCGCGGCGGTGGCCAGGCCCGTCCAGAGCGTCTTGGCCAGGATGTCCAGATAGTAGGGGTCGGTCAGGACGGTCACGAACTGTGCGGCCGAGGGCACGAGCGAGATCGGCGCGAAGATCCCCGTCTCCGACTGCAGCGAAAGAAGCGCGACGGTCAGCATCGGCGCGGCGAAGCCGAAGGCGAGCCACAGCCCCATCGGCGCCAGCAGGATGAGCGCGGGCAGCCGTCGCCGGCCGCGCCGCGCCCCGGGGCCGAGGCCGGCGCGCCCGGCGCCGACCCCTTCGTCCACATGGGGCGCGTCCGTCAAGACTGGATCTCGCGGTTGAAGCGCGACGACCACTCCGCCTGCTTGGAGATCACGTGCTCCCAGTCAAAATCGATCAGGCTCGGCACGTCCTCCTCGCCGTAGACGCATTTCGCGGCGAGATCCGGCGGCAGTTCGAGCGACTTGATGGTGGGGCCGTAATAGATCTCCTCGGCATAGGCGCGCTGGCAGGCTTCCGACAGGTGGAGCGAGACCCAGGCCTCGGCCAGCGCCTGGTTCTGGGTGCCCTCGGTGATGCAAGCCACGTTCATGGCGACCGGCATCCCCTCCTCGGGCTTGGTGACGACGATGTCAGAATTCTGCGTGTCGGCGTATTTCTGGGTGAACGAGCCGAACTCGGCCGACGCTGCGACCTGGTCTGCGTCGAACATGCCGTAAAGCTGCGCCTGGCTCGACTGGAAGGCGGCGAACGGCTTGAGCTGGGCGATCGCCTCGAAGCCCGGATCGATGTCGTATTCGCTGCCGCCGTGGATCCTCGCGGCCATCAGCAGCGCCGCGGTGCCCTGCGCGCCGGGATAGGTGGGCCAGGCGACCTTGCCGGCCAGATCCTCGCGCCAGAAATCCTTCCACGCGCCCATGGGCGAGACCATGGTCCGGTCGTAGACCGGCGAGATCGCGTTGAAGGCCACGCCGTAGCCACCCAGCTTCGCCAATTCATAAAGGTTGTCGAAGCCCTCCACGTCCGGATTGGGCGGCTGGGTTACGCCGTCGCGCACCGCCTGCCGGCTTTCGAAGATGTTCAGATAGATCACGTCGAAGCTGGGCCTGCCCCGCTCCGAATAGGCGCGGGCGCGGCGCTCTACCGTGCCGCCGAGGACGTATTCGATCTCGACGCCGTATTCCTCCATCAGCGGCTCGGCGATGTATTGCCGGGTGATGCGCTCCTGCGCGCCGCCCCAGATGCCGACGACGAGCTTCGAGCCGGGCTCGATCTGGGCGCGGAGCGGGCGCGACAGGATCGCCGGCGCCGCCAGCAGGGTGGTGCCGCCGAGCGCGAGCTGGCCGAGGCGTCGCCGAGTGACGCGGGGGGTCTTTGTGTCTGTCATCGTGCTTCTCTCCTGTTCGGGATGGGTGCCGCCCCGTTCGGGGGCTTTCTCACTGGACGGGCGCCTCACGGACATAGCGAAGCGCGCCGTCGGGGATGATCAGATGCGCGGCCTCGCCGGTGCGGGGGGCGGCCCGCTCGGCCGGGACATGGACGCGGATTCGTGCGGCGCCGGAGCGGACGTCGATCTGCCGGGTGTCGCCGAGAAAGACCGCGCGCTCGACCGTGACGGGCAGGACGGTGCCGCCGTCCCCTCCGTCGCCGAGGCGCAGCCGCGCGGCGCGCAGGACGACATGGGTGGGTCGCCCCTGCGCCGCTTGGTCCGGCAGGGGCAGGTCGGGGCCGTCCTCGAGCCGGAAGACGGGCCCGCCCGCGCCCTCCGTCACCCGCCCGGGCAGGACGGTGCGGCCGCCGAGAAACTGCGCGGTGAAGGCCATGTGCGGACGCTCGACCAGGTCCTCGGGCGGGGCGACCTCCAGGATGCGGCCGTCCCGCATCACCGCCACCCGGTCGGACATCGCCAGCGCCTCGGCCTGGTCGTGGGTGACGAACAGGGTGGTCATGCCGATACGGTCGGTCACCGCCTTGATCTCGTCGCGCATCTCGCCCCGGAGCCGGGCGTCGAGGTTGGACAGCGGCTCGTCCAGCAGCAGCACCCGCGGCTCGATCACCAGCGCCCGGGCGAGCGCCACGCGCTGCTGCTGGCCGCCCGAGAGCTCGGACGGATAGCGCGCGCCGAGCGCGCCGAGGCCCACAAGGTCGAGGGCGCGCGCCACCCGTTCGGCGATCTCGACGCGTTTCAGGTCGCGCATCTTCAGGCCGAAGGCGACATTGCCCGCGACGGTCATGTGCGGAAACAGCGCGTAGGACTGGAACACCACGCCGATGTTGCGGCGATGGGGCGGCTGGCCCGTCAGCGGCGCGCCGCCGAGCAAGATCTCGCCTGAATCGGGCTGGACGAAACCCGCCACGCTGCGCAGCGTCGTGGTCTTGCCGCAGCCGGAAGGACCGAGGAGCGAGACGAACTCCCCCTCGGCGAGACGGATCGACACGTCGTCGAGCGCAACCGCGTCGCCATAGGTCTTGCGCAGGCTCCGGATGGTCAGATCGCTCATTCCGCGGCCCTCCGGGCCGCTTGGCTGGCGTCCGCCCAGGCGGCGTCGAGCCGGGACAGGTCCACCGCCTGCACCTCGCGGATCGCCTGCGCCAGGCGGAGGCCCACCTCCTCCACGATCTCGCGCCCGAACTCGGCCGTTGCGGCGCTCGCGTCGCCAAGCGCGCCGGCCGGGTTCAGATCCTGGCTCATCCAGCCGAAGCCGACGGCGCCCTCGGGTAGCAGGATCTCGAAGCGCGCGTCGAGCTCGGCGCCCCAGCTGCGGAAGTTGCGGGCATGCTCCATCTTCACCAGCTCCGGCGCAAGATGCAGCATAATCGCGGTCTCGACCAGCCCGCCATGGATGCCGTGGCGCCGCTCCTCCTCGGTCAGCCGGTCATGGCCGGACCACAGGGCGGGCCAGTGCAGCGCGGCTACGAACATGCCCGCCTCGATCCGCAGCTGCCGGGCCACCACGTCGATCAGCTGGACCTGTCCGCCATGGGAATTGACGATCAACATCCGCCGGATGCCCGCCCGCGCCACCGACAGGCCGACCTTGGTCCACAGTTCGGTCGTCGTCCGCCAGTCAAGGGCGAGCGTGCCGGGGAATAACGTGTGCTCGTCGCTCTTGCCGATGCAGAGCGTGGGCAGGATCAGCACCGGCGCGTCGCCGAGCGCGGCGCGGGCGCGGGCGACCAGCCCCTCGTTGATTGTGGTGTCGACCGAGACGGGCAGATGCGGGCCGTGCTGTTCGATCGCGGCGGTGGGCATCACGGCGACCGTCTCGGGCGGCAGGTCGCGGAAATCCTCGGTGGTCAGGTCCTGCCAGCGGCGGGTCATGCGGCGACTCCGATGTCGAGCGTTGCGGGGGTGCGGATCGTCAGGGTGATCGGCGCGCAGTCCCGGCGCGCCGTGCGCTCCGGCAGGGCGCCGGTACCGGGATTGACGGCGAAGGCCGGCCAGGCCGCGCCGGACAGCGACAGGCGAAGCCGCTCCTCGGGCTCCAGCGTGGCGGCGACGGGGCGCAGGCGGACGGCGCGCGCGCCTCCGCGCCCGGCAAAGCGGCCGTGTCCCAGCGTCAGCGTGCGCGCCGTGCCGCTCCGGTCCACGCGGGAGAGGACGGCGTGCAGGTCGAAGCCGTCCGCGTCGCTGACGACCTCGGCGCGCAAATCGGGCGCGCCGACGAGGCGGAGCGGCCGCGCGAGCGGGGCGGAGGTGAATACCGCCACGTCGGCGCGGGCGTCGAGGTCGTCGCGCTCGGCCATGCCCGTCGGCGGGGTGAGGTGGTGGCCGCGCGCGGGCACCGGGCGCCAGGGATCGTGCACGAAGGTCTCGGCCGAGCCGGCGCGCGGGGCCTGCTCGGTCAGCCGTCCGGTGGACCCAGCGGCGGCGAGGCCGTCGCCGGCGAGCCAGAACCGCGTGCGCTCCTCCGGCCACGCGTCGAAGCCACGCCACTCCCGCCGGGTGAGGTCGTAGAGCCGGATCGGCGGCCCGTCGGGCGCGGGCGCGTCCTTAAGCCGGTAGTCGAACCAGGACAGCAGCAGCCGGTCCACCGACAGGGCGCCGCCCGCCCAGGGGATATGTGCCCAGGGGCCGATCACCAGCCGGGCTTCCGCGCCCGCGCGGCGCGCGGCGTCATGTGCGGCGACCGTGCCGGTCAGGAAGCCGTCGAACCACCCTCCGACATGGAGCGCCGGGGTCGCGCGGCCCGGTGCCGCCGACATCCGCGCGGGCGAGCGGGCAGCCCAGTACTCCGGCGCGCCGATCGCGGCGACCCAGTCGGCCAGGTGGCAATGGCGGTCGTGGTCGCGGGCGAGGCCGGGCATCGCCGGCTCCGGCCCGTCGAGCGGCGGCGCGACGGCGGCCCCGGCGAAGGCGGCGAAGGCTGTTGCGTCGCCCGCACGGCGCGCCGTTGCCGCCGCCATCTGCATCGCCCAGCCGACGCCCCAGTCCAGGCGGAAGGCCCCGCCCTCGGAGGCGAAATCCGCCCAGAGGTCCCAGGCCGCCATGACCGGCGCGATGGCGTCGGCCGACCCGCCGCCGGCCAGTGCCAGCATCTGCGTCATGCCCTGGTAGGAGAAGCCGTAGAGCCCCAGCCGCCCGTTCCCGCCCCGCAGCTCGCGCGCCCAGTCCAGCGCGACGGCGCCGTCCGCCGCCTCGGCCGCAAAGGGGTCGAAGACGCCTTCGGAGCCACCGGTGCCACGGACGTCCTGCACCGCGACGACATATCCCTGCGCGGCATACCAAGAGGGATGCGCCAGCGTCACGGTCGAGGCGATCGCCCGGCCATAGGGCTGGCGCATCAGCAGGACCGGCCAGGGGCCGGGCCCGGCGGGGCGCCAGACGCGGGTGGCCAGCCGCGTGCCGCAGGGCAGCGACATCGCCACGTCCTCTGGCGGTGGGGCGTCGGTCGATTCGGCCTCGCCGGGTCGCATGGGGCTCTCGCAGGCTGATAGGGTTTCGGTTCGCCCGTCAATCAAGCAGGGGATGGCGGAAAGAGAGCAAATCCTGCGCCGTCATGCGCCCCATAAGGCAGGCGTTATGATTTTGCTTTCCAAGCCGGCCCTGCACGCGGAATCAAAGGCTTGATGCGCGCCGCTTTCGGACGCGCCGGCCGGGGCCCGGGAGCAGGCGATGAACAGACAGGCGCCTTTGCACGATTTTTCGGCGCTCGACATCGGCCAGGTGCGGCTTCTGCACCTGCTGCTGACGCGGGCCTCGGTGAGTGCGGTCGCCGCGAGTCTGGGGGTAAGCCAGCCGGCGGTCTCGCTCCGGCTCGCACGGCTGCGCGAGGCATTCGGCGACCCGCTTCTCGTCCGCTCCGGCAGCCGGATGGTGCCGACCGACCGGGGCCGCGCCCTGATCGAGCCCCTGGAGCAGATCCTCGACGGCGTGGCGCGCCTGGGCGAAAGGACCGCCCCCTTCGACCCGGCGACCTGCACCCGGGGCCTGCGGATCGCGGCGCCGAATTATCTGGGCAGCTTCCTCTTGCCGCCCTTCGCCCAGCGGCTCAAGGCGGCGGCGCCGGGGATCCGGCTGACGCTCCAGACCATGGTGCCCGGACGCGACTATGGCGAGAGCCTCGGCTCGGGCGAGATCGACCTGCTCGTCTCGAACTGGCCCGACGTGCCCGGCCACCTGCGCAGCGTCACCCTGCCCCGCGATCGTCTCGTCTGCTTCGTCGCGGTGGGTCATCCGCTCGCCGGGGCCGGCCGGATCGACCTTCCCACCTATCTCGACCAGGACCATGTCTCGCCCTCGCACCGCACTGAATGGCGCACGAGCCCGGTGGACGCGCAGCTCGCACGGCTGAGGCTCCGGCGGCGGATCAGCGTGGTGGCGCCGAACTATACCCTGCTGCCGCAGCTCGTCGCCCGCACCCGGCTGGTGCTGACCACCGGCGCGCGCTTCGCCGATTTTGCCCTGTCCACGGCGCCGGTCCGTATGCTGGAGGCGCCTGAGGAGTTCGCGCCCCTTACTTTTCGTATCCTATGGCACGAGCGCAGCCAGTCCGACCCAGCCCATGCCTGGGCGCGCGGCGTCCTGCTCAACATCGTCAAGGAGCTCGGGGAGCCAGGCCCGCGTCCGGAGTCGGTCCCGATTCTGGCCCCGACCTTGGGGAATCCAGGGCGCCCTTGATCCCGTCCCGCCCGCGTCGATCGCAGCCCGACGTCTTGCGTCCGGCTCGTGTCTCCGCAGAACAGCGCCGAGCGTCGGTATGCCATGCGCCTGGTCAAGCAGCGCCTCCACCAGGCGCAGTTTCGGGAGGCGGTCCTGGGGGCCTATGGCGGGCGCTGCGCCGTCTCAGAGCCCAACCCAAGAAGATTTGCGCGGTTTCAAGGGCTTGTGACTCCCTCCGGTTGCCAGACTGGATGGAGCCGACAATGCCTTGGACTGAAAACGCTCGCCGCGAGTATCGGCGGAAGCCGCAGGCCTTCGCCAACCTGATCTATCGCGACGCGCTCTTCCCGCGCACGGCGTACCGCCGCTGCTGGGATGCGCGGCGAGGATCTTGACCTGTCAGCCGGAACCTCGGCGTGGCCGCGGCCGCCCTGAGCGGCTGGCGGGACGATTTCCTGGCGGCGGGGTCGGCCTC
>OFET01000927.1_pt1 | contig 11190 bp, 12 predicted proteins | sample 1521211 | NCBI WGS metagenome assembly OFET01 (sample SAMN03766358, study PRJEB24113) | microbial mat metagenome | isolation source: enrichment culture HLUCC-A from microbial mat sample contains cyanobacterium...
AGATCCTGTCGATCGGCGAGACCGTGAAGGTCCAGGTCATCAAGATCAACAAGGAGACGCACCGCATCTCGCTCGGAATGAAGCAGCTTCAGGCCGACCCGTGGGATACGGTCGAGGCCAAGTTCCCGATCGGCTCGGTCCATACCGGCCGGGTGACGAACATCACCGATTACGGCGCCTTCGTGGAGCTCGAGCCGGGCGTCGAGGGCCTCGTGCACGTCTCCGAGATGAGCTGGACCAAGAAGAACGTGCACCCGGGCAAGATCGTCTCCACCAGCCAGGAAGTCGACGTGATGGTGCTCGAGATCGACACGCAGAAGCGCCGCGTCTCGCTCGGCCTCAAGCAGACCATGCGCAACCCGTGGGAGGTCTTCGCCGAGACGCATCCCGAGGGCACCGAGGTCGAGGGCGAGGTCAAGAACATCACCGAGTTCGGCCTGTTCATCGGCCTGCCCGGCGATATCGACGGCATGGTCCACCTGTCGGATCTCAGCTGGGACGAGCGCGGCGAAGACGCGATCCAGAACTATCGCAAGGGCGACGTGGTCAAGGCCGTCGTCACCGAGACCGACATCGAGAAGGAGCGCATCTCGCTCTCGATCAAGGCGCTCGGCGGCGACAAGTTCGCCGACGCGGTGGGCGGCGTGAAGCGGGGCGACATCATCACCGTCGAGGTGACCGCGATCGAGGATGGCGGCATCGAGGTGGAGTACGAGGGAATGAAGTCGTTCATCCGCCGGTCCGATCTGTCGCGCGACCGCTCCGAGCAGCGGCCCGAGCGCTTCCAGGTCGGCGACAAGGTCGATGTGCGCGTGACCAACATCGACAGCAAGTCGCGCCGGCTGGGCCTGTCGATCAAGGCGCGCGAGATCGCCGAGGAGCGCGAGGCCGTCGAGCAGTTCGGCTCGTCCGATTCCGGCGCCTCGCTCGGCGACATCCTGGGCGCCGCGCTCAAGGGCGACGACAAGAGCTGAGGCCACGGCCCCGGCGACTGCACACAGGCCCCGCGTCCGGCGCGGGGCCTTTTCCTTTGGCGGCGACCCCTCGCGCCGCGCCCGCCGTTCGGTCGCCCTGAGGGCGCCGAATCGCGTATCCGCCCCATCCGCCTGGAGAGCCCGATTGGCGCGGGGCGACCTTCCCCTGCGGCAGATCGCCGTTTTTGTCGCCTGTTTCCGGCCATTTAGTTGTGGATTTCCCCGGGGCGCGGGCGGCTTCGTCGTTCCCGCGGGCGCCGTTTCCGGCTATGGTCAGCTCGCGGCATAGTGAACAAGAACGCATAGGCCAGGACGGCCGGCACGGGGGGAAACCATGATCCGTTCCGAACTCATTCAGATCATTGCTGACGAGAACCCGCATCTTTACCAGCGCGACGTCGAGAAGATCGTCAACACGATCTTCGACGAGATCATCGAGGCCATGGCGCGGGGCGACCGCGTCGAGCTGCGCGGCTTCGGCGCCTTCTCGGTCAAGAAGCGCGACGCGCGCACCGGCCGCAACCCCCGCACGGGCGAGGCGGTCGACGTGGACGAAAAGCATGTGCCTTTCTTCAAGACCGGCAAGCTGCTACGCGACCGGTTGAACGAGACCACCGACGCCTGACCGACCCACCAGGACGAATGACGCCCGAGGCCCGCCCATGATCCGCTTCCTCAAGTATGCCTTCCTCTTCGTGCTCGCCGCCGTGCTGCTCGCGGTGGCGCTGGCCAACCGCCAGCTCGTGACGCTCAAGCTGCTGACGCCCGAGCTCGAGACGTTCTCGGGCTGGTCGTGGTCGCTGGACGTGCCGCTTTACTTCGTCGCCTTCGGGGGCGTGGCCATCGGCCTGCTGATCGGCTTCATCTGGGAATGGATCCGTGAGTCGAAGCACCGGCAGGAGGTGGCCAAGCGACAGAACCAGGTGCGGAGCCTGAAGCGCGAGGTGACGAAGCTGAAGGGCGAGAAGGGCGAGCAGGCGGACGACGTGCTCGCGCTGATCGACAACAAGCCGCGGAAGGCCGGCTGAGCCCTTGGCCGAGACCCGCGAGGCCGGCGTCGCCGTAAAGATCTGCGGCCTGACGCGCCCCGAGGACGCGCGCGCCGCCGCCGAAGCGGGCGCGCGCTACGTGGGGCTGGTCTTCTTCGAGCGCTCGCCGCGCAACGTGGCGCTCGACGTCGCGCGAGAGATCGCACTCGAAGCGCCGTTTGGCGTCGCCAAGGTTGCGCTGACGGTGAATGCCACCGATGCCTTCCTCGACGGCCTCGTGGAGACGGTGCCGCTCGACCTGTTGCAACTGCACGGTCGGGAAAGCCCCGAGCGCGTGGCCGAGATCCGCGACCGCCTCGGCCTGCCGGTGATGAAGGCAGTGGGCGTTGCCGACGCCTCGGACCTGCCCGAGATCGCCGAATACGCCGACGCGGCCGACCAGCTGCTGATCGACTCCAAGCCCCCGCGGGAGGCCGACCTGCCCGGCGGCAACGGCCTGCCCTTCGACTGGCGTCTGCTGGCGGGCCGGCGCTGGACGCAGCCCTGGATGCTCGCCGGCGGGCTGACGCCGGACACCGTCGGCGAGGCCATCCGCCTGACCGGGGCGCGGCAGGTCGACGTCTCGTCGGGTGTCGAGAGCGCGCCGGGCGTGAAGGATTCCGGCCGCATCGCCGCCTTCGTCCGCGCCGCCCGGGCGGTCACCTGGGCTTAACGCTGCGTTCACCATGATGTGCGAGCCTCTCTTCATGGCCGCGCTTCCCCCGCACATCACCGCCGATATCTGGCTGACGCAGTTTTTCACCTGGGGCGAGGCGCGCAAGGGCGGCGTCGTCAAGCGGCAGGTGCGCGACGTCGAGCGCCTCGTCGGCCGCGACGCCTTCCTGCGCGAGGTCGAGCGGCGGGGCTTTCAGGCGGTGCAGAACGGCCGGCATTTCGTGGTGTTCTGCAACGGCCTGCCGATCCGCCGGGTCCGCGCCTGAGGCAAGAGCCTTCGAAGGCCCTTGGTTCAAGCCGCGGCGCCGCGGCTTGTCACGCGGCGTGCAAGCCGCGTGTCAAAAGGCGTTTCGAAACGCCTTGCGCTTGCCGGCACGCCCGCGCTGCAATACCTGTGTCGCGCAAGCGGAGGGAGCCCGAGATGCCCGAAGACCTGATCAACAGCTTCATGACCGGACCCGACGAGAACGGCCGGTTCGGCGATTTCGGCGGTCGCTTCGTCTCCGAAACCCTCATGCCGCTGATCCTCGAGCTCGAGCAGCAATACGAGCACGCCAAGACCGACGAGAGCTTCTGGGCCGAGATGGACCACTTGTGGACCCATTACGTCGGCCGCCCCTCGCCGCTCTACTTCGCCGAGCGGCTGACCGACCGCCTCGGCGGCGCGAAGGTCTACATGAAGCGCGACGAACTGAACCACACCGGCGCGCACAAGATCAACAACGTGCTCGGCCAGATCCTGCTCGCCCGCCGCATGGGCAAGAGCCGGATCATCGCCGAGACGGGGGCCGGCCAGCACGGCGTCGCCACCGCCACCGTCTGCGCCAAGTTCGGGCTCAGGTGCATCGTCTACATGGGCGCGCACGACGTCGAGCGGCAATCGCCCAACGTGTTCCGCATGCGGCTCCTTGGCGCCGAGGTCGTGCCGGTCACCTCGGGCCGCGGCACGCTGAAGGACGCGATGAACGACGCGTTGCGCGACTGGGTGACCAACGTGCGTGACACCTTCTACTGCATCGGCACCGTGGCGGGCCCGCATCCCTACCCGGCGATGGTGCGCGACTTCCAGTCGATCATCGGCAAGGAGGTGCGCCGCCAGATGCTCGAGGCGGAGGGCCGCCTGCCCGACACGCTCGTCGCCGCGATCGGCGGCGGCTCCAACGCGATGGGCCTGTTCCATCCGTTCCTCGACGATCCGGACGTGGCCATCGTCGGCGTCGAGGCGGGCGGCAAGGGCGTCGACGAAAAGATGGAGCATTGCGCCTCGCTCACCGGCGGCCGGCCCGGCGTGCTCCACGGCAACCGAACCTACCTCTTGCAGGACGACGACGGCCAGATCCTCGAGGGCTATTCGATTTCTGCCGGTCTCGACTATCCCGGAATCGGGCCCGAGCATTCGTGGCTGCACGACGTCGGCCGGGCGACCTACGTCTCGGTGACCGATGCCGAGGCGCTCGAGGCGTTCCAGCTCTGCTGCGAGATGGAGGGGATCATTCCCGCGCTCGAGCCGTCGCATGCCCTCGCCCACGTGATGCGCATGGCGCCTGGCCTGCCGCGCGACCATGTGATCTGCATGAACATGTGCGGTCGCGGCGACAAGGACATCTTTACCGTCGCCAGGGCCCTCGGCCACGATATCTGAGCGCCCTGCGAGGCAGCCCATGCGGCGCCGGCGGGCGCTGCCGCGCCGGCTACTGCGCCGTGATCGCGTGGCGTTCCAGCACTTCGAGCGGCACGATCTCCAGCGCGCTGCGGTGCGTCGCGGGCAGGTTGACCTGCGGCGCCGCCCCCTCGTCATGCGCCTGCAGGAAGCGCGCCGCGCAGAGGCACCAGTGGTCGCCGGGCTTCAGCCCCGGGAACCGGAACTCGGGCCGCGGCGTCGACAGGTCGTTGCCGAGATACTTCGACAGCGCCAGAAACTCCGCCGTCATCACCGCGCAGACGGTATGGCTTCCGCGATCGGCCGCGCAGGTGTTGCAATGGCCGTCCCGGAAGAAGCCGGTCACCGGGTCGGTCGAGCAGGGGGCGAGCGGGCCGCCGAAAACGTTGAGCGCGGGGTCCTTTTCCATGGGCTGTCTCCTTTCTCCGCAAGGGTAGCCGCGCCGCCTCGCCTGTCGAGGGGCCTCATGGCCGCGGCACTGCCACCGGCCCCGTCCATGCCACCGCCCGCCCGTGGAAGTCGACCCGCGCCAGCGCCGCCGTCGCACCGCCCGGCCACAGCGTCAGCGCCAGCCGGGCACGGCGCTCGCCGTCGGCCTCCATTCCGATCCGCGCGAGCGGTGCGTCGCGCGTCGCACGGGCGCCGGCCGCTTTGATGAGCGCCTCGCCCTTCCCGCGCGCCACCTCGGGCAGATACTGCCAGGCTACCGTGTGGAAGACGACCGTCGCGACCCCCTCGCGTCGGCGCGGCAGCTCTGCCCGCAGCCAGTCGACCGCGTCGCCCCGCGCCACCTCGGCCGGCGCCTCCGCCGCTCGCGCCAGTGCCGCCTCGGCGAGCGTGCGCCGCTCCGGCTGGTCGGGCCAGAGGTAGGAGAGCAGGCGCAGCCGGTCCTCCGGGCGAGCCGGATCGAGGGGCGCGAGGTCCACCCCCCGCCGCTCCACCACCTCGAACGGGCTGGGGGCCGGCGCGGGCCCCTCCCAGTCGGGGCGCAGCAGGGGCGCGGCGCCCGCCGGCCCCCAGGCCATGCCCGACGCCTCGAGCCGGAACAGGTCTGCGCGCAGGTTCAGCCCCGCCGCGCAGCCGAGTTCCCACAGCGCGAGGGGCTTGCCCGTCGCCGCCGCGACCATCCCGAGCGCCGGGATCAGCGCTGCCGCCCGCCGCACCTCGTTGGTCTGCGGCGCCCGGTCGAGTGCTTCGAGCAGCGCGCCCGCGTGGCGCGCGAGCGCCCGCTCCACCGCCGACCAAAGCGCCCCCTCCGGCACCTCGTGCGGCGGGTACACCCGCGCGAGGTCCGCATCCGTTCCCGCCAGAACCAGCCGATGCAGACCGCCGGCGAGCCGCAGCATCGGGTTGTCGGCCGCGATCCCCGCATCGCCCGGCCAGAACAGCACCGCGTCCGCCACCGCGCCGCCCGGCGCCAGCCGCTCGGCACACAGCGCCATCAGCCGCGCCATGAACGGCGAGCCCAGCCGCCCGCAGGCGCGCCCCTGCATGGCGAAGCCCGCCCGCACCCGTGCCGCGCGCGCTTCCCTCTCGGCGTCCCCGTCCTTCTTCTTGCTCCAAGTATCCCGGGGGGCTCCGGGGGGCTGGCCCCCCGGTCCGCCGGCGCCGCCGGGGCTCACCGCCGGGCCTCCAGCGCGTCGGACATCGCACGGAACGCCGCCATCGCCGCCGCCTGCCGCCCCGGCTCGCGGAAGCCCCGGTCGGCTGCGGTCGCCACGATCACCACGTCGCGCGCCCGATCGATGTAGAGGTATTGCCCGTAGACGCCCCGCCCCAGCACCTCTCCGGGCCGCGCGTCCCACGGGATCCACCACTGGTAGCCGTAGCGCAGCGCTCCCGGCACCGTCGCCGCCTGCGGCGTGGTGCTCGCCTCGATCCACGCGTCGGGCAGCACCTGCCGACCGCCGATCCGCCCCTCCTGCGCCACCATCAACCCGAACCGGGCGTAGTCGCGCAGGGTCAGGTTGAGCCCGCCGAGGGCGAAGGCCACCCCCTCGCCGTCGGTCAGGAAATAGGGCTGGGCCTCGAGGCCCAGCGGCGCGATCAGCCGCTCCGACATCAACTCGGCCAGCCCGCGGCCCGTCGCGCCACGCAGCACCATCGCCAGCACGTGGGTGTCGATCGAGACATACTCCCACGCTTCCCCCGCCGGCCGGTCGCGCGCCTCGAGCGCGGCGGCGAAGCCGTCCATCGTGCCGCCCAGCGCGATCACCCGGCCCATCCGGTTGATGTCGGACCGTGGGTCCAGGTAATCCTCGTCGAAGCTGACGCCCGACTGCATGGTCAGCACGTCGCGCACCGTCACGCCCGCGTAGGCAGAGCCGGCGAGGGCCGGGGCGTGGTCCGTCACGGGGTCGTCCAGCGCCACTTCACCCCGCGCCACGGAGAGGCCGAAGAGCGCGGAGAGAAAGCTCTTGGCGATCGACCAGGAGATGCGCCGGTCGTCGGGGGCGGTGCCGAGGTCGGCCCGCTCGGCCACCAGCGCGCCCCTGTCGAGAACGACCAGCCCGGTCACGTCGGTCGTCGCGATCCAGTCCTCGGCCACGGCGGGCAGCGCGAGGGGGGCGCCCGGGGGCAGGGGCGTCACCGGCCCGTCGCCGCGCGACACGGGCGTGGTCAGGAAGAGCGCGTCCATCGCCGAGAAGTTGCCGACGATGCGGCCCTCGTCGAACAGCGTGTTCACGGCGTGGAGCCGCACCAGCTCCTCGCGGAACCACAGCCCGCCGGCGAGCGCCATGACGGCCAGCGCGAGGAGGGCATAGCCCGCGCGGCGCAGCCAGCGGCGCATCAGCGGAACCGGTCGAGCAGCTTCTGCATCGGCGAGCGCTGGTCCTCCGGCTCCGGCGTCGCCGCGGGCCCGTCGTCCGGCGGCGCGTCGTCCGGCCGTGCGTCGCCCGCCGCGCCCTCGGCCGCACCCGCACCCGTCGCCGCGCCCTTCGTCTTGCCGCCGCGCTTGTCCCCGGCGTCGCCGCTGCCCGGACGGGACGGCGCCACCCTTTGCGCCACCGCGTTCTGGAAGCGGCCCCGGTCGCCCGCCGCGAGCGCGTCGGCCCCGTCGGAGATGCCGCGCATCAGGTCGTCGAGCCACTCGGCGTCGGCCCTGGCGAAGTCGTGCAGAACGTAGCCCGACACCGCCTCCTTCCGGCCCGGATGGCCGATGCCGAGGCGCACGCGGGCGTAATCCGGCCCGATGGCCGAATGGATGGAGCGCAGCCCGTTGTGGCCCGCATGCCCGCCGCCCTGCTTCACCCGGCACTTGCCCGGCGCGAGGTCGAGCTCGTCGTGGATCACGATCACATCGGCGGGCTCGAGCTTGTAGAAGCGCATCGCCTCGCCCACCGCGTTGCCCGAGAGGTTCATGTAGGTCTGCGGCTTGAGAAGGAGCGCCTTGTCGCCGCCGAGCCGCCCCTCGGCCACCTGCGCCTGGAACTTCGACCGCCAGGGCGAGAAGCCGTGATCCTCGGCGATCCGGTCGACGGCCATGAAGCCGATATTGTGCCGGTTCCGGGCATACTGGCCGCCCGGATTGCCCAGTCCCACGATCAGGCGCATCGCGTGTCTCCCCTCGGCAGGCTGCGCCCCCTCATGCAACGAAGTGCCGCGCGATGCCAGACCGTGAAGGGGCGGACCGGCATCTGGCCCTCCCCGCGACGACGCGCTACCGAGAGGGGAGGGACGCGTCGAACGAGGGGTTTGCGATGTATCTGACGATGAACCGCTTCAAGGTGAAGGCCGGGCACGAGGCCGAGTTCGAGGAAGTCTGGAAGACGCGCGACAGCCACCTCAAGTCGGTGCCGGGCTTCGTCGCCTTCCACCTGCTCAAGGGGCCCGAGCGCGACGGCCACACGCTCTACGCCTCGCACACCGCCTGGGAGTCGGAACAGGCTTTCACCGCCTGGACGAAGTCCGAGGCGTTTCGCGCCGCCCATGCCGGGGCCGGGGCGCACAAGGAGATGTATGACGGCCCGCCAGAGCTCGAGATATTCGAATCGGTGCAGAGCCTGAGCTGAGTCCTCACCGGGCCATGGCCCTGGACTGACAAAGGGGCGCGCCCTGCGGCGCGCCCCTCCGGCATTCGGGTCGGGCGAGAGATCAGGCCTCTTCGGCCGCTCCCTCGGCCTCTTCCCCGGCCTCTTCGGCCTGGGCTGCGGCGAGGCCCGACGGCGTGGTGATGTTGGCGATGACGAAATCGCGCGCGATCGTGGGCCTGGCCCCCTCGGGCAGATCGACCTGACTGATCGTCAGCGTGTCGCCAAGGTCGCGGCCGGCGAGGTCGACCACGATCTTCTCGGGAATGTCGCCCGCGGTCACCATCAGCTCGACCTCGGGGCGCACCACCGTCAGGACGCCGCCCTTGCGGAGGCCGGGCGCGTCCTTCTCGTTGACGAATTCGACGGGGATGAACAGGTTGATCCTGCTTGTCCGGCGCAGACGCATGAAGTCGACATGCGTCGGCAGGTCCTTGACCACGTCGCGCTGCACGGCGCGGCAGATCACGCGCACGTCCTCGTGTCCCTCGACCTTGAGGTTGAACAGCGTCGACAGGAAGCGGCCCTGCTTGAGCCGCTTGATCAGGGCGTTGTAGGGCAGGTTGATGGGCAGCGGATCCTTGCCGCCGCCGTAGACGATCCCCGGAACGAGGTTCTCGCGTCGAGCCTGACGGGCGGCCCCCTTGCCTGTCCCCGTCCGTTCCAGGGCCTCGAGATCCGGAATCTCTCCAGCCATGTCTGTCTCCTTCAGCCGGGCATCCTCCAAGGGTGCATGCCCGCGGTCTCACGATGAAGCTGCGCCCTTAGCCCGGATCGCTCTCGAAGGAAAGCGCCAATCCGGGCTGTGTCGCCTGCTCCGCGTCCCTCCCCGCCATTATCTCGGCTCGTCTCGTCTCCTCGGCCAAACCGTCGCCCGCCGGGCTCCATCGCCGCGGGGGGCCGGGCGCGCGCCTGCCCGCCCGGGTAGCCCGTCGCGCCACCGCGTGCCGTGCGCGCCAGCGCCGCCCGCATGCCTGTGGAAGCGGGCTCTCAGTTCGTCGCCCAGCGGCCCTCGAAATCCTCCGGCACCAGCAGGATGTCGCGGTCGACCTCGTGAATGTCGCGCCGCCCGCACAGCGCCATCGACACGTCGAGCTCCTTTCTGATGATCTCGAGCGCCGACGTCACCCCCTTCTGCCCCATCGCGCCGAGCCCGTAAGTCCAGGCGCGGCCGATATAGGTCCCCCTGGCGCCCAGGGCCATCGCCTTGAGCACGTCCTGGCCCGAGCGGATACCGCCGTCGAAATGCACCTCGATCCGGTCGCCCACCGCGTCGACGATGGGGCGCAGCGCTCGGATCGACGACAGCGCCCCGTCGAGCTGCCTGCCGCCGTGGTTCGACACCACGATCGCGTCGGCGCCCACGGCGACGGCCGCCCTGGCGTCTTCCACGTCGAGGATTCCCTTCAGGATCACCGGGCCGCCGTCCCACATGTCCATCAGATGGCGGATGCGCGTCCAGTCGAGCGCGGGGTCGAAGGCCTCGGCCGTCCACGAGGCGAGCGAGCCGGGGTCGGACACGCCATCGGCATGGCCCACGATGTTGCCGAAGAAGCGGTTCTTCGTGCCCAGCATCTCGAGCGCCCAGCGCCATTTCGTGGAGATGTCGAGGATGGAGTTCGGCGTCAGCTTCGGGGGCGTCGACAGGCCGTTCCTGACGTCCTTGTGGCGCTGGCCCAGCACCTGCAGGTCGACCGTGATGACCAGCGCCGAGCAGCCGGCCTTTTTCGCCCGCTCGATCAGGCGGCGCATGAAGTCGTCGTCCTTCAGCGTATAGACCTGGAACCAGAAGGGTTTCGTGGTCTTGCGGGCCACCTCCTCGATCGAGCAGACCGACATGGTCGACAGCGTGAAGGGCACGCCGGCCGTCTCGGCCGCCCGCGCCGCCTTGATCTCGCCGTCGGCCGATTGCATGCCGGTCAGCCCCACAGGGGCGAGGGCCACGGGCATCGACACGTCGTGCCCGACCATCTTCGTGGCGAGAGTGCGGTTCGACATGTCTCTGGCGATGCGCTGGCGCAGGTAGATCTTCGAGAAGTCGGAGGAGTTCTCGCGGAAGGTCTGCTCGGTCCAGCTGCCCGACTCGGCATAGTCGTAGAACATCTTCGGCACGCGCCGCCGGTAGATGCGCTTGAGATCGTCGATATTGGTGATGACGGGCACGCCCGCGCCTCCTCCCCCGGATTGGTCGGGTTCTCTTACCGATCCGGGGGGCAGGGGGCAAACGCCGCGGCGCGCAAGCCATCGGGCAGACCTGCGGAGGTTGGACCCCGTCGATCAGTCCACGCTCAGCGGAGGTATGCGCTCTGATCCGAAGGAGGCCTCGCGTGCCGCGAATGCGGGTCGGTCGCCGGTCTTGCGGCCGCCGATTGGATGGCGCACTGGCCCGGCGACGGGGGAGCGCTCGCCAGGATCGTCTTCCGGTCACGACAGGGAGATGCGCCGCGTCAGCGACGACCCCCGCGTGCCGCGTGCCCCGCGTCCTCCTGCGCTTCCCGCGTCCGGACATCGAACTTCGTCAGGGTGGTCGGCCCGAAGGTCTGTGTCAGAGGGACGTCGGCGCCATCCCGGCCTCGGGCGACGAGGAATCTTGCGGTCCGTCTCGTGTTGTTCCGCGGGTCGACGACCCACCATCGACCGTCGAGAAATGCCTCCATCCAGGCGGCGAAGTCACTGGGCAGATGGGGCTCCGGCTCTCCGATATCGCTGAGGTATCCGGTGCAGTACCGGGCCGGGATGTTCATGCAGCGGCAGAAGGCGATCGCCAGGTGCGCGAAGTCGCGACACACGCCCTGCCGCCCGTCGAGGGCCTGCGAGGCTGT
>OFET01000931.1_pt1 | contig 11156 bp, 8 predicted proteins | sample 1521211 | NCBI WGS metagenome assembly OFET01 (sample SAMN03766358, study PRJEB24113) | microbial mat metagenome | isolation source: enrichment culture HLUCC-A from microbial mat sample contains cyanobacterium...
AGATACAGATATCCTTCTTCCCACAGCCTATGTTGCAAATAAATATAAACCCTTGCTTCCGGATGCGCGAGGAATCGTGAGTTACGAAGTAAAAGGACAGGAGGGAGTACCGATCGAGTCAGATCAGTTTGACCGGCAGGATGTACGAATTGTGCTGATTCCCAATCCTGCGAGATTTGTAATGCTTATCAATGGACAGCCGCTGAAAGACTTGTGGCGAAGCCGATAAAATCAATCCCCGCTTCGAAAGGAGCGGGGTATTTTTTTGAGTGACAAGAAGTTGATTTTTTATGTAAATAAATTTATTCTAAAGATCAAAAAGGCTTAAAAAGCTTTCGTAATCACCTTCAGCTGGATAGTAGTAGATAGCAAGGATCATTTTTTGAGGCTTAGCAATAGTTTTTTCTTGATCTTTAGCCCACACTTTAAGATCCTTTTTTAAATGGGGGATCAAACTTCCATGGGACGAACTGAAAGTAAATTCTTTGATTGGCTTGATTTCCTTGATTGATAGGTTTGTATCAATGCTGAGTTCGTAAAGAGCAAAGCGATCACCCTCTATCTCAGATCCCTTATATTCGGATAAAAAGTTACTTGAAGAGGAAATTTCCAAATTTGCTTTATTTTTTGGTTCTAGTTTAGAACTCACAAAAAAATCTAAAACCTGCATTTTGAGGTTAATCTCACGAATATATTTTTCAGTGATTCCAGGGTATCGTGTTTCATCAAACTGCCGATCTAATTGTAAGGATCCAGAACAAGAACCAAAACCGAGCTGCCCTTGATTATTTTTGCCAGCAAAGACCAGCCATTCGCTACCTTCATCTGGTAAAAATGAACAGCTACTGTTCAAGACACTCCATACCTTTATTTTTTTGATTGACTCTCCTTTGTATAATTTTAAAATTTCAATCTCTGCATTATGATAATCCGAATCCTCCGGATCTGGGCTGAGGGAAATTATCTTTGCTTTTGCAATGAAATCACTTTCTCTGACATTATCTAAAAGGTTAGGGATTGAACAATCACAAGCATTGGCAATTTTTCCAAAAAAGAAAAAAAAAAAGAGAAAGGGAATAGAACTTAAATAGCTTCATGTAGATTCTTATTGAAGATACTAACTTATTTATAGCTTTTTTTGAAGGTTACCTCCTGTTTTCTTCCAGAGATTTTTCCAACTCCTCTTTCAAAATTTTAGCATTTTCTAAGCTAATTTCATAGGATACGATTTTCTGATCAATTAAAGAGGAATAGATTAGCAGTTTGTTCAGTAAAATGCCAGAATCACTTAGTCTATAAAGCTGATTGCTTATTAAGTCCATGTTGTTGCTCAACCAAGCAAGCAGTTCACTGGTGAAGTATTGAACTTGATATTCTCCTTTTTTGACACTTTCCTCTGCAATGGATTCATAGTAATTGCTGAGTTGCTTTTGTAGTTCTATATCCTCAAACAGAGCTAATTTTCCGGTACTCTTGGTAGAAGTATAAGTAGCGCTAGTTGGACCGTAGTTTTCGATTTGAAGAGCCATGCTGAAAGGCTCATCGATATTTTCATAATCCCCATCATTGATCAGTTCTAGTAATTTTTCTAAATTTTGAAGGATGAGTTTGTTTTGAGGAATTAAGAAGTTTTCGTAGGCTTGCATATCTTCTTGAAGGTCACCAAGCAAGGATTCCATAATGATGAGGCTTTCTTTTCTGTCTTTATTGGAATTTGCCCGCTCATTGATAAAAAAAGCCAATAAAACACCCAAAATCACTCCCAAAAAATTGAAAAACTGATTGGTCCAATCGATCTTTTTAGCCATGGTATTTACGGGTTGATGGTTAAAATTATTCCAAGCAGCCTTAAGATATCTAAAGGATTGGTTAGAAGCAATTTTCAAATAAAATCAAATTCAAAAAAAACTTCTTCGGTTGTGCTGCTTTTCCGAAAGCAGCACTGGCAAATTACCTAAAATGTCCTGCTTCTGGAGAATCAGGATAACTGGAAGAGAAGCCAAAAAGGGAACTTATAACCTGGGCGATTTTGAACTTGGATTTTTAAAAATAAGAATCAGACAGATGCAAATTACAATGGTATCGATTAAAAAGATCAGCGAAAACATCGCATTCCAATTTTCTATACTTAAACTCAAAAAGCCAGCAATTAATCCATTGAGTGGTAAAATCACTCCCAATATTTTCCCATAACGATAGTCCTTAAATAGCAGTATCCCAATGAAGAGGTAGCCAATTCCAAACATCTACATTAGAATTTCATTTGGATCAGGGTCGGACTGAAAACTCGGAAGAAAATGTAGAATACCGGTAGCGATCATTAAAATGGAACCGTTGTATCGTATAGCTTACACGGATACCTTCTTAATCTGAAAATCAGCCGGATTTTATGTTTGTGCTTTTCTGGAAAAAGCAGAAACAAGCTTTTATCAAGGAAATAGAAAAGCTTTCCTAATCTGATCTAGAAATCCAAGTTCCTTCAATTTACCACATTAACCCACTTTTTTTTAGATAAGTCAAAAAAGCCATAATTCAATTGGGCTATTCCTCAATTAAAGGATGAAAAGCCAGATCAATCTCCAAACCCTTGGCAAGGCGTTTAGCTTGCTTGAGGGACTCCTTCGGATTTGAATAGTTGAATAAAAAAATGGGTTCGGAAGTGATAGAATAAATAGTGGTATTGAATTCGGTCACTCTTCCAGATAAGGTCGGGCTTATCCCGTTTGGCGTATTTCTACTGATATAAGTTTTGGATTCCAATTTGATTTTGGATAAAAGTGGCAAGGGTTTCCAGTCTCCAAACTTGAATCCTGCAATGGAAGAATACTTTTTGAATTTCTTCTCCTCAAAGTCGATGAGTGTTCCTTTGTAAGTGAGTACAATCAAAAGACCAATAATCACCGAGCACATACCAACGGCCAACACTTTTTCAATCGAACTTCCGCTGGAAAGAAAAGCCGGGCTTACTAACACAAAAAAGCCTGTGAATACCAGTAATAACCCAAGTAGATGAGGACCAGAAATTAAATTGCGTTCTTTGAAATCGAAGTGCTTCATTTGGATGTCCTTTTATTAATCTGTTTTAATTTAATATTTATGCGGAGATCCAAATTGCATATTCATTCAGCCTCTATCTAAAACCTAATTTTTCCCTAACTCGGCTCAGAATCTTTTCTCCTTCGATCTTGGCCTTTTCTTCCCCAGCGGATAGCTTTTTCTCAATTTCCTCAGGATGCGTCATGTAGAAATCAAAAGCCTTTCGCTCTTCAGCATATTTATCCAAAATCAATTCTAGAAATTCTTTTTTGGCATGTCCGTAGCCATAATTGCCCCCTAGATATTTCTGGCGAAGTTCTGCTGTTTGGCTTTCATCAGCTATGAGGCTGTAAAGCTTAAAAACATTGCAGGTATCAGGGTCTTTGGGCTCCTCAAGAGGTGTGCTGTCTGTGACGATGCTATTTACATTCTTCTTGAGTTGCTTTTCCGGAAGGAATATATCAATGTAATTATTGTAGGACTTACTCATTTTTTGCCCATCAGTACCCGGAATGGTCTTGACTGACTCTGCGATTCTGGCCTCAGGGAGTGTGAGGATTTCTTCTCCCACAATCCGGTTGAAGGCAGTAGCGATATCACGAGTCATCTCCAAGTGCTGCATTTGATCTTTTCCTACCGGTACCAAATCAGCAGAGTATAGTAAAATATCAGCTGCCATCAGGACGGGATAGGTAAAAAGCCCTGCATTCACATCTGCCAGTCTTTCGGATTTATCCTTAAAGCTATGCGCATTGGCAAGCATGGGAAAAGGGGTGAAGCAATTGAGGTACCAGGTCAACTCAGCTACTTCAGGTCTTCGTGATTGGCGATAAAAAACCGTCTTTTCGATGTCCAAGCCAAAGGCCAACCATGCCGCAGCCACTGCTAGGGTATTTTCTTTGCGAAGCTCTCCATCTTTTGAACTGGTGAGTGAATGAAAATCTGCTATGAAAATGTAGGACTCTTCGGAGTTTTCTTTAGCCAGTTGGATAGCCGGGATGATTGCTCCTAGAATATTACCTAAATGTGGTCTTCCACTACTTTGAATGCCTGTCAGTACTCGTGCCATCAGTCTAATTTTAGCGCAAATTAAATAAATCAGCCTACAATTCGTCCGGATTTATCCGTTATTTGTACCTATGCAAAGATTTGGATTTTCAGCTTTTTTCATCCTTCTGTGTTGCCTAAATGCGCAAGTACTTCATGCTCAAGGGACTCAGGATTCTCGACTCATTTGGAAAGTGAATAAACTTGACCTGGGAGCCATCTTGGAAGAGGAGGGAATACAGGAAGCAACTTTTGAATTTACTCATTCCCAAGACTCGGCGGTTTGGATTGAGAAAGTTTGGACGGACTGTGGCTGTACTACTGTGGAATATACTCAGGATTCCTTGGCAGCAGGTGAGACAGGAATCTTGAAGGTTGCGTTTGATCCCGGATCGGCTGTTGGGGGCTTTTCTCGATTGGTAGTGGTGAAGGGAAATCTTGCCAATATGATGGATACGCTCTATCTAGAAGGGAAGGCAGTCCCCAAGCCTAGAAACCCTGAGATAGAATATCCATTTATCAGTGGACCGGTTGGGATGCGTCAGGAAAAGGCCAATATGGGGGATGTTTTCACAAACGAACCATCATTCAAAGCTTTAGAAATATTTAATTTCTCAGACTCGGTTCTTCGGGCTGATAGCCTTCGGTATTTTGGACCCGGCCATATTCAGATTCGACAAATTCAAGACTCCATTGCTCCGGGACATCGTGGTATTCTGGAAATTGGCTATGATGGGGCTACGAAAAATGATTTGGGTTATGCAGAAGACCCTATTCAGTTTTTTTGGTCAGATTCTTTGCTGTCGGATACCGATGTGATAGCAAATGTTTTTGAGTTTTACCCGGGTTTTGCAAAGGACGAGCTCGGGTCAGTTCCAGCAATGAGGATCAGTCCCTCAGAGATTGATTTGAAAGAAATTTCTGCAGATGAAATCCAAGAGCTCACCTATACTTTGACCAATCGGGGAAGGGAGGTTTTAGAAATTAAAAAAGTACAGGGAAATTGTGGCTGTCTATCCCTTACTCTTCCCAAAACTGAATTAGGACCCGGAGAAAGCATGGATTTGATTGTAACATTCGACCCAAAAGGTAGGAGAGGGATCGATCAGCGAAATATTTACATTTTTTCCAATGATCCTTTGAATCCTGTTCAATCGGTAATCCTCAAATCTAGGATTAAATAATTAGCGAATTTTTCTAACTTAGATTCAAGGATTTAATAAATCTTGAAAATGAATAAACGGCTAGGTATTTTATTTTTAGTGATGGCCACAATTCTGTGGTCTTTTCAGCAGGCAAGTGAAAACTCAACTTTTCGAGTAAAGCCTTATTTGCAGACTTACGGAAAAGCGAATTTCCAAATCACCTGGTGGTCTACAGGTGAAAGCAGTTCGGAATTTATACTTTTTGATGAGCAGGGAAATCCCGTAAAAACCGAAAATCTGACAGGGGAGGAGGTTGCCGAAATCTATTATACATCCATTGAAAAAAATGAAAATATCCCCGGCTTAGATCCCGCTTCGTGGCTCTTTCCGGATCAAACCCGTCGTTTTCGAGTCAGTCTAGAAAATCTTGATCCCGGGGTAGCTTATTTTTATCAGGTGAAAATGGGTGGTGAAACTTTTTCATCAGGATTTCAGACTGCCCCTGATCCAGCCAATTGGTCTTCGATCCGATTTATTGCGCTTTCAGACAGCGAAACCGAACCCCTCGGTCGGGTCAATCGCAGAGCTTGGTATCCGGCAGGCCTTACTTCAAGGCCTAGCAGTGGTTTTGAAGATTGGATAGCAAAATTTGGAACTACCGAAGAGCAAGGTTTTGATATTATCAACTATGCGCTGACCGAAAAGGAAGGCTATGAATATAACCTCCGGGTGATCAATTCACGCCTGCCTAACTTTTTGCTGATGCCGGGAGACTTGGTGCAAGGTTCGGGCTATCAGCCTGCTTGGGATGAATTTTGGAGGCATAATGCCGGAGAGTATGATCAAGGTTTGTCCAACTATCCCATCATTCCTGCATTGGGAAATTGGGAAAACTTCGGAGCCAAAAATGGGAGTTATGGATTCAACGAACGGGGTGAATTTTTACCCAAATTAGGCAGAGAGCGCTTTCATGAATATTTCGAAACGCCTAGCGCTGATCCTTTACAACTTCATCGTCAAAGCTACTACCGGGTAGATTATGGTCCTGTAACCATCCTGACTTTGGACTCTTCGAATGGCACTCCAGATCAGTCTCGGTCAGATTTTCCGGATGATCAAAAACTCAAGAATCAGGACTTTACCGTAAATGGAACGGATACGCAGGAAAACTACACAGAATCCGCCTATCAGGCTGCAGGTGGCACTGATCTGAGTAGCTTTGGGCCAGGTAGTCCGCAATACCAGTGGCTAGAGGCCAATTTGCAAGAAGCCCAAGAATCAGGTCAATTGATTTTTGTACAGTTTCACCATGCCGCATACAGCTCCGGGGAACATGGAGTCCCTATCAATCATGAATTGGCGACAGGGCAAAGTGGGGTTCCGATGCGGGTTTTGCATCCGCTCTTCGAGGAATTTGGAGTGGTAGCTGTTTTGTCAGGACATGATGAGCTTTTTGAGCGATCATTTGTAGATCTGGATAATGATGGAAAAGGCGTCATGTACTATGACGTGGGAGTGGCAGGAGATGGCATGCGAGGTGAAAAGCGAAACTGGTTCAGTAATCCGCTTCAATTGCTAAACTACAATTCTTTCAAGCAATGGACTGCTGACCAAAATGAACCTGAGCAATGGACCACATCAGGCGGCAATCCTATTTTGACTGATGGAGGTAAGCATTATGGTCACCTGGAAGTGAATGTCAAGCGGATTGTAGAAAACGGAAATCAGTTCGCTCAGATTGATTTTTCACCGGTTTATGTTTTTCCGGTTTTGGATCAAAACTACAATCTCCAAAATGTGGAAAGACGGGTTTATGGAGATGAGGTTTCCCTGAAGGTTTTACTCCAATCAGAAGCTTTTGTGCCGGAGCTGAAAGACTCAGTAAAGTTATTTTTGGATCAAGGAGGAAGAGCATTTTTGACTCCCGAGGAGGTGCTCGTCGAGCAGCCTGATGAAGACTTTTCTTTTGAATATTCTACAGGCTTTCAGTTGAATTGTGATGCGATTGGTGAGCAGGAACTGATCGTGACTTCCACCCGTCAGTTTGATGGTGAGGTATTTAAGGATACCACTCGCTTAATCGTCGTGGATACCATTGCGCCTCAGGGCGAATTCACTTGGGTTGCCTATGATTTTGATCTCAGTTCAGGCGAATTGACCCTTGATCCACAGGACTTCCTTGTTTCTGCCCCTACAGACAATTGTGGAGGAGGAAATGTGGAAGTAAGCTTATCTCAGACTTTTATCACTTGCGCAGATGTGGATTCTGAGCGGTTAACTTACCCGATTACGCTAGATGTTATTCTTACTGATGATTCTGGAAATAAACTCATTTACCCAACCTACGCGGAATTAAGGCTATTTGAGTCTGAAAAGGTTTCCTTGACTCCTTCGGGCACGCTCTTTACAGGGGAATCAATCGATCTGCAACTTGGAGATGAACTTGAATATCAAGTAGTGGAATGGAGAAAGGATTTTAATGTTATTCCTGGGCAAACAGGTACCTCATTAACAATATCTGAACCTGGTCGATATGCTGCCATATTGGCCTTAGAAAATGGTTGTACGGTTGCTTCTGAGGGAATAGAAATAGAAGCGAAAGAGAACCCTTTCCCTGCTGTAAAAGATCAAGTTTCCCTCAAATTGGATCAAAGTGGTGTGGCTGAACTTTCACTGGAAGAGATTTTTGAAACCTGGCCAATTTCAGAACAAGTCCAAGTTACAATTGATAAAAGCATTTTCTCCTGTGAAGATTTGGGTGAAAATACAGTGCAGGTACGTTTAGAAACAGATTTAGGTGATTTTCGAGAGGATCAAATCTTGGTAGAGGTAGTGGATGAATTGCCTCCAACCCTGGAATGGAAATCAGCTGAATACAACTTTGACCTGAGTGTTGGTGAACTCACTTTCGATATTGAAGATTTTATTGTTTCGCCTCCTACCGATAATTGTGGCTCGGAAAGCATTGAAGTTAGTTTGAGCAAAACATCGGTGACTTGTGCGGATATTGATTCCGAACGTGAAAATTACCCCATTGACTTGGATGTGGTCGTGACAGATGCTTCTGGAAATACCTCGGTTTATCCGACCTACGCACAACTGACATTTATCGAATCCCAAAAGGTTTCCTTAACTGCCCAAGGACCTCTTTATGAAGGGCGAACTGTAGAATTGCGCTTGGGAGAGGAATTGAATTATGATGTTTGGGAATGGCGAAAAGATTTGGAGCAGGTTCCTGGAGAGAAAGGAAGTTCCATCATCGTGGATAGTCCCGGAAGATACACGGCTGTTTTGGCATTGGAAAATGGCTGCCTGGTCAACTCAGAGTCCTTGGTGGTAGAAGTAGAGGAGGTTCCTTTTCCTGCCGTGAAAGAGGCAGTGAATTTATCGCTTAATGAGCAAGGTTCAGCCGTTTTGGCTGTTGAATCCCTATTTGAAACCTGGCCATTCGATAGTTCGGGATTGAGTTTTGAGCTATCCAAATCTGAATTTGGCTGTGCGGATTTGGGTGATAATACCGTTCAGCTACTAATCAGTGGAGAAGGTGGCGTGGAATGGGCTTTTGAGGTGTTGGTTTTTGTAGAGGATAAGATTGCACCGGTTCTCGAACTCCGGGATTTAGAAGTTGAGTTGGATTTGAAGCTTGGTGAAGCATCGATTTCGGCAGATGATCTCATCATTTCAGCCAATGATAATTGCTCAGAGCTGGAAATTACTCTCAGTCAAAGTCAATTTGACTGTGAGGATATCGGGAAAGAGATTGTGGTAACTGTCCGCGCCGAAGATCTCGCAGGAAATGTGACGGAAGCTAATTCGACCCTGAGTATTATTTCCTTGGAGGCCGAGCCGGTGACTTTGAGTGGGAATTTGGAGTTCTGCCAAGGAGAAACTTCTACGCTTTCTGTCAATGCTACAGGCGATTTTGAAGTGGTGAGTTGGACTAGAAACGGTACGATTATACCCGATGAGAACGGGACTTCTATCGAGGTAAGCGAAAGCGGCAACTATCAGGCAAGGATCCGCTATGCGGGAGCTTGTCTTTCATCTTCAGCTATGGTAGCCGTACAGGTAAACCCGCTTCCAAGCGGAGAAATTGAAGTGGAGGGAGATCTCCTGACAGCACCTGCGGGTGACTTTAGCTATCAGTGGTATCGAAACGGAGAACTCATTGACGGCGCAAATTTTCAGACTTATCAAGCAAATCTGATGGGAGAATATGCTGTTTCCCTGACCAGCTCAGCAGGATGTAGCACATTGCTGCCGGCCGTGACACTGACCATTTCCGGTTTGGGAGGAAAGCCAGATTTTGAGGTGAAAAGCATCAAAATTTATCCCAATCCAGCTACCCAGCGAATTCGTCTTGAGTTTTCAGAAGAAATTGGACAGGATGAGCCGAGTATTCAGATTTTCTCATCAGAGGGCAAAGAGGTAGGAGGACTGGTACAGCTGATTCAATCCACAAGAATCTCCGCTGATCTGGACATCAGTCAGTTGGCGGTGGGTGTCTACTGGATTCAGCTTTATGGTGAGAATAAAACAGTCTATCAGGCCCGATTCATCAAAAATCCCTAGCTGATTTTGTAACCAAAATTTTTGGGTCTAGTTAAAAAAGGCAGAAGCGATCATTCATGAAATCACTTTTGCCTTTTCTTTTTATGGGGATATTTTTAGGCTCGGTCTATGGACAAAGCGCAAGACAGGCCCTGGATTTTTCTTTTCAGCGAGGCTGGATTATTCCGCACAACGAAGAACTGGCCGATATATCTCAGTCAAACCCCATCGGCTTGAGCCTAAAATATCAAGTGCTTCAGGGGAATCGAGAAAATTGGGAGGCATGCAATTGCTTTCACTATTTGGGTTTTGGGCTGCAGGTTCAGGATTTTCAAAATCCCGCCGAATTAGGTCGGGCCTGGACGGCTTTTGGAAGCTTTCAACCCATTTTATGGAGAGCAGGCAAAGCGGAGTTTTCCTTGGATATGGGAATTGGCGCCTCTTATCTGACGCAGGTTTATGATCCCATTGAGAATCCCCGAAATACCTTTTTCAGCGCACCACTAAGCTTCCTGCTTTATGTCCGCCCAGTGCTATCCTATTCTATCGGTTCAGATTTTGATCTGACGGCATCCTTTTTTTACAACCATATTTCGAATGGGGGACAGCGCCAACCCAATCGGGGGATGAATTATCCGATGTTTTCAATAGAAGGGACCTATTTCTTGAGAAAAGAAGAATTGCCGAGCTATCAAAAATCGGAACTGTCGAGAAATTTTGAGTTTTACTTGGACTTGGGATTCAATACCCGGGAATCAATCGCCGGAGGTAGATCTCCCAATTTTTCTCTGGGAGCTGGGTTTTTTAAGAAATTTACAGGCATTTGGGCCATGGGGGCCGGGCTGGATTTGAATAAGGATTTTTCCTTGGATGTGGAGGAAAGCCGCTTGGAATCCCTGATGCCGGCACCTTTTTTGGCTAATCACTTTTTGTTTGGAAGATTTGATTTCCAGCAGCGATTTGCTTGGTATGCGAGCAAACCCGATTCGTATCAAGCCGACCGGAATTTCTATCAGCGATACACCCTGACCTATCAACTAGGAAAAAACCTACGACTAGGAGTAGGGATGAAGGCTCATGGGCATGTGGCTGAGAATATGGATTTGAGAGTGGGGTGGAGGTTTTAAATTCTTACCGTTATGCTTCTTTTCTTCAGTTAACTCCGTCATTGCGATCCCGACAAGGTCGGGAGAAGCAATCTCATTAGTCGCCTTATGCTGCTTTTCTCTGTAGTGTTGCCTTCCCTTAATCGTTATGCTGCTTTTCCGAAAGCAGTGGTCATCGCTATGCTGCTTTTCCAAAAACATCATTTTCCTTGCCCACCTGCGTGTCCTCACGCAGGGAATTCCAATATGCTTACCCTGACTGTTTCCACGC
>OFET01000937.1_pt1 | contig 11093 bp, 8 predicted proteins | sample 1521211 | NCBI WGS metagenome assembly OFET01 (sample SAMN03766358, study PRJEB24113) | microbial mat metagenome | isolation source: enrichment culture HLUCC-A from microbial mat sample contains cyanobacterium...
GGCTGGGACGGAACGCGCGCCACTTCGGGATGTGGAAACTGCGCAGCATGGTGCCGGACGCCGAGCGCATGCTCGACGCGTACGTGGCCGCGAACCCCCAGGCGAAGGCCGAGTGGCACCGCGACCAGAAGCTGCGCAACGACCCCCGCATCACGCGGATCGGCAGTTTCATCCGCAAGACGTCGATCGACGAACTGCCGCAACTGTGGAACGTGCTGATCGGCGACATGTCTCTCGTCGGCCCCCGGCCGATGATGCCGAGTCAGCGCGACCTCTATCCCGGGATCGCCTACTACGCGATGCGCCCGGGCATCACCGGATACTGGCAGACAGCGGTGCGCAACGAGTCGAGCTTCGCGGAGCGGGCGCTTTACGACACGAGCTATTTCCGCGACATTTCCGTCCGAACGGATATCCGGGTGATGCTGGACACCGTGCGTGTCCTCGCGAACTCAACCGGGCACTGACGCGAACCCGGCCGCGTCTCGGGCGCGACAAGCACAAAGCGATGTGCTACGAAACACGTCGCGTCCCGCGATCGGGTCGCGATGGGGGCATCGAACGGGATCTGGACGCGGGACGATGCCCAACGCCTTCGCGCAACTGATGCTGCTGATCTGGCCCTTGGTCATGATCGTGCTGTTCCGCAAGCTTCCTGCGGACCGGGCGATCGTCTGGGGCATGATCGGTGCCTACCTGATCCTGCCGCCGGCGCCTGCCGGCTTCGACTTTCCTCTCTTGCCGCCGCTGACGAAGGACACGATGCCGGCGCTGGTCGCCCTCGTCGCCGGGCTCGCGCTGGCCAGGCCGACGCGCCCGCTGTTGCCCGAAAGCCTTCTGGGACGCGTGTTGCTGGGCGTCTTCCTGCTGTCGCCCTTTCCGACCGTGCTCACAAATGCCGAGCCCCTCAGCTTCGGCACGACCTACATTCGCGGGCTGCAAATCAGGGACGCCCTGGGGCTTGTCGTGCAGCAGTTTCTTCTGGTGCTGCCTTTTTTGGTGGCGCGTCAGTATCTCTTCACGGCCGAAAGCCAGCGCGTGCTGCTGATCGCGCTGGTCGCCGCGGCGCTGGTCTATACCCTGCCCGTGCTGATCGAACTGCGCATGAGCCCGCAGCTGAACACCTGGGTCTACGGTTGGTTCCAGCACAGCTTCGCACAGATGGTGCGGGGCGACGGATACCGGCCCATCGTGTTTCTCTACCACGCGCTCTGGCTGTCCTTCTTCATGGTCATCGCGGCGGTCGCCGCGGCCGGGCTGCTGAAAACCGAAACGAACCGGACCTTGCGCGCGCTGTGGCTCGTCGCGATGGTCTGGCTCGCGATCATCGTCGTGCTGGCCAAGGGCTACGCCTCGATCCTCTATGCAATGGTGCTGCTGCCGCTGGTCCTGCTGCTGGGCGCGCGTGCGCAGATCGCCGTGGCCGCCTGCATCGCGCTCCTGGCGATCTCCTACCCGGTGGTTAAGGGGGCCGACATGGTTCCCACCGATGCGGTGCTGTCCCTTGCGGAGCGCATCGAAGACGATCGCGCCGGATCGCTCAGGTTCCGTTTCGACAACGAGGAGATCTTGCAGGAGAAGGTCGACCAGAAACCGTTGTTCGGCTGGGGGAGCTGGGGCCGCAACCACGTCTACAACGAAGACGGGCGGATGATCACCATCACCGACGGGCGATGGATCATCACGATGGGCGTCTATGGCTGGGTGGGGTTTCTGGCCGAGGTCTGGTTGCTCGCGCTGCCGATCTTCATGATCTGGCGCGAAAGCCGGCGTGACGGGGATCCCTTGCCACCTTATGCGGGTCCGCTCGCGCTGTTGCTGGCGGTCAATCTCTTCGACATGATCCCCAACGCCACGCTCACGCCGCTGACGTGGCTGATCGCCGGTTCCCTGTGGGGGATGGCAGAGGAACGGCGCGCGCGCGCCGCACGGTGGCGCCTCGAACTCGAACCGGTCTGGCGCTCGGTCATGTGATACCAGCGCCGCGCGGCCCCCTCAAATCCGAAGACCGAGACGCCCCAGATGACCGACGACCCGTTCCGACCGCGTGTCCTGCTGCTTGCCGACGACTGCAACCCGCAGTGGCCGTCGTTGCCCGTCGTGGGCTACAAGTATGCCCGCGCGCTCGCGGCAGTCGCCCGCGTCGTTCTTGCGACGCACGTCCGCAACCGCGAGAACATCGAGGCCGCCGCCGACGGGCTGGACGTGGTCTATCTGGACAACGAATACGTTGCCGCTCCGATGTACCGCGTCGCGCAGTGGCTGAGGGGCGGCGATCAGGTCGCCTGGTCGACATCGATGGTGATGGCGTATCTGCCCTATCTCGCCTTCGAGCGGGAAGCCTGGAAACGGTTCCGTCCCGCGCTGCGCGCGGGCGAGTTCGACATCGTGCACCGGATCACGCCGATGTCGCCGTCGTTGCCCAGCTACATGGCAGGCCGAACGCGGCAACCTTTCGTGCTGGGACCGCTCAACGGCAATCTCGACTGGCCGCGCCCCTTCGCGGCCGAACAGAGGCGAGAACGCGAGCGGCTTCGCGCGGTGCGCAGCCTCTACCGCCATCTGCCCTATGCGCGGCGCACCCAGACGCAAGCCGACTGCATCCTGGCGGCATTCCGGCATACCCGCAGGGATCTGAGGGCAGCCGACAGCGCGCGGGTGCTCATGATGCCCGAGATCGGTTTCGACCCGGAAGTCTTCGATGCCGCGGAAACACCGCCGGCCGGCCGTCGCGGCACCGATGGCAGGATGCGCTTTCTCTTCGCCGGTCGCCTCGTGCCCTACAAGCTTCCGGAACTTGCCGTCCGGGCGGTTGCCGGCTCGGAGCTGCTTCGGGCACAGTGTCTGCACATCGTCGGCGACGGACCCGAACGCCCGCGACTCGAGGCCATAATCCGCGACGAGGGGCTCGACGACTGCGTCAAGCTGGAGGGGCGGACGGACCAGTCCGGCGTCGCAGACTGGATGCGCCGCTGCGACGTCTTCGTTTTCCCTTCGATCCGCGAACTCGGTGCGGGTGTGGTCATCGAGGCGATGGCGACGGGCATGCACTGCATCGTGACGGATTACGGTGCGCCCGGCGACCTTGCCGCGCAAGGCCGCGGCGACAGCATCCCGATGGCGCCTTTCGACGACCTTGTAAGCGCGTTCCGGGCGAAGATGGAGCAGGCCGTGATCGACCCGGAGCGGAGCGCGCGCGTCGCCGATGCCGGCCGGCGTTACGCCTTCGAGAAGTATACCTGGACCCGCAAGGCCGAAAGGACGGCAGAGGTCTACCGGGCGCTGATCGACAACGCGCCGCTGCCGGATCTCGGCTACGAATGATCCCGGCCGTCCCCGTGGCAACGGCACCGCGGGATCCTTCAGCGCGTGCCGATCTGCCGCGCGGGGACCCCGGCCACCACGGCGCGCGCCTCGACGTCCCGTGTCACGACGGCGTTGGCCCCGATCTCGGCATGATCGCCCACCATGAGCGGGCCGATCAGCCTGGCGCCGGCGCCGATATCGACATGCCCGCCCAGCCGGACCGCCCCTGCAAGGGTCACCTGCTGGAAGATCAGACAGTTGGGGCCGATGCGCGCCTCGGGGTGGATCACGATGCCGTTCGGGTGAGGCAGGATCAGCCCGCCCTCGATCTGCACGCAGAGCGGGATGTCGCATTGCGTGAGCACGCACCAGACACGGTGCACCAGAGCCCAATGGCGCGCCGCGAGATGTCCGCCCGGCCCGCCGCGCGTCCTGGCCGCCTGATACCGTCGAAGTGCGCGCAGGAGCTTCGCGCCCGGGTCCCAGAATCCGCGAATCTTCTCGCGCGACCAGTCCGGCGCGCGGGCCGAGATGCCGTTCGCCAGGACTTCGGGGATCTGGTCCACGTCGCGCTCCCGCGGGAAAAGACTGTGGCGTGATACATTGCCTTCCGCGCGCCGGCAATCTTGCGGCGGCCGCGCCGCAGGCGGTTCAATCCTCCGCCGCGCCGCGCTAGAAGAGCCGCGCGCGGGGAAGGGATCATGCAATGGCGACGAAACCTGTGGTGCTTTGCATCCTGGACGGATGGGGCTTGTCCGAGGCGCGCGAGGCGAACGCGCCCGCGCTGGCCGACACGCCGCATTTCGACCGGATCTGGGCGGATTGCCCGCACGCCACGCTCGTCACCCACGGCCGCGACGCGGGCCTGCCCACGGGACAGATGGGCAACTCCGAGGTGGGGCATACCAACATCGGGGCGGGGCGCGTCGTCGCGATGGACCTGGGTCGCATCGGCCTTGCCATCGAGGACGGCAGCTTCGCCGCCGCGCCGGCGCTGCGCCGCTTCATCGACCGCGTGCGCGCGGCAGGCGGTATCGCGCATCTGATGGGCCTGGTCTCCGACGGCGGGGTGCATGGGCACATCGACCACATGCTCGCCGCCGCGCGCGCGATCACCCAAGCGGGCCTTGCCGTGGCGATCCACGCGATCACCGATGGCCGCGACGTCGCGCCGAAAAGCGCCGAGGACTACATGGCGCGGCTGGAAGCGGAACTGCCTTCGGGCGCCCATGTCGCCACCGTCACGGGCCGCTACTACGCGATGGACCGCGACAACCGCTGGGAGCGGGTCGCCAGAGCCTACAACGTGATGGTTCGCGGAGAATGCGCGCGCCACGCCCCCAACGGGATCGAGGCGGTGCGCGCGGGCTATGCCGAGGGACTCACCGACGAGTTTCTCGAGCCCACTGCGATCGGCGACTACGGCGCGATGCGCGACGGCGACGGCGTCTTCTGCCTCAACTTCCGGGCCGACCGCGCGCGGCAGATCCTGCGCGCCATCGGCGAGCCCGGATTCGCCGAGTTCGACACCGGGGCGCGGCCGGAGTTTTCCGCCCTGCTGGGCATGGTCGAGTATTCCGAGGCGCACAACACCTACATGGACACCGTCTTTCCCTCGCAGGACATCCCCGACACGCTGGGCGCCTGGGTGGCGCAGAAGGGGCTGCGGCAGTTCCGGCTCGCCGAGACGGAGAAATATCCGCATGTCACCTTCTTTCTCAACGGCGGGCGGGAAGATCCCTATGCGGGCGAGGATCGCTACATGGCGCCTTCGCCCAGGGTGGCGACATACGACCTCGCCCCGGAGATGGCCGCCGACGAGGTGACCGACAGGCTGGTGAAGGCGATCGGCGCGGGCTACGATCTGGTCGTGGTGAACTACGCAAACCCCGACATGGTGGGGCACACCGGCGATCTTCAGGCCGCGATCCGCGCCTGCGAGGCGGTGGACCGTGGCCTTGGCCGCGCGCTCGACGCGCTGGCGCAGGCGGGCGGCGCGATGATCGTCACCGCCGATCACGGCAATTGCGAAACCATGGTGGACCCCGAGACCGGCGGCCCGCACACCGCGCATACCACCAACCCGGTGCCGGTGATCCTGGTGGGCGGCCCATCGGGCGCGCGGCTGCGCGACGGCGGGCGGCTTGCGGATCTGGCGCCCACAGTGCTGGCGCTCATGGGCCTCGACCAGCCGGCCGCCATGACCGGCGAGAGCCTGATCGCGGCATGAGGCGTCTGGCCGCCCTGCTGATCGCGCTTGCGGGGCCGGTGTCCGCCGATCCGGCCGAGGAGGCCCGCGCGGCGCTCGCGCAGCTCGACGCGGCGATGCGGTCGCTGGAGCGGGCCGATGGCGCGCGCGACCGCGTCGCCGCGCTGACCGAAACGGTGCGCGGTTTCGAGGCCGGCCTCGCCGCGATGCGCGAAGGGCTGCGCGCGGTCGCGATCCGCGAGGCGCAGCTTTCCCGCAGCCTTCAGGCGCAGGAGGCCGAGGTGGCGCAACTTCTGGGCGTGCTGCAAAGCATCGGCTCGGCACCGACGCCCGTTCTTTTCCTGCATCCCGGCGGCCCGCTGGGCAGCGCGCGCGCGGGCATGCTGGTGGCCGAGGTGACACCTGCCCTCGAGGCCCAGGCAGCCGCGCTGCGCGGCGAACTGCAGGAGGTGGCGACCCTGCGCGCCCTGCAGGAGGCCGCGGCCCGGCGATTGACCGATGGGCTCACGGGCGTGCAGCAGGCGCGCACCGCGCTCAGCACCGCCATCGCCGACCGCACCGACCTGCCGCGCCGCTTCATCGCCGATCCCGTGGGCACACAGATCCTGATCGCCGCGACGGAGACGCTGGAGGGCTTCGCCAGCGGGCTGGCCGAGATCGGCGAGGCGGATCCCGACGCGCCACCGCTGCCCGGGATCTCCGGGCGCAAGGGCGCGCTGCCCCTGCCGGTCGAGGGCACCGTGCTGCGCCGCGCGAACGAGCCCGACGCCGCCGGGATCGCCCGGCCGGGCATCCTCGTCGCCACGCGCCCCCGCGCGCTGGTGACCACGCCCGCCGCCGCGACGCTGCGGTATCGCGGCCCGCTGCTCGATTACGGTCAGGTCAGCATCCTGGAACCCGAATCGGGTATGCTGCTGGTGCTCGCCGGGCTGGAAACCGTTTTCGGAGAGCCCGGACAGGTTCTGCCGGAGGGCAGCCCGGTGGGCCTGATGGGCGGGGAAGAGCCCTCGCGGGGCACGAATCCGTCACAGGGTGGTGAAGGGGCTGGCTCGCCCCTGTCGGAGACGCTCTATATCGAGGTACGGACCAACGACGCGCCTGTCGATCCGCTCGACTGGTTCCGCGCAGACTAGGAAAGAGTATCGCATGAACAAGACGCTGATGGCTGCCGCCGCTGGCACGCTCGCCGGAATTCTGGCAACGACCCAGGTCGCCGGTCCGTTGCTCGCGCAGGAGGACATGCGCGGCTCGAACGTCTACGAGCAGCTCGACCTGTTCGGCGACATCTTCGAACGGATCCGCGCGCAATATGTCGAGGAGGTGGACGAGGCCGACCTGATCGAGGCCGCGATCAACGGGATGCTCACCTCGCTCGACCCGCATTCCAGCTACCTGTCGCCCGAGGATGCAAGCGCCATGCGCGTCCAGACCCGCGGCGAGTTCGGCGGGCTGGGCATCGAGGTCACGCAGGAGGATGGCTTCGTCAAGGTGGTCTCGCCGATCGACGGGACGCCTGCGGACGCCGCGGGTGTGCAGGCGGGCGACTTCATCACCCATGTGGACGGCGAATCGGTCCTTGGCCTCACGCTCGACGAGGCGGTCGAGCTGATGCGCGGCCCCGTGGGTTCCGAGATCATCATCACGGTCGTGCGCGAGGGCCAGGCAGAGCCCTTCGACGTCTCGATCATCCGCGACACGATCAAGCTGACCGCCGTACGCTCGCGGCTGGAGGGCGACAGCGTGATCCTGCGCGTCACCACCTTCAACGATCAGACCTTTTCCAATCTCGAGGCCGGTCTCGCGGAACAGGTCGAGGAGGCCGGCGGCCTCGAGAACATCAACGGCATCGTGCTCGACCTGCGCAACAACCCGGGCGGCCTGCTCAACCAGGCGATCAAGGTCTCCGACGCCTTTCTCGACAAGGGAGAGATCGTCTCGACCCGCGGCCGCAATCCCGAGGAGGGCGACCGCTTCAACGCAACGGCAGGCGATCTGGCAGAGGGCAAGCCCATCGTGGTGCTGATCAACGGCGGCTCCGCCTCGGCCTCCGAGATCGTGGCAGGCGCGCTGCAGGACCACCGCCGCGCCATCGTCGTGGGCACCAAGAGCTTCGGCAAGGGCTCGGTGCAGACGGTCATGCCGCTTCGCGGCGATGCGGCGATGCGGCTGACGACCTCGCGCTACTACACGCCTTCGGGGCGCTCGATCCAGGCCCTGGGCATCTCGCCCGACATCCCCGTGCAGCAGCCGCCGCGCCGCGAGGCCAGCGAAGAGGAGGAAAACGGGCCCGCGCTTCCCTCGCGGTCGGAGGCCGACCTGCGCGGCCGGCTCGACAACGACAGCCTGACCGAGGACGAGGTCCGCCAGATCGAGGAAGATCGCGCGCGCGCCGATGCCTCCGCGCGGCTGCGCGACGAGGATTACCAGCTGGCCTATGCCATCGACATCCTCAAGGGCCTGACGGCGCTGGTCCCCGCCCAGGAGTGAACAGGGGCGGGGCGATCTTTCGGCAGGAAGATCGCCCCGCCCGCCGCCGCGCGCGAAAAATCTTCGAAGGAGATTTTTCGGACCAGTCCCGGAGCTTCGCGATGACCCCCGATGAGATCGCCCGCCTGCCCTATCGTCCCTGCGTCGGCGTGATGCTGACCAATGCCAGGGGCGAGGTCTTCGTCGGCCAGCGGATCGACAACCCCGGCCCCGCCTGGCAGATGCCGCAGGGCGGCATCGACCCCGGAGAGAGCGTCGAAGAGGCCGCGCTGCGCGAGTTGCGCGAAGAGACCGGCGTGACCCCCGACCTCGTGCGCCTCGAACGCGAAAGCGCGGACTGGGTGACCTACGATCTGCCGCACGAGCTTGTCCCGAAGATCTGGAAGGGCCGCTTTCGCGGGCAGAAGCAGAAATGGGTGCTGATGCGCTTTCTCGGCACCGACGACCGGATCGACATCGCCACCGAGCATCCCGAGTTCTCGACCTGGCGCTGGATCGAGCCAGAGGCGCTGCCCGGCGTGATCGTGCCCTTCAAGCGGCAGGTCTACGAAGAGGTTCTGGCGCAGTTCGCGGGCGCTCTGGGCCACTGAGGAACGGTCGCGCCGTTCCTTGCGTTTGGTCACCGAAGGACACCAGACGCAAGGGAGGCCGACCCATGACCGGCAATGCACCCTCGGTAATCGACCGGACCGTGCACGAAACCAACGAATGGCTGAACGAACTGGCCGAGGCGATCGGCGGCAGCAAGCAGGATGGCTATCATGCGCTGCGCGCGGGCCTTCACGCCCTGCGCGACCGGATGGTGGCGGACGAGGCCGTGCATCTGGGCCAGCAACTGCCGCTGCTGATCCGCGGCATCTATTTCGAGGACTGGAAGCCTTCGGCCACGCCGCACAAGCAGCGTTCGCGCGAGGCCTACCTCGATTTCGTGCGCCAGAAACTCTCGCAGGACGGCAGCAGCATCGAGCCCGAAACCGCGCTCGACGGGGTCTTTGCCGTGCTGAAGATGCACATCGACAAGGGCGAGTTGGGTCATGTGGCCGACCAGCTGCCGAAGGAAGTGACCGAGATGATGCGGGCCGCGTGAACCCGGTCCGGTGGTCGGGCGCCGCGATGCGGGGTCCGACTCCACATGAGAACAAAACATGAATATACTCGCGACTCGCCATGGTCGCAGAGCTTTCGATCACCACCAACTTCACCTTCCTCACCGGGGCCTCCCACCCCGAGGAGCACATGCAGCGCGCCGCGCTCATGGGGCTTTCGGCCATCGCGGTGGCCGACGTGAACTCGGTCGCCGGTATCGTCCGGGCCCATACGGAGGCGCGCAGGATCGCCCGCGAGGCGGCGGAGATCGAGACGCGCCTGCGGGACGGCCGGTTCATCGGCCCGCCCGCGCCGCCCGATCTGCCGCCGCCCCCCTCGGCCAACATCCGCAACGTGCCGCGGCTGATCCCGGCCGCGCGGATCGTGCTGTCCGACGGGCCGGAGTTCACCGCGCTCGCCGCCACGCGGGCGGGATGGGCGCGGCTCTGCCGGCTGATTTCGCGCGGGCGGCTGCGCGCGCCCAAGGGCGATTGCGCGCTGCGGATGGAGGACGTGCTGGAGGGGATGGAGGGGCTGGAGCTTCTGCTGCATCCGCCGGCCCGCGCGCTCGACCCCGGCGCGGACTGGCGGCGGCAGGCGGACCGCCTCGTGCGGCATTTCGCGGCGCAGATGCATCTTGCCCTCGCGCCGGTCTACGACGGGCAGGATGCCCGCCGCTTCGACCAATGGGCGGCGGAAGCCGCGCGGCTCGGCCTGCCCACGCTGGCCACTGCGCGGCCCCTCATGCATCACGGCCGCCGCCGGCGGCTGGCGGACGTGCTGACCGCGATCCGCACCGGCACGCGGGTCGATGCGCTGGGCCGCGCGGCGCTGGCCAACGGGGAACAGCGGCTGCGCTCGCCGGCCGAGATGCGCCGCCTCTTCCGCGGGCACGAGGCGGCGGTGGAGCGGACCGGGGCGCTGGCCGCGCGCTGCAGCTTCGCGCTCGACGAGTTGCGCTACGAATACCCCTCCGAGGTGGCAGAGGGCGAAAGCGCGTCCCAGCGGCTGAACCGCCTCGCCCGCGAGGGGCTGCGCTGGCGCTATCCCGAGGGCGCGCCGGAGCGGGTGACGAAGCTGATCGAGCACGAACTCGCCCTGATCGCCAAGCTGAACTACGAGCCCTATTTCCTGACCGTGCGCGATATCGTGGCCTTTGCCCGCGCGCGCGGCATCCTCTGCCAGGGGCGCGGCTCTGCGGCCAATTCGGTGGTCTGCTACTGCCTCGGCATCACCTCCGTCAGCCCCGAGATCGGGACCATGGTCTTCGAGCGCTTCGTGTCCGAGGCGCGGGACGAGCCGCCCGACATCGACGTGGATTTCGAGCACGAGCGCCGCGAGGAGGTGATCCAGTGGATCTACGACCGCTACGGCCGCCACCGCGCGGGCCTCTGCGCCACCGTGATCCACTACCGCGGCAAGCGCGCGATCCGCGAGGTGGGCCGCGCCATGGGGCTTTCCGAGGACACGGTCGCCGCGCTTTCCTCCCAGCTGTGGGGCTTCTACGGCATGAGCGGGACGGAAGCGGAGCGCCTGCGCGAGATCGGCCTCGACCCCGCCGACCGGCGGCTGGGGCAGACGATGGAACTGATCGACGAGATCATCGGCTTCCCCCGGCACCTCAGCCAGCACGTCGGCGGCTTCGTCATCACCGAGGGGCGGCTCGACGAACTCTGCCCGATCGAGAACGCCAGCATGGAGGATCGCACGGTCATCTGCTGGGACAAGGACGACATCGACGCGCTGGGCATCCTCAAGGTGGACGTGCTGGCGCTGGGGATGCTGACCTGCCTGCGCAAGGCCTTCGACCTGATGCGCCAGCATCACGGCACGGACTATACGCTCGCCACCCTGCCGCAGGAGGACCCGGCCGTCTACGACATGCTCTGCCGCGCCGATTCGGTGGGCGTCTTCCAGGTCGAGAGCCGCGCGCAGATGAACTTCCTGCCGCGGATGCGCCCGCGCTGCTTCTACGATCTGGTGATCCAGGTGGCGATCATCCGCC
>OFET01000939.1_pt1 | contig 11080 bp, 9 predicted proteins | sample 1521211 | NCBI WGS metagenome assembly OFET01 (sample SAMN03766358, study PRJEB24113) | microbial mat metagenome | isolation source: enrichment culture HLUCC-A from microbial mat sample contains cyanobacterium...
AAACCCGCCATCGCGGCGGCGGTCTTCTGTGTGTGCGTTTTGCGTAGGGTCATGTAGTACCTGTGCTGTTGGTCGGTGATGGGACGGCCAGGCATCCGATCCTCTTCTTGGTCGTTGAAGATCGGACCATCCTGACCACCATCGCCGCCGACGGCACGGGTAAAACCCGCGCCCGAGTTGGGGGAAGCTACGGCCGGGCTACGCCCGACCTCCGCTTCCCCCAACTCGTCATCTGCGATGTCGCTGACCCTTCATGTTCAATGTCGCTGAACACTCGAACGGCGCGGGCAAGTCGACCATCCTCAAGGCCGTGACCGGCATCCTCGACACCGAGGACGGCAAGATCGAGAATGGCTCCATCAGGTTCGACGGCCAGCCGATCGCGGACCTGCGGCCGGACATCATCGTTCGGCGCGGACTGGTGCAGGTGCCGGAAGGGCGCCGGCTCTTCGCGCCGCTCACGGTGCACGAGAACCTCGTGATGGGCGGGCACCTGGTATCCTCCGACAAGCTGCGCGAGAGGATCGAGGTCGTCTATGATCTATTCCCGCGCCTGCGCGACAAGGACCGGCAGATCTCGGGCTACCTGTCGGGCGGCGAGCAGCAGATGGTGGCGGTGGGCCGCGCCCTGATGAGTGATCCCACGCTTCTTTGTCTCGACGAGCCGTCGCTGGGCCTTGCGCCGCAGATCATCGGCGAGATCTTCAAGGTGCTCCGCCGCCTCCGCGAGGAGACCGGCGCCTCGATCCTGCTGGTCGAGCAGAATGCCAACCGAGCGCTCGAAATCGCGGACTACGCCTATATCATGGAGAATGGCCGGATCGTGATGGACGGCCCGGCCGCCAGGCTCGCCGCCAACCAGGACGTCAAGGAGTTCTACCTGGGTCTCGGGGAGGCACACGAAAAGCGCAGCATGCGCGACGTCAAGCACTACAAGCGGCGCAAGCGGTGGTTATCGTGACGGCGCTTCTGGAAGTATCGAACCTCGTGAAGTCGTTCGGTGGCGTGGAGGCGGTCAACGATGTCTCGCTGTCCGTGGAAAGGGGCGAGATCTGCTCCATCATCGGGCCCAACGGCGCCGGCAAGACCACGCTCTTCAACCTGATGAGCGGCGTGCTCCGCCCGAGTTCCGGCCGCGTCGTTTTCGACGGGAAGGACATCACGCGCCTTGCGCCGTGGAAATACGCCCGCCTCGGAATCGCGCGCACCTTCCAGAACCTCGCGTTGTTCGCCCATGGCACGGTCGTGGACAACATCCTTGTCGGCCGCCACGTCCACATGCGGACAAGTGTCCTCGATGCCGCGGTGTTCTGGGGACGCGCGCGTCGCGAGGAGATCGAAGGCCGCCGCCGCGCCGAGGAGATCATCGAGTTCCTGGAGATCGAGGAAATCCGCAACCTTCCCGTGGGCGAGTTGTCCTATGGACTCCAGAAGCGGGTCGAACTGGGGCGTGCGCTGGCCTGCGATCCGAAGCTTCTGCTGCTTGACGAGATCGTGGCCGGCATGAACCGCGAAGAGACCGAGGACGTCGCCCGCTTCGTCCTCGATGTTCGCGACGAACTGGGCATTCCCATCCTGATGGTCGAGCACGACATGCAACTCGTGATGGACATTTCCGATCATATCCACGTTCTGAACTTCGGCTCGAAGATCGCGGCGGGAACGCCAGACCAGATAAAGGTGAACCCGGCGGTCGTGCAGGCCTATCTCGGCGAGGACGAGGAGGCGGCGGCATGACGGGCGTGGTTGCGCTGCGCGATCCGGAGACCACGCTGCCGAGGATGCTGCGCGAGCGCGCGCGCACCCACCCGGACCGGCTGGCGCTGCGGGAGAAGAAGCTCGGCATCTGGCAGGGCTACACCTGGGATCACTACCTGCGCACGGCGCGTCGCGTGGCTCTTGGTCTCCTGTCCCTCGGGCTGCGGCGCGGGGACGTGATCGCAATCGCGGGCGAGAACACCCCTGAATGGCTCTATGCCGATCTCGGCGCGCAGATGATCGGGGTCCGCGTCACCGGAATCTATCCCACCAACCCGTGGCCCGAACTCCGCTACATCGCCGATCATTGCAAGGCCAAGGTCGCCATCACCGGCGACCAGGAACAGACGGACAAGGTCATCGACGCGCTCGCCAACGAAGACGGGCTGCCGCATCTTCTGCGCTTCTTCTGCGTCGACATGAAGGGGATGCGGTCCTACGCCCATCCGATGCTCGGCAGCTTCGAGGACCTTCTCGAACTGGGCGACAACTACGCACGCTCGCGTCCCGAGGCCGAGGCGGAACTCGATGCGATGATCGACGCGGGCAAGCCGGACGACATCGCGATCATCGTCTACACCTCGGGCACTACCGGCAACCCGAAGGGCGCGCTTCTCAGTCACAGGAACATCATCTACGCCACGGTGGCCTATGCCGAGATGAGCGGGATCGAGGCGGGCCGGCTGGAAACCGTCAGCTACCTGCCGCTCTGCCATGTGGCCGAACGTTGCTACGGCCCGGTGATGCACCTTTGCATGCTGGGCGTGATCAACTTCGCCGAGTCGATCGGCACGGTCGCCGCGAACGTCCGCGAGATTGCGCCGACCTACATGCTGGGCGTCCCCCGCATCTGGGAGAAGCTCCAGTCCGGTTTCGTGTTCCGCGTCGAGGACAGCGGCCCGATCCGGCGCGGCGTCTACGAATGGGCGATGCGGCGGGGCCGCGCGCTTTCGGACCGGCGCATCGCCAACAGGGGTCGCCAGAGCTCCGGGGACCGGGTGATGCGCCGGTTTCTGCACTGGCTCGTCTTTCGCAACATGCAGAGGTTCATGGGGCTTCAGCGCACGACGGTTCGGATGTGCGGCGGTGCCTCCATCTCGCCCGAGACGCTGCGCTTCTTCGACATCATCGGTCTGCCTGTCGCCCAGGGCTACGGCCAGACCGAGAGCGCGGGCCTCGCCTTCGTGCAGAAGGACATTAGCTATTTCCGCCCGAACAGCAGCGGCTCGGCCTTCCCGGGCACGGAATGGCGGATCGCACGGGATGGCGAGATCTTCCTGCGGTCTCCGGGCGTCTTCGAAGGCTACCTGTTCAACGAGGCAGCCACGCGCGACACGGTGGACGACGACGGCTGGCTCGCGACAGGCGACATCGTCGAGCGTCTCGAGGGTGACGAGATCGCCGTCGTGGACCGCAAGAAGTCGATCATCATCACCAGCGGCGGCAAGAACATCGCGCCTTCCAAGATCGAGAACGCGCTCAAGGACAGCCCCTACATCAAGGAAGCCATCGTGGTCGGGGAAGGCCGCAAGTTCCTCGGCGCGATCATCCAGATCGAGTTCGACGACGTGGGCCGCTGGGCGCGCGATCGCGACATCGCCTACACGACTTTCGCCTCGCTCGCGGCGCTGCCGCAGACCCGCGACCTGATCCAGGGCGTCGTGGACCAGGTGAACGCGCGGTTCGCGCGGGTCGAGAACATCCGCCGCTTCGCCCTTCTCACGCGGGAACTCGACCACGACGACGGAGAGCTTACCGCGACGCAGAAGGTCAGGCGCGGGATCATCGAGCAAAAGTTCCGCGAAGAACTGGACTTCATTTATCGGGATGCCGCCGCATGACTTACCTGCTGCAACTCGTGACCACGGGGCTGGCAATCGGCGCGATCTACGGGCTCGTCGCGATGGCCTTCGCACTGATATACAAGGCCACCGGCCTGATAAACTTCGCTCAGGGCGAGATCGCCATGCTCGTTGCCTACATCACCTGGGCCTTCACCGGCCAGGTGGGCAGCGGGCTGGTTCAGGTGGCCCTTTTTGCGGTGGTGGCGGGCGCGCTTCTGGGCCTCGCCTGCGAGCGGCTGCTGATCCGCCCGATGATGGGCGAGCCCGTATTCTCCGTCGTCCTCGTGACGATCGGACTGGCCGTCATCCTTCGGTCGATGGTCCTTCTGGTCTGGGACGCCTCTCCGCATTCGATGGGGGTCGATCAGGCAGGTCACCTCGTCGACGTGTTCGGCATCCGGATGCGCGCGGGCCAGCTCTTCGTCATCGGCCTGATGGTGGCGCTGCTTGCCACCGGATGGGCCTTCTTCCGCTACAGCCGCTTCGGCATCGCGATGCGGGCCGTGGCCGCCGACGACCGGACGGCGCTGCTGATGGGTGTGAACACCGCGCGGGTGCAGGCCGTGGCCTGGGCCGCCTCCTCGGCCATCGCGGGGATCGCGGGGGTCTGTTTCGCCGCGCTCTACGACCTGACGCCCGACCTCTTCGCCATCGGGCTCAAGGCTTTCCCGGCGGCGATCCTCGGCGGGCTCGACTCGGTCCTGGGCTCGGTCTTCGGCGGGCTCGTCGTCGGCCTGATCGAGAACCTGTCCGGCGGGTACCTGTCCTCGATCATCAAGGAGGTCAGCGGCTTCGTGCTGATCATCGTGGTGCTCATGCTGCGGCCTTCGGGCCTGTTCGGTGAACGCGAGATCGAGAGGGTCTGATGCGCAGCGGCGATTTCAAGGAAAACTTCGGACAGCTCATCGCGCTCACGGACTCGCGTCCGGTGATCGCCTGGTCGGTCGTGCTGGCGCTGGTGCTCGTCGGGGCGCCCGTCGTGCTGGACAGTCACCTGCTGGGCCTGTTCACGGTCATCATGTTCACCCTCGTCGGGGTCCTGGGATTGAACGTGCTGATGGGCTATTGCGGGCAGGTGTCGCTCGGGCATGTCGGCTTCCTCGTTCTGGGGGCCTACGGCTATGCCGTGCCGGTTGGCATCCACGGCTGGCATCCGCTGCTGGGGTTCCTGATGGCGGGGATCGTCCCGGCGCTGGCCGGGCTCGTGGTGGGCGTGCCCTCGCTGCGCCTCAAGGGCATCTACCTGGCGATCACGACCCTCGCCTTCGCCTTCATCATCAACACGATCATCCTGGAGACGGACGCCATCACGCGCGGTTCGAGCGGCATATTCGTCTCCCGACCGGAGTTCCTCGGGCTCAGCTTCAAGTCGGATGCCGCCTTCTACTGGCTTTGCCTGTTCTTCGCGGCGCTCGCCCTGTTCGTGAGCCTGAACCTGCGGCGCTCGCGCATAGGGCGGGCCTTCATGGCGATCCGCGACAACGACATCGCGGCGCAGTCGATGGGCATCAACATCGTCGCCTACAAGCTCTTCGCCTTTATCGTCAGTTCCTTCATGACCGGGATCGCGGGGGCGCTTCTGGGTCTTTACCTGAGCTTCGTCACCGTCGAGGGCTTCACCTTCCACTACACGATCGAGGCGCTCGCGATCCTCGTGGTGGGCGGCGTCGGATCGACGCTGGGCGTGGTGCTTGGAACGGTCCTGATCGTCTTCCTGCCCGAGATTACCGCGTCTCTCGTGGGCCTGACCGGGGAGAGCATGCAGGAGATGATGGCGACCAAGGCCTTCGAGGTGCGCAACATTCTCTACGGGGCGATCATCATCGCTTTCCTGCGCTTCGATCCAACGGGACTCGTGGGGATCTGGCGCGACATTCGCCGGAGCTGGGTGAACTGGCCGCTGAAATACTGAGACCGGATGAAACCGGGCAATGGAGGAGGACGACCGATGAAGAGAAGTACATGGAAGGCGGCGCTGGGCGCGGTCGCCGCGCTCGGGCTCGCCGGCGCCGGCGCGGCGCAACAGGGCGTGACCGAAAACGAGATCCTGATCGGCGAGGTGCTGCCGCTGTCCGGCCCGCCGGCATTGCTGGGCGTGGCGCACACGCTGGGCGTGAAGGCGGCAATCGGCGAGATCAACGATGCCGGCGGCATCAACGGCCGGATGATCCGCCTCATCACCGAGGACGACGGCTACGTCAACTCGCGCACGGTCGAGGGGATGCGCAAGCTTCTCGACGTGCACAAGGTCTTCGCGATCACCGCGATTTCCGGCGCCGCGCAAGGACTCACGATCCTGCCCATGATCAGGGACAGCGGCATCCCCACGATGTCTCCCATCGGCATCGCGACCGAACTCTACGACCCGCCGACCGCCAACCTTTTTCCGATCGGCAACACATACGACGCGGCCTCGGAAGCAATCACGAGCGCCATGGCAGAGATGAACCCTGACGCGACCTGGGGCATCATCTCGCAGGACGACGAGTACGGCTCTCTCACGCGCGAGGGGTTCCAGCGCGCGGTCGAGGAGATGGGCCTCGAGGTCGTCTACGACGAGCAGTTCAAGCGCGGGCAGCGCGACTTCTCGTCGGAGATGCTCAAGCTGCAAGCGTCCGGCGCGGACGCCTTCATGATGGGCGGCATCATCGCCGAGAACGTCGCGATGGCGAAGGAGCTGGAGCGTCTCGACTACCAGATCCCGGCCGGTTCGTCCTTCGTCGGGCGGGTGCCCGCGGTGCTTCAGCTCATGGGCAGCGCCGGCACCAACATCTACGCGACCGACTACGTCGTGCCCGAGGACAGCGAGGCCGGCCGTGCCTTTCTCGAGAAGATCGGCAAGTACCTGACCGAGGAAGAGATGGGGCGGACCAACCGCTACACCTTCACCGGCTACATCGCGGGCCACGTCCTTTTCGAGGCGATCTCGCGCTGCGGCGACATGCCGACCTGGGACTGCACCATCGAGCAGCTGGAAGGGCTGAGGGACTTCGAAACCGGCATCTCGTCGCCGGTGAGCTTCTCGGCGGACGATCACTTCGCCCGGCTCGACATGCAGATCATGAAGGCGAACATCGACTCGATGACCTTCGAGCCCGTCGAATGACGGGTCCTGCCCCGGCGCGCGCCGCGCCGGGGCGTCCCCGGGTCGAAGATTCGGACGCGGTGTCATGAACTCCATCCATTCCTTCGCGGCCTATGTTCCGCGATACCGTCTGCGCCGTGCGGCGATCGCCGAGGCGAACGGATGGTTCGCGGCGATGCCAGCTGCCCTGACCCGGGGCGCGCGCACCACCGCCAACTGGGACGAGGATGCGGTGACCATGGCCGTGGCCGCGAGCCGCCTCGTCCTCGGAGGGGAAGAAGGCCCCGACGCGGTCTGGCTGGCGTCCACCACCGCGCCCTTCGCGGACCGTCTGAATGCGGGGATCGTCGCCTCCGCGCTCGATCTTCCCGAGGACGGTCTCGCCGCGTCGGATCTGGGCGGCAGCGGAAAGGCGGGCAGCTCTGCGCTTCTCGACGCGTTCGAGCGGAAGGGCCGGACGCTCGTCGCAGCAGCCGAGCGGCCCCTTTTGCGCGCAGGGAGCCGCGACGAACTCGTTTCCGGGGATGGCGCGGCAGCCTTCGTGGTCGGACCGGGCCCGGGACTGGCCGCGCTGGTCGCGTCCGCGCGTTCTACCGTGGACTTCGTGGATCACTACCGCGGCACCGGCGCGCGATTCGATTACTGGTGGGAAGAACGCTGGGCCCGCGACGAAGGCTACCGCAAGCTCATCCCGCACACGGTCCGGACCGCGCTCGACCGTGCCGGGATTGCGGCCGACGATGTCGACCATGCCATCCTGCCGCTTCCCATCCCCGGCGCGGCCGCCCGGGTGGCAAAGGATATCGGCCTTTGTCCCGAGGCTCTGGCCGACGATCTGCAGGGGCGCGTGGGTCACTGCGGTGCGGCGCATGGGCTCCTGATGCTCGCCGGAGTGCTGGAGGCCGCGGAGGCCGGCCGGACGATTCTGCTTGTCGGCTTCGGGCAGGGGGTCGATGCGGCAATCCTGCGCACGAACGATGCGGTCACCGGGCATCGACCCGCGGACAGCCTGCAGGCGCAACTGTCCCGCGGGCTGGAGAGCGACGGCTACATGCGCTTTCTCGCGCATCGAGGACTGATCGAGATGGAGCGCGGGTTGCGCGCCGAGCTCGATCTTCAGACGCAGCCGACCATCCTATATCGCAACCGCCGCATGCTGCACGGGTTTGTGGGCGGGCGCTGCACCGCCTGCGGCGCGCCGCAGTTCCCCCGCGCGGCGATCTGCGTGAACCCCGCCTGCGGTGCGATGGACACCCAGGAGGACCACCGTTTCGCAGACTCGTTCGGCCGCCTGCAGAGTTACACGGCGGATCGGCTGACCTATTCGCCAGATCCCCCGGCGCGCTACGGCATGGTGATGTTCGACGAGGGAGGCTGCCTGATGATGGATATCACCGACGCGCGTCCCGAAGAGATAGAGGCCGGCGCGTCGGTTCGCATGGCCTTCCGCATCAAGCGCCAGGACGAGCGTCGCGGCATCCGAAGCTATTTCTGGAAAGCCGTGCCGGCCGTGCAGCGATCGGAGGCGCAGGAATGAGCAGCGGAATCCGCGACAAGGTCGCGATCATCGGCATGGGGTGCTCGAAGTTCGACGAGCGCTGGGAGGACGAGCCCGCCGACCTGATGGTCGAGGCCTGGCGCGAGTGCTTCGCCGACGCCGGCATCGAGAAGGAGCGTATCGGCGCGGCATGGCTTGGTTCGGCCATCGAGGAACAGGGCGTGGGCAAGAGCGCGGTTCCGCTCGCCATCGCGCTGCGGCTGCCCAACATCCCCGTCACGCGGGTGGAAAACTTCTGTGCGTCGGGAACGGAAGCCTTTCGCGGGGCCGTCTACGCCGTGGCCTCCGGGGCCTGCGACGTGGCGCTGGCGCTGGGCGTGGAAAAGCTGAAGGACACGGGCTATGGCGGCCTGCCGCAGCGGACGCGCGGCACGCTCAACGACTTCTATTTCGCCAATCTTTCCGCACCCGGGTCCTTCGCGCAACTGGCGACCGCCTATCGCGCCAAGCATGGCGTCGCCCCGCAGGATCTGAAGCGGGCGATGGCGCAGGTGAGCGTCAAGAGCCACGACAACGCGCTCGAGAATCCCAAGGCGCATCTGCGCCGCCGCATCGACGTCGACACCGTGATGAACGCGCCGATTGTGGCAGAGCCGCTGGGCCTTTACGACTGCTGCGGCGTCTCCGACGGCGCCGCGGCCGCCATTGTGGCGACCCCGGAGGTCGCGCGCGCGCTGGGCAAGCGGAACCTCGTCACCGTGAAGTCGATCCAGCTTTCGGTGTCGAACGGCGCTGAGGCGGGGCATGGCAGCTGGGATGGCAGCCATTTCGTCACCGCCCGGATCGCTGCCAGGCGCGCCTACCAGGAAGCCGGCATCGACGACCCGTCCACCAGGATCTCGATGTGCGAACTGCACGACTGCTTCTCGATCACCGAACTCGTCACGGTCGAGGACCTGTTTCTGTCGGAAGAGGGTCGGGCGTGGCGCGACTTTCTCGACGGGCGGTATAACGCCGACGGCCGAATCCCCTGCCAGATCGACGGGGGCCTCAAGTGCTTCGGCCATCCGATCGGCGCTTCGGGGCTGCGGATGCTCTACGAGATGTATCTGCAACTGAACGGACGGGCTGGGCCGCGGCAACTGCCGGCCCCGTCGCTTGGCCTCACGCACAACCTGGGGGGCTGGCCGCATCAGAACGTGTGCTCGGTGTCGATCATAGGGCTTGAGGGCGCGTAGTCACCATGCCCGTTCGCGCAGCCCTGGCGCCGATTAGTTGACTGGCTGTCCGGTTTTGTTATTGTTCAAACCAGACCCTGCCAAAGTGACCGCAAGGAGGACCATCATGGACGGTTCAATGGCCGCGAGCAGATGGGACAGGCTGATCGAGCCCGGCCGCGTGCACGGTTCGCTCTACTGCGACGAGGAGATCTTCAAGGAAGAGCTCGAGAAGATCTGGTTTCGCACTTGGGTCTATGTCGGCCACGAGAGCGAGATCCCCGAGCGGAACGATTTCGTGACCAAGTCGATCGGTCCGATGCCGGTGCTTATGATACGCGATCGTCAAGGGAAGTTGCAGTTGCTGATGAACCGTTGCCCGCATCGCGGCAACGCGGTCTGCGTCCAGGAAAAGGGGAATCGCAGCAGCTTCACGTGCCCCTATCATTCCTGGACATTTTCGAACGACGGCCAATTGGTCGGATACGCCTTTCCTGAAGGATATCAGAGTGTGGACAAGTCCGAACTTGGCCTCGCCCGGGTGCCCCGGTTCGAGAGCTACCGGGGCTTCGTCTTTGCCTCGATGGCGGAAGAGGGACCCACGCTGGACGAGCACCTCGGCGGTGCGAAGCGCGCGCTCGACCAGGTCTGCGACAACTCGCCCACGGGCGAGCTCGCGCTCACCGCGGGCTTCCTCAAGCACCGGACCAAGGCGAACTGGAAGTTCATCCTCGAGAACGAATGCGACGGCTACCACCCCGCCTTCGTCCACTCGTCAATCTTCTCCGTCGCGGACAGCGCCATCGGCGATCTCTACGGCGCCGATGCCGTCGCGGTCACCCGCAGCTTCGGCAACGGCCACACCGAGGTCGATCCGCGCCCGGAGTTCCGCCGCCGGGACGCGCCGATGAGCTGGTTCGGGACGAAGCCCGAGAAGATGCCGGAATACGTCGCGCAAATGAACGCGGCCTACGGCGAGGAACGCGCCCGCCAGATCATGATCGACGGCTCGCCGCACATCATGATCTTTCCCAACCTCTTCATAGCCGAGATCCAGATCTTCGTGATCCAGCCCATCGCGGTCGACGAGACGATCCAGCATGTCACGGCGATCCAGTTCAAGGGCGCGCCGGAGATGAACCGCCGCCTGCGCCAGCAGACGATGGGGTCCGTCGGACCCGCGGGGTTCCTGCTTGCCGACGATACCGAGATGTACGAGCGCAACCAGCGCGGCCTCGAGATCCGCAATCCGGAATACCTCTTCCTCAAGCGCGGCGACCACCGCGAGCGCCGGGACGAGGACGGCTACCTGATCGGGCACTCGACCGACGATCTGCCGTCGCGCGAGATCTGGAAGCACTACAGAAAACTCATGGAAGCGAACTGATGAGCCTGCCCGAGGAAGCGATCGCGGGACCCGAAATCCTGAAGGAATGGATCGGCGCGAGCAGGGTCTACAAGCGACGTGTCGATCCCGACGTCTACTTCGAGGTGATGCAGTTGTACCGGTCCACAGTTTTGAGACACGATTTTGGGCTATGCGGCGTTCTGGATGTTCACGGTTTGCTCTCGTCTGATGGCGGCGGGTGGTCGATGGCCGTGGCGCTCGATCAGCCAGCGCTTGTTGTAGGTCCGCTGGAACGCCAGGAGGGCCCGGCGCAGGTCCTCGATCGTCTCG
>OFET01000940.1_pt1 | contig 11075 bp, 11 predicted proteins | sample 1521211 | NCBI WGS metagenome assembly OFET01 (sample SAMN03766358, study PRJEB24113) | microbial mat metagenome | isolation source: enrichment culture HLUCC-A from microbial mat sample contains cyanobacterium...
AAAACTCTGGATCTTCAGTAACGTAGAAAGGTGTGCATTATGACGCTGACTCGGGCGGGCCGAGGAAGTGGACGACCTCGGCACGGGCGATGAAGTCCAACTGTGCGAGCGTGAGGATGCGATTGCGATCGAGCGACGGCTGGAAGGAGAAGTCGAAGCTCTCCAGGGTCTTCGGCGGCGTCAGACGTGCGGTTTTGAGGGCGACGCCGACCCTGCGGTTCTCGCGTGTCGCGTGCTCCTCCCCGAGCAACGTGTCGAGCGCCTCGATGGCACTGATCTCACCACGTTCCAGCTGGCGCACGGTATGATCGAGCGCCTCCAATGCCCGGGGCATGCGCAGACCGACGAGGCTGCTGCGGATTCTGTCGAGAATCTCACTCATGATGCCGCTCCCTGTGCTGCCAGGCGACGCCCCACGGCATCATAGAATCCGAGAGGACGATGCTGCAGAGGCACGCTCGGCAAAGGCTCCACGATCCGTACCGGTGTCGCCTTTCTATGTGCAGGGTCGACGCGGCGCTGGTTGCGTCCTTCGAGCAAAGGGTGGGCGGCAATCAGCACGCCATCCTCGAAGATGCGGATTTCTCTGGGGTGACTTTGCACCTCGACCAGGCGCTTGCGGGTCGAATCCGGTACGCTGTAGAGGTTCCCGCCGACCGAGACCATGCCCTCGTGACTGACGCGTCGTTCAACACTCAGCACGGCGTTGTAGGGAACCATGGGATGGCTGATCAGCGCAGGCTGTTCCTCCGCAAAATGTTCGGCGACGACACGGCCGGTCGTGGCATGGACCCGGGCATTGGCGATATTCATACGCCACTGCTCGAACTGGGCATTCAGATCATCGAGATTGCGAAAGCGCCGGGCGAGGTAAAAATCCTGGCGGATGTACCGATAGGGCCGCTCGACCTTGCCCTTTGTCTTGGCGCGGTACGGGCGGCACGCGCGAGGGATGGCGCCGTAATGGTTCAGCAGCGCGACCAGCGACTTGTTGTAGGTGACGACGCCCTCCGCATCCTCGCCGATCACCGCCGTCTTCATGCGGTCATACAGCAATTCACCCGGCGCCCCGGCCATGGCTGCAAATGCATCGATATGACAACGCAGCACGGTCTGAAGATCCTGGCCGGAACAAAACCGCCCCCAGAGCCAGCGGCTGTGGCCGAGCACCAGCGTGAACAGCCAGATTTTCCGCACAACCCCGGGCTCGTCGTCGAATTCCACCTTGAATTCGGCGAAGTCGACCTGGGCCTGTCGCCCCGGCGGTGTCTCGAAGCGACGCTCGAACGGCTTGATCGGCGCAGGACGGACTGTTCGCAGGAAATCGGTCAGCATGCTGTAGCCGCCGGTATAGCCGAATTCGCGGATCTCGCGTAACAGCCGCTTTCCCGAAAGGTCCGGGAAACTGGCAACCCGCTCCTTGAGATAGCGTTCGAACGGCTCCAGCTGCCGCGGTCGCGGCTTGCGAGGGCCGTAAACGGGCGCTTCCAGCCCATTCTGCAGATGCCGGCGTACGGTCTTGCGATCGAGGCCGACCTTGCGTGCGATGGCCGATACGCTCAGCCCTTGTCGTTTCAAATCGTGGATCACGACGATCTCTCCCAGTGTGACCACCCTGCACCCCCTCTTCGATGAGCAGGCCAAAGGTGGCATGTCCCGGCCGAAGCCGTGATCCGGGGGCATGCCCCCGGATCACGGCACCCCGGCCCTCAGAACTGGGGAATTTTCAAACGGCACTTTTGGGGAGAATACGATCGGCAGTGACACAAGGACGCTGACCATGACGAAACGGTCATGTTGCTCTGGTCGCTGGGGGTAAAGCGGATGATTACCGGATCGGATGTCCTCAGATGCCTGCTGAGCGGCATGGGCGAGCATGAGAAGGTTGCGGCCATCGATGCGCCCAGTCCCTGAGTGGCCGACGGCACTGTGGGATGACCCTTGGTGTCGCCGCGTGTCACGTTAGCGTCAGGGCCGCTATCAAAAAGACCTCGCGATGCGTGTCAGATCCGCGTGGAGCGACGGACCGCCATAGCGCGCGGCCGACCGCCAGACCCCAACGGTCGCAACTATGTTGCACGGCATTGAAAGACCGTAGCCGACCAGCACGGCAGCCAGCGGCTGGCCCAGCAAGATCAGCACCAAAAACATAATGCTGGTCGCGATGTCGACCAGCAGACCAACCGTCACCGTCCAGGTCCAGAAGGCTTCTTTCAGAGCAAGGTCGCCGGACCAGAGGGAAAGCGGTTTCGCCATAAGGCTGATTTTGCGACGACAACCGAGGCGGCACAATCGCAACGCGGTATCATGCTGCCGCAAATGGAATGGCAGTTCGCCCTTAGGCGACATCCGACCCCGAACGGATGGTATCCCATCGCGAACGCGCTCAGACTTTCAGGAATTCTTGCCGTTCCGAAAGGAGAGACCCATGAATGATGCCCCCGACCCGCAGACCGATGCGCCGGAGGAAGAACGCGAACGCTGGGAGGTGCTGACGCAGCTTGAGGACTGGTTGGAGCGACCGATGCTGGTCCTCTCGTTCATCTGGCTCAGCCTCGTCATCGTCGAACTCGTCTGGACGACCTCGGGCGTGTTCGAACTGCTCGGGACGATCATCTGGATCGTGTTCATCCTCGAATTCCTGCTGCGCTTCGCCCTTGCGCCGCGCAAGATCAAGTTCCTGCGACGCAACCCGATCACCATCATCGCCCTCATCGCGCCCGCCTTCCGGTTCCTGCGCGCCTTGCGCCTGCTGCGCCTGAGCCGCGGGTTGCGGCTTGTCAGGATCGTCGGCACCGCCAATCGCGGTTTCAGTGCGCTGCAGAAGAGTTTCGACCGCCGTGGCCTCGGCTATGTGCTGGCCACAACGGCCGTGGTTATATTGCTTGGCGCGGGCGGGATGCTGGCCTTCGAGCCAGCACGCGAGGTCAGCGGCGGCTTCTCCGACTACGCTGACGCGCTGTGGTGGACGGCGATGCTGGTGACGACGACCGGATCGGATTTCTGGCCCCTGACGCCAGAGGGCCGAGTGCTTGCGCTGCTTCTTTCGATCTACGGCCTCGCGATCTTCGGCTATATCGCCGCCAGCCTGGCCACCTTCTTCATCGGTCAGGAAGCTGCGGCGCCGGACAGCGATGTCGCCGGTACTCGCGAAATTTCGGCCCTGCGGGAGGAAATCGCGGCGTTGCGCGAGGAGTTGCGAGGGTCTGCAATTAAATGATGGGGTCGATTCTGACTCAGGGTGCAGGTCAGCAGCTATCGCACCCAGAAGCAGCCATTCTGACTCGAGCTCGATTTCGGGCGCTCTTCAGCACGGCATCCAAAAATGCGCCTAAATAAATGACAGAAAATTCTATTTTACTATTCATTAATTGTATTTTTTATCAAAAAAATTATATATTGCAATCTTTGCGCACAGCACAATTCGCATATGGCTATGCATGATATTCATTAGACGGACAGGCTCAGGGATAGCTACGATGAATTCCGAATTCGAATTGTCGTGGGTGGGATGACAAATGAGCATAACGTCGCTTTGTTAAAAAATTGGCAAGCCCGTAAGCACGAAAGATTATCGTGCATAGCGCTCTCGGCCTTAAAATAAATCTGTTCTCCACGGTATCCATGTAATATCCTATGGAGGCTTATGTTGTGAATAACGATAGTGAAAGTGCGAATAAAACGCACTCTGGGACCTAAATCCAGAAGCACTTAACTTTGTCTGAAATAGGAGCTTTACGATGAGAAAAACTCTTCAAAAAACAAATGTCCGGGCCACTAAATTAGTAGCTCTAACTGCAGCCATATCGGTTAGTTTTGGTGCAACTGCCGTATTAGCTCAGAATAATCATTCTGATTATCCTGAAGAGCAGATCCGTATGATTATTCCTTACTCACCTGGTGGGGCGACGGATATCATATTCCGGCTCTTTGCTGGCGAAGCAGAAAAGGAGCTTGGCGTTCCAATTGTGCCAGTTAACATGTCTGGGGCCTCTGCTACAGTTGGATCACGAGAAGTGCGTAATGCAGACCCTGATGGGTATACCCTGCTTGGCAGCCATGAGGTGATCGCGGCTGCGAATATCTCAGGCGTAGTCGATTACTCATTTGATGCTTTTGAGCCTGTCGCGTTAATTACGCAGACACCAAACATGGCTACTATCAATGCGGATATTGGCTTGGATTCGCTTGAAGAATTTAAGGCTTATGCTCAGGAAAATCCAGGTGAACTCACTTGGGGAATTACACCCGGCTCCACATCACATTTCTTTATTGCGATGATGATGGAAGAAATGGGGCTGGAATCGGAAACGCTGCGCCTGATTGATTATGAGGGCACCGGAGATGCGATCACGGCTGTTCAGCGTGGTGAAATCACCGGCACCATGACCAATTATACATCCGCTCGCGCACAAATCGAAGAAGGGACATTTGCGGTTCTTGCCGTCGCCCACGACGAGCGTTTGCCCCAGCTTCCGGATTCGCCAACCTTCACGGAACTTGGGTATAACTTCGTCAACGCCACAAGCAGAGCTTTCTTTGCGCCGGCTGGTACACCCGACGCACTCGTAGACACTCTTGCCGAAAGTTTTCAGGCAACCGCGGAATCTCCCGAACTTCAGGCGCGTATCGAAGATGAGTTAGGTTCCATAGTGCGCTTCTTGCCTCCGGAGGAGACGCGCATTTTCTTCGAAAACGCTGAGGATCGCCTTCGCAGGCTGGCTGATATGCTCGACATGTAATTTGTCCTTCATCTGCGCCACATCAGGGGGCCGCGTGGTATCGCGGCCCTGTCCCTTCTGAAGTCTTAAAATTAAAGGCAGAGGCGGATGACACGTGACATGGCATTTTCTCTCGGCATGTTGCTTATCGCCGGTATCATGTATTTTGAGACCCTGTCGTTCCCGCCAGGATCACAGTACCGCGCAGCCCCAGCGACTTTTCCAACGTTTCTTCTTGCGATCATCGCCGGGCTCTCTCTGTTACTGCTGCTTCGCTCGATTGTAGCGGATGGGGCGCGACCATATCTGAGCCTTTCTGCAATCGGTCAGACGCTTGCCGCCTATTGGCTCGTTCCTACAATGTTCGTTCTCTTCGCTTTCTACGTCCTGGCTTTGAGTTATGCTGGTTTCATACCTGCCACACTGGTTTTCCTGATCGTTGGGCAGGCTCTGATAGCGATGCGCATCGACATCTTCTTCTTGCTGCGCGCGGTAGCGGTTGCAGGAGTGGCAACGCTACTGATCTATTACTCCTTCAGCCATCTGCTCCGCATCTGGCTCCCCTGAACTGCGCCTTGCAGCGCATCTCCAAACGGTGAAGATGAAACATGGATCATTTCATATTCCAATCCATCGCAGAGGTTTTCACATTTAACCTGCTGCTTTTGATTGTGATCGGAACAATTTGCGGGGTCATTGCGGGCTCGATTCCGGGTTTTACCGTGACGATGGGAGTTGTTTTGGCGTTTCCCTTCACTTTTGCGATGGATGCAAGTGCGGGTCTTGCCTTGATGATTTCCATCTTGGTGGGTGGCTATGCTGGAGGAATGATATCAGGAATCATGTTGGGCATTCCCGGAACACCCTCCTCCATCGCTACCGTATTTGACGGGTATCCTATGGCGCAGCGTGGTGAGGCTGGACGTGCGCTCGGTATTGCCATTGGCTCCTCTTTTCTGGGCACTATTTTCAGCGTTGCAGTTCTTGTTGCCATCGCGCCGTTGATTGCTCGATTTAGTCTCAATTTTGGGCCTTGGGAGATTACCGCTCTGGTAATATTTGCCATCACTTTGGTTGGTTCGCTCTCGTCAGGGGCGATGCTGAAAGGCTGTATTGCCGGTGCGTTTGGGCTTTTAATCGCGACTACAGGTATTTCGCCAGGCGGACAGGTCAGGTTCGATTTCGGTTTCGACGAACTTTCCTCCGGGGTCAGTATGCTCCCGGTGCTTATCGGCGTCTTTGCGTTCTCCCAACTGATGGATGCTATTGGCCCCCAAAAAGTCAATCTGGAAAAAACTGAGGATGAGGCGGAACGCCACGCCATAACTGCCCGCATTGAAATACCATATTTCACGATTTTCCGCGACCTCAGAGGCAACAAGCTCAATCTCTTGCGGTCCAGCATGATTGGCAGCGTTGTGGGCGCGATACCCGCCGTAGGTGGCACCGCAGCCAATTTTGTAAGTTACGATCAAGCCAAGAAATTCTCGCGCAAACCAGAATCTTTCGGGACTGGAACCCCGGCAGGTATCATCGCTACGGAAGCGTCTAACAGCGCACTCATCGGCGGCGCGCTGATCCCGACGCTGACTCTGGGAATTCCCGGAAGTCTCACGATGGCTATAATGTATGGGGTCTTCATCTTGCACGGTCTCAACCCGGGGCCGCGCCTTTTCATTGACCAGCCGGTATTGATCGGGGCCATATATGTGAGCATCGTGGTGGCTGGTTTTGTGATGCTGATTTCGATGTTGCTTCTTATACGTGTATTTGCGCGGATCTCACGGGTTCCAATTGATGTCTTGATGCCCCTTGTGTTAATGCTGGCTTCGGTGGGGGCCTACGCATTGAACTCAAGCATGGTGGATGTCTGGACCTTGCTTGTTTTTGGGATAGCCGGCTATCTTTTCGCCAAGGCTGGCGTACCGCTTGCGCCATTGATTCTCGGGGTGGTGCTCGGTCCGTCTCTTGAGGTCAATTTATTCCGCGCGCTGCAGCTAGACCCGAATGTGGTCACGTTCCTTACCCGACCGATTTCTGCCACACTACTGATGATCACGGTTGCTTCGGTGGTTCTAGCGGCGTGGCAAGGAACCCGAAAAGTACGCCCCTCGAATGCGGAGTGACCGGAGCCACAAACATGTCGTTTGACCCGCTGAGCTATCCTTATTCCTCGCGTCGGACCGTTCGTTATGCCCGGGCAGGAATGGTTGCGACATCACAGCCGCTCGCAGCTTCTGCGGGGATCGAGATCCTTCGTGCTGGTGGTAACGCGATTGATGCGGCGATTGCGACCGCAGTATGTCTGACGGTTGTTGAGCCGACCTCAAATGGCATTGGCGGCGATAGCTTCACGCTTTTGTGGTCAGAAGACAAGTTGCACGGACTAAACGCCTCTGGTGGCGCCCCGGCAAAGCTGACAAGTGAGCTTGTCCGCAAAACTGGTCACGAAACAATGCCGCTGCTAGGACCTCTCACGGTAACTGTACCTGGTGCTGTGTCCGCTTGGGGCGCCTTATCAAGTCGGTTTGGACGCCTCCCGTTCGAAGAGTTGTTCAAACCGGCGATTTCAATTGCACGTGCGGGTTTCGCCATCGCCCCGACATTGGGGCAAGTATGGGCCTCCGCCGCAGCAGGCTTCTTGCGCTCTCTGGAAGGTCGGCCCTACGCCGCGTGGTTCGACACATTTGCTCCGGGTGGCCGTCCACCGCAAATCGGTGAGCTATGGCGGGCGCCTGATCACGCGCAGACGCTGGAAAGGATTGCCACCTTGGGCGTAGCCGATTTTTACGAAGGGGAGCTCGCTGAACGTATTGAATCTTTTGCATGTGAAATCGGGATGCCCTTGCGCGGGACTGATTTGGCCGCTTATGCACCGGAGTGGGTAAGGCCTCTATCCACGCGGTATCGAGATCATGAAATTTGGGAGATGCCGCCCAATGGGCAGGGTATGATCGCCCTAATGGCTCTCAACATCTTCCAGAAACTAGATCTGGATACGAACAATCCTCTGATACGCCAACATGCCCTGATTGAAGCAACCAAAAGTGCCTTCATCGATGGACAGGCTCACATTGCAGATCCTGCCAAGATCGCAGTCCCGGCCGATTGGCTTTTGTCAGACGATTACGCCGCTGAACGCGCTCGGGATATAACCGACCTCGCCGGAGTGCCGATTGCATTCAAACCACGTGGCAGCGGAACCGTCTACCTTGCTACTGCGGATGGCGAGGGGAATATGGTTTCGATGATCCAGTCGAATTACAAGGGATTCGGTTCAGGGCTCGTGGTTCCGGGCACAGGGATTGCTTTGCATAATCGTGGTCGTGAATTTTCCCTAGACCCAGAGGCTCCCAACGCACTTGCCCCGGGGAAGCGTCCGTATCACACAATTATTCCAGGATTCCTCACATATAAGGAGCGACCAGTCGGCCCCTTTGGGGTGATGGGGGGGTATATGCAGCCGCAAGCGCATGTACAAGTTGTGTCAAATCTGCTGGATCTGGGTGAGAATCCACAGGCGGCACTTGACGCGCCGCGCTGGCTCTGGAGCGGGGGGCTCAATCTATCTGTCGAACCTCATTTCCCGATTGATCTTGCCCAAGCCCTGGCTCGACGCGGCCACGCCGTACACCGGGCACTCGATGCCACAGGATTCGGTCGAGGTCAGATCATCATGCGCAATGACGGGAATGGGATTCTTGCTGGCGGATCCGATCCGCGTACTGATGGGGATGTCGAAATATGCTGAGTTTTCTTATAGTTTTGGTTGGCTTTCTCACCGTCAAATTGCTGCACGCAGAAACAGTATTGAGCGCGAGTGAAAGCTCATTTATCAGCATAATCTTGTTTCTCTCCTTATGATATTTACTGTGCAACAAATACAATTTTAGTTTTCTGTCGCGAGCTCTCGAAAATGGGCACAAACAGCTCGCGGCATAGCGCCGAAAACGTCATGGGAAAGGATAACCGAGATTTTGAGCTTGATCACCAAATCTCGGTCGTCCATTGGGACGAGTTCACCGCTCTTAAGCTCGTTCTCAATCAGCGTCGCCGGCAGCCAGGCTATGCCGAGGCCTGCCAGGACACATTTTTTGAGGGCTTCCGAATAAGAGTCAATATGGCGGATCTCGACTTTCATATCGCTTCGGGCCAACACCGTCTGAAGAACTAGGCCAAGAAAGGAGTCATTTTCATATGTAAGAAGTGGAATTGAATCCGTGGCATTAGTAGATAACGACCAACCGGCTTTGGCTATAGCGGTTGATGCGGCTACAGGTATTAGTGAATCATCGCCTATGCTAAAAAGGTCAAATTTCTCCCGATCTATCTGGAGTTTAATTGATGGATGCGTATGGCATATCACAATATCACAACCTCCAGAGCTGAGTCGCTCTATGCAGTCGTTAAGATTCCCTGAGATTACATGCGTATGCAAGTGATTTATTCGATTGTGTAGTTGCTGAAGCAAATCCGGTAATATTGTTGTTGCTGGGGTATGCTGCACCCCGATCCGCACCAGTTGATGCTGAGTGTCACGACGGAGAGCGAATTCCGTTTCGATGTCATCGATCTGTGCGATAATCGAAGCACCAACGGATAGAATCCGATGCCCGGCCTCTGTGAGCTCAAGCGGGACGCTGTCACGCTGGACCAGTGGCGTTCCGATCCAGTCCTCCAGAGCCCGAATTCGACGACTGAAAGCCGACTGTGTAATATTGCGGCGCTCGGAGGCGCGAGAAAAGCTCTTTGCAGCATTAAGGGCGATCAAATCTCGTAACCACTTGGTATCCATCTTGTATAATTCCGATCTGAGATGTCAGCAGCTCAAGTTTCTGCCGGTCAGACAAGCGTGTCAACATTCGGTAATGAAAGAAGGCAGAGGCAGCTTCGCACCAATGACATGCAAAAGCTGTATGCCCACATTCTCAACACGCATTTGCATATAGTGCGCCGCTAGCCGAAACTAAAAGAAAGGGGGGCTAAATAATGTTTCTTAACAAATTTCCGCGAGTCAATTTGGGTCATTTTCCGACGCGACTCGAGCGACTTGATGCGATTTCGAAATTTATGGGCGGGCCTGAAATCTGGATAAAGCGCGATGATTGCACTGGGCTAGCAACAGGTGGGAATAAAACGCGCAAGCTCGAATTCCTCATCGCAGATGCCATAAAACACAACGCAGATACCATAATTACCCAAGGGGCAACTCAGTCAAATCATGTTCGGCAAACTGCCGCCGCGGCCGCGCGTCACGGGATGATGTGTATGGGTTTGCTGGAAACACGTGTCCCTGATCTTGGACCGGCTTATGAGCTGTCCGGAAATGTCTTTCTGGATGAATTGTTCGAATGTAGGCTCGAGTCGAGGCCTGCGGGTCTCGACATGAACAGAGAGGCCGAAATAGAGGCCGAGAAGCTGCGTTCGGAAGGCAAGCTTGTTTATGTCATACCCGGGGGTGGCTCGAACCCAATTGGTGCAATGGGTTATGTGCGTTGCATGTTCGAGCTGGCCGGGCAATTAGACGCTGAGAACCTCGCTATAGATGCTTTGGTACATGCAACGGGATCGGCTGGCACACAAGCTGGGCTTCTCGCAGGTGCGCAGCTTTTAGGTCGCTCAATTCCTGTCATCGGCGTCTCCGTGCGTGCGGATCGTGAAAAGCAAGTCGCTAATGTTAAACGCCTTACCAAACAAACACTCTCACTAATGGGCTTGGAGCCATCAGATCTACGCGATGAAACTGTCATTGCCGTCGACGACCAAGTTGGGCCTGGTTATGGCTACCCTACCGATGAAACAATATCTGCGATTCGTTTGATGGCGAATATGGAGGGGATATTGCTTGATCCAGTCTATTCGGGAAAAGGCTTTGCCGGCTTGATTGCAATGATAAATCGTGGCGAGTTTAGATCGGGCGAGAGAGTCGTCTTTTTGCATACAGGTGGCAGTGCTGCACTACCTGGATATGAAGAAATTTTTCGGAATCACCGTTCAAAAATAAATATTGATAAAATATTTTCAAACAAAATAGTTAATTTTATGAGCAATAGTTTGTAAAAACATCCTGGATAAAATTTTATATTTATTGATTTATTTTTTACTGTATTAATAATTTTTATTAAATTCCGTCTATTTTATTTAAAAAAACGCGTTTTTTATGATATAATTTGTATATATTTAAATTTGGGCGTCAACCATCATATTACTACAATTTTCTGTCAAAAAGCGCTTTGAGCTGTACTTTTAAGATGTTTTTAAAGTTCGTCCAGATTTGAATTTTAAATTGTCACCCTACAGAGGCTGTTGCACAATTGTATCCTTGGGTGGTGTTTGACTTTGATTTTCATCCCT
>OFET01000946.1_pt1 | contig 11008 bp, 8 predicted proteins | sample 1521211 | NCBI WGS metagenome assembly OFET01 (sample SAMN03766358, study PRJEB24113) | microbial mat metagenome | isolation source: enrichment culture HLUCC-A from microbial mat sample contains cyanobacterium...
ACGGCACATGGGATCGCATGGCCGAGGACCGGCGCAAGACGATCCTGACGGAGGCGCAGGACTTTCTCGACCGCATGAGCGCGGGCGCGCGCGTCTGACCGCCTTGCCGCGCGGCGCTGCCGACCGCCCTGCCCGCGTCCAGGGCACCCGCCGAACTGTCGCGCGACGAAAATGCCGCATCGGGTGACAATTCTCCCGCTTTCGCGGAGTCTGGTGCCCAGACGCCCAATTCCCGAACATCCCCGCGCCTGATATGACATCTGGGTGACAGCCAGGGCTGCCGCCGCACCGCGCACCCCTGCTCCCCGCTCACGGAGGACGGATGACGACGCGCGCCCCGGCCGAATGGCCGACCCTGCTTCTGCTGGCCGCCTGCTACGCGCTCTGGGGAGCGGCGGTCGTGCTGCTGCCCGCGCTGGCGCTGCCTGTGCTGGCGCTGCCCGTGTCCATCACCCTCGCCGCCGCGGCCGTGGCCTTCCACTCCTCGCTGACCCACGAGGCGATCCACGGCCACCCGACCCGCCATCCGTGGCTCAACGCGGCCCTCGTCTGGCCGGCGCTGGGACTGCTCGTCCCCTACGGCCGGTTCCGCGACGACCACCTCGCCCATCACCGCGACGCCAACCTGACCGACCCCTACGACGACCCCGAAAGCAACTACATGGACCCGGCCGTCTTCTGGCGCCTGCCGCGGCCGGTGCGCGCGCTGCTGCGCGCGAACAACACGCTCGTCGGCCGCGTCATGCTGGGACCCGCGATCGCGCAGGTGGCCTTCCTGCTCGGCGACTGGCGAAGGATGCGCGCGGGTGACGTGCGGGTGCGCCGCGCGTGGGCGGCCCATATCGCCCCCGCCGGCCTCGTGGTCGCCCTCGTGGCCCTCTCGCCGATGCCGCTCTGGGCCTACCTCGTCGCGGTCTACGCCGGTCACGGCCTCGTCAAGATCCGCACCTTTCTCGAGCACCGGGCCCACGAGCACACCGCCGGCCGCACCGTGGTGATCGAGGATCGGGGGCCGCTCGCGCTGCTGTTTCTCAACAACAACTTCCACCTCGTTCACCACATGCACCCCGAGGTGCCCTGGTATCGCCTGCCGGGCCTCTATTTCGCTGGGTCCGACCGCTACCTGCGCCGCAACCGGGGCTACCGCTACGCGAGCTATGCAGAGGTGATCCGCCACCATCTGCTCCGCGCGAAGGATCCGGTGCCCCATCCCCTCCGGCCCGTGCCCGAAGGAGTGGCGCCGGCCGGGATGCCCGTGCCGGCTCCGAATACAGCCGCCGCGCCAGCCGGGCCGGGCCGCGCCGCCCTGTCCTGACGCGCCGAACCGGGCGGCACGACGGCAACGCACCGCCGGTCGGCGCGCCCGCCCCCTTGCGCGACTCCGACCCGGCATGCACGGTCGAACCACCCACTCCCGAGCACGCCCGAGGGCAGAGCCATGATCCGCATCCAGTTCCGGCGCCTCGCGCCCCTCGCCTTCGTGCTCGCGCTCGCGGGGTGCGGCGTGCCCTTCGTCCCCTTCATCTGAACGCGGCGGGCCCGGCCACTGACCGCAAGCGTGTCGGCCACGCACCGGCGCCCGCTCCATCAGCTTGGCCGAAATACTCTCGGGGGAGTCGCCGCAGGCGACGGGGGCAGACAGCCCCCTCCGCCGGCACCGCCCGCGCGGGCGTCAGGAGTGGATCGGGCCGTCGCCGCAGGCCAGCGCCGCCTCGCGCACCGCCTCCGAATAGGTCGGGTGAGCATGGCAGGTGCGGGCGATGTCCTCGGCCGCCGCGCCGAACTCCATGCCCACGCAGATCTCGTGGATCAGGTCGCCCGCCATCGGCCCGATGATGTGGGCGCCCAGCACCCGGTCGGTCGCGGCGTCGGCGAGGATCTTGACGAAGCCGTCGGCCGCGAAATTGGCCTTGGCCCGGCCGTTGCCCATGAAGTTGAACTTGCCGACCTTGTAGTCGCGGCCGGCCTCCTTCAGTTCCTCCTCGGTCGCGCCCACGAGCGCCACCTCGGGATGGGTGTAGATGACCGAGGGGATGACGCCGTAATTCACGTGGCCCGCCTGCCCGGCGATGCTCTCGGCCACTGCCATGCCCTCGTCCTCGGCCTTGTGGGCGAGCATCGGGCCCTCGATGCAGTCGCCGATCGCCCAGATGCCGTCGACGCTCGTCTTCCAGTGCCCGTCGGTGGCGACCTGCCCGCGCCCGGTCATCTTCACGCCCAGGGCCTCCAGCCCCAGCCCGTCGGTGTAGGGCCTGCGGCCCGTGGAAACGAGCACGACGTCGGCCTCGATCTCGTGCTCTGTCTCCTTCTTTCGGTCGGTATAGGTGACCTTCGCCCTGGTCTTGGTCGTCGCTACCTTCGACACCGCCGCGCCCATCACGAAGCTCAGCCCCTGTCGCCCCAGAAGCCGCTGGAAGCTCTTGGACACCTCGCCGTCCATCGTCGGAGCGATCTTGTCGAGATACTCGATCACCGTCACCTCCGTGCCGAGGCGGGAATAGACCGAGCCGAGCTCGAGCCCGATCACGCCGCCTCCCACCACGACCATCCGCCTGGGGATCTTCGAGAGCTCCAGCGCGCCGGTGGACGTGACCACGATTTTCTCGTCGATCTCCACCTCGGCCCCGGGGATCGAGGCGGGCTCGGAGCCGGTGGCGACCACGACGTGCTTCGCCTCGTGCACCTCGTCGCCGACCTTGACCTTGCCGGGCGCGTCGATCGCGCCCCAGCCCTTGAGCCAGTCGACCTTGTTTTTCTTGAAGAGGAACTCGATGCCCTTGGTGTTCTGGGCGATGGTGTCGTCCTTGTAGGCGAGCATCGCCTTCCAGTCGACCTTGGGGCTCTGCACCTTAAGGCCCATCTTCTCGAAGTTCTCCTGCGCCTCGTGCAGCTGGTGGGAGGCGTGCAGCAGCGCCTTGGAGGGGATGCAGCCCACGTTGAGGCAGGTGCCGCCGAGCGTCTCGCGGCCCTCGACGCAGGCCGTCTTGAGCCCCAGCTGCGCGCAGCGGATGGCGCACACATAGCCGCCGGGGCCCGAGCCGATGATGATCACGTCGTAGGAGGCCATGGGTCGTCCTTTCCGTCTGGCGGGGTCTGGGGGGCGCTGCCCCCGTCGGCCCGTTCCGGGCCGACTCCCCCGGGATATTTTCAGCAAGAAGAAGTCAGAAGAGAGCGGCGAGCAGCATGACGAGCGTGGCGAGGAAACCGACGCCGAAGAAGACGGATCGCCAGGGCACGGCGCCGGAGGCGTAGGCGGGGACGTAGAGGATGCGCGCGATCAGGTAGGCGTGCGCCGAGAGCTGGGTGGCGAGCGAGGACTTGCCCGAGAGCTCGACCGCGACGACGGCGATGGTGAAGAGCGCGAGCGCCTCGAAATGGTTGTTCAGCGCGCGGCCGAGGCGGGCGGTGGTGCGGCCGAGCTCGCGGGCCGGGTCGATTGGCTCGTCGCGGGGCGACAGCGTGCGCGCCGTGCCCAGCTCGATGTTGGCGGGAATGGCGAAGAGGGCGTACTGCACAACCTGCAGGAGGGCGGCGAGGACGAGGACGGTGAGTTCTGTGCTCATGGGACTCGGCGGTCAGGGAAGGGGAGAACGGCGCGCCCGGCCGGGCGCGCCACCGGGCTCACAGATCCATCAGGATGCGGCGGGGGTCTTCCAGCGCCTCCTTGACGCGGACGAGGAAGGTGACCGCGCCCTTGCCGTCGACGATCCGGTGGTCGTAGCTGAGCGCGAGATACATCATCGGGCGGGCCACGATCTGGCCCTTCACGACCATCGGCCGCTCCTGGATCTTGTGCATGCCGAGGATACCCGATTGCGGCGGGTTGAGGATCGGGGACGACATAAGCGAGCCGTAGACGCCGCCGTTCGACACCGTGAAGGTGCCGCCCTGCATCTCGGCCATCGACAGCTTGCCGTCGCGCGCCCGCGCGCCCAGTTCGTTGATCTTCTTCTCGATCGCGGCGAACGACATCTGGTCGGCGTCGCGCACCACGGGCACGACGAGGCCGGTCGGCGTGCCCACGGCGATGCCCATGTGCACGAAGTTCTTGTAGACGATGTCGGTGCCGTCGATCTCGGCGTTGACCTCGGGCACATCCCTGAGCGCGAGGCAGCAGGCCGTCACGAAGAACGACATGAAACCGAGCTTGACGCCGTGGCGCTTCTCGAAGGCGTCCTTGTATTCGCTGCGCAGGCCCATGACCTCGGTCATGTCCACCTCGTTGTAGGTGGTCAGCATCGCGGCGCTGTTCTGCGCGTCCTTGAGGCGCCGGGCGATGGTCTGGCGCAGGCGGGTCATCTTGACCCGTTCCTCGCGGGCGGCGTCCTCGGCCGGGACGGGCGCGCGCGGCGGGGCGGGGGGCGCGGGGGTCTCGGGCGGGGCGGTCAGCGCCTTGAGCACGTCCTCCTTCATGATGCGGCCGCCCTTGCCGGTACCCTGCACCTGACCGGGTTCGAGACCCTTCTCCTCCATCAGCTTCTTCGCGGACGGCGCGTGCTCGACGCCGCCCGAGAGGGCGGGCGTCGGCGCCTCCTTGGCGAGCGCGGCCTCCTGCCTGGGCGCGGCCCCCTCCTTGGGGGCGGGCGCGGCGCCCTCTCCTTCCGCGATCACCGCGAGCCTGGCCGAGGCGGCGACCGTCTCGCCCTCGGGCGCGAGGATCTCCGACAGCGTGCCGGCGGCCGGCGCCGGCACCTCGACCGACACCTTGTCGGTCTCGAGCTCGCACAGCATCTCGTCGCGCGCGACGGTGTCGCCCACCGCCTTGAACCACGTCGCCACGGTGGCCTCGCTGACGCTCTCGCCGAGGGCCGGCACCATCACGTCGACCGACGTGCCCGAGCCGCCGGACCTGGCACCGGGCGCCGCGCCAGCCTCGGCCTTCGGCTCGGCGACGCGCTCGGCCTGCGCGGCCTTGCCCGCCTCCTCGACGATGGTGGCCAGCAGCGCGTCGACGCCCACCGTCTCGCCCTCGCCGGCGACGATCTCGCCCAGCGTGCCGGCGGCCGGCGCCGGGACTTCGACCGTCACCTTGTCGGTCTCGAGCTCGCACAGCATCTCGTCTGCCGAGACGCTCTCGCCCGGCTTCTTGAACCACGTGGCCACCGTCGCTTCGGTGACGCTCTCGCCCAGCGTGGGCACTCGGACTTCGGTGGTCATCGCTCAGTTTCCTTCGATCGTCAGCGCCTCGTCGACGAGGGCGGCTTGCTGGGCCTTGTGCTGCGAAGCGAGGCCGGTGGCGGGAGAGGCGGCAGCGGCGCGGCCAACGTAGCGGGGGCGGGAATGGGATGCGCCGATGCGGGTGAGCACCCATTCGACGTTGGGCTCGATGAAGCCCCAGGCGCCCTGGTTCTTGGGCTCTTCCTGGCACCAGATCATCTCGGCCGTCTTGAATCGCTCCAGTTCCTTGACCGCCGACAGCGCCGGGAATGGGTAGAACTGCTCGATCCGGAGCAGGTAGACGTCGTCGATGCCACGGGCGTCGCGCTCTTCCAGAAGATCGTAATAGACCTTGCCCGAGCACATCACCACGCGGCGGATCTGGTCGTCGGGCGCCAGCTGCGTGCTGCTGTGCCCCTTCTCGGCGTCGTCCCACAGCACGCGGTGGAAGGACGAGCCGGTGGTGAAGTCGTCGACATCGGAGATCGCCAGCTTGTGCCGAAGGAGCGACTTGGGCGTCAGCAGGATGAGCGGCTTGCGGAACGTCCGGTGAAGCTGACGGCGCAGGATGTGGAAGTAGTTCGCCGGCGTCGTGCAGTTGGCGACGATCCAGTTGTCGCCGCCGCACATCGTCAGGAACCGCTCGAGGCGGGCCGACGAGTGCTCGGGCCCCTGCCCCTCGTAGCCGTGCGGCAGGAGGCAGACGAGGCCCGACATGCGCAGCCATTTCGACTCGCCCGACGAGATGAACTGGTCGAACATGATCTGCCCGCCGTTGGCGAAGTCGCCGAACTGCGCCTCCCACAGCGTCAGCGCGTTGGGCTCGGCGAGGCTGTAGCCGTATTCGAAGCCGAGCACCGCGTATTCCGAGAGCATCGAGTCGATGACCTCGTATTTCGCCTGGCCCTCGCGGATGGCGTTGAGGGGATAGTAGCGTTCTTCCGTCTCCTGGTTGATGAAGGCGGAATGGCGCTGGCTGAACGTGCCGCGCGCGCTGTCCTGGCCGGCGAGCCGCACCGGGTAGCCCTCGACCAGCAGCGAGCCGAAGGCCAGCGCCTCGGCCGTCGCCCAGTCGAAGCCGCGGCCGGTGTCGAACATCTCCTTCTTCGACTCGAGCAGCCGCGAGACGGTCCTGTGAACGGGAAAGCCCTCCGGCACGCGGGTCAGCGCGCGGCCAACCTCCTCGAGCGTCTCGGGCGCGATGGCCGTCTCGCCGCGCTGGTAGTCGTCGCGGTTGGGGTCGAGATGCGACCAGCGGCCGTCGAGCCAGTCGGCCTTGTTGGGGCGATAGTCCTTGCCGGCCTCGAACTCGTCGGAAAGGTGCGCCTGGAACGCGGCCTTCATGTCCTCGATCTCGCCCTCGGGGATCAGGCCGTCGTTCACCAGCCGCTCGGTGTAGAGCGACAGCGTCGTCTTGTGCTTCTTGATCCGCTTGTACATGAGCGGATTGGTGAACATCGGCTCGTCGCCCTCGTTGTGGCCGAACCGCCGGTAGCAGAAGATGTCGATCACCACGTCCTTGCCGAACTTCTGGCGAAACTCGGTGGCGACCTTGGCGGCATGCACCACGGCCTCGGGGTCGTCGCCGTTGACGTGGAAGATCGGCGCCTCGACCATCAGCGCGATGTCGGTCGGATAGGGCGAGGAGCGCGAGAAGTGCGGCGCCGTGGTGAATCCGATCTGGTTGTTCACCACCAGGTGGATCGTGCCGCCGGTGCGGTGCCCCTTGAGCCCCGACAGGCCGAAGCACTCGGCCACCACGCCCTGCCCGGCAAAGGCCGCGTCGCCGTGCAGGAGCACCGGCAGCACCGCCGTGCGCTCGGGGTCGCCCCACTGGTCCTGCTTGGCGCGGGCCTTGCCCAGCACCACCGGGTTCACCGCCTCGAGGTGGCTGGGGTTCGCGGTCAGCGACAGGTGCACCGAGTTGCCGTCGAACTCGCGGTCGGACGAGGCGCCGAGATGGTACTTCACGTCGCCCGAGCCGTCGACGTCCTCGGGCTTGAAGCTGCCGCCCTGGAACTCGTGGAAGATCGCCCGGTAGGGCTTGCCCATCACGTTGGCCAGCACCGACAGGCGGCCGCGGTGCGGCATGCCGATCACGATCTCCTTCACGCCCAGCGCCCCGCCCCGCTTGATGATCTGCTCCATCGCGGGAATCAGCGCCTCGCCCCCGTCGAGGCCGAAGCGCTTGGTGCCCATGTACTTGACGTGCAGGTACTTCTCGAAGCCCTCGGCCTCGACCAGCTTGTTGAGGATCGCGCGCCGCCCCTCGCGGGTGAAGCGGATCTCCTTGTCGAAGCCCTCGATCCGCTCCTTGAGCCAGGCGGCCTGCTCGGGGTCGGAGATGTGCATGTACTGCAGCGCGAAGGTGCCGCAATAGGTGCGCTTCACGATCTCCAAGATCTGGCGCATCGTGGCGGTCTGCAGGCCCAGCACGTTGTCGATGAAGACGGGGCGGTCCATGTCGGCCTCGGTGAAGCCGTAGGACTTCGGGTCGAGCTCCGGCCGCTCCTCTGGCTCGCGCATGCCCAGCGGGTCGAGATCGGCCGCGAGATGGCCGCGGATGCGGTAGGCGCGGATCAGCATGAGCGCGCGGATCGAGTCGAGCACCGCCCGCTTCACCTGGTCGTCCGTCACCGCGATGCCGCGCTTGTCGGCCTCGGCGCGGATCTTCGTTCCCGCCTCCTTCACCTCGGCCGCCGCGGCCGGCCATTCGCCCGTCATCGCCGCGATGATCTCGTCGGCCTTCGGGGCCACGTCGCGCGCCCAGGACGGGCCCGCGGCCTCGGCCCGCACTTCGCGCTCGGGGTCGCCCAGGGCGCTGAAGAACTCCGCCCATTCCGCATCGACCGCGTTCGGGTCGTCGGCATACCGGGCGTAGAGCTGCTCGATATACTCGGCGTTCTGTCCCTGCAGGAAGGACGAGGCATGAAAGATGTCGTTGCGGCTTTGCTCGGTCATCTGCGGAGCTCCTGTCTCGATATGCGCGCCACCCTTTCGGGCGGACCGGTCGCGCGCCGTCCGCCCCGACCCTAGCGCCCGGACCTTACCCGATCGCCTCGAGCACCGCCTGGCCCAGATGGGCGGGGCTGTCGGCGACGACGATACCGGCGCGCTTCATCGCCTCGATCTTGTCGTCGGCGCCGCCCTTGCCGCCGGCCACGATAGCGCCGGCATGGCCCATGCGCCGGCCCGGAGGCGCGGTGCGGCCCGCGATGAAGCCCGCGGTCGGCTTCCATCGGCCCTTCTTCTTCTCGGAGGCGAGGAAGTCGGCCGCGTCCTCCTCGGCCGAGCCGCCGATCTCGCCGATCATGATGATCGCCTGCGTCTCGTCATCGGCGAGGAACATCTCGAGCACGTCGACATGCTCCATCCCCTTGATCGGGTCGCCGCCGACGCCCACCGCCGTCGACTGGCCGAGCCCCGAGTCGGTCGTCTGCTTGACCGCCTCGTAGGTCAGCGTGCCCGAGCGGCTGACCACGCCCACCTTGCCGCGGGTGTGGATGTGGCCGGGCATGATGCCGATCTTGCAGGCGCCGGGGGTGATGACGCCGGGGCAGTTCGGCCCGATCAGCCGGCTCGCCGACCCTTCGAGCGCGCGCTTGACCTTCATCATGTCGAGCACCGGGATCCCCTCGGTGATGCAGCAGATCAGCGGGATCTCGGCGTCGATCGCCTCGAGGATCGAATCGGCCGCGAAGGGCGGCGGCACGTAGATCACGCTGGCATTCGCGCCGGTCTTTTCCACCGCCTCGTGGCAGCTGTCGAACACGGGCAGGCCCAGGTGCTCCTGCCCACCCTTCCCGGGCGTGACGCCGCCCACCATCTGCGTGCCGTAGGCGATGGCCTGTTCGGAATGGAAGGTGCCCTGGCTGCCAGTGAAGCCCTGGCAGATCACGCGGGTGTTTTCGTCAACGAGTATGGCCATGGATGGCCTCCTTCAATTCGGGGCGGGACGGACCCGCATCTGTTCGTGGGGCGGGCGTTTTGCGGGGCATCAGCCCCGCACCGCCTTCACGATCTTTTCGGCCGCGTCGGAGAGGTCGTCGGCGGCGATCACGTTGAGGCCCGAGGTCTCGATGATCTCCTTGCCCTTCTCGACGTTCGTCCCCTCGAGGCGCACGACGAGCGGCACCTCGAGCCCGACATCCCTGACCGCGGCGATCACGCCGTCGGCGATGATGTCGCAACGCATGATGCCGCCGAAGATGTTGACGAGGATGCCCTTCACGTTCGGATCGGAGGTGATGATCTTGAACGCCTCGGTCACCTTCTCCTTGCTGGCGCCGCCGCCCACATCGAGGAAGTTGGCGGGCTCGGCGCCGTAGAGCTTGATGATGTCCATCGTCGCCATGGCCAGCCCGGCGCCGTTGACCATGCAGCCGATCTCGCCGTCGAGCGCGATGTAGTTGAGATCGAACTTCGAGGCCGCCAGCTCCTTGGGGTCTTCCTCGGTCTCGTCGCGCAGCGCGAGGATGTCGGGGTGGCGGTAGAGCGAATTGGAATCGAAGCCCATCTTGGCGTCGAGGCACTTCAGATCGCCCTTGTCGGTGACGATCAGGGGATTGATCTCGAGCATCTCCATGTCCTTCTCGGTGAAGAGACGATAGAGCGTGCCCATCAGCGCCACGCACTGCTTCACCTGCGGGCCCGTCAGCCCCAGCGAGAACGCGATGCGCCGGCCGTGGAACGGCTGGTAGCCGGTGGCGGGGTCGACAGAGAACGACAGGATCTTTTCCGGCGTCGCGGCGGCGACCTCCTCGATGTCCATTCCGCCCTCGGTGGAGCAGACGAACGAGATGCGGCTCGTGGTGCGGTCGACCAGCAGGGCGAGGTAGAGCTCGCGCTCGATGCCCGAGCCGTCTTCGATGTAGATGCGGTTGACCTGCTTGCCCGCAGGCCCGGTCTGGTGCGTGATCAGGGTGCGGCCGAGCATCCGCTTGGCCTCGTCGGCCGCTTCCTCCACCGACCTGGTCAGCCGCACGCCGCCCTTCTCGCCCGCGTCGGGCTCCTGGAAGTGACCCTTGCCGCGACCACCGGCGTGGATCTGCGCCTTGACCACCCAGAGGGGTCCGTCAAGCTCGGCGGCAGCGGTCTTCGCCTCTTCTGCCTTCGTCACCGCCCGGCCGTCCGAGACCGGGGCTCCGTAGCTGCGAAGGAGCGCCTTCGCCTGGTACTCATGGATGTTCACGTGGCTGTCCCGTCGTGGTGTCAATCGCGCGCTCCGGCGTCCTTGGCACGTCGCCTTGCCCGTTCAAACGGCCAATTCGCCGCATCGCCGTCATTTCGGGGGCAAAATCCACTTTTGTGATCACACTTGGAAAATGCGTGATCACGTTTCTCCTGCCCTTGCGGCATGAGTGCCGCAGGAGCGGGAATCACCGCGTTGCCCTGCGGCTGTCGTCACCGGCGCACGCACCCGCATCGGAGGCCGCGCAGAGCGGCGGCGCCAGCCGTGGGGCCGTCCTTGGGCAAGCGCCGGGGGGCCCGGACCTCGAGCCGACGCGGAGACGTCGAGGGGCGGCGCGAGATGGCGGGCGCCGCCCCGTCGGACGCGATCGCAGGGCATTGGCGGCACGTCGCAGCCACGGTTTCCGCGCATCGCTCGGGGCTCCGCGACACGCAGACGGCGTTCGGAGCGGCGCCCGATCCGTCGTCGATCGGGCGCGCGCCGTGCTCGCCACACCAAAGGAACGCGACCGTCTCCGGGCTCCATCACGGCCACTATGTCGTCGGCCCCCGGCGTCTCCGGCCCGTGTGTGGATGCCCCCTGTTTGGCAAGCTTGATCTTCGGTCTTTCGGCGGGGTCTTCGATCGGACGTGTGTCAGGCCTCTGAGCGTGGCCTTCATG
>OFET01000947.1_pt1 | contig 11007 bp, 13 predicted proteins | sample 1521211 | NCBI WGS metagenome assembly OFET01 (sample SAMN03766358, study PRJEB24113) | microbial mat metagenome | isolation source: enrichment culture HLUCC-A from microbial mat sample contains cyanobacterium...
ACCTAGCAACTGTGTCTATTCGCTGGGCTGAATCTGCCAAGGTGTGCCGGTTTTGATGATGGCGTTGGCGATCGTGACCAGCCTTCGTGCGATTGCGATGATGACAAGCTTGTGTGGTTTTCCACGCTCTTTGATACGCTTTGCGACTGGTTTGAGAACTGGATTGTGGCAGGCGGCTGCCAGCGCAGCCTGGAACAGCACATGTCGCAGAGACCGTCGTCCGCCCGCAATCGTTCTCCTGCCTCGCATCGCCCCACTGTCATGCGGGACTGGCGCCAAGCCGGCCATGGCAGCGGCTTCGCCTGATGTCATGCGGCCGAGTTCAGGCAATTCAGCGATCAACAGCGCCGCAGATACGGGCCCAATTCCCGGGATTGATCGCAGTAGGTTCGCCCGCCACCAGCTTCAGAGCGAGCGATGGCCCAAGGCCGTGGATCTGCGTCAGGTCTGTGCCCAACACCCCGTATAGCGCAGCGCGCACATCAATGGACGGGGCATTGTGCTGCTTGCCCTTGATCCGCGCCTTGGGCAGTGGGGCCACATCATCGTCAGCCCGGACCGTCAGTGCCCCCACCGCTGCCTCCAACCTGTGGTCGCAGGCATCAATCTGCGCTTTGTAGAAATCGTAAAGTTCCAGCGACTGCGTCAAGGCAAAGACGTTTTCCTCGCGGTCATTGCCGACCAGCGCGGCTTTGATCGTGTCCATCGATGACTTGCAGCGGATATCCCTGAACGCGGCGAGAACTTCAGGATCATGCTCGCCAGCGACGATCGCGCGTATGATCCGCATGCCTGTCGCGCCAGTGACATCGGATACGACATGATGCAGTTGCAGGTTCATCTCCATGAGCGCCTTCTGCATGTGCTGGATATGCGCGGCGGCATACTCGGTAAGGGGCAGTCACGCCTCAGGCGTGGGTTCTGCAACAACGCCCATTCACCCCCGCGCGGCCCGGGGCATAGAAGTAGACCACGCCCGGCGGGTCCTCTCCGCCCCACGCCCGATCATCGCGGGCCAATGCCCAGAGATATCCGGTCTTGGTTGTCCCGCGCGCCGGATCCAGCACTGGGGCAGAGGTTTCGTCCATGAACAGCTTATCCGACCGCTTCAGGTGATCGGCCAGCCGGTCGACGACAGGCTTGAGGTGGAACGCAGCCTTGCCGACCCTGTCGGCCAGCACCGCACGATGCAGATCGAGACCCGCCCGCGCGAGGATCTGGCTTTGGCGATATAATGGCAGATGGTCTGCGTATTTGCTGACCAGCACATAGGCGATGGTTGCCTCGGTCGGCGGGCCACCCATGATCAGATGGGCGTGAACTCGACCGCGCGGATGTCGGATGTGGCGGTGTCCATGGCCAGATGGACCTTGCGCCATCGGCGCCGTCCCTGAACACCATGCTTCCGGGCCTGCCATTCCCCGTCGCCAAGGAACTTGATACCCGTGCTGTCCACCAGCAGGTTCTGCGGTCCGTCAGCACGGCGATACGGGATCTGCACCTTCAGGGTCTTTTGTCTACGACACAGTGTGGAGTAGTCCGGAACAGGCCAGTCCAGCCTCGTCAGGCGTAGCAGGCTCGCCACCATCCCGGCGGTCTGCCGCAGCGGCAACTTGAACAACACCTTAATCGACAAGCAGAACTGGATCGCCGCGTTTGAGAAGACCGGCGGGCGCCCAGGGCAGCCTTCATGCGGCGCGTGCCAGGCCATCTCCTTATCCAACCAGATCAGCAACGACCCACGATTGCGGAGCGAAGCGTTGTAGGCGGACCAGTTCGTCGTGCGGTAGCGGGCGGGCTCGGGCTTGCTTATGCCACCCGTCTAACCGCCTGGATTCATAATGTGAATCCTTTGCGGTCAGAGTTCTGCAACAACGCCCGTGGCCACCCTCGTAGGGGCGCCGCAGCATAATCCCACGGCGGCGGTTGGCGCACAGCGATCTCTTGAACGTCGAAATCCTGCGCCGGTTCGATCAGCGCCTTCTCACCCTTGATCGCGGCCATCGCAACCTTTTCCTTGAATGCCGGGCTGTCGTTCTGGCGCGGTCGTGTTGCTATGGTCTTCCCCTTGCTCGCAGCATCGTGCCGCCGCTTCGCGGAAAGTCCGCCTATCCCGATTGTCCAGAATTCCGGAACCACCTCTGTGATGATGACACTGGTCGTTTCATACAGTTTACTGATCAGATGAAACAGCAGCGACCCGCCAGACTTTGGAAATGGAATATAGCCGAGTTCGTCGATGATGACGCAATCCAGAGCGGTCAGTTTTAGATGATCATAACCCACCCAAGTGGGTCACTTTTGCATGCCGATTCATAGTCGGGGTGAAATGGATGATGGTCGCATCGTTGAAACAGATCAGGCGGCAATGGAACCGTCTGGCGCGCGGGCTTTCCTCCTGCCCAGAAGTTTGATTTTTCGCGGCAATTCTTCCATCGGCAGTTGCTAGCGCCTTATCTGGCGAACAAGGCGCTTCGCTCGTCGTTGATTTTTGTTACGACGATCAACATCCAAGCATCGACATCGTCATTGTTCTTGATGCGCATTATTGGCTTGAACGTCGCGCGCGCAGAAGGCCCCCGTTGGGCGTCGGCTTCAATTCGTCGGAGAGACGGTGAGCGCTTCGGCGTCTGGCCGGGTCCTGAGCATCTCTTGCATGGCGGCATTGCTGGGTGTGCCGGGCACCTCGTCGGTCCAGACCCGGAAGCATTTCAGGTCATAGGCGCCGAAGGAGGTGATCATCGCACCATCGGCGGCGTCGCGGCCGCGGACAATCAGGACCCGTCCGATCCGCGGTGTGTTGTAGCGCGCGTCGAAAGTGTACCAGCGGCCGCCCAGGTAGGCCTCGAACCAGGCGCAGAAGTCGCCCGCACCGGAATAGGGCACCCCGATATCGCCCAGGTAACCGCTGGCGTAGCGGGCTGGGATGTTCATGGCCCGGCAGAACGCGATCGCGAGATGCGCGAAGTCGCGGCACACGCCGGTCTTTTCTTGTTGTGCGTCGCTGGCGGTTTTGGTGGAACGGCCAAAGCCGTATCCGAAGGTCAGGTGGTTGTGTACATGGTTGCAGATCGCCTGCACCCGCGCCCAGCCCGGCGGGGTGGCGCCGAACAGTCGCAGCGCCTCGGGGGCCAGCACATCGGAATCGCAGTATCGGCTCGCGGTCAGGAATTGCAACGTCTCGGGTGGCAGGTCGCCCACGTCATGCTGCTGCGCTGTCCAGTCGAACACGTCGGGCTTGCCGCCGACCTCGACGATGCAGTCGGACCAGAGCGTGAGCCGCCCCGCGGGCGCCCTGAGCCGCGTCAATCGGTTGCCGAAGCTGTCGAGAAAGGTCTCGAGCGGAAGCTCGGGCGCCGCCCGCACGTCGGCCGATCCGACGATGTGCCCGTCAAATGTGGAATGCGGAGAAAGGGCAAGGATCAAGACGGTGTCCGCCTTGCTGTCGATGACGATCTCGTATCCGATGCGAATAAACATTGCCGCCCTTCCTAGCATGACGTAGAGTTTGCGCTGCCATCATGCGCCCCCTTACCGTCCTTTTTGCGCCTTCCCGGCGCGATTGACCAGCCCGCACGGGTAAGACCGAGGATACTCCGATCCGAACACTGCGGATCCTGCACCGAACGCGATATGTCTATGACCGTCCGGTGATTTTCGGCGAACATCGACTGATGATCCGTCCACGCGACGGCCATGACATGCGGATCCTGGATTCCAGCCTGACGGTGTCTCCCCGCGCGGATGTGCACTGGGCCTTCGATACCTTTGGAAACTCTGTCGCGCTCCTGTCGTTCCACGACACGGCGGACGAACTGGTGATCGAGAGCGAACTGCTCCTGAGCCGCTACGGTCTGGACGCGCCGTTGGAGCGTATCGCGCGCTATGCCGGTGCCTATCCGGCGCAGTACGATGCCGACGAACTCATTGACCTCGGCGCCTTTCTGATGGCGGACCAGCCGCGGGACCGAGAGGTACTGGCAGCATGGATCGCGCAGGAGATGCCGCACCCCGCCGGAAGCAGCCTGCAGGTACTGCGGGCGTTGGCGACGTCCGTCCACGGCGCGTTTGGCTATGCCAGGCGCGAGGCCGAGGGCGTGCAGACACCGGCCGAGACGATCAGGCTTGGCACCGGCACCTGCCGCGATTTCGCTCTGCTCTTCATGGATGCCGCGCGCTGCCTGGGGTTTGCCGCGCGGTTCGTCACCGGCTATCTCCATGACGAGGCCGCAGCAAACGGTTCGGGCGAGGACATGACCGGTGGCGGCGCGACCCATGCCTGGGCCGACATCTTCGTGCCCGGCGCGGGATGGGTGGAGTTCGACCCCACCAACCGCATCGTCGCCAGCCGGAACCTGATACGCGTTGCGACTACCCGGACGCCGTCTCAGGCACGTCCGGTCAGCGGAACATTCGAGCATGGTGGCGGGCGACAGCTGAGCCTGGAGGTCACTGTCCACGTCAGCGACACGCAATCGGGCCCGCCCCTCTGAAGGCGGCTCAGCGAATGGGCTTTGATGATGTGACCGCCCCCGACGGCATCTTTGTGCCAAGGTGGGTCTGCGATGATCCACAAAGGAGGACGGTCATGTCGGAGATTACCACGGTCGGACTCGACCTAGCGAAGAATGTGTTTCAGGCGATTGGGCTGATGGACTGCCCGGAAAATGTGGAGAGCACCAACTGAGGAGTTAGAAGGTGTTCGATGGGAAACGGAAACAGACCGACGCCGGAGTTTGGGCGTGAAGCGGTGCGGCATCTGTCGGTCATGAACAGATGAGGGGGCCGCAGCGTCCTATCCGGTCACCACCCCATCCCCCACGACGACCTGGCGTCGGCACAGGCCGGCGATCTTTTCGTCATGGGTGGAGATCAGGAAGGTCGTGCCTTCGTCGCGGTTGATCTCTCCGATGAGCTCCATCACCTGCATCGCTGAGGCGCGGTCCAGGTTGCCGGTGGGTTCGTCGGCAAGCACCAGCTCGGGGCGGTTCATCAGTGCGCGTGCCACGGCCACGCGCTGCTTCTGCCCGCCGGACAGGTTGGCCGATGGAAAGTCGATCCGCTCGGCCAGCCCCATTCGGGTGAGCAGCTCGCGCCCGCGTGCCCGAGCGGCGGCCGTCTCGCGCCCCTCGCGCACAGCGGTGGGGAAGATCACGTTTTCCAGCGCGGTGAAGTCGGGCAGCAGGTTATGGAACTGGAAGACGAAGCCGATGTGCAGGTTGCGGAACGCCGTCAGCGCCCGATCGTCGGCCGCGACCAGATCCACACCCAGCATCCGGTGATTGCCCGAGGTGGGTTTCATCAACGTGCCGAGGATGGTCAGGAGCGTGCTCTTGCCCGAGCCGGACGGCCCGAGAAGAGCCGTCATCTCGCCGGTTTGCAGTGTCAGCGACAGGCCGCGAAGCACCCGCGTCGCCGCCTCGCCCGAGCCGAAAGTCTTGACCAGCCCCTCGACCTCGACCAGCATATTCATTGGCCGATCGCTGTGACCGGATCGACCCGTGCCGCGGCGCGCGCCGGCAGGATCGAGGCAAGAATGGCGCCCAGAACTGTCAGGGTGATCGCCAGCCCGTAGGAGCCCTGGGTTATGTCCATCGGCAGGGTGCCCGGCCGGAACGCCTCGCGCGTCGGAAAAGGTAGCAGCGCCAGATAGCCGAACGCCGCGCCGGAAAGCCCTCCCAGCAGTCCGATAAGCGCGCCTTGCGCCACGAACACGAAGACCACGAACCCCCGCCCGGCGCCCATGGCACGCATGATCCCGATTTCCGGCCGGCGGCGGTAGGTCGACAAGAGCAACGCGGAGGCGACGCCGATCACGATGGTGATGAGCGCGAAGGATTTGAGGAAGTATCCGGTCTGCGCCTGCGCATCCAGCGCCTCCATCAGCTGCTCGGCGCCATCGGTCCAAGGCACGGCATCCAGCCCGGTCAGCGCTCGGATGCGCAGCGCCGTCGCGTCGGCGGCATTCAGATCGGCCAGCTTGATCTCGATCCACGTCACGCCTTGCGGCAAGGAAAACAGCGTGCGCGCGGTGGGCAGGCTGACGAAGATGCTCCTGCGGTCAATCATGCCGTTGCCGGTCCTGTAGATGCCACTCAGCGTCAGAACCATCGACACGCCGCCCGAGGATTGCAGACGCAGGGTTTGACCGAGCCGCAGCGAAAGGTCGTCGGCCAGCGTTTGCCCCAGAACGATCACCCCCGAGCCCAGACGGGCCGAGCCTTCCACCATGTAGCCGTCGAGGTTCAGGATCGCGGATTCGCGCCCAGGCTCAACCCCCGTCACAGAAACCTGCGCCACCTGCGCCCCGCGTGTCAGAAAACCCGCGCCCGTGATCTGCGGCGATACCGCGATGACTCCAGGTACCGTCTCGATCAGGGGAACCCAGGTCGGGGCGTCGGCCAGCGTGGCGGTGCGGGCGCGCCCCCTTTCCGCCACGGCCAGGACATGCCCCTCGGCCGAGATCAGGATCGGCGGATCGGCGTCCTCGGCCTTAATCGTGACATGGCTGATGTCGCCCACGGTGCGCGAGAGGATGAATTCCGCCAGCCCCCCGATCAGCGCTGACATGAAGATGAAGATGAATACGCCCACCGCGACACCCAGCACCAGAAGCGCTGTCTGTGCCTTGCTTGCGGTCAGGTAACGGAGGGCGATCTTGAGGCCGTAGAGCATCAGGGTTGTTCCACGCGCACCGACTGCCCGTCGGCGATGCCCGTTGCGTCAAGGATCAGAACATCGCCCGGCGCCAGCCCTTCGGTCGCGATTAGGCGCGCGGCGGGCCATTCGATGATGTTGATCGGGCGCAACCGGGCGATCCCGTTCGCAACGATCAGGACCGCCGGCCCTCCATCCCCGGTCCGAACCGCAGTCCGAGGCAAAGTCAGCGCCGCGTCCAGTCGGTCAATGACGATGTTGGCGGTCACCGTCAGGCCGACCGGTGCCGTCACGGGTGCGTCAAAGGCAAGTTGAATGGCCAGGCCGCCGGTCGCTGCATCCACCCTCCGGGACACATAGCTCACTCGGCCCTCACGCGTGGCCGTCTCGTCGGTCAGTTGCAGCACGGCAGGCATGTCCGCCCTGATCTGCGTGGCATAGGCTTCGTCTACATCCGTTTCGACGACCAGCCGGTCCAGATCGGCAACCGTCATCAAGACGGTCGAAGGGTCGATGCTCTGACCCGGCTCGACATCCAGGGCGAGGACCGTCCCGGTCCTCGGTGCGCGAATGGAATAGTATCCAAGCTGAATCTGCGCCTGATCGAGCAATGCCGTCATGCGCGCGACGTCCTGAGTAGCCGCCTGCGCTGCGCTTTCCGCATTTTCCATTGCGGTGCGGGCGACATTGGGGCCAAGCGCACGGGTGCGTTCAAGCGTCGCCTGTGCCTGACCCTGCGCGACCAGGGACGCATCCAGTCCCGCCATTGCCTGCCGCAAGATCGCCTGTTGTGCCGTGGAGTCTATCCGGGCAACGTCCGCGCCTGACTGCACGCTGTCGCCTTCGACGACAAATACATCAGACAGGGAGCCGCCAACCTGTGACCGAACATCGACCGAATGAGGGGCTTCGATCCGTCCGTTGACGGCCAGAACTCGTGTCACCGGCGCCGGCGTTGCGGTTTCGACCACAACCGGGACAGGACCGCTCGCCCAAGGCTGCAGAAGAAATCCCAAGCCCGCGCCCGCTATCAGAACCAGGCCAACGGACCAGATCCAGATACCCCTCAATGGCCTCGGGACGGGGGCGACAGGTGGCGGACGCACGGCCGGCAAACGTCGTGCACTTGCCTCCGTAGGGGATGTTGGCGTCTCTCGGGAGGGTTCAGTCCACTTCTGTTGTTCCGGTGTCGTCATCTGGTCCTCCCGGCCCGCGAACGGCCCAGACGGACGGCAGACGGTCGATCTCGCCAAGTTAGGTATCATGCAGACGATCGTCACACGCTGATCTGTGTCAACCACCGAAATGGTGGTATCGTGCATGAATTGCAGTTGTTGTCCTGCCGAAATGAGAAATCTGAACGATGTCGATTGATCCCTATGGCGTTCTTGGCCTGACCAAGTCCGCTACTGCCGACGACATAAAGAAAGCCTATCGCAAGCTGGTGCGGACTAGCCATCCCGATCTGCACCCGGACGACATGGGTGCCGAGGCTCGCTTCAAGGCCATTGCTGCCGCCTATGATCTGTTGAAGGATCCCCAAACCCGGACTCGCTTCGACGCAGGCGAGATCGATGCAACCGGCGCGGAACGGCCACAGCGCCAGTATTATCGCGACTTTGCCACGGCAGGAGACAATCCCTACCAACAGCGGCGTGGCTTTGAGACCCATGGCGATCCTGCCGAAATCTTTGCCGAGATCCTGCGTCAGCGCGCACGGGGGGGTGGCGATGACGCTGGCGGTCGCGGTTTCACTGCATCCGGGCCAGACCTGCGCTATACCCTTGAAGTTCCTTTTCTGATTGCCGCTCTTGGCGGTGGAATGCGCATTACCCTGCCTAACGGAGGCAGCATCGCCGTCAATATCCCGGAGGGTGCCCACGACAGCCAGACCTTGAGACTGCGAGGCAAGGGCGGGCCGGGTTATGGTGGTGGCCCGGCAGGTGACGCGCTGATCACCCTGTCGGTGGGCCTCCATCCGGTATTCCGCCGAGAGGGCGACGATATCCTCGCAACCCTCCCTATCACCATCGACGAGGCCGTGCTCGGAGCCAAGGTCAGCGCACCGACGATCGCCGGGCCCGTCAGCCTCACCATTCCCAAGGGCGCCAGCTCCGGCCGCGTCTTGCGCTTGCGCGGGCGAGGAGTGTCCCGTCCGGGGAGCAAGATGGCGGGCGATCAGCTGGTGGAATTGCGGATCATGGCCCCCCGCGTGATCGACGATTCCTTGCGAGATTTCCTGACCGAATGGCGCAAGACCCACCACGAAGACCCGCGCGCGGAGATGCTGAAAGAGGCGGCGTCATGACCGATCACCTGACCGAAGACGAAATTCTTGATGCCGTTCCGGGGCTAACACGCGCCCGCCTTGTCGCCTTCATCGAGACCGAGCTGGTCATACCACTGCGCCGCGAGTATCAGGGCACCTCAGTCCATCTTTTCCGCCAGGTCGACTGCGCCCGGGTGCGGCTTCTGTCCGAGTTGGCAGATGATCTGGAACTTGATGAAGTTGCGCTCGGAGTCGTCATTGCGCTGATCGATCAGCTTCATGCCGCACGCCAGGATCTTCTGGCCGTCTCGCGCGCCGTGCGGACGGAATCGCCCGATGTGCGCGCTCGAATTGGTGCGGCAATTCTCGTATCCGATGGCTGAAGCGAGGGCAGCGTTCGGTGCATGCGCACTGAGCGTGCGTCATATCCGCATGCTCGACAACCTGTTCGCTCGTGGTAATTGACTTGGGTATTCGGTAAACGACAGGGTTGTAGTCTATGACCGGATCCGCGAGCACCTGCGCGGTGGCGGCGACGAGCCGCTGTCGAATGTGATCGACCGAATCCTCAACCAGGTTCTGGCGCGCTGCATCTTCACCTCCAACACGACGCTGGCGGCGCTTCTGCCGATGGCGGTCTGGGGTGGACCGGCCGTCGCCGGGTTTGCCTGGCCAATGATCGCGGGTGTCGTGATCGCGGCGGGATCATCGCTGTTCGTGTCGGGACCGGTGCTGGCATGGTTCGCTGCGAGGTCATCGATAAACCCACATTCAGCGCCTATTGAATACTTGGCCGTCGAAGCCTCGCATGGTGGTGAAAGGACGCACGCTCTTAGCGGGGATTGCGCGCTGTCACTTTCCAGGAGCCCGAGGACATGACGATGCCTTCGGGTCTCTTGAAGGAGGTGAGTGCCCGCGTTACCCCCGGCCACTATCGCCGCAAGTTCGCAACAGACATGCCGGTTTAGCAGCTCAGGCGGCGGGCCATCGGTCCCGGAACGCAGCCGTTTCCCATTCCTCGGTGGCCCCGTGTGAGCATGCTCGCACAGCGCCTGAGCGAGTCGCTGGCACGCGTGCTGGCGCCCGTGGGTCAGGCGCCCGCCACCACCCCTTGACGGTCTTCATGGTCTGACGAATGGCGGCAAGCTTTGGCAAATGAACGAACATCGCACCGCTGCCAAAGCCAGGCATTTGCCGGGGCAGGCCCCGTTTTGCGCTCGGGGCGTTGCGTCGCAACCCGGCGTTGTGTTGCACTCACGCAACGCCGGGCGGCTTTGGCCCTTACATCCCATGCTTTTTCCGTCGCGGCCTTGCGCCGGGCGGAAACCCGCCGGTAGATGTTGCTCAAGCACTACACAAGTGCACAAAAAAAGATCGTTTCGAGGCAGGCGCAAGGCCATCGTTTATCCCTGCTTTTCCAAGGTGTTGCGGGCCTGTCCTCCAGCCGCTCACTGCTAACCATATGGTGTCGGGGATCGCACCCCGCGTCCGACACCTGCTTCGCATATCGCGCAAGAAAGACGTCAGTTGATGCCCAAATCCGTTGCTCCCTCTTTGACCATTGATTTTCTCTCCCGCGCCTCCCGCGCCGTGATGTTTGCCGCCATTGCTTTGGTGATGACCGCAGTCGCGGCGGCATCGCAGAGTTATCAGTATGACATCGTCTGGGACGGCGGTGCCGGCCGCACTGCAACGGGCACGGTAGAATTCAACACGCTAACGCCGGTTTGCTTGTTTGATCCTTGTCCGGAAATTGTTTCGTTTAGCATGACTGTTGAGGGCGATTCCTTCACAAAAAGCGATTTCGATTTCCGCGTCGAGTTTTCTTCGCCCCTGGATCCATCCGATCCGTCAAATCTGGTGGGGGGCAGCCTCATGGATTTCAATGTCAACCCTAGTAACCCAGACGCAGGGCCATATGGCATTTCAGTCAATACATTCGAATACAATGGCAACATGTATTCGATGACGAGCTTCACAAGTGCCGGCGGGAGCGATCCACTTTCACTTGTCTTGTCGGAGAGCTCGGTCTCGCTGACGCGCGACACGGCGATGAGCGCGGTCACGGCAAGCGCGACGGG